>Ga0187846_10001538_pt1 | contig 12987 bp, 11 predicted proteins | sample TC_taG_FD_161473 | JGI IMG/M metagenome (GOLD analysis project Ga0187846, IMG submission 161473) | Biofilm microbial communities from the roof of an iron ore cave, State of Minas Gerais, Brazil - TC_06 Biofilm (v2) | ecosystem: Environmental > Terrestrial > Deep subsurface > Cave > Wall biofilm...
ATACTGGGAGAAGTTTCGCTTGCTAGAGTGGCCTCGTATCACAGAACGACTTTGCCGGGAGATTGCCGGACGATACGAGCTGAGGGACATTACAGCCGTTGTTGGTCCAACGACAGGTGGTGCATTGTTAGCGCAGGAACTAGCACGCCAGCTCGATACACGTTGCCTGCTTGCCGAGCCTACTTCAAATGGTGGGCGAGCATTACGCCGTGGTTTCGTACTGCATGCAGCCGAACATGTGCTCATCGTTGATGACGTGCTGACCACGGGCCTTTCATTGCATGAGACGCTCAGCGCAATACAAGCCTTTCAGCCTGATATTACCGGCATAGAAGTGCTTATCGACCGTAGCGGCGGCCAGGCCATCGCACAATTTGATGTTCCCTGTCATGCCTTGCTAACAGTCTCAGCACGCACGTATAGTCCAGATGCATGCCCCTTATGCGCTGAAGGTATTCCTGTAGTCAAACCGGGCACAAGGGGCATCTAATGATCCCTGTAGAGACAGGGGAACACTGATCTCGCTGTTTAAGGCAGAAACCATGAATTTTCTCGACAAATTGATAACAGCTTCACGCCAGCAGAATAGCCTGCTTTGCGTGGGACTGGACCCGGAACCGAGCCGCTTCCCCGCTCAATTGCGCGGTTTGCCTGCGGCGAAAGCGGTTGCACACTTTTGCCAGGCCATCATAGAAGCAACAACGGCCTATGTATGCGCATATAAACCTAACCTGGCTTTTTTTGAAGTACTGGGGCCTGAAGGGATGTATGTCTTTCAGGAAGTGCTTCGCGCTATCCCGGAGCATATCCCAATCATCGTCGATGCCAAGCGCGGGGATGTGGAAAATACAGCGCGCAACTATGCAACTACTGTCTTTGAAATATATGGTTGTGATGCGGTAACCGTCAATCCATACCTTGGCTACGATAGCGTAGCACCATTTCTTGACTACCATGAAAAGGGGGTGATCTTTTTGTGTCGCACATCCAATCCAGGCGCTCGCGATTTTCAAGACTTATTGATACATGGCGGGAAGGAAGATGAAAAGCCTCTCTATGAAGTGGTAGCGCAGCGCGTGCAATCGTGGAATAAAGCAGGCAACTGTGGTTTAGTGGTAGGTGCGACATATCCAAAGGAACTTCGAGCCATTCGTTCTCTGTGTCCTGATATGCCCATCCTCATCCCTGGGGTAGGTGCGCAGGGAGGTGGTCTGGAGGCTTCGGTGGCGGCAGGAGTGGATGCACGCGGTGAAAGGGCGATTATTGCAGTTTCTCGTACGGTACTGTATGCTGGTGACGGCGCTGATTATGCAGCCGTCGCTGCAAACGAAGCGCGGTTATTACGTGACCGCATCAACGAGGCTCGAATAAACAAATGAATGTACGAACTGAGCTGGCACCACGCCACAAAACTGGCCTGCTCCTGCGTAATCCAGTCATGACAGCGGCCGGCACATTTGGCTATGGCGTAGAATACGCAAAAATAGCCGAGATACACCGGCTGGGCGCGCTCACCTGCAAGGGTACAACGCTGTATCCTCGTGATGGCAATGAGCAACCGCGTATAGTGGAAACTGCCTCGGGCATGCTCAATGCTATCGGGTTGCAAAATCCTGGTATTCACGCAGTCATCAGAAAATTTGCGCCAACCTGGGCCACGTGGCAGACGCCGGTTATTGTCAATATCGCCGGTGAGAGCATCGAAGAGTTTGTCGATTTGGCCAAACTTCTTGAAGACGTCAAAGGGGTTGCAGGCATCGAAGTAAACGTCTCCTGCCCAAATGTGCTTGCAGGTGGAGCGGTCTTTGGCGCAGACGCGCAGATGGTTGCAGAGGCTACCGCGGCCGTTCGTCGTGCTACAACATTGCCTTTGATCGTCAAACTTTCTCCTAATACCGGTGATGTGCGCCCCACAGCGCTGGCTGCTGCCTCATCTGGCGCAGATGCTATCTCTCTCATTAACACTATTACGGCAATGAGCATTGATACTGGCAAACGTCGTCCAACGCTGGCAAACGGTACTGGTGGCCTTTCTGGTCCTGCGCTGAAGCCGATTGCGCTACGTATGGTTTATGAAGTAGCGTGTGAATTACGCTCGTCGCATCTCCAGGTTCCTGTTATAGGTATAGGGGGTATCTCTAATGCCAATGATGCCCTTGAATTTTTGATGGCAGGTGCTTCGGCGATTCAGATAGGCACGATCAATTTCGTCAATCCGCGCGCTGGCGTCGAGATTGTGGAGGGTATAGTGGAGTTTATGCGTATGGAGGGAGTGGAGGATATTATGGAGATTGTTGGGGCAGCTTTATAGTATTTTAATAGATACTACTGAAAGGAAGACGTGGATACTACTTCTTTTTGGGGTATGTGTTACAAGGGGGTGACACGAATCGCCTCTTCCCCTATTCGCTTTGCTGCATAACCGAGTGCAGCGCGAATGTCTTTTATGGTAAGGTCGTACTCGTATATGATTTCCTCTGTACTCATACCTGCTGCAAGATGGCCAAGGATGAGTGCTACAGGGATGCGTGTCCCTTTGATGATGGCTTCACCCCCAAGTATCTCTGGATCTGAAACTATACCTGGGAAAATCTCTGACGATGACATGTATCACCTCCTGTTGCTGAAATTGGCATTCAAGTCACCCTAGCCTTATTCTACCTGAACTCCACGTTAAAAATCTAGATACTACATCCTAGCATACTCTGCTCGCAGTGGTTCAGCTATCTCCTCTGCCAGCCGGTGTACAATGCCATCAGGATATGGCCCACGCAGGTTCAGAATGATGTGTGTTGCGCCTGCTTCGATATACGGGCGCATGCTATCGCGTGTTTCTGCCAGATTGTTGTAGTTTACCAGTATTTGTATAGAACGTTCAATGTTTGAGGGATCGCGCCCAATAGCGGAACAGTGATCTTTAAGCACCTCAATCTTGTGGCGAAACAGTTCGACGGGGCCACCAACAAAATTCCAGGTATTTGCATATTGGGCTACTACGCGCAGTGTTAACTTCTCACCATTGCCACCGATAACGAAAGGAGGATGAGGCTTCTGAATGGGCTTCGGTTCACAGTAGGCGCTTTTAAGCTGGTAGTAGCGGCCATCGAAGTCAGATGTGGTTTCCGTCCACATGCGCCGGATTACCTCGCAGGCTTCGCCTAGTCGCCTGATGCGCTCACCGGGAGGATAGAAAGGAATGCCATAAGCCGTGTGCTCCATCTCATTCCACGCAGCACCTATCCCGAAGTCCATCCGCCCATGTGAAATGATATCTACCGTAGCAGCCATATTTGCCAGCACTGCCGGGTGACGATATGTATTGCCTGTGACCATTATTCCTACGCGCAAGCGCCTGGTCTGGGCGGCAAAAGCCGCCAGCAAAGTCCAACCCTCCAGGCATGGGCCGGCTATATTCGTACCGAGGGGCATAAAGTGATCGAAAAGCCAGGCGTGTTCGAAAACAGGAATCGTGTCCGCTGCCAGCCACACGCGGAGCATTTCCTCGTAGGTAGTGTACTGCGGCGCAGTCTTGATGCCAAACCGTAAATTCATTCTTGCTCCTTAAATCCTTTCAAGTGGCACGAAACCCAGAATACGCAGTGCATTATCCATCGTTTGTACAGTTGCACGTACTAGCAGTGTGCGGAATGCTTTTACACGTTCATCCGTTTCTCTGACTATAGGTGACGTATGCTCGTAGAAGTCGCTGAAGTGGGCGGCGAGATCATATGTATAGGAGGCGAGCATGTGCGGTGCAAGTTGCGCGCTTGCCTCTGCCAGCCTGCGTGGAAAGGCGTCTATGTGACGCAACAGCTCCCACTCGCTCTGCTCAAGGTGCTCAGGAAGCGTATTTAGCTGCTCTGGCTCTTTATAGCCGGCATCGTGTAGTCGGCGCAAAATGCTGTTGGCCCGAGCATAGGCGTATTGCAGGTAGACGCCCGTGTCACCGTTGGGGCGTAGTACCTCGTCGATATCCAGGGCGATGATCTGCTGCAGATTAAAGCGGATCATAAAGTAGCGGATTGCCGAGGCAGCCAGGATTGCTGCTGCTTCATGTGATAGTTCGCGCTTGGTCTCTACCTCTTGCATTCTCGCAACCGCTGCATTCATCAGGTCATCTGCTTTAATCTCGATCCCTTTGCGCCCCGACATGGCGTAAAACTCGCGTCCCTCCGAGATATCGACTCCTAGCTGGGCCGCTGTAGCAGCCGACAACGTGACGACTTCATATGCAAGATGTATTGAATTGTCAGCCTGTTCTGTATATCCCAGTCTACGCAAGCTCTCATACACGACTTGCTGCGTATATGATTGGCGCACATCGACGACGGTAATCACACGTTGTGCATGACCGAAATGTTTAGAATCAACTTCCTCGCTTGTGGGACCTGTGTCTTCTGGGGTACGCATGGTCCAGAGCATCCTTCCATCGTGCTGGCGACCCCAGGGGACAAATTGGAAATGTACTCCTATCTGCGGGTCATCTGCCAGGCCGAATTTCCAGAGCTGATAGGCGATGTCCTTGGCGGTGTAGGTCGCACCGCCATCTCTTTTCACCAGAACCTTATTACTTGTGCGCTCGCCTTCATCGGTCTGTACCTCGCCCTCACCAAATGGTAGTATCCAGCACCCTGCTAGCGGACCCGTTTCGGGCTTTTCCAGCAAGCCGCGTTCACGCATCATCTCAAAGGTGCGTTTCCAAAGTCCTGCGTGCAATATGACGGATTCCCATGTCAATAGATCATATGAGATATTCAAGCGGGCCATTGTCGCCAGGTGTGCAATTACAATGCGGTGAGAAAGATCGGCTGCTAAAGCGCGGTAATCCGGCCCGGCGCCAGGCTCACGGCCATGCTCAATTGCTTGCAGTATGACTTTACGCAGTTCCAGCAATTCTGGCTGGATCTCGTACGCTCTGCCCACGGCAACATACACCCGCGAACAGTAGTAGTCAAAAGACTCGCCAGGCAGTTGCTCGTTACCCTCTGGAAGCTCCAGGATGCCTTCTTTAATCAATGTGAGGCCTGCCACAACATCTGCGACCTGCACGCCAGTATCATCGATGTAGTTATCGGCCTCGACATGATAGCCTTGCGAACGAAACATACGCACCACCGTATCGCCAATGCATGAATTGCGTACGTGTCCTACATGCGCGGCTTTATTGCTATTAACATTCGTATGTTCGACAAGCACTTTCGTGCCTATGCCCGTATCGCTCTGTCCAAAATCAGCTCCAGCCTCCAGTACACGTTCGATGATGGCTTTGCCCATTGCAGGACGGTCCAGGCGGAAATTGAGATAACCTGGCGTTGTGATGGTGATCTCTTCAATGGTGGGATTGTGCATCTCACGCAGCGCTATGGCCAATGCTTCTGCAATTGACAATGGCGGACGCTTCAACTTGCTGGCCCATGCCATAACAGGCATCGAGTAGTCACCAAAACTGCTCTGAGCCGAGAAACGCAGGTCAAATGGCAATTGTTCAACATCAAAGTTTAGCTGCTCTTGTGCAAGATAGGTGCTGGTAGCTTGTTTAATAAGGGTGATAAGATATACATAAATGTCTTTATCTTTTGCCGAAGATTGTGTCATTTGTTGAGCCTTACTAGCGTTGTTGTCATTAATCTTCCCCTCAAACCTCATGCAGCACACTCACTATAACGTAGGTTTGGTAGGAGGTCAAGCGTTTTGATGAAAAGTCAGGGCTGTTGCAAAGTCCTTTTTCACCTTCGATAGGGGAGAAAGAGAATTGGAGGAAGATACCTCCTGGCCCTCACCAGGGAAGAAAAAACCCTGGCCCCCCGCTTTTGTGGCTTTGCAACAGCCCAATCTGAGACCTCCCCTGGATTATCCAGGAGGTTCTGGATTTGCTGTCACTCTTCCTCTCCTGCGAGAGGGCCTCGTGGCAGGTCTACCAGACTTTTAAGCCGACGGACTCTGGCGTGGAGGATATCCGCGCTTCGGAACGAGACGTGTTCCTCTTTCGTCCGTTGCTACTCTTGCCTGCGACTTGCGCCCGGCTCGGGACGCTGCTCGAAGACAGGTAAGGCAAAGCCTTACTTAGCTCCAGCCAGGCAAGAGATGAGAGGAGTATGCATTTGGTTCAACACGGTAGTGTTATTAATCACAGCCCTCGGCTCGGGAACCCATACACGATTCAGTTTTCAATGTCCTGCTTAGCTATTCTGATTGGAGCACAGAAAACCGGAAACCCCTGTACTTTTTCATTCATCCCCGCGCTTCCAAGACGGGGCTTTCCGAAAAGGATTCTGTAATGTATCACGCCCGCGCGACCATGCACATTTAGCAGGTCAGCGGGCGTGATAAATCGAGGCCATTCGAACGATCCGCCCCACCCCGCTGGCGCGGTAAACTTGTACTGAGCGTAGCGAAGTATCAGGCCCCTACTTTTGTTGCGCCTGCGCAGCGGCTGCTTCGCGTTTGCTCTTGCGGCCAAGATAGATGCGGCTCGGATCGACGAGCATGCGCAAAGCTCTCAACTCATCTTCAGTTGGTGGCGACATTTCTCTGGCCTTGCTTGCATCAAGCGCCCAACCTGTGTTGTTCACTACATCATCGACACTGATACCTGGGAAGACCACATCGAGTTCGAGCAAACCCGTCTGAGGATTGCTGCGCATGATGCACAGGTCACTGATCATCACCAGCTCGCCGCCGCGTCCCAGTCCGTAGTCCCAACGCGACTCCTTCTTCTCGTGTGGGCCACGCTGACCGGCAACGCTAGTGATGTACTCGACTTGCTCAGGGAAGCGGCGTTCCTCCTGTACCATGACGACAAGCACTTTGTCGCCAAACGAGGCGATGTTATTGGCCCCGCCGCTACCGGCGAAGCGCACATGCGGTCCATGACCGGTGCCGGAGACTCCGGCGGGCCAGTAACCACCGATGATGGTCGAGTTCAGGTTGCCGTACATGTCGCACTCAGCGCCGCCCAGCATGCCGACGGTGCAATAGCCGCGCAGGGCAGTGGTGCCGAAGGTATCAGCCATGTTAGAGACCGTACTCCCCTTCAAACAGCCACGTGGATCTGAGACTGAGATCGGCAAATGCTCCACCTTTGGCCCTACAATACCAGCTTCCATAATCAGCGTCATGTTTGGTGCACCAGTGTGCATCGCCAACATGGAGGCCAGCAATGGGAGACCTGTGCCCGCAAAGACAAAGGCTCCGTCAGGCACTTCGCGAGCGGCGGCTACTGCCAGCAGCTCCATCGTCGTGTATCCGGTGCGCGACAGCCCACGCTCCTTGAGATACGCCTCATAGACTTCATCCGAAATTTCGTCCATAATATGCTCCTGTTGTGGTTGCTCGTACTACATAGGCCGCTTGAGGTCAGCGCGGTATCCATAGCCCGGAGTAGCGCGTAGCTCAAACAGTCGGTTCATTCCTACAATCCGCTGGAGGTAATCCCAGTCATCATTGGTCTCGTGTACATGCTGTGTCCACCAATCTTTGACTTCTTCCTTGCTCTTGCGGTTGAGTCGGCCGTAGCTCACCCACCAGTCCCAGTCATAGTCGTAGTAATTCGGCACCGCCGTGGGGTAGCCCCCAAAGGGCTGTTCCACGATGACCGTAGTGATATGAGCCGGCAGGTGGTTGAGTTCGGGAGCAGCTCGTAGCTCGTCGGATGGCACAACCTGCTCGCACTCAACGATCAGTGTTTTGGCGCTCATGGCTTGTTCGGCATCTGGACCCAGAATGCCTTCCATACGCACTGTGCCATCGATAGCCACACGCTGTGATCGAATGACGGTGACCTCTGGCAGGATCGGTGGCACCAGGATTACCTTAACGCCTTTGTTGCCTGTATATTTATCGGACTCGCGTATGCGGTCGAGCGCGTTCGTCTTGTTTGCTGTTGAGTCTCCACCCTCGAATGCGTGCGGGCGCAGTCCCCATCCATCGAAAGGATCGTCAATGACTGCAAACTTTTTGGGTGGGATACGCGGGTCGATCCAGCTCCCATCGGCATTTTTGCCTCGTAAGCCCGCCTTGCCGAAAACATCGTATTCCGGTATGCTGCTGCCCAGCTCGGCCATCAGCGGGGCAAAGGGCCAGCCATAGCGCCCGGCAATCGTACGTGAAGCAAAACCATAGTTGCTCCAGTCTTCAAATAGAGGGATCGAGCCGTCCTGGACGCGGCGGCGTATGCTGTAGGCTACTGGCTGAATGCCCTCCAGGCCAACATAGGTTGTATCTAACCAGGAGACGAGATCGTTGGCCGCCAGGGCTTCTTCAATTGAGGCGCCGCCGTTCATCGTGCAGAAGACCTTCTGGATACGGTCGCGCTGGCGGATTACCTCACGCGCAATAGTGAAAGGCCGGCGGGTGTAGCTAAACCCTCCCCAGCACACCTGCGTGCCGGTCTTGATGTACCGTTCTACCGCCTCGCGAGCGGTCATGATTTCTGCCATACTACGCTCCTTTTGCTCTCCGCTCCGTCTTCCGAGATCACTGTCAGAGCTTGTTCTAAGGGCAACTCTGATCGTTGTGTGTGGAGCAAAGCCTCAATCTCCTTCATACCCGCCTGCAGTTCTCCAGCCGCTTGCGCAAGTAAAGCATGAGCGCGACAGAGTTCATCCTCAATCAGTTGCAAATCTTGCTCACTCATGCTACCCCGGGCGAATATCTCGTCGAGGTCACGCAGGGTTGGGGGAACACGCATCAAGGGTATGCCAAGGCGACTCAACTCCACTTCGATGGTGTTGAGGAGCCAGATAGCACGCATTGCCCGGCTCCATTCCTTGCTTGACATAGTACATACCTCTTTGCAAATAGATGTGAACGAAACAATAGAAATACCGAACTAGCTGCGCGGAAGTCCTCGCCTCTCGGTTTCAGGAAGAATGCTACTCTAAAGTACGCCACTCTCGCTGCTGAGAGTAGCCCTACTGATATCGCAATTATAGCACAATTAGTACCGTTCTGTGATGCCGTAGGGGGCCTAATAAATCGCCCCCTACGGCAAACTATTCTGAAAGCCTTCATCCGCTAAGCGGCGGGTCAGCGAAGCCGTGAGTGGTGCCTTCTCAGCGAATGCTGGCTTTCTCACTTTGTTCATGCTCACCCGCTTCTAATGGCCGAAGGCCTTCATGCATAACTTAGGCCAACAGTGAGGTTAGCCCATTGGGAATGTTGGCAGCTTAGCCAATTTAACGGAGGCCAGAACGCCAGCCAGCGCGGTGTACCAGGCAACGAGTGCGGTAGCGATACCAAACCAACCAGCTATCGGCACCCACGTGGTATGGGTGCTTCCACCTCCCATCCATCCAATGGTCAGGAAGAGGAAGGTCACGAACAGGAGTCCGAATACGGCAATCAAGGCCCCGCTGATCCTCAGCGTAGCGATGAACATCAAGCCGGTGAAGATCGTCCAACCCAGGAAGAAGACACCGACCGCCGTTTCGGCATTCGTCGCTCCAGCTGATGCCGTAATTAGATCGACAATGTTTTTAAGCCCGAGGAAAGGCAAAAGGATGAAGGCAGTCGAAATCCAGAAACCTCCATAGGAGCAGAAAGCGGTGGCGCCAAATGTGTTGTTTCTCCTAAACTCTTGTACGCCTGCAATAAGCTGGACAAGACCGCCGTAGAAGAATGCAAGACCCAGAACAACAAGAGTTGCTACCTCCGACTTAGAGAAGGCGAGGCCGGCATTGGAGAGGCTGAGAACAAATGTAGTGAGTGCGAAAGCGCTCAGGCCAAGAGGAGCGGGATCTGCGACTGCGGGCGCTGCTGCTTCAGCGCGTTCAGCTGCATATTGAGCCATTAAAGGTTCCCACCTTTCATTAAAAGACTAGCAAATGTACAGTCAATAGGTACTTGTTGGGTTACCGTAGGATTGCTTCCTACGGAACTGCTTGTCACGAACACCGATGTCCGTTGATAGGTAGGATATGTCATCCACAACCGTTGCGGATGGCTTCATGCTCGCCTGCGAGAGGCGAAAAACACGCTACGAAGTCGATATGTTGCAGGTCTGCATAACCTGCGCATGTCGAGGTGAATTCCTCCTTTCTTCAGGTATAAACTGCCACTCACCACGCGATGCCTGGCGAGTGTTCATTCATGAGATTATTATAGCATATAAACAGTGATTTGTAAGGGTATTGTCTACATAGTTATCAGTTTGTCAGCTACTCAATCGCCCGAAAGCGATGAACTTGGGTCTGGACTCCACCGCAACTCTGCATAGCGTTGCCGCCGTGCAGCTTTGGCTTCATCGTCCGACCCGTCAGGGCGTGCTGACAACACACCCGTCGTCATCCAGTCTTGCCGGAGGACGAGCGTTCTGAGCGCAATGTTGCGCGCCCCCACTAAATCGGCATGGAGGGTGTAATGACAGTTCTGACAGACAAACAAGAGTCCTTGGTTGGGTCGATTCTCTTTGGACCTGTAGCCGCACATCGGGCAAGCTTGACTGCTATAGTGGGCATCCACTTGCACAGTCATGCTCCCAAAAAGCACGGCTTTGTAGGCAAGAATAGCATGCAACTGGGCAAACGCCCAGGACGAGGCGTGCCTGTTCGCTCGCTTTTGCTTGCTACTTGCGCGTTTGCCCCGCTTGCGTTGGGTCCGCTCTCGGATGTCTGTCAGGTCCTCCAGGCCGATGATGCTGTGTGGGTGCTGCTCGACAATGTGTTTGGCAATCGTATGATTGACATTCAGCTTCAACCGTCTCTCTCGCCCGCTGATCGTCAGCAGACGACGGGTCGCGGAGCGAGTGCCTTTGCGCTGAAGTCGTTTTCTCAGGCGGGCATAGTGGTCAGCCTTCGCGCGTACTGCCTTGCCAGAATAGAAGGCTGTCTCACCCTTGAGAGAAGCCGTAGCCGCCAGGTAGCGCTGCCCTACGTCTACCCCAACCACCTGCTTGTGGATTTGGGGCGTCGGGTCTGCCACCTCGATCTCAAGACTGACGAGCAAGTAGAATTGCTTCTTGGGTTTGTCATACCAGAGTTTGGCGGCTCCGATCTGCGCACCCTGCTGTATCAAGGCGCTATGCCTGGAATATGCCGTATAGGGAACAATCACACGCCCTTGCAGGGTTCGGATACTAACATGGTTCCCCGTCTTGAAGCCGTAATCATGCCCGAGCTGGTAGGTCAGAGTGGGGGAGATGTACTGCGGTGGCTGATCAAGTCCCTTGTAGCGCTTTTTGGTACGCCCAGTCTCCCGATGGGCCAGGTTGTGTTTGTAGCGCGTCCTCAGCGTCTTGTAGGTAGCTCCCACCTGACGGGGGATACTACAGGCCATCTGTGCCGGTATCCCAAAGCGCGCCCGTATCTCAGCATAAGTGCCTGCTTGCAAGCCGACCTTGTTGCTCATCTTGCCGTGGGCAAAAGCGTAGCGACTCACATAGTTCAAGGCGTCACGATAGGCCAATTGTGTCTTTCTCAGCGCCTGGAACTGTTCTCCTTCGGTATGCAGTTTTAGTTTGGCGGTCAAGGCTTGTTTCATAGAACAAGCGTACCATACATTCATCGCCTTGTCAATAAGAAACTTTTGATGAAAGGAGGGCGGCATTCCTCCCCTGCCTAAAGGCGAGGAGCATCCTGCCGCGTTTTTCGGTGTGATGTGTGGACCTGAGTGCTCGCGGTCGCTTGCTCCACCTTCGTTCCAGGTGTTACACTTATACAAGATTATCCGTCGTTTCTTTCTTATCCATTCAGGAGAATGCCAACTATGCAAGATGTATTCGTTATTGCTGGAGCCAGAACGCCCGTAGGCGTGTTGCAGGGCTCGTTTTCTGATGTGAGCGCCATTGATCTGGGTGTTGTTGCGGCAAAGGCCGCCATAGAGCGGAGTGGAGTAGACCCACAACTGATCGACCAGGTTGTCCTGGGTAATGTAATCCAGTCGAGTAAGGATGCCATCTATTTTGCGCGTCATGTAGCGCTAAAGGCCGGTTTGCCGATCGATACTCCGGCGCTGACGGTCAATCGCCTGTGTGGGTCTGGCTTGCAGGCCATAGTGAGCGCGACACAACTATTGCAGTTGGGGGAGGGACGAATCGCGCTTGCTGGTGGCGCTGAGAATATGACGCAGGCCCCGCATGTACTGCGTGGGGCGCGGGCAGGTTATAAGCTGGGGCAGTCTCCACAGCTAGAAGATAGCCTGTGGGAGGCCCTGGTCGACAGTTATGTTGGCTGTGGCATGGCGATTACGGCTGAAAACCTGGCCGAACAGTATGGCATTACACGCGAGGAGGTGGATGAATACGCGCTGAGAAGTCAGGTCACGGCGCGTCGTGCGCGGCAGGCAGGATGGCTTGCCGAAGAGATTGTGCCTGTCACGGTTAGTGATCGCAAGGGCAATCCTGTCGAGATAACGAAGGATGAGGGCATTCGTGATACATCCATCGAGGCTCTGGCGAAGTTACCGGCACGGTTTCGTAAGGGAGGGGTAGTCACACCTGGTAATGCCAGTGGCATTAATGATGCCGGTGCATGCGTAATCCTGGCAACAGGCGATGCTGTCCAGCAATATAATCTGCAGCCCATGGCGCGGCTGGTCTCATGGGGTGTAGTTGGCGTACCGCCAGAGATCATGGGTATCGGCCCCGCCCCGGCTATTCGACAGGCGCTCAAACGCGCTGATCTGCGCCTGTCTGATCTGGATCGCGTTGAAGTCAACGAGGCCTTCTCGTCGCAATACCTGGCTGTGGAGAAGGAATTAGGGCTGGAGCGCGAAAAGACAAATGTCAATGGCGGCGCTATCTCGATTGGTCATCCGCTTGCGGCAAGTGGCACACGCCTGGCGATTACCCTGATGTATGAGTTACGGCGCCAGCACCTGAAATATGGTGCTGCCTCGTTGTGCATTGGTGGGGGGCAAGGGATCGCTGCCATTTTTGAGAATGTCGCATAAAGGAGAATCGTATGCCCAGAGATACACGCGAGCCGCAGGAGATCCTTGAGCATGTTATTTCCTCACGGGTCGCGCTCACCTCGGTCATTTATGGATTGA
>Ga0187846_10001539_pt1 | contig 12986 bp, 12 predicted proteins | sample TC_taG_FD_161473 | JGI IMG/M metagenome (GOLD analysis project Ga0187846, IMG submission 161473) | Biofilm microbial communities from the roof of an iron ore cave, State of Minas Gerais, Brazil - TC_06 Biofilm (v2) | ecosystem: Environmental > Terrestrial > Deep subsurface > Cave > Wall biofilm...
CGAGCCCAAGATGCGTGCGATCTTCGTGGTAGTAGCAGACGTACTCCGAAAGCAGCCGCCTGAGATGGCGTTCGTTCACCGCGATGACGTGATCCAGCAGGTCCCTTCGGCAACTCTCTACCCAACGGCGGGTGGCCCGGGCTTAGCGCGGCGTGGCCAAGCCCGGCGCAAGATCAGGGGTAGACACGAGTTTGAATTTGCGGGTGCCCCGCCCTCGGTTTGTGAGGGTGGGTGCTTGGCGCAGTCACGGGAACGGTCCTGGTGAGCCGCCAAAAACCATGACCCAGGGGAGCACAACTGATCTCCCAGGCTCGACTAGCCGTCGACAGGGGAGCAGTTCGCTTGGTTACTTCTTTAGGGGAGATGTGGCTCTGTTGACATCCTCGAAGAAAATGCGGCAAGCGGCTCTTTAGTCCGCTCGAACCGTGGCTTCAGGGGCTGAAGCCCGCCGTTTGGGGCCGTTCTTACGGCGGGGTTGAAACCCCGCCCTTCCGGCTCTGTTGCCAGCCGAGGCTCTCGGAGCGAGAACAGCCAGGAAGTCAACAGAGCCGGGAGATGTCATGAAGCGGATGGTTGCTGCTTTGGTCTTAATGCTTGGTTTGGCCCAGTACAAATTCGCTGGGGCACAAGATCATAGCCGCTATGTGCTGCCAAGTCCGAAACTGCTGACGTGTAGGTCCACGGACTGCTCTCGGCTATGGCCGGAGTAGGATGAACGTGGAGCCTGCCAAAACCCGGGGTGTTCTCGATAGGCCGTGGCGCTGGTGGGTGTGGCTTCTCATTCTTCTTTTCCCGATTCCGTTCACTCCATGGTGGCTGGGCGTCATCTGCCTTGCGGTATTCATCCTGTTGGTGGTGCTTTTGCGTGGAATAAAGCTAAACCCAAAGTAGCCCACTACGGCGCCGCGGCGGTTGCAAAAGGGGGCGAAAGGTGGTAGCATCTGCCTGCATTTGTTGCTCTTGAGTCCGCTTTTTGGAACACGCGCTCCACAACAGGCTGCCGGGCAACCCCCAGGCAGCCTTTTTTGCGATGGCCCGCGCGGCAGCCAGGGACCCCCAGGGGCGCAGATAGCTTTCCAGCCGGCCTTCCAAACGCCGTCCTGTGAATCAATTAGGAGCTACAGAAGTGGCCAGAGAACAAGGTACGGTCAAGTGGTTTAACGCCGCCAAGGGTTACGGGTTCATCCAGAGGCAGTCGGGCGAAGACGTTTTCGTCCATTTTTCGGCCATTCAAGGCGACGGCTACAAGTCGTTGAACGAAGGCCAGGCCGTCGAGTTCGAAGTGAAGCAGGGGCCCAAGGGGCTGCAGGCCGAGCACGTCGTCGGGCTGTAGGCCCGGCGGCGGTGCGGGGGGCCGTCCTCGGGGGCGCGGCCTGGAATAACGCGCAACGTCGCGCCAAGCTCGGGCGCACGGGCATAGCATGCTATGCCCGTAGGAACCGCGGGCAAATCGCCGGCGCAGGGGCGCAGCCCTGCGACTTCGCTCAGGGTAAACATGCTGCGCCCGCTGCGGCGTGGCACGGTGTCGGCCTGCGGGCGCCCGGCGCCAGTGGGCGCTTCTCGGAGCGGCTAAGGCCGCGCCATGACGCACGGCCTGGCGGGTTTCGCGCGGCCATTCGCCCCGGCAGAATTGGCCGGTGCGCTACGATTCATCTTTTCTCATACGGAGGATGCAGTGCAAATCCTGGAAGAAGGGCAGACCATACGTCACGAGCTGTACGGGGTGGGGACGGTGATGGAATCGAACAACGACCGCACCACCATCGACTTCGATAACCACGGCACCAAGAAGTTCGTCACCTCCATCTGGACCGCCGAGCTCATCGGCGACGTCCCCGCCGACCGCCCCAAGCGCCGCGGCCGCCGCAAAGCCGCCAAGAAAGCGTAACCCGCGCCGCGCGCCTCGCGTGCGCAGCTCGCGCCGCAAACCACGTTTTTGTAGCGGCGCGCTTCAGCGCGCCATGCCTTCGCCTGGCGCAACTGTTGCCACGCCGCAAACCAACATGGCGGGCTTAAGCCCGCCGCTACAAAAGCGGGCGCAGACAGGATTGTCTGCGCCCCTACGGCACGTTGCCCATTGGCGCCGGCCGCGCCGCTACGGGACGCGCCGGGCGATGTCGGCGACGGCCGCCGGCGACGCCGCGCAGGGATTGGGGTTCACCACGTTGCGCAAATCCTCGAACACTCCGAACGGGCTGCCGAAATCATAAACCAGGGGAACGGGCGAGCCGAATTCAGTGGCCGCGCTGCCGCCGAAGGCGTTGGTCGTCCCGGGAATGTTGGCGCCGCCCAACTGCCAGACGCACGAGCCGTTCTGTTCGCCGTTGGTGTAGAAGGGATAGAACGCCGCCGGCGGAGGCGGCAGGGTGCAGCCCGCGCCATTCAGGACATTGCAGCCCGCTTCGAAGTCGATGACGTTGGCCTCGAAGGCCGCGCGCTTGTAGTTCTCCAGCTGCCCCGCGGAATTGAAGAACAGCGGACTCTGAAACACGATGGGCTGGGCGTGGATTTCCTTGTCCGTCTTGGGATCCGCCGCCGTGCCCGGCCAGTCCAGCGCGTAGGACTGCCCGTCGAAATCGAGGTCCTCGTTGATGCATCCTCCCACCAGTTGAAAGGGCGGACCCGGGAAGAAGGAATCGAACGGGCCGAAGCAGAAGAAGTCGTCGAAATCGACTCCGCCAGGCCCCTCTTCGGGCCCGGCCTTCAGGCAGTTGAACGGGAAGTTGACGTTGGCCTTGGTGCAGGTTTCGAAGTGGCCGATCTCGTCGGAAAAGGCGATGTTGTAGGAGTGCGCGGCCCAGGGCACGCGAGTGTGCTCGCTGGCGGTGGCGTACATGGGATGGAAATCGTAGGGCGCGATGGTGCAGACGGTGGCGTTGGGCTGGAACAGCACCTGGCCGAAGCCGTTGGCGCCGCTGGCCACCATGCTGCCGGTTTGCCCGCTGGTGAGGTCCTGGACGACCACCTGAAAACCCGCGGGGGTGTCTTGCAGGGTGACCAACAGCTGATCGCCCAGGGCCATGGACAGCACGTTGTTCAAATCGAAATTGTTGTTGCCGAAATTCACGCCCCCGGGATTGGGCGGAAGGATCGGCACGCCGTTCAGGGTGAGGACCGCGAAGTTCACCGTCTCTTGCCCCACGGAGTTGAGGCAGGCGCTGTTGTTGTTTGCGAGCGTGGCGCCGTCCAGCCCGAAGCTGTCGATGTTCAGCGCCGCAAAATAATTTTGCGGGTCGATCAGCTGCGGCGAGCCGATCCAGCCGGGCGGGTAGAACTGCATCTCCATGAACGCCGCGCCCGGATGATTGCCGATGAAATGGGGCGAGACCGGGCTGGGGCTGTCGAAGATGTTGGCGTCGGTGTCGGGATTGCAGACCGCGGTGAATTCCGGAAAGGACTGCGAGTCGCACATGGCCATGCCCACCCAGAAGGCCGGATGCAGCTGGAAATTCCACGTGCCGCCCTGGTTGTTGTTGCGCGGGCGCGCCACGGGATCCTTGGGCAGGGTGAGCAGCCAGACCGCGGAATTACCCGAGCCGGCGACGCTGGAATAGAACAGCAGCGAGGGCTCGTCGTGGCCCACGTAGTTGCCGTCGTAGCCCTTGTGCAGCTCCGTGTCGGTGCAGAAGCCCGAGCTGATGTCGTCGCAGCGCAGCAGCAGATTGCCGTTGGGATTGGGGCGAACGGTGGTGGTGAGATTCTGCGCGCCGCACGGGCGGGCGGCGAAAAAAGCCGCGGCCGCGCACAGCGCGAATACGAAGAGTTTGTTGCCCATGGCGCCTCCCAGGGGTGAAGCGCATCGCGCGGCGCGGAAAAATTTCCGCGCGATGCCTCAAGTGCGCGCGGGATGCTAGCACACGCGCGCGCCCTGCGCCACGGCCGCTTGACGCGCGCTGCTCGGCGCCCGCCGCTCGCTTCGCCGCCCCTTCGCCTGCGCGGGTGCATGAGCTTGGCGCGATGTTGCCACGCCGCACCGGGCGCAGCATGCTGCGCCGCTACGGCGGATGCGGTTTTGGCGCGATGTTGCATTGGCAACATGCGCCCGCTGCGCCCGATCTTGGCGCGGCGTTGCCACGCCGCACCGGCATCCGCAGCGGCGTGGCGCGAATTTTGCTATGCTGGCAGCGGCATGAAACCGCCGCTGATCGCTGCGCTGCTGCTGGCTTCGGCCGCGCCGGCCCCGGCACGGGCGCAACAAGCCTCCGCGCTGGCCAACCCGCCGGCCAACGCGCCGGCGGGCTGGCAGGAAGCCCGCGCCGACGATCTGGCGCGCGAGCCGCGCCGCCACTTCACCCTGCCCGGCAAGTTTCTCCCGCCCGTGCCCGCGAACGCCAATGCCGCGAACCCGCCGTCGCTGCTGCTGAAATGCGCGGCGGTGCCGCGCTCGACGCGCGTGGGAAAATTCCGCGTAGGCGCGGTGGTGGTGGGCCTGCCGCTCGAGATCCACATGGTCGAACTCTTCGAGCGCAAGGGCGGGCTGTCGTACCTGCCGGAAGTCGCGGTCAGCTACCGGCTCGACGAAGGCAAGGCCGTGACCGACGATTGGCCGCCGCGCGCGGACAAAACTTCCGCGGAATTCGATAAGTCCGAGTTCCGCAAGATGCTGCGCGCGCGCACCCTGCTGGTCAATCTGTCCGACAAGGACGGCGGCGAACTGCGCCTGCAGTTCGACCTGCCCGATCCCGCCGCGCCCGCCGCGCCGGGCTCGATCGCCACGGCCGAAGTGGCCCGCGCCTGCGGCGTCCCCGCCATCCAGCCGTAGCGGCGCCGCACGCTGCGCCCGGTGCGGCGCGGCAACGTCGCGCCAAATCCGCATCCGGCGTCGCTGTGCCTATGGTGTGGTGTGTGGGGCTACTTCCCGACGCTCTGGAAGAGGAAATCGACGGTTTCCACCGTTTCGCGCGGCCCGGGCTCGTACTTCCACTGCTTGGCGGCTTCCAGCGCCGCGCCCACCAGCAGGGCGTTGCCGCCGAGGACGTGCGTCTGCTTGACCGCGCCGTCGGGCGCCACGGTCACTTCCAGGCGCACTTTGCCGGAAAGCTGATACTGCCTGGCGAGGTCCGGGTAGCGCGGGTCCACCTTCGCGCGGACTCGGCGCGCCAGAGCGGTCTGCTCGGTTTGCTGGGCCAGCCCGCGAGGCGCAGCGGCGAGGCTTCCCAGGACCAGCGAAAGAACCAGGAGCGAGAGCCGTGTTGGCACGAGAGCTGAACTCCCCTTGGGGCCAGTTCAGCGCCGGCGAAACACCGCGTCAATGGAACCGCAGTACCGTTGCGGCAGAGTGGTAATCGCCGTAGGGCCCGGGGCACATTACGCGATTGCATCGTCTCGCAACTGCTTAGCAGTTTCGCAACGGTGTGGAGCTAGTCCAAGCTAACAGAGAAAATTCACATGACGCAGCACGCATGGCGGTTCTCACGCACACACTAAAGCTCCGACCCCCTAAAAGGCGTGCATGGAATTTCTGAGTCAGGCCGCCTACGGATCGAGCAGGCCGACGCGCACGGCGAAGCGCACCAGGTCGCTGAAGCTGGTGAACTGCATCTTGCGCATGATGCGATTGCGGTGGCTCTCGATGGTGCGGATGGAGACCCCCAGGCGTGTGGCCACCGCTTTGTTGGGCTGGCCCTCGCCCAGCAGGCGCACGATTTCCGCTTCGCGCTTGGTGAGCGGCGCGCCGGGAATGGGGGCCTCCTCGGTAGGCGGGGCGTTCTCGCCGGTGACCAAGCTATCGACCACCAGGTCCGCCAGGCGTCCGCTGATGAACCGCTTGCCCGCGCGCACCTGCTCGATGGCCGTCAGCAGGTCCGTGTCCGAGTCGGACTTCACCAGATAGCCGCGCGCGCCCGAGCGCAGGACGTCACGGGCCAGCTCCCTGGCGAAGTGCATGGTCAGAATCAGGACGTTGGTTTCCGGCGAGAAGGTGTGGATGGCGCGCGCCGCCTGCAGCCCGTCCATCTCCGGCATGGTTAGGTCCAGCAGCACCAGGTCGGGCTTGGCTTTGCGCACGATCTCCAGCGCTTCCTTGCCGTTGGAGGCTTCCAGCGACGCGTCCAGCCCTTCGTGGGTGGCCAGCAGCGCCTGAATGCCGCGGCGCACGATGACGTGGTCGTCCACGACAAGGATGCGATAAGGCTTGGCCGGGGTCGTCGCCGTGGCCGTCGCGGTCGCTGTCGCCGTGGCCATCGTTTCCACCTCCTCGCCGCGCAGGAATTGCCGGAGCGGGGGGAATGGCGGCCAGTGTAGAGGCGGGTGCAGCGCGTGTCAAGGCCAATGTATAGAGATTTGGTAAATCACGTTGTAGTTATTCACAGGCTGTGGAAAACGGCGCGGCGCGCGCGCCACAGCACCGCCGCGCCCAGGGCCACGGACACCACGCTGGCGGCCTGCGCGTTGGTCAGGCCGAAGAACGACCGCGGATTGATGCGAATGAATTCGACGGCAAAGCGCGCCGCACCGGTCAGCACGAGATACATGGCGAACACTTCGCCCGGCGGACGCGGCTCGGTTTCAGCGTCGCGCCGCCGCGCGCCCATCCGCCACAACACCCGGGCAATGACGCACGCCGCAATCAATTCGTAAATCGGCGTGGGATGCACGCGCGCGGCGGTGGGCACCAGGCCGTTCGGGAAACTCATGCCCCAGGGCAGGGAAGTGGCCACGCCGTAATCGCCGTCGCCCGAGAGCAGGCAGCCGATGCGCCCGATTCCGTAGGCCAGCGCCGCAGCCGCAGCGCCGGCGTCGAGCATCGCCAGCGCGGGAATTTTCCGGCGCCGCGCGAGCAGCAAAAACGCCGCCAGCCCGGCAATCAGCCCGCCGAACCAGGCGAAGCCGAACGGGCTGAAAATTTGCCCCCGCGGATCGGCCCACAGTTCGCGCGGCGTCTCCAGAACGTGATACACCTTCGCGCCGGCGATTCCCGCCAGCGCGGGCAGGGCCACCAGCGTTTCCGCCAGGCCCGAGTCGCGCGACGCCAGGCCGCGCCGCTCCAGGTCCCGCGCCAGCACGAAGTACCCCGCGACCATGGCCAGCGCCACCATCAGCCCGAACGTCGGCAGGGTCACCGGCCCCAGATGCAGAAAGGGAATCATCCCTGCCGAGTATAGCCGCACCGGGCGCCGCTTGTTTACCCGCAGCGCAGTCGCCGGGCTGCGCCCCTACGGCGGATGCGACCTTGGCGGGGCGGGCGCCCTTACTCCGGGACGTTGGGGTCGGCGTGGCGGGTGTTGTCCTGCATTTCGTAGGGCCGGTCGCTGCGCTTGCAGGTGAAGGTCACGGTGTTGACGCCCCGGAGGTCAATCATGGGCGTGCTGGTGGCGCCGTCTTCTTCCGGGAGGATGATGCTCTCCCGCGCCTTGGGTTCCTGGGCCACGCCGCGGGCCATGTGAAAATATTTGCGGCAGCCGAACCACAGCAGGTCGCCGCCGGCGTTGAAGAAATAGGTGACGTAGGCGCCCGCGGGCCGCAGCAGCACTTCCTGGTTCTTGGCCTCGCGCCACACGCGCACGGCCACGTGGCCGCGATCGCGGTAATCCACCTGGATGGCCGCATGATACGCTTTCAGGTCGTCGGGAATTTCCACCGTGGCCGGATCGCGCCGCACCGGCCGCGGCTGGCACGAAGCGTCGGGAGTCAGCGCCGCATCGTTCATCGCCAGGCTGACCGGGTAATCGCCCGACGGGCCGCTGTAGAGTTTGCCCGAGGCCGTGACCCTGCAACCCGCGAGCGACTCGGCGCGCCGCCGGCCGTTGCCGCGCGCGTCGGTGAACACCAGCAAAATTTCCGTTTCGCCGCAGGCCGGCGCGTCGAGTTCCAGCCCCAGCCACGGCCGCAGCTCGTCGTGATAGGCGACCTTGCCGCGCAGCAGCGACGCCTCCGCGGCTTCCTTCGCGCCCTCCAGTTGCGGGCACGCCTGCGCGCGCGCCGCCGGCGCCCCGGGCAGCAGCGCCGCGGCCATCGCCACGGCCGCCCAATAGAAACGCGGCGTCATTCGGAGTCCGCCGCCCGGCGGACGCAGAATCCCGGCGCCGCGCGGCAACATCGCGCCAAATCCGCATCGGCCGTAGGGGCGCAGCATGCTGCGCCCGGCGCAGCGCGCCGTCGCCGCCACCGCCCGTGTCGTCGCCACCGCCGCCGCCCGTATCGTCCGCCTGCGCCTCATTGGCGCTCTACAGCATATCGCACGTGCGCCCGCCGCGCGCGGCCCATTGCGCACCGCGCGCAGCATGTTTACGCTGAGCGAAGTCGAAGGGTTGCGCCCCTGCGGCGACACGTTGCCACGCCGCACCGGGCGTAACTTGCCCGCGCGCGTGTCATTCCGAGGCGCGTCCGCCGGCGGCGGACCATGCCGAGGAATCTCTCTTCGTGTGCCCGCATCGCCGAAACGCAGGGCCGAAGAGAGATCCTTCGGCTGCGTCCCGCGCCGCACCGCCGCAACTCCTCGGGCCATCTTTGTAGGTCGGGGCTTCAGCCCCGACATGAGGATCGCGCGCAAGCGCGTTCCTTGCTGCCGCAGGCCGCCGCGGAGGCGGAACCGCCGCAGCGGCATTCTTCGCACGGCCGCCAGCCGTCCTGCCCATCAACCTCCACGGCATGCTGCGGGTGAAGCAGCGCAAAGGAAGGCGCTTCGCGCCATGCCTTCATGTCGGGGCTGAAGCCCCGACCTACACGAATCACCCTTTTCAGCGGCGATGCGCGGGGGAATGTAGCTCGACTCCCTTCGACTCCGCTCAGGGTAAACATGCTGCGCCCCTACGGCTGCGCGATGGCGCGGGGCGCGCGTTTGGCGCGCACCGGCGTCGCGCGGCAACCAACTGCTGCATGGGCGCGTCCTATGGAGTAGAATCGGGCCAGCTCTGCCTCTTCCGGGCTGGCCCGATTCTCGGCGCAGCAGGAGCGCAGCAGGTTACCCGGAGCGCGGCCGAAGGGCTGCGCTGGCCGACTGACAGGCAGGTTGGAGGCGACGTTATGAGCCATCCCAGCGAGCGCGTGGCTTTCTCGTTGTTTCGCATCTTGAGTTTCGCGGCTCTGGCGGCAGTGTTTGCCGCCGCGCCCAAGCCGGCCTTCGCGCAACACGGAGGCGGCGGAGGCGGAGGCCATTCGGGCGGAGGCGGCGGAGGCCACTCTTCGGGCGGCTCCGCAGGCGGCCACTCTGCGGGCGGCTCGCACGCCTCGGGGCCGGCGTCGCACGCCGTAGCGGGCGGCGCGCATGGGGCCGGCGGCGGCGCTGCTGTCGCGGGAGGCGCGCACGGCGCCAACGTCAACGCCATGACCAACCATTTCGCCGCGCCCAACCGCATCGCCGCATCGCGCGAAGCGTTTCGCGCCACGCTGCGCCCGGCGGCCCTGCCGCTGCTCGCCCAGGAGCGCGTGCGCCGCTTCGGCCGGCCCATCTTCTTCTTCGGCAACGGCTGCTTCAACGGATTTTTCCCGCAGTTCTGCGGCTTCTCGCCGTTCTTCGGATTCGGATTCGGCTTCGGACCCGGCTGCTGGGGCTCGGGCTGGGACTCTTTCGGTTATCCCGGGTTCGGCAATCCGGCGTTCGGCTGCGGCTACGGCTGGGGATACGATTACACCAATTACGGCTACCCCTACGACGCCAGCATGAGCGCCCAGATCGAAGACAACGTCGAGCATCCGCGCGAATACGAGCCGCACAACGAGCTCGTGCCTTATCCTTCGGGCGGCGCGGAAGAGTCGCCCGGCGGCGCGGCCCTGGCGCCCGCCGAGCAGCCGCTCATGATGCTGTACCTCAAGGACGGCTCCGTCTATGCCCTGTCCAATTACTGGGTGGCCGGCGGGCAGCTGCACTACGTCACCCAGTATGGCGGCGAGAACACCGTTCCCCTCGAGCAGATCGACATCCAGAAGACCGTCGATGTGAACGCCCACCGCGGCGTCACCGTCACCCTCAAGCCTGCCCCGCAGACGGGGCCGGCCCCTGCGCCCGAAGCGCCGCCCCAGCAGCCGTAGCGGCGCAGCCCAGCTGATGCCGCCGTAGGGGCGCAACATGTTGCGCCCGGTGCGGCGCGGCAACGCGTCGCCAAGGTCGTGTGCGCGGGTATAGCCCTTCGACTTCGCTCAGGGTAAACATGTTGCGCCCTACGGCGCGTTGCCCGTGCGAACCGCTCCATTCGAGAAGCGCCGCACCGCCGCAACTCCTCGGGCCATCTTTGTAGGTCGGGGCTTCAGCCCCGACATGAGGATCGCGCGCAAGCGCGTTCCTTGCTGCCGCAGGCTGCCGCGGAGGCGGAACCGCCGCAGCGGCATTCTTCGGACGGCCGCCAGCCGTCCTGCCCATCAACCTCCACGGCATGCTGCGGGTGAAGCAGCGCAAAGGAAGGCGCTTCGCGCCACGCCTTCATGTCGGGGCTGAAGCCCCGACCTACACGAATCACCCTTTTCAGCGGCGATGCGCGGGGGAATGTAGCTCGACTCCCTTCGACTTGGCTCAGGGTAAACATGCTATGCCCCTACGACCCACGCGGTTTTGGCGCGATGTTGCCACGCCGCACCGGGCGCAGCCCTTCGACTTCGCTCAGGGTAAACATGCTCTGCCCCTACGGCGGATGCGGTTTTGGCGAGATGGCGCGCGATGCTCGCCTTGGACGATTTTCGCGTACGCGCAAAAACCACTTGCAATCGTTCACCAACTCGTGTATAATATGTTTCGTTAACCTCGGAATTTACGCGCACCCCTCCTGCTCCCGCAGCCGCTTCTGACCGCTAACTTCCGGCCGCCGCTTCGCTTCCGTCTGCTTTTTCCGCGCCTCTCGGGCGCACTCTCAGGAGATCGACATGCCGAACTACAACGCGCAGAACCCGCCCTACGCCATTTCCCCCGGCGACGTGGCCCTGGCGTTCAACAGCGAATCGCCCGCCGCGGGGCAGGCCAGCCAGCAGTTCGCGCTGCCGAGCTACGCCGGCTTCCCGCAGAACGGCCGCACCATCGTGTGGCAGACCAGCTACGCCTCGGCGCCTTCGGCGGTGAACGTCGCGCTGCAGGGCGCGCTGGCCGACTCCGACGCGCAGTACTCCACGCTGGACACTTCCACGGCCACGGCCGGCGAGCAGCGTCCCGCGCTGCCCAACGTGCGCGCCAATTTCCTGCGCGCCAAAGTGGTGTCCATCACCGGCGGCGCCGGGGTCACCGTCCAGCTTCTGTCGTAACCCCTGCTCCCACGCGCCTCGCAGCCCCGCAGTGCCGGTCATCCCGAGCGGAGCGAGGGATCTCTCTTCCGCGTGGCCCCTGCGGCCACGCGCGCACAAGAAGAGAGATTCCTCGTCCGCCGCGGCGGACTCGGAATGACACGCGCCCTACCATTCGCGGTTTGAAGGGTGGGTTCTTTGCCCGCTGAAGTCTGTGTCACTACGCGCGCAGTGGCACTACGGCATTGCATTCCATCCGGATCGCGTGTGCCGCAGACGCCCATTCGAACGGCGCTCCGGCGCGCGCGCATGCTCGGGCGGGCGCGCAGCCGCGTAGAGTGGCGCCACTTACACGATCGCGCTCTCCGGCTGCGGCTCGCTGGAGCCCTTTTCGCGTGCGGCGGCCCGCCTGCCGGACAGGCAGGCTCGTCGCCGCTTGGCGGAATCGCGTCCTTCGGCGAACCGCAGGACGCCCACAGCACATGACACGCTGCATCGCGCTTACGCTTGCGCCCACCGGCGCCTGCTGGACGCGCTGCGTGGCCGCGGCGCTCGCCCGCGAGCGCTTCTGCGCCGCGCACCGCGACGCGCTCGACGGCGCGCTCCTCGGACTCCTCGACCATGGACTCCTGCGCATCCTCGAAACGCCGCACCAAGCAGCCGCCCGCCGCCTCGGCCGAGCCCGCATCCACCGCCGCGCCGGCAGCGCCGACGTCTCCCCGGCGCAGTCTTGCAGCGCCGCCGCAACACCAACGTAAGCCCGCCGGCAAGGCGCCGGCGCCGAGGAAACCGCGCCCGGCGGTTTCCGACGGCGGCGATTCTTCCCCGCGCGTTTCGCTCTCGCAGGCCTTTCGCGAGGAGGGCCTCGACGAGCGCCAGATCGCCGCGGGCTACGCGCGCACGCTGCGCCGCCTGGAGGGCAAAGCGCCGCCGTCCGCCAAGGAAAAGCTGCGGCTCGATGTCTTGAAGGAAGTCACGCGCGTGCTGGCGCCCGCCGACCGCGCCGGCAGGCCCGAGCCGTACGTGCAGGTCACGCTGCTGCACCACGTGGCGCGCCCCGTTCGCCAGCCCGCGCCCGCCGCCGAAAATGAACAAGATGGCGCCCCCGCACCAGAACCGCATCCGCCGTAGGGGCGCAGCACGCTGCGCCCGCTGCGGCGCGGCAACAGCGCGCCAAGCTCGTGCGCGCTGGCATAGCCCTTCGACTTCGCTCAGGGTAAACATGCTATGCCCCTACGAGAACCGCTCGGAAAGCCTGAAAGGAGCCACCCCATGGCACTCAGCAAGAAAACGCTCGGCTACATCGTGCAGCTCGGCGGCATCGGCGCCTTCGCCGTGGGCGCGGTGCTGAGCCTGCACCACGCCGCCATCGGCGCGGCCTTTGTGGGCGGCGCCGCGGCGTGGTACGTCGGGCAGAAGCTGCGCGCCCTTGCGCCGTAGCGGCGCAGCACGCTGCGCCCGTTGCGGCGTGGCAGCGTTGCGCCAACATCGCATCCGCCGCAGGGGCGCAACATGTTGCGCTCGTTGCGGCGTGGCGACGCCGCGCCATCGCGTCGCGGCGCGGCAAAATCGCGCCGGCGTGTCGGCGTATGGGCGCAGCACGCTGCGCCCGGTGCCCATTCCGCCGCAGGGGCGCAGACAATCATGTCTGTGCGCTTCGCCGTTTAGGGGGTCGGGGCTTCAGCCCCGACATTAACGGAGAGGCGCGACAGCGCCCTCCTTTGCGCTGGTTCACCCGCAGCATGCAGTGAGGGTGAAGCAAAATGAGGGCTGGCCGCCGTCCGAAGAATGCCGCTGCGGCGGTTCCGCCTCCGCGGCGGCCTGCGGCAGCAAGGTGGACG
>Ga0187846_10001540_pt1 | contig 12984 bp, 11 predicted proteins | sample TC_taG_FD_161473 | JGI IMG/M metagenome (GOLD analysis project Ga0187846, IMG submission 161473) | Biofilm microbial communities from the roof of an iron ore cave, State of Minas Gerais, Brazil - TC_06 Biofilm (v2) | ecosystem: Environmental > Terrestrial > Deep subsurface > Cave > Wall biofilm...
GCTGATGGCCCATCCAGCCAGTGCTGGATGGGCCATCAGCCGGTCAGGTAGGCTGCTATCAGACCGCTAGCTTCCTAGCATCCCCGTACGAGCGGTACAAGCCGCATACCTTGCCCTGAATACGATATTGCTTGTGCCATTCCCTGGCAGGAATGCGCAGCCGATATTCATCGATCTGATTCTCATTCTCAGGATGCAGTTCTATGCAATCTTGGTATTTATAATACCGCTTGAGCATTGCCTTGCCAGGATGATCGCCGCTGATCTGCACCGCAACCACCAGCGCCCCCTGCTCCGGGTCAGGATCCTCTTCAATAAAAATGTAATCCCCGTCTACGATATGTACGTCGGCCATCGATCTGCCGGCAACTTTAAGAGCATAACTGCTCTCGGCGAGATGTTCGACTAGTTCAATCGGTTCCATCTCCGAGCGCTTGGAGATTGCCAACGGCCTCCCAGCAGCAATCTGCCCGCGAACCCGCAAGTGCTGCTGGGAGAGCGGCCTGGACTCAGGCCACGAGGGAGGATAGCGATCCAGATCCTCCAGGGTGATGTCAAGCGCTTTGGCAATGTCCTCCATTTGCTCGCGTCCGGGATGCTCGATCTGATTCCGCTCCACTTTTGAGACGTAACTTGCTCCACTATATGTCAAATTCCCAAGCTCGGTAACGCTGAGCTGTCGATACTTTCGCCAGGCCCGAAGCCTGTCCCCAAGCGTTCCTTTGTATGTTGGCTTTTCTGGCGCGCCCATTTCGTGAGTCTCCTGTGCATCTCTATCTAAACCGCTCGCTACATCTGGAAGTTCTCATTTAGTATAGAACATAGGTTCTAAACCGGTCAAGTACCGGAAATTATGTTCTACCGATCTTTCAATAAAGAGAAATAACCTTAGACGGAGCCAGGCGCGGAGCAGAACTGATCTGGCTGGCAGTCTGGCCTTCTCTCTCCAACACCCAAGATTCGGGGGGTGGCAGCCGCGCTACATCTCAAGCAATAAGGGAAAATACGATGATACATAAGAGGAAAATACGATTTTGAGACGAATGACCACTTGATATATTATCCATTTGGTGCTACCATACCCTTCGGGAACATTTGTTCTTCATCTGGAATACTCCCAAAAGGAGGCATCGAATGGCAGCGCCACTTCCATCACCCAAGCCGTTTGCCTCTGGCAAGGGCAGCCGGAAACCCGGCAACATGACCCATTTTTTTGCAAGCCGCTTTCAAGTGTGGGGAAGATGGGCCATCGCTGTCTTCCTTGGTGGCTTGCTTGTAGTTCTTCTTCTTGTATATCTTCTGGTGCAGTGGGTCACGTATAGCTACTGGGTTGGTCAAAATGCACAAAGCACCTCCGTCACCCTGACGCAAGACATTGGACACGGCGGCATGAGTTCAGTTACTGTCCTCTTCCACGATCATACCTTGGTGGTTGTTGATGTCGATAACAATGATCCAGGGCGGGTTTCTGTTGTCAGAGCCAACGAAGAGATCGCCATCCCCGATGGCAGCGCGGTGGTGAACGCCTCGCTGCAACCGCTCATCCAACCTGGCAGACTCGATCTGGTGATCGTCATCCGAGGCGGGCTGGCCTATCACACCGAATTCACGACCTTCCTGGTCAATAACATCGACCAACTCAAACAGAACCCTCAGGCGCCAGGCTTCAGAGAGCCAAGCGTTGACGAACTACGACAAGCATTGCAGAAACTAGGTTCCGCCTGAACGCCGGGAGCGATCCATGCCGCGCATCTTGCTTCCCAAGAAAAAACTGATCGTCGGGCTGCTGACACTTCTGGCAGTAGGAGGCCTGTCTGGCCTGCTTACCAACCTGACGAGTCAGGCATCGGGCATCGGACTAAGCTGGTCATCCTCCCTCTCAGCCAGTACCAGCACACCAACACCATTGATGGTAGCAGCCAACGTTCAGGCGCTCTACCAGGGCGATCCCACCATTGGGTGGGACAGTTCCGCCCAGTATCAACTCTGGTGGCCTAGCGCCTGCTCGCCAGCAGCCCTCACAATGGCGCTGCGCGCCTGGGGCCAGCAGGTAACGATTGGGCAGGTGCTAGATCGGCTCGTTGCGCATCACGCCATCACGCCGGAGCAAGGGCTGCTGAACGCCGACGCGCTCACGCAGGTTGCCAGAGAGTATAGCTTCCAGGCTACTACCTTTAAGAATTGGAACGCTCAAAAGCTCGCTCTGGTCACAGCGCAGGGGGTGCCAGTGCTGGTGGACCTTGTAGATGCCAAGCAGCAGACGCCCTATCCTGGCTTTGTTGTTGGGCACTGGCTGGTCGTCATTGGGGTGAACGCCAGCCACATCAGCGTGAGAGATTCAAGCGGCTACCATATCCATTCGTTCCAGCCAGCAATCTTTCACACGCTTTTTACCGGCATCGGCATCGTTCTCTGGAAGGGTGTAGCGCTCTCCCTGCCTACGTGAGCGTCAGGAATCTTAGTTGCGCGCATGTCCCGCCCGCCGGGGTTGGGGGACTTATACTGCCGGCGTCTCGCCGGCTTGGGGTGCGGGCGTACCACTGGTTTCCAGTCGTCAAGCGCGGGGTTAGATGGGGCTTGAACAGCAAAACAGTCGATTCAAAAGAGAATAAATATAGAGAGATATGTATATATCTATTTGCGGGAATAAAGAGGGCAAACAGGGTGAAACGTCTTTTCATGTGCGCGCTCGTGCTGCTGCTGGCTGGCTCAGCCCTCCTTTGGTCAGCCACGAGCGGCCCCTTTGCCGCGCTCTCCGTATTGGCCTGGAGCGCTGGCGATTCCGGCACAGTTGCGGGCACAACCACGACAGCGGCAACCGGATCGCTGGCGGCCTTTGGACTCAACGGCCCAGTAACGTGTCGCACCACTGAGCCACCGACGGCTTCGCCCTGGCTTGCCATTGCGCGCGCTGACGCCGGCAAGTATCAAATCGACGCGCTCGCGTTTGAGTGGAAAATCTGGCAGGAATCAGGCTTTCAAGTCAATGTACAAAGCAGCGCTGGCGCGATAGGGATCGCGCAGTTTTTGCCGGAAACTGCGCGTGGGATGGGCATCGATCCCACCGACCCCAAGCAGGCATTGGATGCTTCGGCCCGTCTCGATGCGGGGCATATCACCAACTATGCTTCTCGTGCCCGCCAGCTTGCCGGCCACTTTGACGGCTCGGCAGCGCGTTATGGCGAGGCATTGGCGCTCGCAGCCTATAATGCCGGGCCAGGCGCGCTGGAAAGCGCCTGGCGTGCTGTCTTTTCGGGCGCCTGGCCGGCCAGCCCCTGGGCCTGGCTGGCAGCGATGGCTCCAGAAACCCAGCGCTATGTCCCAGATATTCTTGGCTGCTCAACCCACTAGCCACTCGCCGTTGAGCGTAGAAAGGAGAACCAGCATGACGACTTCCATCAAGCTGCTGCCACTAGAAAAACTCCTGCCGCCAGAGTTGGCGCCATATGCCAGAGAGATCGAGGAGTTCAAGGACAAAACCGGCACGCGGCTCTTTTTCCCCCCCATCGGCATCGGCGGTGGCGGCGTTGTGCTGGCCGCCGAAGAGGCAGACGGCGCCGAACTGGCTGTCAAGATTATTGTTGCCGACAATGAGGCGATCCGTGACCAGGCACAGCGGGAAGCCGCCATCCTGGCAAGCGTGCAGCATTCGGCAGCATTGGGCGGGCAAGGACTGCTCTGGCACACCAGCCGTCAGGCACACCGCCAGAAAGTGGACCTCTTTTTCCTGGCGATGGAGTTTGTGCAAGGAGAGACACTGGCAGATTATCTCGCCACACATGGACTGCTCAGTGAAAAGCTGGCCCTGGAATGGGCCGTTGATCTCGCTGGAGCGCTTGCCGCGCTCCATCGCCAGAAGATCATCCACCGCGATGTCAAGCCCGACAACATCGTTCTGGCTCCGCTGGGACGCGGCTACCAACCTATCGTCGTCGATTATGGCATCTCCAAGGTTGGCAACTACACCGCGCGCGGCGCCAAAGCTGCCACCGATGGCTATGCGCCGCCGGAGCAATATCGGGGCGGAACGGACCAGCGCAGCGACGGCTACGCGCTGGGCGCAACGCTCTATGAAATGGTCACGGGCCGCACACCAACCAAGGCCACCAAACGTGACGCCAGCGCCGCTCTGGAGCCGCGTCTGGTGAATCCGGCCATTTCAGCCGACCTGGAACTGGTGATCCAGATCGCCACCGCCTATGCGCCCGACCACCGCTTCCCCTCTATGCGCTCGATGCAGGACGCGCTGCGCCTGGTACAGAGCAGCGACCATGCTGCTCTACTTTCTGTGCTGCACACAATGGGACTGGTAGCGCCGGGCAGCAGTGGGTTGCTCCCTATCAGCATACAGGGCAGCGTGAGCGTTCCACAATTGCCGCCCCTGCCCATGAAAAAGCCGACGCCTAAAGCCGCCTCGGCAGCGCCGCTTGTAGTCACACCGGCACCACTGGTCAGCCTCGCACCCCCAATCACCAGGCGCCTGGGCGCACTCTGTCCCGCTTGCAGCAGCCCAAACCTGCCGGACGTGGCCTTCTGCGATGCCTGTGACTCTGCCCTTGGTGCGCTCGCGCCGGCCAGCGCGGTGAGTGCGCTCGCTCTGCCCGCTGACGCGACAGCCAATGCTGATGAGTGTACGCCCAGCCCGCAGTTCCTTTCGCTGCTGCTCAGCGGGCAGATTCTCCTGGGTGGGCCGGACCTGGCAGCCTGGGAAAAAATCTTGCTCCTGCTGGCGTACTGGCTGCTGCTGGCAAGCGTAGCGCTTGGCGGGCGCGCCCTCAGCCTGACACTGGCAACCGCTCAAGGGATTGCCGGGCTGTGTGTGCTGTTTCTGGTGCTGCTGATTCCGCTCTTTCTCAAAATCATCTGGGGCTGGCCGCACCTGATCATCACCCGGCGCGGCCAGATCAAGCAGTGGCGCCGGGGTGCAGCGCTGCTTTTGAGCCTGCTGGCAATTGGGGCACTGTTGACCTGGTGCGTGGCCGAGGTGTTGGCCGGCCAGTCGCTCTGGTCCCTGGATGGCCCTGGTGTGGGACTGATGCTCAGCGCCAGCCTGGCCGGCTGTGCCGCCCTGCTGATGAAAGCCCTGCTGGCATGAGGCATCATTTCCACATTCTCCCCCATCATTCAGAACAGACCTCCAAGAATGATAGACTGAAGTATCAGGGACGGACAGCCCAATCAGAAAGGCAGCAGGACTATGCGAAAGATCATTGTCTCCGAATACGTGACTCTGGATGGCATCATGGAAGATCCCGGTGGCGGCGGCTGGAGCTTTCCATTCTGGAGCGAAGAGTCGGCAAAGTTTAAGGCCGATGAACTCTTTGCCAGCGATGGGCTGCTGCTGGGGCGTGTCACGTATGAAGGATTTGCGGCGGCCTGGCCGACCATGCCTGGGACCGGGGAGTATGGTGAGCGGATGAATGGCTTCCCCAAGTACGTCGTCTCAACCACGTTGGAGACGCTGGAGTGGAACAACTCGCGTCGGGTGACGGGCAACGTCGTGGAAGCAATCGCCACACTGAAGCAGGAACCCGGTCAGGACATCCTGATCTTTGGCAGCGGCGCGCTCGTTCAGTCACTCATGCCTCACAATCTCATTGATGAATACCGGCTGATGGTTCATCCCATTGTGCTGGGCAAGGGCAAGCGCCTCTTTCCAGAAGGGAGCGACAAGATCACTCTGAAGCTGGTCGAGACCAAAACCTTCGCTTCCGGTATCGTCGTGCTTTCCTACCAGCCTGCCGGCCCAGAATCGGGAAAATAAGATGGGAAGCGTGATTATCGGCGCAACGCTGTCACTCGACGGGTTTATGAGTGACCGCAATGGGGATGTAGGCCGCCTCTATCCTGATTTTGAAGCCTTGCACGCTACCGAAATGCTTCAGGAAGAGATACGCACCACCGGGGCAGCAGTGATGGGCCGCCATACATACAACATGGCGGACGGAGATCTCACAGACTACGAATTTCAGGTGCCGATCTTTGTCCTGACGCACGCGGCTCCAGCAAAGCGACCCAAAGGAGAGAACGACCAGTTGATGATGCATTTCGTCAACACTGGTATTGAAAACGCCATTGCCCAGGCCAAAGCCGCCGCCGGCGCCAAAAATGTCACGGTAATTGGCGGCGCGAATACTGCCCAGCAATGCCTGCGAGCCGGCCTGGTTGACGAGATTCATCTTGGCATCGTGCCCATCTTCCTGGGTGAAGGGCTGCGCTTTTTCGATCCGTTGGTCAATGAGCAAATGAAATTGGAACGAACGCGGGTCTTCGCGTCCCCGACGCGAACTGATCTATGGTTTCGCGTTGTCAGGTAAGCAAATCGAACGACAGGCACCTGTTCAATCTCCATGTGCGTTTTCGTTCTAGCCCGCGTAGGCGGGCTTTGTGACGCTTCTGCTATACTCTCCTCGAATGATCTCTCACTCGTTCAGCGCTGGTGAAGCAAGTGGGGAGAAAGCGCGAAGGGGGATGAAGTGCCAGGCTTTCTGGGCTTTCTAGGCTTTCTTCTATCTGGGGCCGCTTCTGGCCTGCTTTCACTGACATGCTCAGAAAGCCTCCCATTCATTGATCAGGCTTTCTGGTCACAAGGGGTTCCACCAAACATCGATGGCTGCCACCTGTACCGCCGGCGCGCATCCAGCCCCCAGCGATGATCGGATGAGCAAAACCTGCGCTCACTTTGAGAGTTCCGGTACCTCTGGTAACGCTTGCCAATCAGGCCGCTCCGCGCCTGCCCTGATCAAATCGTCAAGCGTTACCACTATCCAACACATCGGTAACGCTTCGCCCCCTCGCCCCATCAGCGCCAGAGGTTCCGTCGAAAATGGAGGCGGCCCGCGCTTCCCACGGGATGCGCAACGAGGTTGAGTAGTGAAAAAGCCAAAGGGGCAGCGTTATGGGGAAGGAAAGCGTACCAGGGAAAGCGGAAAAAGGCTGACCTGCTCCCGGTGAACAAGTCCCTGTGGGCCTGCGCCTCCACTTGCAGAGGCTGACCGTCTGATTGCCTGAAGCGAGGGGAGAGGAGTTCGGAGTCGCTACTCCCCACCCGATCACTACACCTGGCACTGCGCGCTCGACGATCCTCCCGACATCGCTCTTCCGTGCGTTCCTGATCGTGGTCAGTCTCCCAGACACCAAGCAGTCATTCCTAGAAAGATCTTCCCAGCATTCCAGGATTGCACCCCCTACCGCCTGGGAAAGCCCCTCAGGTATCCTTTGGGCAGGAGTGGTTGAGCCCTTCATTGCGCCAGGACGGGCCAAGAGGAGGCGCTTCAACCACTGGGCGCTTGCCAGGCGCCGTGTCTGGCGGCTCACTCGGTTCATGCTCAAAGGAGGTATCACGATGTCCACCACCCCCATTGCTGGTAGTACGACTGCTACCGTCACTGGCCCGTTCGTCTCGGCCTTGCGCTGGTATATGCGCGTTGCGGGTCTGCTCATGGTCCTGCTCTCGCTTCTGGCTGGCACTTCTTTTGGCAACCCTTTGCTCGCTGTTGCGAATGAAGCCCCACTCTTCGTAGTGGGTCTGGGAGCCATGGTTGATTCGTTCGGGAAACGAATAAGTTGGCTGCTTGGCACCGTGCTTGCACTGGTCTGGTGTGCTCTTGCGTTTGGGTTCTTGTTTGTCTTTACGGGTGCGGATGGCCCGCCGGTCTGGGTGCCAATCCTCAGTGTCCTGTTCTCGCTCCTCGGTGTGGTGATCGTACCGCTTGCCTATCGTGCGCGGGCATAGGCCTCCCTGGCTTCTGGTGGTGTATGGGGCTGGCGGAAGCGCTCTTTGCTGCTGTTGGCCCCACAACTGGTGTGTACTCACCGACCTGGCGGTGCAACGCCTGCGTTCAGAAAAGCAGCCCTTTTCATATTCCTGGACGCATCAGGTACACTACAGAGCAGGAGGAAACGGGCTATGGCAGGTCGAAATGAGAGGCATCTACTCGCACAGGAAGATACTCAAGCCGATACCCAGTTGTTTGGGCGTCGGCTTGCGCTGGCTCGTGGGATGTGGGGAGCTGCTGCATTCTTGCTCTTGGGATTCTTTGTCGCCAGTTTCCCAACCTATCTGGCAGAGGTTCAGACGGTCTGCGCGGGCGTGACCTGCTTCTACGCGCCATCCCCACCTGACATGGCGCAGTCGCTTCACGCGCTTGGCCTCTCCGAGAACTTCTACCTTGCCTCTACTGCTGTCTGCACGGTCTGTTTTGCCTTGGTCTGCTGTCTCGTGGCGGTGGTCATCTTCTGGCGCAAATCCACGGATTGGCTCGCCTTGCTGGTTGCCTTCTTGCTCCTGCTGCTCAGCACGCACAATGTCTCCGATACGCTCAGTTCAGGTCATTCGGTCTGGCAGTGGCCTGCGGAGGGCGTCAGCATTCTCACTTTTGGCGTCTTCATGCTGGTGTTCTCCCTCTTTCCGAATGGCCGTTTTGTGCCACGCTGGGCGCACTGGATTCCGGTCGGGTATCTTGGGTTCAGCCTGTTGCGCATTTTTCTCGACGTCACGCCTCCGCCACCTCATCCCCCGCCTCTATTGGAACTCCTCATCGGGAGTGCTTTGGGGCTGGCCTGGTTCGCCCTTACTGGCAGCTTTTTGGCTGCCCAGATCGTGCGCTACCGCAAGACCGCACACCCTCTCCAGCGCCAGCAGATCAAATGGGTCTTCTTTGCTGAGGTAGCCTCCGTTGTTGAGATTATCGGGCTAACCGCCCCGGCCATCTTGTTTCCTGCGCTCAATCAGCCTGGATCGCTGTATCCGCTGATCAGCCCATTGCTGACGATGCTCTTCTTGCTGCTGATCCCCCTTGGCATTGGCTTCGCCATCCTGCGCTACCGGCTGTGGGATATCGACCTCATTATCAACCGTACGCTGGTCTATGGGGCGCTAACCGCCAGCATCGTTGGCCTCTACATCTTCGTGGTTGGCTATCTCGGCACGCTCTTCCGCACAGGTGGCAATCTCCTGATCTCGCTCATTGCGACTGGCCTGGTGGCTGTCCTCTTCCAGCCCTTGCGCGGCTGGCTGCAGCGGGGCGTCAATCACCTCTTTTACGGCCAGCGCGATGAACCCTATGCGGTCATCTCGCGGTTGAGCCAGCGCCTGGAGGCCACGCTGGCGCCGGAGGCCGTGCTGCCGACGGTGGTCGAAACCGTTGCCCAGGCACTGAAACTCCCCTATGTGGCGATGGTCCTGAAGGAGGACGATCAGTTCACCACCGCAGCCAGTTATGGCACACCTACTGGCAATGCGCTCAAGCTGCTTCTGGTCTATCAAAACGAGACGCTGGGCGAATTGCTCCTGGCCCCGCGCGCGCCTGGCGAAGCCTGGACGCCCGCGGATCGGCGCCTGCTGGATGACCTGGCCCGCCACGCCGGGGCTGCCGCGCATGCGGTGCGGCTCACCGCCGAGCTTCAGCGCTCGCAGGTGCACCTGTTGGCTGCGCGCGAACGGTTGGTTCTGGCTCGCGAGGAGGAGCGCCGCCGCCTGCGCCGTGATCTGCATGATGGGCTAGGCCCCACGTTGGCCGCGCTCCACTTGCAAGCCGGGACCATCCGGACGCTGATTGTACGCGATCCGGCAGCGGCGGATGCCCAGGTGATGGAGCTGCGCGCGGAACTGCGCACCCTGATCGCGACGATCCGCCGCCTGGTCTATGCCCTCCGCCCCCCTGCCCTGGACCAACTCGGGCTCCTTGCGGCACTCGGCCAAGCTGCCGCGCAGTGCAGCCGACCAGCGGAAGGAGCGGTGGACCTGGACCAGGCCAGTGTGGGCCTGCGGGTGCGTCTGGAAGCACCTGATGTGCTGCCGACCTTACCTGCCGCTGTCGAGGTGGCCGCCTACTGGATCGTGCAAGAGGCCTTGACCAACGTGGTGCGCCATGCCCAGGCGCACAGTTGTGTGGTCCGGCTGCACCTGTCAGAAGAGCTGGAGCTGGAAATCAGCGATGATGGGCTCGGCCTGCCAGCCGAGTGCCGCGCGGGCGTCGGGCTGCGCTCGATACGGGAGCGCGCGGAGGAGCTCGGTGGAACCTGTCGCATCGAGCCAGGCCAGACGAGCGGCACTCGGGTGCTGGTCCAGCTCCCGATGCCCAAGGAGGAACGTGATGGAACCCCTGCGCATCCTGATCGCCGATGATCATCCCCTCTTTCGCAAGGGGCTGCGTGCGCTGCTCGCCTCTCGACCCGAGATGGAGGTGGTCGGCGAAGTGAGGACCGGCCAGGAAGCTATCGACCTGGCGGCGACCGTGCAGCCCGATCTCATCTTGATGGACCTGCAGATGCCGGGGATGAGTGGGATCGAAGCCACGCGCCAGATTTTGCATACCAGTCCGCAGATCCGTGTCCTGGTCGTCACGCTCTTTGAGGAGGACGAAGCCGTCTTCACCGCTCTGCGGGCGGGGGCACGGGGCTACGTCCTCAAGGACGCCGACGAAGACGAGATGCTGCGGGCGATCCACGCCGTGGGCAGCGGCGAGGCGATCTTTAGCCCGGCGATTGCCACCCGCGTGATCGAGTTCTTTGCCGCCCCCCGTCCGGCGGTCCCCAAGGAGTTCTTCCCTATGCTCACCGAGCGAGAACGAGAGACCCTGCACCAGATTGCGCGGGGCTTGCCCAATGCCGCGATTGCCAGAGAACTGGGGGTGAGTCTGAAGACGGTGAGCAACTATGTCTCCAACATCTTCAGTAAGTTGCAGGTGGCTGACCGCGCCCAGGCCATTATCCGCGCCAGAGACGCTGGGCTGGGGTGACTTGGAATGAGGGACATCAGGCTTCGCCGCCCCCTGTCGGCAGGGTGCTGCTCCCCCGTGCTCGACGTGAGGCCGCATCCTGAGGGAATAGCCCACAGCAGGAGAAGCGCATGACCAGAAGCGCGTCTTGCTCGGTGACGATCCAGACGGACCCCCACACCGTGACGGCGACCCCGGCCTGGTTCGGCGAAGTAACGTTGATGGTTCACCACTTACAACGTCAAGGCGTGCTGGCTGCCATTGAAAAGCAGGTGCACTTTGCCCGTCGCCGCTTCGGACGCTACGACGTAATCGATTTTGTCGCCGTGCTTGTTGGCTATGCCATAAGCAGCGAACGGACGCTGGAAGCCTTTTACGAGCGGCTCCAGCCCTGGGCCAGCGCGTTCATGGCGCTCTTCGGACGCGACCGGCTGCCTGCGCGCTCGACGCTCAGCCGCTTTCTCACCTCGCTTGACCAGGCCACCGTCGAGGCGCTACGAACCCTCTTTCTCCAAGATCTACTGGCCCGTCCTTTAGTGCAAGAGGAGCAGCCGGGCGGACTGTGGGACCGACACGGGAATCACTTCCTCATCTTCGACATCGATGGCACACGGGAGGCGGCTCGCCAACGGGCCCTGCCCCAGACAGCGGATCGACCTGTGCCGCAACGCCGGTTCCGTGCTCTCTGCGCCCCTGGCTACACGGGACGCAAGCGCGGGGAAGTGGTGCGCACCCGCACCACCGTCTTGCAGGCCCACACCCATCAGTGGCTCGGCACCTTTGGAAACCCTGGGAACGGCCAGTACCGCGAAGAACTGCGTCGGGCTGTGGCCGCTATCCACGCTTATCTGCATGCGCACCATCTTTCACCAGAACGGGCGTTGCTGCGGCTGGATGGGCAGTATGGCAGCGGTGCCGTCCTCACCGACCTGGATAACTGCTCGTTTGTGGTACGCGGGAAAGACTATCAGGTGCTTGATCGACCTGAGATTCTGGTCCGCCTGCATTTGCCCCCAGACCAGCAGTTCAGCCGCCCTGAAAGTCCGCTCGTGCGGACGCTGTACGATTGCCCCCAGGTGCCCATTGGGCCTTCGGGTGTATGCTGTCGGGTGGTGGTGGCAACCCATCCCGTTGGCAAGACAAAGAGTCAAGTCGGCATCGAACGGGACAGGCTCGTCTACGAACTGTTCTTCACCAATTTGCCTCAAGGCGCGTTCACTCCAGCCGATGTGGTAGCTCTCTACTTGCATCGCGGGGCCTTTGAAAATGCCCTCGCGGATGAAGACCAGGAGCAAAACTCCGACCGCTGGTGCAGCCACTCAGCGTATGGACAGGAGTGGTGGCAAGTGATCAGCCAATGGGTTTGGAACCTCCGCCTGGAGCTAGGGCATCGGCTTGCTCCCGAGCCGGTGCGCACTACCGAGTTTGCTCCGGCATTCTTGTCTGTGCGTGATCGTGTGGATCTCACCAGTGGCTATGCCCCAGTCGAGGTGGCCCTGCCCTTTAAACAAGGTCGCTTCTCCGGGCGAGACTTTGTGCTCCAACCTGATGGCACCTTGCGTTGCCCCACTGGGCAGTCGCTCTCTGCGACGGAACACCGCACGGAAGCCGATGGCAGCCTTCGGCTCGTCTATGCGGCGCGCATTCGCCAGTGTCGAGGGTGTCCCTTGCGCGAGCCGTGCCAGTGGCATGGGAAGAACACCCAGAAGCCTCGTCGAGTGAGCGTGCTGCTCCATCCGCTCCCGATTGGGTCCGCCCCTTTGCTCTGGCGAGACTGGAATCGGCGGACGCATCGCCGGGCTTGCTTGCAGTTGCTCGCTCACCAACAGGTAGAGATCCAGCTCGCCTCACCCAGCCAAGCTCAGCCAGCCACGCGTGCGTCCTTGCTGTCTCGGGCCGAGCGGGCGCATTACCGCCTCTCGTGGGCAGAGCGATGGGCGCGCAATGCGCGTGCGCCAACCGAGAGCCCGATCAGAATTAAGCTCTTCGGCGTTCCGGCAGGTTTTGCCACCTCACTCGGTTTGGCGACGGCCTAATCTGGCTCGAAGGCCTTAGTGTTCCTCTGCTGCGAAAAGCTCGCCTCTGCAAAAGAAGCCGCACGGTTTCTTTTCCAGGCTTTCCTCCCATCCCTCTCATCTGCTACCCTTCTCGCTCCACCCCGCTGTTCCTGCCCTCACTCATGAGCACACCACTCGGCTCTGGGCGACTTCCATCCACCAAGCAGGGGTGAGCGCTTCAACAATCTCGTTGCGCAATCCGTGGG
>Ga0187846_10001541_pt1 | contig 12971 bp, 13 predicted proteins | sample TC_taG_FD_161473 | JGI IMG/M metagenome (GOLD analysis project Ga0187846, IMG submission 161473) | Biofilm microbial communities from the roof of an iron ore cave, State of Minas Gerais, Brazil - TC_06 Biofilm (v2) | ecosystem: Environmental > Terrestrial > Deep subsurface > Cave > Wall biofilm...
TCAAGCGGTTCCCGTCCCTTAAAATTTTCTTCGCTGAGACGCGATTGGGATGGGTCCCGTTTTGGCTGGAAAGTTGCGACCTGTGGTATCAACGCCACATCGGCTGGGCACAGGACTACTTGGGAATCACGCCGCTGACCCGCCGCCCCAGCGATTACGTCAGAGAGCACATTTATTTCAGCGTCCAGTACGAACGCGTGGCGGTCGAATTGCGGCATCATATCGGCGTCGAAAAAATTATGTTCGCTACGGATTTCCCGCACATCGAATGTGAATGGCCCAAGAGCAAACCGCTCATCGATGAAATCTACGCTGACGTGCCCGAGGACGAAAAGCGAAGGATGTGGGCAGGAAACGCGATCGAATTTTTCAAGTTAGCCGAAGCGTGAAGCACAATCCCGAATGCTGGGCGGCACGCTCGCAGCACAACTGCTGCGGCTGCTCTACTCCTGGCAAGCGTTCCTGCTCAGCAAAGCGTTGATCCTCTGCCGGTCCCACGCCCGCACGGCCAAAGTGCCGCGCGACCTCTCCCAATTTTATAGGGCGGGATATTTCGGAGTTGACAAAACCACTGAACACTGGCTTATTAGAAGTGCGATGGCAGATTGCATAAACCGTATGTCGTGGGATGACTGGCGTTGGCATGTCGGCGTAGTCGCCTGCGCTACGGTTTTGTAGTCACAGACAAAACTGAACTATCGAAGGCCGCAGGCGACAAGGTCTGCGGCCTTTTTTATTTGCGCGTGGCACAAGCTTCCAGCCTGTGATCCGGTTGGCGGGCCGCAAACTGGAGATACGTTAGATGGTCAAACCAACACTGCCGGAATTCGAGGCTCTCGCCCGCCAAGGTTACAACTTACTGCCGGTAGCTCGTGAAATTGCCGCTGACCTCGAAACTCCGGTTTCAGCTTTTCTAAAGGTCAACCGCGGCGACTATTCGTTTTTGCTCGAGAGTGTGCGCGGCGGTGAGAAATGGGGGCGCTACACTTTTCTCGGCACTGAACCTTCAATGGTTGTGCGGGCGAGCGGTGGCCAAATCGATTTGATCCGGCCTGCCTCCGCCGGGCGAGATGGGGTTGGCAGTATTGACTCACGCGCGGTCGACAATAGCTTCGAGGCGTTGCGCCTCGAATTGAAGCGCTTTCGTGCTCCCGAGTTGCCTGAATTGCCGCGGTTTTTCGGAGGCGCCGTCGGCTTCCTGGCTTATGATGTCGTTCGCTTGTTCGAGCCAAGGATCCCTAACAGCGTATGCGACGACCTTGGCGTTCCAGAATTATACCTGATGTTTACCGACACTGTCCTGGTGTTCGACAATGTGCGCCAGACACTGAAAATCATCGCGAACGTCGTACTGGATGAGTTCGGCAGTATTCAGACGGCATACCACGCCGCACTTGAAAAAATTGCATGCACGATTAACCGGCTGCGCAACGCTGCCGCACTACCATGTCTGGAAACTTCGCTTTCGAATCACGCACTCTCCGGCCTTTCCCGATATCAGAACATAGGGGACGGAGCTGACATTGCGATTGGTTCAAATATGACGCGCGAGGACTATGTCTCGATGGTTGCCGCGGCCAAGAACTATATCGCGGCGGGCGATATCATTCAGGTGGTGCCCTCGCAGCGCTTCGAGGCTCCGCTGACTGCCCATCCCTTCAACCTTTATCGAAGCCTCCGCACGATTAATCCCTCACCGTACATGTTTTATCTGCGGCTCGGTGATTTTACCCTGGTCGGCGCGTCACCGGAGACGATGGTGCGGGTGGAAGGACGTCAAATAACCCTGCGCCCGATTGCCGGCACCCGCCGCCGCGGCGTCAATGAACTCGAAGACCTGGCGCTGGAGCGTGAACTACTTGCCGACCCCAAGGAACTGGCCGAGCATATTATGCTGGTCGATCTCGGACGCAATGACGTCGGCCGCGTTGCCAAAATCGGCTCAGTCAAAGTAACCGAGTTGATGACAGTTGAACGGTACTCGCACGTGATGCACATCGTGTCGAACGTGGTCGGCGAGCTGAATGAAGGGATGGATGCATTCGACGCGTTTCGCGCGACCTTTCCGCAGGGCACCGTCTCCGGCGCGCCAAAAATCCGCGCGATGGAGATCATTGACGAGCTGGAACCGGTGCGGCGCGGCGTTTATGCCGGTGCGGTCGGCTACTTCAGCTTTACCGGCAACACCGATACTGCAATTGCGCTGCGCACGCTGCTGATCAAGGGCAATCGCGTTTACATCCAGGCTGGCGGCGGCGTGGTCGCGGATTCCGATCCGGCCGCCGAATATGAGGAATCCTGCAACAAGGCGCGCGCGATGATCCGGGCGCTCAGCGCCGCGCGCGAGTTCGAAAACCAGGGACGAGAACTAATGTAGGGGCGGCTCTCGAGCCGCCCTCTCTGTAACGAGCCGCCTCGCTTCAGGATAAGCGCTGGAACACTGAAGAGGGAACGACGATGAGACCGAAGCTCCTGATGATCGATAACTACGACTCGTTCACTTACAACCTCGTTCAGTATTTCGGCGAACTGGGCGCTGAGGTAATCGCGCGGCGCAACGACGCGATCGATATTGCTGGTGTGCGCGCGCTCGCACCGGATGCGGTCGTGATTTCGCCGGGACCGTGCACGCCCGCTGAAGCGGGTATTTCCGTGCCGCTGCTGCGACAGCTCGCCGGCCATTTGCCGATCCTCGGAGTCTGCCTGGGCCACCAGTGTATCGGCGCGGCTTTTGGTGGACGGGTCGTGCGCGCATCACGGCTGATGCATGGCAAGACCTCACCAGTAACACATGATGGCAGAACGATTTTCGCAAGGCTCTCGAACCCCTTTGAGGCTATGCGCTACCATTCCTTGCTCGTCGAGCGCGAGGGTCTGCCTAAATCTCTTGAGATAAGTGCGTGGACTGTTGAAGGCGAGATTATGGGATTGCGGCATCGCGACTACGCGATCGAAGGCGTGCAATTCCATCCGGAATCGATCGGCACCATCGAAGGAAAACAATTGCTGAGCAACTTCCTGGCGGGCCTCGGAATTAGCGCAAGCCGACTTGGCCAGAGTGGGCAAAAGGCGACCGGAAGCAATTAAATGACAGCCATGAACATGGCCCGTGAGGCGTTTGAGACGGTGCTAAAGGGCCGCTCACTAACCGCTGACGAAGCGGAGAACGTAATCGGTGAGATTCTCGATGACGTGGTCCCCGATGCGTTGGTAGCCGGTATTCTGATTGCGCTCAAGATGAAAGGAGAAACCGCCCCGGAGTTGACCGGCGGCACTCGCGCAATGCGCCGGCGGGCCCGCTCTTTGGAACTTAATGGCGGACGGGTGCTCGACACGGCCGGTACAGGCGGCGACGGAGCCGGCACATTCAATATCTCGACCGGCGCGGCCATCGTCGCCGCGGCCGCCGGTATACGTGTCGCAAAACACGGCAATCGCGCTATCAGCGGACGCGTCGGCGCCGCCGACGTGCTGGAGTATTTCGGCGTCAGAGTAGACCTGGATCCCGAAGGACTGCGAAGATGCCTCGAAGAGGCTGGTATCTGCTTCGTGTTCGCTCCCGCCTATCATCCGGCACTCGCGCGGCTGGCGGTGCTGCGCCGCACGCTCGCTGTGCGAACAATATTCAATTTGATGGCTCCGCTGGCTAACGCGGCGCATCCGCGCTATCAGCTTCTGGGTGTCTCGGAACGGCGATTGTTGCGGCCGATAGCACTGTCACTAGCCGCGCTCGGAATCGAGGGCGCAATGGTAGTGCATGGCGACGACGGACTCGATGAGATTTCACTTGCGAGTCACACTAAGGTTGTGGAGGTGCGGGGGCGTGAACTCGAAGAATACGAGATTTCGTCGAAAGATTTTGGGTTGCCCCCGGCCGGGCCGGCGGAATTTCTCACGGCCGATACGCGCCATGCCGCGGAGTTGCTGCAGGCTGCACTCGCGGGCGACCCGGGCCCTGCTGCGGACGTGCTTGCGCTCAATGCCGGCGCCGCGATCTATGTTGGACGCGGCACAAAAACCCTCGCCGAAGGAGTAAAGCGGGCAAGAGAAGTTCTTGCCTCCGGGCGCGCGCTCGAAACCCTCGAAGCAATGCGAGACGCCAGCCAGCAGTCAGCAGTGAGTGAACAGAAGTGATCCACGGTTGCGAGCCAAGCGATTCTCGGGCGAGATAGTTTCTAATGGCATCCATACTCGACCAGATTTTTGCCGCGAAACGCGCCGAACTCGCTGTGCAGCGCGAGCGCGTATCGCTCGACGCGATCAGGGGGGCGGCGCTTCATGCTTCACTCCCGCGGGATTTCGTCGCAGCGCTGCGCCGCCACAAGCCTGCGATTATCGCAGAAGTGAAGCGGGCCTCGCCGAGCAAGGGCGATATTTTTCCAGGGCTCGATCCTGCAGCCGTCGCACGCGACTTTCAGGCTGCCGGCGCCGCGGCCGTTTCGGTGCTGACCGATAATCATTTCAAAGGGTCGCTTAACGATTTGTCGGCGGTTCGAGCCGTGGTTAGTCTGCCGATTTTACGCAAGGACTTTGTTTTTGATCCCTACCAACTGTACGAAACGCGGGCGGCGGGGGCTGACTGCGTGCTGCTGATTGCAGCAATGCTGCAATCAGACCAGCTCCACGCGCTGGCTGGACTGGCGCGCGAACTGGGTCTGGCTGCGTTGGTCGAGGTGCATAATAGGGAGGAACTCTCTCGCGCCGGCGAGCTTGGCGCGGAACTGATCGGTATCAATAATCGTGACCTGCATACGTTCCGAACCGATCGGGCGACGACATCTGAGCTACTGCGTGGCTACGACGGCGGGGCTCTGATCGTCTCTGAAAGCGGAATCGAAACGCCTGAGCATATCCGGCAGCTTTATGCTGGCGGTGCGCGTGCGTTTCTGATTGGCGAAAGCCTTTTGCGCGGAGGTACTCCTCGTGCTGCCCTGACTACGCTGGTGAATTGTTTTGATGACGAGAGTATCTCGCGAGCGCCCGCAACGGCTTATAAACCCCAAAAGCCGCTCGCCCGACTACCTGCGGCAGAGGGTCAGCCTCAAAAGCCCCTCGCCCGCTCAGTTTCTGGAGAGGGTAAGGGTGAGGGTTCCGAATGACCGTGCGCGTAAAGATATGCGGCATCACCCGCGCGGAAGACGCGGAACTCGCGATCGGCTGCGGCGCTGACCTGATTGGGCTTAACTTCTATCCGCCGAGTCCGCGTTCAGTCACGCTCGAACAAGCGTGTGCGATCCGCTGTGTGATCGGCAATCGTTGTGAAGTGGTCGGCGTCTTCGTTAATGCAGCGCGTAGATATATTGACGAAAGGGTGCGCGCCGTAAAGCTGGATTGTTTACAATTTCATGGCGACGAAGATAACGATGCGCTTTCGGGATGGCCGCTCAAGGTGATCCGTGCGCTGAGGCTGGAGCGCGTATCGCCAGACACGATAGAGCGCTGCAAGGCTGATTACGTGTTGCTCGACACCTGGCACCCGCACTTGTTTGGCGGCACCGGACAGGCGCGCTCACTCGAAGGCTTGGGCGGACTCGCGCTCGAGCGCGTAATCCTCTCCGGCGGCCTGAATCCTGAAAATGTCGCGCAAGCGGCAGCTCTCCGTCCCTACGCAGTTGACGTTGCCAGTGGAATCGAATCCGCGCCGGCTATCAAGGATGCATCCAAACTCAGGAGCTTTATTCTCAATGCAAAATCTGCCGGATAGCCGCGGGCATTTCGGACCATACGGCGGTCGCTACGTCGCCGAGACGCTAATGCCGGCGCTAATCGAGCTTGAGCAAGCTTACAAGGAGGCGCGGCGGGATCCGAAATTCCGCAGCCAGCTTCGCTCTTATGGCCGCGAATACATCGGACGGCCGACCCCGTTATTCTATTGCGCCAATCTGACCGCGCGGCTCGGTGGCGCCAGGATATACCTCAAGCGAGAAGACCTCTGCCATACCGGCGCTCACAAGGTGAACAACACGCTCGGGCAGGCACTCCTGGCGGTGCGGATGAACAAGTCCCGTATCACCGCCGAGACTGGCGCGGGACAGCATGGCGTTGCCACCGCAACGATGGCGGCGCTCTTCAAAAAACAATGCGAGGTCTTCATGGGAAGCGTAGACGTCGAGCGGCAATCGCTTAACGTCTTTCGCATGAAGCTGCTGGGCGCCAAGGTCACTCCTGTCAATTCCGGCAGCAAGAGTCTCAAAGATGCGCTGAACGAGGCCTTGCGCGATTGGATCGCAACCGTGTGCGACACCTATTATCTCATCGGCACGGCCGCCGGGCCCCATCCTTATCCGATGATGGTGCGCGATTTTCAATCGGTAATCGGGCGGGAAGCGCGAAGGCAGGTCATTCAGCAAGAAGGCAGGTTGCCGGACGTGCTCGTCGCATGCGTCAATGGCGGCTCGAATGCGATCGGCCTCTTTTATCCCTTCCTCAAAGACCGTGGGGTGCGGATGATCGCGGTTGAGGCGGCGGGACTGGGGTTGGGTGGCTCGATGCACGCGGCGACAATTACTGCGGGCGTGGTTGGGGTGCTGCACGGTAACCGCACCTATCTGTTGCAGGACGAAATGGGTCAGATTCGTGAAACCCATTCGATTGCGGCGGGACTGGATTACCCGGGGGTTGGACCCGAATTGGCATGGCTGAAGGATAATAGGCGGGCCGAGTATACCGCCGTGACTGACGCCGATGCGGTCGCAGGGTTGAAGCTCTTGTCAGAGACTGAAGGCATAATTCCGGCTTTGGAAAGCGCGCACGCAGTTGCCTACGCGGCAAAGTTGGCGCCAACCCTCGCCCGCGAGCACGTGATGATCGTCAATCTTTCAGGCCGTGGCGACAAGGACATGCAGACTGTCGCGCGCGCTTTAGGCGTGGAACTCTGATGCGCTCAGGATCGACCAACGAAAATGCAGTCGGCGGTCGGATTGGGCTGAAATTTGTCCAGAACCGACAGAAGAACCAGAGCGCGCTTATTCCTTTCATTGTGGCCGGCGATCCCGACCTCGAACGCACGCAGCGGCTGGTGCTCGAATTGGAGGCACGCGGGGCAGACCTGATCGAGTTGGGCGTGCCGTTTTCCGATCCAATGGCAGACGGGCCGGCCAACCAACGCGCTGCTGCGCGGGGACTCGCTGCTGGCGCCACACTGCCGGCGATTCTTGCGCTCGTCGCCGAACTGCGAAAACACACACAGATTCCGCTTATCCTGTTTGGTTATTTCAACCCGATTTTTCGCTACGGATGCGAGCGGCTCTGTGCTGACGCCAAGCGCGCTGGGGTGGACGGTCTGCTGGTGGTCGATCTGCCGCCCGAGGAGGCGCTCGAACTCGCTGCGCCCGCCCGGGCTGACGGTCTCGATCTCATTTATCTTCTTGCTCCTACGACGCCGCCCGAGCGCAGCCGAAAGATCGCTTCATCCGCCACCGGATTTTTGTATTACGTGTCGGTGACCGGCGTAACAGGCGCTCGCAACGTATTGGCGTCTGATCTCGAACAGAAGGTGACAGCGCTAAAGAGCATCACCGACCTCCCAATCGGGGTTGGATTCGGTATTTCCAACGCTCAACAGGCGCGCGAAGTCGCCCGGTTCGCCGATGGGGTAGTGGTCGGCAGCGCGCTATCACAGCTAATCGAGCTACATGCAGCATCGGAGGGATTGGTCGTGGTAGCCGGCGAATTCGCGCATACACTAAAGCAGGCGATCATTAGCGCCAGGTCAGCTTTGGAGCCGCCAGCTTAACGTCCACCAGCGCTTAAGTCCCAACTGCATATGGAGAACCCCGACTCCTCCAGCGAAAAACGGCCGGCGCGCAATCGCCGTTCGCTTATCAGCCAACAGGCAGAGACGCCGCTATATCCACCCGGGGGTAACGAGGACCACGAACCTCGCGCCGCCGACATTTGGCTCAAGTGCCCGGGTTGCAAAGAGATCGCGTTCCGCAAAGAAGTCGAGCGTAATCTGAACGTCTGCCCGAAATGCGGATATCATCTGCGCCTGACCGTCGAGCAGCGGCTCGCGATCACAATCGATCGCGGCAGTTGGCGGGAACTATTCACGGATCTCGCCATCGGGGACCCTCTCGAATTCGTTGACTCCCGCCCCTACCGGGAACGGCTGGAGTCAGCCAGGCGGACCAGCGGCCGTAATGACGCGATGGTGACCGGGGTCGGGAAAATCCAGGGGCGGTCGGCAGCGATCGCCGTGATGGATTTCAATTTCATGGGCGGCAGCATGGGTGTGGTAGTCGGCGAAAAGCTCGCACAACTGATTGGTTATGGATTGAAGCGGCGGCTACCGCTAATTGCTTTTAGTTCCTCAGGCGGGGCGCGCATGCAGGAAGGGACGCTCTCCCTGATGCAGATGGCCAAAGTGGCGGCAGCACTGGCGCGGCTGCGCGATGCCCGCATTCCGTATGTCTCAGTCCCGTGCGATCCAACCACTGGCGGTGTCGCAGCCTCGTTCGCCAGCCTCGGTGATCTGAATCTCGCCGAGCCTGGAGCTGTGATTGGCTTCGCTGGCCGCCGCGTAATCGAGCAGACCACCAATCAGCAGTTGCCGGAGGGCTTTCAAACCGCTGAATTTTTACTGCGGCACGGAATGCTCGACGCAATCGTCCCACGCCATCGAATGCGCGCAACTCTCGCGCAATTATTGGCAATGCTGGCCCCCCGCGGCCGGTCCAGGCGCCCGGATTAGTCTCTCACCTGGATCCTGACCAAGTGCATAGCAGACGGCGGTTATTGTTTGATAATGCCAAAGCGCGAATCTCGCCCTCGCCCGCTCTTTTGTGCGAGAGGCTAGGGGGGAGGGTGTGCCAGGGTCGTGATCCTGCAATAAGCGACTTACTCGCTGGCGTCTTCAAACGAAACGAGCCGTTCGTAGAGGCCGTCGAGTTCGCGGCCCAAGCGCTCATAGCGCGAGATCATTTGGTCGCCGTCCTGCCGGGTGAGGTAAAAGCTCGGGTCGCCCATTTCTGCGCTGAGCGCCGCCCGCTCGGATTCCTTCTTTTCGATTTCTGCTTCCAATGCAGCACGCTGCTTGGAGAGCTTCGCACGGCCACGCTGAGCTTCGCGCTCTGCCTGACGAGCGTTCGAATCGCTCTTACGGCCGTTGCCCCTGGCTATAGCTGACGCTTCTATCGGCTCCTTCCGGGCGCCAGCGCCGTTGCCCGAGAACCCTCCATCTGCGGCATTGGACGCTGCCGCGCTATCGGCGCGGGTCTGCTCAGTTGCCTTTTTTTCCAGGTATTCATCGTAATTGCCGAGATAGCGAATCGCGTGACCATGGCCGACTTCGACTACCTCGTTCACAAGCTGATTAAGGATGTAGCGGTCATGGCTGACTAGCACCACCGTCCCGGGAAACCGTTTGAGAGCTTCGAGTAATGTCTCCTTGGCGATAATATCGAGGTTGTTAGTGGGCTCGTCGAGCAGCAGACAATTGTTGCGATGGGCGAGGACTTTGGCCAGTGCCAGTCTCCCGCGCTCACCACCGGAAAGCACTTCGACCCGCTTGTTAACGTCGTCACCTGAAAACAGCATCGCCCCAAGAAGGTTGCGAATTTCCGCTGTGGTCATCCCCTGTGCCTGGTCGCTGAGTTCATCGAACACCGTTCGCCTGTAGTCCAGCGCCTCGGAGAGGTTCTGCGCAAAGTAACCGATCTGGACGCGATCAGCGACGACTCGTTCACCTGCGGTTAACTCCTCAATGCCGGCCAGCATTCGGATCAGCGTCGACTTGCCGGCACCGTTGGGACCGACCAGCGCGATTCGTGTGCCCCGCTCAAGCTCGATACTGATACCGTCGTAGACTGTCAGCGTGGCAAAGCGTTTGACCACATTGTGCAACTCGATTACGCGCCGCGCGCCGCGTTCACAAGCGGGGAATTTGATTGCCGGGGGCCGCTCGAGTCCCGGCGGCGGTTCGAGACGTTCGATTTTTTCGAGCTGCTTAATCCGGCTTTGCACCAGCTTGGCTTTGCTCGCCTGGTAGCGGAAGCGGCTGATGAATGCCTCCATATGCTCGATTTCTTCGCGCTGCTTTTGATAGGCGCTCAGTTCAATCTCGAAGCGGCGCTCACGTTCAGCCAGATAATAAGAATAGTTGCCGGCGTATTCGGTCAGCCGTCCGCGCGCGACCTCGACCGTCCGGCGGGTGATTCGATCGAGGAAATAATGGTCATGCGAGACGAGAATAATGCCGCCGGCGTAGTCCTCCAAATAATCTTCGAGCCAATTGCGAGCTTCGATATCAAGGTGGTTGGTGGGTTCGTCAAGCATCAGGAAATCGGGCTTTTGCAATAGCAATTTGGCCAGCGCAATCCGCATCTGGATGCCGCCGGAAAATTCTGCCGCATCGCGTCCGAGGTCCTCCTGCTTGAACCCCAAGCCGAACAGGACGGCCGCGGCGCGACTTTCCGCGCTGTAAAAATCATGCCGCTCCAACTCATGCAGTACCTCGCCAAATTCGTCGAGCGCCGAGTCATGCGCCGGGCCTGAATGTTCGCGGGCCAGAATCTCTTCCAGTTCAATCCTGCGCCGGTCGAGCGCGTGCATGTCGGCCAGCACGGCGAGGGTTTCGTCCAGCACCGAGCGACCTCCCATCTCGGGGGCGTCCTGTTCGAGGTAGCCTATCTGGCTCCGCTGTGGGCGTGTAATGCGGCCCGAGTCGGGTTCCATTTTCCCGGCGATGAGCTTAAGCAGGGTTGATTTGCCGGCGCCATTGAGCCCGACCAGGCTAACGCGGCCGTCGTCCGGAACTGACCAGCCTACATGGTCGAAGATTACTCGCCCGCCGAATGATTTCGAGATGTTATCGAGAGTTAGCACTTGATTTTGTCTGATTCCGCTTCTTCGAGGCCTAGCGTTTCTATCGTACCTGCCAGCCTAGCGCCGCGGAAGGTAACGCTCCGGACGCCAGTCGCTGAACCGAAAATTCCTGAGCAGTGCAAAAAGTCGATTTCGGCGTGCAGGGTGAGTAACATTCATTCGAGGCGTAGTATCAGCCCCTGGTTCAGGGAGGGACGACCATGCCGGCCCTGCATGACAACGATCGCGTGCTGATTATCGACCGTAAGCTATTCAAGGATGACAACACGCGGCTATTCGTCGGCGTGGTGGAAGAGTACGATGAGGCAACAATCCGCGTGCGGGGTGTGCCGTTCCATCTCAGCCCCTACGAAATCTCCGGCGCTGAACGTCATGGTAACGAGCGGGTTCGCATCATATCACTGAGCGCCGGCGATCTGATCTATCTGTTGCCACGAGAACTCGAGGTCTCGAAGGTGCAGCTTCGGCGGTCGCCCAAATCGTTGATTCTGACCGACGGCGAAGCGATGTCGCTAGACTTAAGCGAATGGCTGCTGCGCGTCTGATCGTTTCATGATTCGGCGCCATGCGGTAGCAAACGAGCCGCCCCCAACTCTCGAGCCTTGGCCAAGCGAGAACTCAACCCACGACCCAGTTTTCTATTTTAAGCCCCTCAACTTGCGCGAACTCGCCTACATTCCGTGTCACTAGTGTGGCATTCTCGTGTAGTGCGTGCGCAGCGATCAGCATATCCATCGCACCGATCGGACGCCCTTTTGCTTCTAGCGTCGCTCTGATCTCGCCGTAGATGCGCGCTGCTTCAACCGGCCATCCTAAGACCTCCACAAAGGTCAGGAATTGATTCAAAGCCTCTGCCTCTCGCTGTCGTGCACGCGACTTCATCACCCCTGTCCATAGCTCGGCGGCAACAATACTTGAAATTGCCAAGTCCTCTGGCCGACTGCGCTGCAGCCTTTGCACCACCTCCGGCACGTTCCGATCTATAGCGTGAATACATATATTGGTGTCGAGCATCAGACGGGCCATTAAGTTACCAAGGTTTTTCTGGCGGCCGATCTTCGATGTCGTCGGGGAAATCATCACTGAGGCGAGGCGCGGTTGCAAAATATTCGCGCCACGACCGGGGACGTGGCGTCAGGATGAGCCGCTTACCCTCTCGCTCGATTAAAACCTCATCGCATTCGAAGCGGTATTCTTTTGGAATGCGCACCGCCTGACTGCGCCCAGTCATAAACACCTTGGCAGTGGCCCGTTTGGCCAATTTTTTTGCCATATATCAAAAGTATATCTCGAAACTGGGGTGAGGCACAAATTGAAATCTTGGTCGGAGACTGCCGTCCCTGTACGCTCCCAGGCCGTTCTAGAAATTGACAGGATAGAGGGCAACGAAAAAGCGCGCGCCTCTAGCGCCGCCCCGCCTCCTTACCTCAAATGCTCGTGCACGAACGCTATGATCTTTTCGATCGCCCTAGCGGAAGCGGGCGCATCCGGTTTGCGGATGATGAAGCCTTCTGCCATCCCCTCGAAGAGTTCCAGCTCCAAGTGGCCGCCGGTCTTACGATAACTGGCGACGAAGCGATCGAGATGCTCACGTGGATGCGCGACATCGTCGGTGCCCTGAATATATTGCGCAGGCGGTGTTTCCACCTTCTCGCCACGCTCGAGAATTCGCAACGGACTGCCTTCGGCCATCGCTTCCTCGCTCTTCCAGTATTTGTCGTGTAGCGGCAACACCAAGTCCGCTATTTCCGGATAGGGCTTTCCGCCCGCCTTCAGCTTTTGCGCGTAATGATAACGTCCGAGCGGATCGATTACCGGCCAGTACATAATTGCGCAGCGAACGCTTGCATCAACTGCGGGGAATCCAGCCGGCAGCGGAATCGCTGCATATCGCGCATCGCGCGGCCGCATCGCGGCAAGCATCGCCTGATGTCCACCACTTGAACTCCCTGCGATTCCGACGAGGTCGGGGCGGCTGCCATATTCAGTCGCATGCGCTTTTAGCCAGCGGATTCCAAAATTGATGTCTGCCATTGAGGCCGGGTACGGGGCTTCCGGCGGCATGCGAAAATCCAGCGCCGCCACTACCACGCCGCTCTTCGCCAGCGCCTCATTGATCATGGTGTCAGCCAGCCGGTCGCTTAAAT
>Ga0187846_10001542_pt1 | contig 12970 bp, 12 predicted proteins | sample TC_taG_FD_161473 | JGI IMG/M metagenome (GOLD analysis project Ga0187846, IMG submission 161473) | Biofilm microbial communities from the roof of an iron ore cave, State of Minas Gerais, Brazil - TC_06 Biofilm (v2) | ecosystem: Environmental > Terrestrial > Deep subsurface > Cave > Wall biofilm...
AGTTCTGTGGTCGAGTGACGGTGGTATGACCTGGCGTGACGCCAAAGAATTCCCTGTCGCTACTTCCGCACGAGTCCTGCTGCCCTCGGGCGATGTGGTGCTGCTCCCTTACCGGCTTCGCACTACCTCCGATGGGATGAGGGGCGATTACGGACTCATTCCCAAGGGCAAACACGATGTCCAATACGTGAAGGACGGCGTCACGGTAACCGACTGGCCGCGACAGCCGGTAAGCGCCGACTATCAGGTGAAGACTGGTCAGGCGAGCTTTTGCTTCGACGGACAACCGGTGACGCTGAAGGATGGCAAATACCTGGTTACGCTCAACGGTTGGTTTGAACAGGCGTTAAGCAAAAATGGATTCCCCGCCTTCGATCTCGCGCCCGGAGCGAGAGAGCGGGTGAAAACGAGCATCGTTGCTGCGGAATCGGAGGATGGCTTGCATTGGAAGATACGCTCAATTATTGCCGACGAGCACTGGCCATTGGCGGGAATCGAAGGGCCGAATGAAGGCACCTTATGCCGGCTCAAAGATGGCCGCCTGATGTCCGTATTCCGCAGCTACTACTCGAGCTTCCCCTATGGCGCAACCTGGAGCAGTGATGAGGGCAAGACTTGGACCGAACCTGTTTGGACGTATTTTGCGTGGTCGGTAGACCCGAGAATGGCGGTGATGCAAGATGGAACCGTCGCCCTCTCCGGAGGCCGCCCCGGCGTATTAATGTGGTTCAATGTCGATGGGACCGGCAAGGATTGGCAGGTCATCGATCTCCTGGACCATCATAACGCTTTCCATCCCCAGGAGCGTCTTCAGCGCTATGACCCGAGTGGAAGCTCCGGGCACTTCTTCGGAACCTCGACAGGCTACACCGAAGTTGTAGCGTTGGACGATGAACACCTGCTCTGTGTGTATGACCGAAGTCCGCTCAGCTCGACATGGGATGAGCCGACGCCAGCTCTGCACAAGCCGCCTGGGGACGAGGCCGAAACCTATAGTGTGTGGGTCGTGCGGGCGACGTTGACGAAAGCTGACCTGAAGTAGAGGTTGAATGCTGGTCTGGCGACGCTCCGCGAGGCGCTCGCAAGCTATGAAATTCCGCCGAGCAAGAGGAATTAGAAATGTTCGATGGAACCTCTCCCCCACCCGCTTTCAGCCGAGTAGAAGCTATTTCGGGGCTAAGCACACTCTTCGTATGCTTAGCTTCCCTGGCTGCTTCGCCCTCAAACGGAAGCGATGGTAAAAGCTGGCCCGAGGGGAAGAGCTATAACTTGCGGGGGCTCAAGGTGACTCTTTCCGCCCGGTGCTGGTGCGCCGAAGCAAGAGTTTTTATTGGTTCCCTAAGATAGTGCGCCTCGCCAATGGGGAATTGGTTGCCCACAGTTCACTGGATGTGGATAATTTCGGCCAGGAGCGCGAAGAGATCTTGTGGTCAGGTGACGGAGGCCTGACCTGGGAAGATCCCAAGCAGTATGCAAGCCCCAGCAACGCCCAGGTGCTCTTGCCCTCCGGAGATTTGTTGTTCCTTCCCTACCGCCTTTATCCTTTACCTGGCGGAATGGGAGGGCCTTATTATTTGGTCCCCAATGGGCGACACGAAATTAACCGAACGGAGCGCGGAATAGTCGTGACAGGGTGGCCCCGCCCCCCCGCGAGCGCCGAGGATCAAGTGGAGCATGGGCAAGCCAGCTTCGTCTTTGACGGCCAACCCGTGAGGCTAAAGGACGGCAAGTACCTGGTTACATTGAATGGATTCTTTCAGCCTCCAAGTCAGAAGAAGTTCAAATGGCTCAACGAAGCGTTCCGTACGCTGGACGGACAGGACATCGTGAGATCGAGTCTGGTTGCTGCCGAATCTGAAGATGCCCTTCGCTGGAAAGTTCGCTCAGTTATCGCCGACGAGAATTGTGAGACAGAGGATCTCTTTCAAGGACCCAATGAAGCCACACTGTGTCGTCTTAAAGGTGGACGGCTGATGTGCATTTTTGGACAGTCCCTTCCTTACGGGCAGAGCTGGAGTAACGATGAGGGCCGAACGTGGACGAAGCCCGTCCGGACCAACTACGCCTGGTCGGTTGATCCCAGGCTCGCAGTTATGAAAGATGGAACGGTGGCCCTTTCCGGAGGTCGTCCGGGAGTCAATCTATGGTTCAACGCTGATGGCACGGGCACGAACTGGCGGATGATCGATCTAGTGGAGCATCACAACACCTTCCATCCCAATGAACCCCTTAAACGCTTCCAGCCAGACGGAAATCCCATGTACTACTCCGGAACCTCAACCGGTTACACCGAGGTTGTGGCCGTGGATAATTCGCACTTGCTCTGCATCTACGATCGGACTCCGCTCGGTTCTACATGGGAAAAGCCAACCCCAGCCATAGACAAGCAGCTCGGGGACGAGGCCGAAACCTATAGTGTCTCGGTGGTACGCGCGACGTTGACCAAGGCCGACCTGATAGAGGAGTCGAAGCGAAGGGACGACTGAACCTCGGGTGGGGCGGAACTCCACTCACGGATGGACCAGAACGATGACCGCAAGAATGGTTTCGCAACAAGAAATCAGGGAGGGAAAGATATGTCTGTGGTCGATTCCGGGTTCCGCGAATACATTGCGCGCTCTTGGCGGGCGTCCTTCTTTGTGCTGTGCTTATGGTGATCGGCGGGTATGGAACAGGTTTGAGGACGGCGGCGAGGGACCAGGAGTCCCGATCGTGGCCGGAAGGGAAAACCTATGACTTAAAGCGTCTTCGCGTAACACTTTCCGCCCCGGTACTCGTGGGGCGCGGCAAACCCGCTTTCAATTTTCCCAAGATCGTGGGGCTGCGGAATGGCGACTTGATAGCCCATGTCGAGGTGACGGCGGAGAACTGGGAAGGGGAACAGAACGACGTATTGTGGTCAAGTAACGGCGGCCTCACGTGGGAAGACGCAGCACGGTGCCCTATCGCCACCAGCGCCCGAGTCCTTCTGCCATCGGGCGACTTCGTGCTACTCCCTTACCGCCTTTACCCTCGCCCGGAGGGGATGGGCGGCCCTTACTGCCTTATTCCCAACGGCAAACATGAGGTTCGCTTTGTAAAGGATGGGATAACGGTGACGGGGTGGCCCAGAAAACCAATCACCTCCAAAGAACAGGGCGAGCACGGCCTGGCGAGCTTCTGTTTTGACGGCCAGACGGTGAGCTTGAAAGACGGCAAATACCTGGTGACACTGAACGGTTTTCTCGAACAGCCGGGAGCAAGGAATGGCACATTCGCGGTCTGGGGCTTGACGGTGAAAACCAGCGTCGTGGCGGCCGAGTCGGAGGATGGTTTGCATTGGAAAATACGGTCGGTCATCGCCGACGAGCATTGGAAGCTTTCCGGTGCTGAAGGACCCAACGAAGCGTCGCTGTGCCGGCTCAAAGATGGTCGGCTGCTGTGCGTATTTCGCAGCTACGGGTGGGGCCTGATCTATGGGCAAACTTGGAGTAGCGACGAGGGCAAGACTTGGACGGAACCCGTTTACTCAGCTTATGCCTTTTCTGTGGACCCGAGGCTCGCGGTGGTTGAAGATGGGACGGTCGTCCTCTCCGGCGGGCGCCCCGGAGTGCTCTTGTGGTTTAGTCCCGATGGAACCGGTAAGGACTGGCAGGTTATCGACCTCGTGGACCATCACAATGCTTTCCATCCGTCGGATCGGATGGCGCGCTATTCCTCTGCGCCGGGTGGGGCTTTTTATGCGAACGGTGGAGGATCGACGGGATATACCGAGGTTGCAACCCTGGACGATTCTCATGTGCTGTGCCTCTACGACAAGAGTCCCTTGAGTTCTGCGGCAGAGATGCATGGGGAAATGCTCGCGCCAGCCAAAGCCACGGTCTCTTCTGATGCGCGTGACACCTGGAGCGTGTGGGCTGTGCGCGCCACCTTGGCGAAGACGGGACCGAAGTAGATTACTGCTCGAAAAATCCGGGAGCTGGAGTGAATGGGTCTGGAGCGCACGCAGACTATAGTGCCGTCGGAGCAAGCATCCTCGTCCGCTGGGGTATCGGACAATGCGTTAACCCAGAGGGAGCGGACGCGGAACATGATCATCTACGCCGGTAACGTGTGCCTCATCTTCACGGCAGCTCCAGTCATTTACATCGGGATTATTCAGGCGGTCCTATGCCAAAAACTGGGGGCTTCGATAAGGGTTGCCAACCTTCCCACCTCGCTATTTCTCGCCGTCGCGGCCCTTCCGGTGTTGGTCGCGTGGTATTTGCCCTACGTTCGCTTGCTCAGACGAGTGGTCGTCACCGGCTACGCGATCATGTCGTTCGTGGGCGCGTTGGTGGCCGCTCTGTTAGTTTTGCCGGTTTCCAATGGGGTGAAAGTTGCTGCTGTTGTTCTTCACGGTGCGCTCATGGGGGGCTCAATTGGCGTGGTCAACGCCTTCGAGTGGGAGGTACTGATTCGAGGGGTTCCGGAGTCGCTTCGCGGGAAAACGTTCAGCCTGGCGCTAGGTTTGGGACCGGTTATGGCCGTCATCGGTTCCTTATTTTCGCAGATGGTGCTCAACGGGAAGATCGGGAGCATCACACTCGGGAGCCTCGTTTTCCCCAAGAATTTTGCCGTCCTCTATTTCGGTACAGTCCCCGCGATCGGGCTGGCCGCTCTCCAGTCGAGCTGGTACGCCATTCCCCAGCCGCCAGTCGAAAACGTGCGGCAGCCCTTCTTCTCGGAGGTTATTGGAGGATTTGGCGAGTATTTCCGCGATGGACTTATCCTGACGGCCAGCGTGGCCTTCATTCTTCTCTATGCGGGACAAGTGATTATGCCGAACATGACGCTCTTCACTCATCAAGCGATGGGGGAAGCAGCGGAAAGGTACGTCGGATACCAGGACGGTTTGCGTTTCGGTTTCAAAGTGGCCGCCGGATTTCTGCTGGGATGGTTGCTAACCCGCACCAGCGCGAAGCTGACTCTATTGATTACAGCCATATTTTCCCTGCTAGGGGTGGTGTGGGTGCTCGTCGTACGGGGAAAATGGTTTCTGTTGAGCTTTGGCTTTTTGGGGGCAGGAGAGTTAGCCTATGCGTACTATTCTTATTATGTCCTCTGCTCCTCAGAAGAATCCAAGCTGCGACGGAATATGGCCTTTTTCAGTATGATCCAGGTTCCGTTGGCGTTTGTGCCGGATATGTACGGGCGTATTTCCGATTTTTTCGGCCTTCGATTAAGCTTCTGGATAGCTCTGGTTTTTATTGTGAGTGCTACGGTCCTAGTGGCGCGCGGGCTCCCGCCCCACCCTAGACCTGCTTCGGCCCGCAATTAAGGCTGGCGGCGAAAATGGGTTGGGACCCTCTTTCCGAGGAGAGTTACACGGGCCTTCGGCCCATCAATGGAAACGAAAGTCCCTCCGCCTGTCATCCCGAGCCGACCGAGGGATCTGCTTCTTCTTGCAGCCTCAAAAAGCAGATTCCTCGTCGGTCACCAGGCGACCTCCTCGGAATGACAGGTCGGGGCGACTTCGAGGGAGCGTCCACGTGACTCGTCTTAAGTCAGAAGGAATCAAAGGGGTTTGGGCTGGCCTGACCATGGCGTGGGACGAGAAAGACCGCTTGGACGAAGGTACCTACCACGCTAATTCAGAACGTCTTTGTCTCGCCCGCGTACACGGAATCTACACCACGGGGAGCACGGGCGAGTTCTACGCCCTCGATTTTGATGAGTTTCGGCAAATGGTAGACATTCAAGCCGAAATCTGCGGCAAATGGAACATGCCACTTCAGATCGGATGCTGTGCCGACAGCACTCGGAAGGTAATCAGGCTTGTCGAATGTGCCGCTCAGAAAAAGCAAGTGGGCGCCGTGCAGGTCGTGATTCCTTACTGGATGGAACTTAATGACAATGAGGTGCTCCAATTCTTCAGGGATCTTTATACGGCGTGCCCGGAGATGCCTCTCGTACACTACAACATCCCTCGAGCCAAGCGGTTCTTAACGGGGCCGTGCTATCAAAGAATTGTGAAAGTGGCGCCCACATTGGTGGGAGTGAAGTTCACGATGGCAGGCGCTCACTTTGGTCAGCTTCAGCAGGCTTTGCTGATGACTCCCGAACTCTCCTACTTCGTGTCAGAGGACCTGCTGGTGTCCGCGATGATGCTCGGCGCGCGGGGCAGCTATAGCTCGCTCGTCTGCACAAATCCAAAATTCATGCTCACCTTATACGAACATGTCAGATGCGCCCGCTGGGCTGAGGCTTTGAAAATGCAAGCTTTCATCGCCAGGTTCTTTGACGAGGTGGCGTCCTTCATCGAAAGCCGGGGTGAAGGGACTAGCGATCCTGTTTTCGACAAGGGGTTGGCGGTCGCCTCGGGTTTTCTCTTGGGCTCCGCCAGGACACGCAGGCCCTATATTGGCTGGCGGGAAGAAACTGTTCAGGCCGTGAGAAAGTGGCTGGTAGATCGTTATCCCCAACTCATTTTCCCGCTAGCAGACCGTGGTGGACCTGGAGCGTCGGGGTGACCGCGTTTTCGTTGGTGTTGCGTTACGAAAATGAGTTGACTTATTCCGCCAGAGCCGCTGGCCGGCCGACCTGGTATCGTACCAGGGCACGGCTTCAGCCAGGCTTCAGCCGTGCCCTGATACAACGCCAAAGGTAAAAGCATTTTCGTAACGCAACACTAGTCCACGAGGAATTCAACCATGTCCGATTTGACAATAGGGTTTGGCCGTCGCGATATAACACCGCCTCCAGGTATACCCAATGTCCTCGGCGTCACCTGTTTTGTGGAAGAGATCTGGGATCCGCTCTATGTTACCGCGGCGGTCCTGAACCATGGAGACGAGCGCGCGGTGATCATTGGGACCGACCAGTGCGTTTTCTATCAAGCTCCTCATCGCATGTTCTCGAAGGCGGTCAGCACGGCATTAGGAGTTCCGCTCGAGCGGGTTGTCCTCAACACTTCCCATACGCACAGCGCCCCAGTTATCGGTACCGAGTTACAGGAGATCATGGACCCTTATGGTATCAAGGTGATCGATCTGGATTATGTGGAGCACCTCAAAGGACAAATTGTGGCGGCAGCAAAGGAAGCAGCGGAGCGCCCCAAGCCGGCACGCTTGCGCGCAGGGCATGCGCACGTCGAGCGCGTTGCGAGCAATCGCCGCCCGAAACTGCCGGACGGCAAGACCGTCCACCGCTACGGTCAGCCCCCGGAGGAGCTCAGAGTTTTGCCGGAGGGACTGATTGATCCAGAAGTCCTGGTGGTGCGCGTGGATGATCTGGACGGGAGGCCGCTGGGCGCCTTCGTCAACTATGCGTGCCATCCGACCGCCGCCGGCGGATCCTGCCACGGCTGGGTCTCCGCCGATTACGTAGGCGTGGGTTGCCGACAAATCGAAGCGGCACTCGCCGGCGCGCCCTGCCTCTTCCTGCAAGGGTGTGCCGGGAACATCGGCACAGGCAAGTGGGTGACGGGCAACCCTCGCCAGGACATGGAAGACATGGGCCGGCGTTTCGCCGAGGGCGCATTGCAGGCCCTCCAGAGCGTCGAGCCCATAACCGTCAACTCCCTGTCCATGACGAACCAGGACGTGCCGATGACCTTGGATCCCTTCCCGTCTTGGGAAGAGCTCAAACGGGGATTGGAAGAGAACATCAAGGCGAATGATTGGATGATGATCGCTTACGGCGATGCGATGGTGCTCTCTCGCCATCTGCAGGACTTCCAGCATGCCAGGATTGCAAGTATTGCGGTCGGCGATTGGGCCATCGTTTCCCTGCCGGCCGAAGTGTTTGTCGAGTTCGGTATGGAGATCAAGCGACGCTCACCTTTCCGTCACACATTAGTGTGCGCCTACAACGATAATTCCCTTCAATACATTCCGACCGCGTCGGCCTACCCTGAAGGAGAGTTCGAAGTGGATGGCGGCTGGCGTTATGTGGTTGCCGGGGAGGGCGAGAAGCTGCAAAACAGCGCGCTTCAAATGCTGATGGAACTTAAGACCCACTAGTGTTGCGTTACGAAATGCCTTTACCTGTGCTGTGGGCACGGCTTCAGCCTGGCTTCAGCCGTGCCCTCGAGTTTCTACATTTGGATTCACAGGGGCCGCAGCTGACAACGGCCCTCTCCGAGGGGAGAGGGTACGGCCGGGGGTGAGGAGTTGTTTTCTTAATGCAAAATCAGCGAATCCCTCACCCACCCGTCAGCTGACGGGTCCCCCCTTTCCCGCAAGCGGGCGAGGGCTGTTGTCAACTGATATTGCGCGGTCAGACCAAATGTACAAACTCCAGACCCACGGCAGGCGCCGTGGGCTAAGCTATGTCGCCCCTTCGGAGCTGAATTCTCCAACGAACCTCTGACTCAGGTCACTAGCTGCTAGTGCTTGGCGCAAAAAACAGGAGAATTGGGATGAGAGTTGTCCTCTTCAAACTTGTGAAGCGTTGCTCTCTGATTTCGATAGCTGTTCTGGGGTTGACCGGTTTTCAAGGTTCTGCGGCTGCGGACCGGAACGGAAAGTCGCCTAAAGATTGGCCGGAAGGGAAAACCTATGCCTTGAATGGACTCGAGGTGAATATCTCGGCTCCGGTGCTCGTGGGACGAAGCAAGGGGTATTTCTGGCAACCGACCTTGGCACGTCTCTCCGACGGTGAACTGCTGGCAGCGATCTGGAACCTGAACGATGCCATCCACACGAATAATACCGACCTGTATTCCTGGTCGAGCGACGCAGGGCTAACGTGGAGTCGTCCGATCGAAGCTGAGGTGTTCGATGCGGGGGTGGCCCTATCGTCCGGGGATGAATTGCTCCTGCCCTTCAATCTTTATCAACTCCCGAATGGCGACCTGGGGGGACACTATCAAATTGTCCCCCGGGGGCGTAGGGAAATTCGACTGGTCAAGGAGGGATTAACGGTGACGGGCTGGCCGCGGCCTGTGGGCCACGGTCCGAACCCATCGGAGCAAAACCAGAAGGCCAAGGGATTTTCGAGTTGGGTGTTTTACGGCCAATCAGTTCGGCTTATGGATGGTGGATACTTAGCGACGATGTACGGGACCTTCCAAGGCGATCAGAGCTCCAGCGACGTTTCTGTTGAATCACACGACGGCATTCATTGGAGGGTGCGCTCCGTCATCGGTGGTCCCCAGAATTGCGGGAAAATCTCCAAAGGGGCCCCCGACGCGACCATGGTGAATGAGCCGAGCCTCTGCCGTCTGGCGGATGGCCGGCTGATGAGTGTGTTTCGCCTCCAGTACCACGACGTCGGGTATCCCTGCGGACAAACCTGGAGTGACGACGAGGGCAAGACTTGGTCGAAGCCCATCCTCATGGCCCACGCTTTCCCCGTCTCGCCCAGTTTGGCCGTGCTGAAGGATGGGACCGTCGTGTTGGCCGGGGGACGTCCCGGGTTATACGCGTGGTTCAACACCGATGGTACAGGGAAAGATTGGCAAAGCGTGGACATGATGGCCCACCATGACGCCTTCGCGTTGAAGGATCCCATGCACGAGGCGTTTGAGAAAGACGCACCCCGCCCCCTCGCCACCCTGAGAACCTCGGCTTACACGGAAGTCGTCACGCTGGATAATACGCGCATACTTTATATCTATGACCGCATACCCAACGGCTGGTATCCCATTCCAAAGGATTCGTCAGAAACCAATAGCGTGTGGGTGGTGCGAATGGCGCTGAGGAAAAAGCCGTGAAGATTGCGGATGTCAGGACGGTTTTGCTCACTGGCCCCAGCACGAATGATCCGTTTCTCAGAGAGGCTCGCAAGCGCCGCAGCGCTGCTTTTGTCGAGATTCACACCGATACAAAACTGGTTGGCCTGGGGGAGACCTACGCGGGTTATTTCTGTCCGGAACTTGTGCCCGACATTGTGCAGTTCTTTAAGCCTGTCCTGGTAGGCCAGCGAGTGGACAACATCGCAGAATTATGGAGTCGGATGTATTACTGCGAGAACTTCTGGTGCCGGGTAGGAGTGGGCGCAGCCGTGTTGAGCGGGATCGAAGCCGCCTTGTGGGACCTCAAAGGCAAGATGACCGGACTGCCCGTCTACGAACTCCTGGGCGGTAAGAAACATGAGAAGCTGCTTTGCTATGCGACCGGCGGTCCCAGCAATTACCCGAAGGAAAGGCTGGCAGCAAAGCTGGACTACTATCTCTCGCTCGGATTTCGCGCGTTCAAACTGGGTGTGGGGAGCTACTCCGAGGCGGACGGATTTTCGCTTTCCTCGTCCCCTATGGAGGCGGCGGAATTCGAAGCGGACAAAATGAATTTTGTCCGCTCCCATGTCGGCAAGAAAATGAAAGTGATGCTTGACGCCCATATGAGCAACAGTCCTGAGATCACTTGGGACCTCGGCGTCGCCGAAGCAGTTGTGCGGTCACTCGAACCTTTCGACCTGTTCTTTCTCGAAGAACCTCTGCCGTACACCGATCCATGGGGCTACGCGGAGCTTTGTAAACGGAGCCTCGTTCGTATTGCCGGGGGAGAGTGCTTGACCGCAGCGTACGAGTGGCGGGTATTCGTTGATCGAGATTGCTTCGATATCGGCCAGCCGGATGCCTCCTTCACCGGAGGCTTAGTCGAGTTTACCAAAGTGGCGGCGATGCTCGAAAGCCGCGGTCGAAGCATTGCGACACACTGTTGGGGGGCCGGAGGATCGTTCATGCAAAATCTTCATTGCGGCTTTGCCTGCGCCAACACGGTCATCATTGAAATTGCTCCGGCTTTCGGTCCGCTTCACAGCGAGATCATTGATGACTCTTTTACGATGGAAGACGGGATGGCATTGCCGCCGAACAGGCCCGGTTTGGGCATCAGATTGACCGACGAGATCAAAGCCCGCTACCCCTTTGTCCCCGGGAGCGGCGAATTTAACAGCGTTCGGGGCAAGATCCTAGTCGACTGATTAATCGCTATGAGAAAAGTCTTGATTGATATGCCGGTTGAGGCCAGCGCGCTAGAGCGCTTGCGATCGCTTCCAGACACCCACGTGCGACTGATTGAACCGGCGGAAGAATCTCGCCCTATTCCGGCTGACATCATCGCTGACGTGCACCTCCTGTTCTGCACCTTCCCGCCCGCCAACATTGCAGATATGAAGTGCCTTGAAGTCATTCAGATCAGCACTGCCGGGTACGGCCAGCTTTATAATCATGGGCTCGTGGAAAAAGGCGTGCGCGCCTGTAATGCTCTCGGTATCTATGATGTGCCCATCGCCGAGTGGAATTTGGCCATGATGGTGAACTTGGCTCGCAACCTCCGACAGATGATCCGAAATCAAGACGCGCAGATCTGGGACCGGTCAGCCGAATTCCAGAGAGAGATCCGTGGCATGACGGTCGGCATTTGGGGTTATGGAGGAATAGGGCGCGAAACAGCGCGATTGGCAAAAAACTTGGGTATGACAGTGCATGTTATAACCCGGAATGGAATCACACGCCGTGATAATACATTTCGCCTTCCCGGTGTAGGCGATCCTGAAGGCGTCCTTCCAGACCGCGTTTTCCTGGCCGGGCAGGAGCTTGCATTCCTATCGAATTTGGATTTTCTGATTTTGGCGATGCCGCTTACCAAGACCACTGAAGGGACCATCGGCGAACCAGAACTGCGCGCGCTGCCCCCTACTGCTTTTGTTTTAAACCCTGCCCGCGGACCCTTGATCAAAGAAGAGGCATTGCTCGAAGCACTCCGCGAAGGTTGGATAGCCGGGGCTGCATTGGATACCCACTATTATTATCCGTTGCCGGCAGGCCACCCTCTTTGGAGATTTCCTAACGTCATTTTGACTCCGCATATCTCTGGCTCGACGTTAGCTCCCCATGCGGTGGAGCGGAGTTGGGAAATTTTCGTGCAGAATGTTGAACGCTATTTGAGTGGGAGGACGCTGTTGAACGAGCTATCGCCAGCCCAATTGAACGGCGAATGAAATTCTGCACGGGTCACCTGACTTCAGATCCGGGTTAGGGAAGCGACTGGTATAGTTGCTGGAGAAAGAGTCCGCGATCCTCATCGATTTCCATTTCAGATGCAGTCCCTCGTTTCGCCAGAGCCTGTGCAGCCTTCTGGGGATCGCCAGCCGCCTGATAGAGATCCGCCAGCTGGCTGTACGCGAATACGTAGGTCGGCTGAAGGAGCACCGCCGTTTCCAGGTTTGAAATGGCCTGCTGGCGCTGACCGTTGCGGGCAAAAACTTGGGACTGCCAATAATAAGCGCGGGCGTCTTTCGGGTCGAGCGAAAGGGCTTGGTCCAACTCTTTCCTGCTCTCGCGGAGTTGGGAAGTCTTCGTCACCAAAACGAAAAGGGGACATTTCTGATGAGGTAAGAAAGGGGACATTTCTAAAGAGCTATGACAGGCCGGTAACGAGTTGTTGCATCGTTTATGCTGCAATGGTATAGTTAGTCGGTCGTGGGGAGGGCGTTTTGTCCATAAGCCTCTCAAGTTAGTCCCGAGAAAAAAATGACGGGCACCTCCCAGCGAATCCCATTTCGCAAAGGAGCTTTCTATGACTTCCCTTCGGCAACGCATGGTCGAGGATACGCTCTTGGTGGTTTTGCTTGTGTTCTGCGGAACCCTGCCTTCCGGTCACTATGTCGCGGATGCGTCAACATATTACGTTGACGGCACCAATGGGAACGACAGTTGGTCGGGATTGCTCGCCGCGCCTAATGCATCGAATACCGACGGTCCGTTCAAGACGCTCACGAAGGCGCAATCGGCGATGCAGGGCTCGGCGACAATCAAGACGGCCACCATCCGGGCCGGCACGTACTCGATCGCCGGAGCAATCTTCGCGTTCAGTTCATCCGACAATGGCGAAACATGGGTTCCTTATGTCGGCGAACAGGTGACGATCGACGGCGGCGGGACGGGGTATCTTATGAGCCAGCACGTCATTAACCTCACGATAGAAGGGCTTACCTTCCAAAATATGGCGGGAGGATTTGGCCCCTCAGGGGATTTGCTTCTCCTCGGCGGTTCCGGTTACAC
>Ga0187846_10001543_pt1 | contig 12950 bp, 13 predicted proteins | sample TC_taG_FD_161473 | JGI IMG/M metagenome (GOLD analysis project Ga0187846, IMG submission 161473) | Biofilm microbial communities from the roof of an iron ore cave, State of Minas Gerais, Brazil - TC_06 Biofilm (v2) | ecosystem: Environmental > Terrestrial > Deep subsurface > Cave > Wall biofilm...
CCCATTCCGCTTGGGCGGTGAGGATCTGGAGTTTGGCGTCGAGGTCGTCGTCAAGGAACACGAGGCCGCCGTCCGGGTCTTCACAGAGCGTGGGGAAAATTCGCAACAGCGCTTTCTTGTAGGAATGATTCCTTGTCCACAGACTGTCTATGCGCGCCCATTCGGCGCGGTAGCCGCCCTCATGGATCGCTACCCGCCCCCACAGGGTAACCTGGCCCCAGATGGAGGGGCCCTGAGCAACCACCGCCGACCGGTCCTTGTACGCATATAATCCGCACACGCAGTGGTCGAAAGGCACGTCGGCGATGCCAGGATCATGCCAGCTGACGCACCAGGCGCGCCGGATGCGGGCCTTCCACGGCCATCCCGTCGCGCCGACAAGCCGGTCGTCGTGAAGGCTCCAGGTGCGCCATCCGACGAGCGGTGCAGTCATCGTCCCCCGGGGACCTCCTCCGGGTTCTCTATTGGCTTGGGCTGCTGCGGCTGCTCGACCGGCTTCGGCTCGTAAGGTCTTGGGTCCGTGGTCTCGTAGGGATTTGGAACGCGTACTGTTCTCTCGTGCTTGCCGATCTGTCCCATGGTCGGCTGTCTCCCCCCCCAGTTGTTCGATGTACCCTTCGGGCCGGATGCGCCTGGTCCTGCCGTATCGGCCGAAGCCATGATGCAGGCGGTCCCGCAAGCATGAGCGAAATCTCCCTCACGTTCCTGACCTATCGCTCGAGGGAGTGATCCCATGCCGGTGTTTCGCTTCGCCGACATGAAGGGAGAGTACGAGACGCGGAAGTACTCGAAGGCGTCCGGCCCGCTTCTCACCGGGTCGCAGATCGAGGTTGGGTGGCGCCTCCGCGTGACCATGGACGGGCAGTCGAGCGACCTTGGCTGTAAGGGACTTGTAGACGCTCCCGGCCGGCGCGCCTAAGCGCGGACCGAGTCGTGCCATGGCCCGGCCCCGCGTGTACCTGACCCAACCGATCCCCGAAGGGGCGCTCGCCCGCCTGCGGGAGGTCGCCGAGGTCACGGTGCGCACCGATTCGCTGCGCATCGCCAGCCGGGACGAGCTGCTCGCCGGCGTGCGGGACGCGGACGTGCTGTTTTGCCTGCTCCACGACAGGGTGGACGATCCCATCCTGGCGGTCGGCCCCCGGCTCCGCCTCGTCGCGTCGATGGCCATCACCCCGGCGAACATCGATGTCGGGGCGGCCACGGCTCGGGGGATCCCGGTCACCGTCATCCCTCCGCTCGTCACGGAGGCGACGGCGGACGTGACCATGGCGCTCCTCCTCGCCGTCGCCCGGCGGGTCGTCGAAGCGGACCGGCTCCTGCGATCGGGAACGTTCCCTGGCAGCCAGTCCACCTATCTGATCGGCGGCACGGTGCACGGCAAGACGCTGGGGGTCGTCGGTCTCGGCGCAATCGGGCGCGCCGTCGCCCGGCGGGCGCGAGGCTTCGGGATGCGCGTTCTCTACACGAAACGCCACCGGCTTTCCGCCGACGAGGAGCACGAGCATGAGGTGGAGTGGACAGTGCTCCCGCAGCTGCTGCGGGACTCCGACTTCGTCTCCATCCACGCCGCACAGACCCCCGCCACGCACCATCTCATCGGCGAGGGGGAGCTGCGGTTGATGCGGCCGACGGCCTACCTGATCAACACGTCCCGCGGCCCCCTCGTGGACGAGGCGGCGCTCGTCCGGGCGCTTCGGGAACGGTGGATCGCCGGCGCCGGATTGGACGTCTACGAGGGGGAGCCGCGCGTCTCCCCGGGCCTCATCGACCTCCCGAACGTCGTGCTCACACCGCACATTGGGAGCGCCGACCGGGAGACGCGGGAGCGGATCGCCGGCGTCGTGGTGGATAACATCGTCGCCCACCTGCGCGGCGACCGCCCTCCGAACGTGATCAATCCGGAGGTGTACGCGCGGTGACGCCCCGCCTGTCCCCGGGCGCCCCTCCCAGTGGCTCCGCCGGAGCGAGCGGCTGGAGCCACGGCGCCCACGCCGCGGACTACGAGGCGCGCGTGGACATGGCGCGCCTCCGCGCCGGTCGATGGCAGCGCGCCGAGCAGGCCCTGGCCGCCGCCGGGCTGGACGCCGTGCTCGTCTGGAAGGACGAGAACCTCCGCTACCTTACCAGCCTGCGCCCCCAGGTGATCGCCGGGAAGAGCGGGGTGCTGAACGGGGCCTTGTTTCCCCGGGGTGGCGGACCGGTGCTGTTCATCTCCGGCGGCGACCGGGACCGGGCCGAAGCGACGATGCCCTGGATCGCCGAGTTCCACACGATTCCGATCCTGGAAGAGCCTGGGCTCGTGCGCCACGTCGCCTCCGAGATCATCCCGGACGTGTTGGCGCGGCACGGTCTGGGCGCCGGCATGGTCGGGCTCGATCTGGCGAGCAAGCTGCTCATGGATGCCCTCACCGACTCCTGTCCTCACGTGGGGTGGGTGGACGGGGACGCCGCGATGCAGGCGGCCCGGCGGATCAAGACACCGGAGGAGCTCGCCCTGATCGAGGAGGCGACCGCCATCGCGGAGGCCGTCACCGCGACGGCTGCGGCGCACGTCCAGGCAGGCGTCCGCGAGTGCGACGTGGCCGGCGAGGCGCTGCGGACGCTCTACCGGCTCGGCGGCGAGTGCCCGCATGTGACGACGCCTTTTGTCGCGAGCGGGGAGCGGATGGCGCCCCCAACGCGCCTGGCGACAGACAAGCTGATCCGCGAGGGGGACCTCGTTTTCATCGATATCGGGGCGATGTGGAACGGCTACTTCGGGGACATCGGCCGAACGGTGGTGTGCGGGAGTCCCTCGCACGACCAGCGCCGGATCTACCGGGCCGTCTGGGACGCCCTGGCGGCGGGGATCGCCGCGATGCGCCCCGGCGCCACGAACGTCGACGTGGCGGCGGCGGTCCGGAGCCGGGCCGAGGCGCACGGGCTCGCGCAGCATTTTCTCCGCCTCTTCATCGGGCACGGCATCGGATGCGGTTCAAACGAGCCGCCCTATATCGGGGAGGCGTTCCCGGGCGCCGCGTCGGTCACCCTCGAGCCCGGGATGGTGTTTGCCGTGGAACCGCTGATCTGGATTCCCGGCATTCCCGGGGGAGGCGGCGTGCGGTTGGAGGATATGGTCGCGGTCACGGACAACGGCGCCCGGCGCATCTCTCGGAGCGCGTACTGCGAGGCGCTGCTGGCATAAACAGAAGGAGGCACCGGCAGATGACCCACCATCCGTTTCTCCCCGGGGAGCACGAGTACGCGCCCCGGCGCGTGTTCAGCACGTCGGGGACCGACTGGCAGGGGCGGGTCAACTTCGACCGCATGCGGAAAGAGCGGCTCGCGCGCGCCCGCGAAATGATGGAGAAGCACGACCTGGGGGCGCTCATCCTCTTCGTCGGGGAGAACGTCCGCTACGTCACCTCGGTCTGGCAGGGCAATTGGAAGAACAACATCTTCATTCGCTACGCGGTCCTGCCGCGCGGCCGGGACCCGGTCCTCTTCGAGACCATCGGCAGCGACCTGGTGAATGCGCAGCTCGATGCCCCGTGGCTGACCGACGTCCGGCCGGCGATCACCTGGAAGTGGTCGGAGGGCGCCGAGCCGGAGATGGCCACGCGTATGGCGCGCTCCATCGCCGACGTCCTCCGGGAGGCGGGGGTGCACAAGGAGAAGATCGGCATCGACATCATGGACATGGTCGCCTACCAGGCGTTGACGAAAGAGGGCCTCTCGATCACGAACGGCTGGCCCGCGATGTCGCAGGCGCGGGTCGTGAAGACCACGGACGAACTGGAGTGCCACAAAATCGCGGCGGCGCACGGGGATGCGGCGATGTGGATGGCCAAGCGCGAGTGGGCGAAGCCCGGCGTGCGCGAGTCCGAGATCTGCGCCCGGGTGAACGAGTTCCTGTACCGCAGCGGATTCGACTTTGTCTACGACATCATCGTCGCCTCCGGCGGCAACACGAGCCCCTACCGGCGATGGCACACCGACAAGATCATCCGGCAGGGGGACCTGATGATCATCGACATCAACGCGGTGGGTCCCGGCGGCTACTTTGTGGACTTCGTCCGCTGCTGGAAGGTCGCGGCGGCTCCCACACCAAAGGAGAAGGATCTCTACAAGGAGTGCTACGACTCGATGTACGCGGCAATCCGCGCGGTCAAGGCGGGGGCGACGACCGCGGATGTCGCGAAGCACTTCCCGGAGTACGACGACGACAAGTACGGCAGCGTCTCCCTCCAGCAGTTCGGGCACAGCATCGGTCTCAGCCTGTACGAGGGGATGTGGATCTCCCGCGCCTACTCCCTCAAGTACCCCGCCGAGCTCAGGACGAACATGTACTTCGCCATCGAGACGTTTGCCGGACACCCGCGGCTCGAGCAGACCGTCCGGCTCGAGGAGGACCTGGTCGTGACGGAGGCGGGCCACGAGATCTTCACCCTCTGCGAGCACGCGGAGGAGATGCTGCGGTGAGCCATGATCGTTGACGTTCACAGCCATTTCTTCCCGGAGCGCTTTCTGCGCGCGCTGGAGCGGGAAGGGCATGCCCACGGTGTCCGGGTCGAAGGCCGCGGCGCGGAGCGGATCATTTGGAACAGCCCCCGCCAGTCCGCCCGGATCGGCCCGGTGTTCTACGATGTTCCGGCGCGCCTCGAGGCGCTGGACCGCTGGGGGATCACCGTCCAGGCGCTGTCCCTGTCTCCCCCGATGCTGGCCTGGGCGCCGCCGGCGCTCGGACGGGAGCTGGCGGCGGTGTTCAACGAGGAGCTGAGCGCGATCTGCCGGGCGCACCCGGACCGCTTCGTCGCGCTCGCGACGCTGCCGGTACAGGACGTCGAGGCGTCCCTCGCCGAGGCCGCGCGGGCCGCGCGGGCCGGGTGCCGCGGGCTGTACGTGGGGACCAACGTCCTCGGCCGGTACCTGGACGACCCGGCGTCGGCGCCCCTGCTCGAGTTCTCCGCGCACCACGGGCTGCCCGTGTTCACCCACCCGCTCAACAACGCCGGGGAGGATCGGATGACCGCGTGGCACCTCGCCAACTCCGTCGGAAACCCGAGCGAGACGGCCCTCGCAGGGGCTCGGCTGATCATGGGCGGCGTTCTCGAGCGGCTTGCCCGGCTCGAGGTCGTGCTCGCGCACGGCGGGGGGAGCCTGGCCTTCGTCATCGGCCGGATGGATCACGCGTACGCGGTCCGCCCGGAGTGCCGCGAGGCCGTGCCCCTGCCGCCCTCGGCGTACCTCAAACGGCTGTACTTCGATACCATCACCCACGATGATCGGGCGCTCCGCTTTCTGGTCGACGTGGCCGGCGCACGTCGCGTGCTTCTGGGCACAGACCACCCGTACGACATGGCCGATCGGGATCCGGCCGGGCGGCTCGCGCGGCTCGGCCTGGGGCCGGAGGAGCAGGCGGCCATCTGCGCCGGCAACGCGGCCCGACTGCTCCGGCTCGAGGAACGGGGGCCCCAGTAAGCCGGCCGAGCGGGTGTCGTCGCACGCAGAGGGGGACGGGGAGAGGGCGGATGGGGATCCCATTCTATGTGCAGCAGGGGCTCAACGGTCTCTCCTTTGGGGCGCTCCTCTTCTTGCTCGCCAGCGGTCTCACCCTGATCTTCGGCCTGATGCGGATCGTCAACATCGCGCAGGGGTCCTACTACCTGCTCGGCGCCTATGTCGGCCTTTCGGTCATGCACTGGACGCACAACTTCCTCCTCGCGATCGTCGTGGCGGGCGCCGCGGTCGCCGCGATCGGCGCGTGCATGCAGCGGTGGTTTCTCGCCCGATTTCATCAGCAGGCGCTGCCGCAGTTTCTGCTCACGATGGGATTTGCCTTCATCTTCTCCGACCAGGCGCTCCTCTTGTGGGGCGGAGATCCCCAGAGCGTCCCGGTGCCCCCAGCGCTCGGGGGGACGCTCGTCCTCGGCTCGGTGTACTTTCCGACATATCGTCTCTTCGTGATCGTGGTGGGCGCGGTCGTCTACGCAGGCCTCTGGACGCTCCAGGAACGCACGCGTCTTGGCGCGATGGTCCGGGCGGCGGTAGATGATGCAGAGATGGCGCGGGGGCTGGGCATCCACGTGGGGAAGGTCATGACGGGAGTGTTTACGCTCGGTGCCGCACTCGCCGCCGCCGGCGGCGTGATGGGGGCCGCGTTCCTCTCGATCTACCCGGGCGCCGACTTCGACGTGCTCCCGCTCGCGTTCGTCGTCGTGATCGTCGGGGGGCTCGGCAGCCTCAAGGGCGCATTCGTCGGCAGTTTGCTCGTGGGGCTTCTGGACAACTTCGGGAAAGCCCTGTTCCCCGAGCTGTCCTACTTCACGTTATTCGCACCCATGGCGGTCATCCTGGCCCTCCGGCCGCAGGGGCTGTTCGGGAGGGCCTGAATGTGGCGCCGCGCGAACGGTTCGTCGGGGCGGTGGGGGTCCCGCGCCATGGGGGCTGCGGTGCTGGTGGCGCTCGCCGCTTTGCCGCTCGTCTCGCCCACCTATTATCTCCACTTGTTGACCCTGACGTTTTGTTACGGGATCCTGGCGATGAGCCTGGACGTGCTCGTCGGATACACCGGTCTGTCCTCGCTCGGGCACGCGGCGTACTTCGGCGTCGCGGGCTACATGGTCGGCGTCCTCGCGACGCGCTACGCGCTGGGGTTCTGGCCGGCGTTCTCGCTGGCGCTCCTGGCGGCGATCATCGTCGCGGGGGTGTTCGGGCTGCTCGCGATCCGCGCGACGGGACCATACTTTTTGATCATCACGCTGGCCCTCGGCCAGATCATCTGGGGTCTGGCGTACCGATGGGTCTCCATGACCGGAGGCGACAACGGCCTGCGGGGGATCCCCCGGCCGGTGGTGGGCTTCGGGCTGCACCTCGCCCAGATCCAGAGCTTCTATTATTTCGCCCTGATCGTCACCGCGCTCGCCGCCGGCGTCATGGCTGTGCTGGCCGTGTCCCCCTTCGGTCTCACCCTGCGCGGCATCAGGGAGAGCGGGTCGCGGATGCGGGCGCTGGGATACAACGTGTGGCTGCACAAGTACCTGGCCTTTGTGATCGCCGGCGCCTTCTCCGGGCTGGGGGGAGTGCTGTACGCCTACTACAATCAGTTCGTCAGTCCGGCCGACGTGAGCCTGGTCGCCTCGGCCAACGCGCTGTTGATGGTCGTGCTGGGAGGCTCCGGGACCCTGTGGGGCGCCTTGATCGGCGCCGCCCTGCTCGTGTTTTTGCAGAACCTCATCAGCGGCCTCACGCAGCGGTGGCTCACGATCCTGGGCGCGATCCTGGTCCTGTCGGTCATGTACGCTCCGCAGGGAATCGTCGGCGCGGCCCGGGTCCTGGTCGCCCGGGGCACGGCGGGCCCGGCGTCGCGCGCGGCGCCCGTACCGACGGCGGAGCCGCATGCATGAGGTGTGGAGCGCACAGAGATCACGAAGGGGGGGAACGGGGATGGCACAAGCGGTGACCCGGCGGGCAGTGGTCAAGCGTGGTGTGTTCCTGGCGGGGGCGGCTGTGTGCGGCCTCGGGCGCCTCCGGCCCATTGCGTACGCGCAGGAGAAGGCGCCGATCCGCATCGGGTTTATCGCGGATATTACGGGGACGGTCGCCCAGAGCGGCCGGGACATGCTGGACGGGTTCCAGCTCTACCTCGCCGAGAAGGGGTCCACGATGGCCGGCCGCCCGGTCGACCTGATCATCGAGGACGCCGCGGGCGTGCCCGCCAACGCGCTGACCAAAGCCCGGAAGTTGGTCGAGCAGGATCAGGTGCACATCCTCACGGCGCCGCTCCTGGCGTCAGAGGGCTACGCGGTTCGGGATTACATCGTCGACCGGAACACGCCCACGCTCTTCGCCGTCTGCTCGGCCGACGACCTCACGCAGCGGAAGCGCGCGCCGGTGATCATCCGCACGGGGTGGTCGAGCAGCGAGCCGTCCCATCCGTTTGGCGAGTGGGTGGCCGGGACGCTGAAGTACAAGCGGATCGCCACGATCGGCAGTGATTACGCGTTCGGCTACGAGGTCGTCGGGGGGTTCCAGCGTACCTTCGAACAGCGCGGCGGCCAGGTCGTCCAGAAGATTTGGGCGCCGCTCGGGACGCCTGACTACAGCCCCTACGTGACGCAGATCCGCCGGGACGTGGACGCCGTCTTCGCCATCCCCGTGGGCGCGGACGCGATCCGCTTCACCAAAACGTACCGGCAGTACGGGCTCAAGGACAAGATCCCGCTGATCGGCGGAGGCGTGCTCATGGACGAGAGCCTGCTCCGCGGCATGGATCCGAGCGACGCCGACGGGACGATCACCGCGCTGATGTGGAGCGCGGCGCTGCCTACGCCGCAGGCTCAAAAATTCGTTGCCGCGTTTCGGGCGAGATACGCGAAGGATCCCTCGTACTATGCCGAGACCAACTACTCGGGGGCCCAGTGGATCCACGCGGCGGTGGAGCACATCGACGGGAAGGTGGAAGACCAACAGGGATTTCTGCGGGCCCTCCGCGCCGTGCAGCTGCCCAATGCCCCGCGGGGCCCGATGCGGCTCGACGACTATCAGAACGTCGTCCAAAACGTCTACGTGCGCAAGGTCGACGTCCGCGACGGCCACGCCCAGAACACGGTGATCTACACGTTCCACAATGTGTCGCAGTTCTGGACGTTCCCTCCCGCGGCGTTCCTGGCGCAGCCCGTGTACGGCCGCGACTTTCCGCCCTGCCGATACTGCGCGTAGGGACGCTCCCCCGCACCGACCGGAAGCCACATGGCAGACCGCACGGCAGGCCGGATGGCGCTGGAACTGGCGAGTGTGTCACGCCGGTTCGGCGGCCTAGAGGCGCTGCGCGACATCACGCTCGGGATCCCCGAGGGGGCGCGGCGGGCGATCATCGGCCCGAACGGGGCCGGAAAGACGACGCTGTTCAACGTGATCACGGGAGAGGTGGCGGCCAGCGCCGGCCGCATCCGCCTGTTCGGTCGAGACGTCACCCGCCTCGCGGCGCATCGACGCGCGGCGATGGGCCTGGGACGGACCTTCCAGATCACCAACCTGTTCAGCCGGCTGACCGTGGAAGAAAACGTCCTGCTCGCCCTGCAGGCGCTCTCGCCCGCCAAGTACGCGATGACCAGGCCGCTGCGGCGGGATGCGGCGCTCGTGGACCGCGCCCGCAGGCTCCTCGAGCCCGCGGGACTGTGGGGGAAGCATTCCGCCGAGGTCCGCGCGCTCTCGTACGGCGAGCAGCGACAGCTCGAGGTCCTGCTCGCCCTCGCCGGCCGGCCGCGTGTGCTGCTCCTCGACGAGCCCGCCGCCGGTCTCTCGCCCGGAGAGCGACGCGAGATGGCCCGGTTCATCAAGGGCCTCGATGCCTCGCTGACGATCCTGTTGATCGAGCACGACATGGATGTGGCGTTCGAGGTGGCCGAGACGACCACGGTATTGCACCTCGGGTGCGTGGTCGCCGAGGGGTCCACGGAGGCGGTGCGTGCGGACCCGGCCGTGCAGGAGATCTACCTCGGTGCCGGAGAGGCTCATGGGGCTCGCTGACCTCGGCCCCGGCGCTGCCCCCGGCGGGCTCGGCCAGGACGGGAGGATCATGTTGCGGGTCGAAGACATGCACACGTATTACGGCGACTCGTACGTGCTCCAGGGAGTGTCGCTCGCGGTGCCGGTGGGCCGGGTCGTGGCCCTGCTCGGGCGCAACGGGATGGGCAAGACGACGCTCATCCGCTCGATCATGGGGTTTGTCCGTATGCGCCGGGGCCGTGTCGCGTTCGACGATCGCGACATCACCCGCCTGCCGAGCCACGAGATCGCGCAGCTCGGGCTCGGCCTCGTCCCTCAGGGGCGCCGGATCTTCGCCTCGCTCACAGTGCTGGAGAACCTGGCGGTCGCCGCGCGGGAGACCACCGCCGCGCCGGAGCATCGGTGGACGCTCGAGCGGGTCTTTGGTCTCTTCCCCCGGCTTCGCGAGCGTCTCGGCCACCGGGGAAACATGCTCTCGGGCGGGGAGCAGCAGATGCTGGCGATCGCCCGCGCACTCACGACCAATCCCCGTCTCGTGCTGATGGATGAGCCGTCCGAGGGGCTCGCGCCGCTGCTCGTGCGCGAACTGTCCGCCACGATCAAGCAGCTCCGGGAGGAGGGGCTCAGCATCTTGCTGGTGGAGCAAAACCTGCCGATGGCGCTTGACACCGCGGATGCCGTGTACGTGCTCAGCAAAGGGCGGGTGGTGTTCCACGGTGCGCCGGCCGCGCTCGCGGCAAACCGGGCGGTGACGCAGGGGTACCTGGGTGTGTAGACACCATCATGGATCAACGGGGAGGTGCGGCCGGTGAGACAGCGCATCGGACGGCGTGATCTGCTCTCACGGACCCTGGCGTGGGCCGGTGCCGCGGCGACCGGCACGTTCTGGGCGGCCGCTCGACACACCGCCCGAGCCGAGGGGCCGATCAAGATCGGTCTCATCATTCCCTTGACCGGCGTCTTTGCGCCGAACGGCCGCGATATGGCGAACGGTCTCGCGCTCGCCCTGGCGCAGGCCGGCAACAAGGCGGCGGGACGGGCGATCCAGGTGCTCACGGAAGACGACCAGGGCGTCCCGGCCCAGACGCTGACCAAGGCGCGCAAGCTGGTCGAACTGGACCGGGTGGACCTCCTCGCAGGCCCGCTCACCGCGAACTCGGGCTACGCGCTCCGCGACTACGTCGACGAGCAGAAGATCCCCGCGGTCTACCCCGTCGTCTCGTCCGATGACCTGACCCAGCGAAAAGGCTCCCCCTCGCTCATCCGCACCGGCTGGACGAGCAGCCAGGTGAATCACCCGTTCGGCGAGTACGCGGCCAAGACGCTCCGCTACACGCGGATGGCCACGATCGCGTACGACTTCGCGTTCGGGTGGGAGACGGTGGAGGGATTTCAGGACACCTTCGAGCTGAACGGGGGACGCGTCGTGGCGCACCTGTGGCCGCCGATCGGCGCCCCGGACTACAGCCCCTACCTGGGGCGGATCCCTCAAGACGTGGACGCCGTCTACGCGACGTTCAGCGGCGGCGACGCCCTCCGGTTCCTGCAGCAGTGGCAGGCGTTCGGCCTGGAGGGCCGGATTCCCCTGATCGGCAATGGGACCCTCACGGACGAGCACATTCTGTTCCAGGAGGGCGACCTGGCGCGCGGCATCGTCACCGCGCTCCACTACAGCGCGGCGCTCAACACCCCGGCCAACCACGACTTCGTCCGCGCGTATGTGAAGGCGTACGACCGTGTCCCTTCGTACTACTCTGAAAACTCGTACACGGCCGGCCTCTTCATCCTCAACGGACTGGAGGCGGTGGGGGGCCGCGTCGAGAACCGGGCCGCCTTCATCGCCGCGGTGCAGGCGGTGGTGCTCCCCCAGGCACCCCGCGGCCCGGTCCGGTTGGACCGATGGGTGAACCCGGTCGAGAACGTCTACATCCGCCGGGTCGAGCTCACCAACGGCGTGCCGCAGAACACGGTCATGTACACGTATCCCAACGTCTCCCAGTTCTGGACGTGGAGTCCGGCGGAATACCTCAAGCGGCCCGTGTACACGCGCGACCTGCCGCCCGCTCACCCGTAGGAGGCGATGACGATGCCAGACATTCTCGACCGCAGCGAGTTCATCCGGGCGCTCCACGGGCAGTTGTCCATGGCCCCCGGACGGGCGGCTGTCCTCGCCGTCGACGTTCACCGTGGGCACCTGGATCCCGAGGTTGGGACGATGCCGGTGACGCCGCAGGACGCCGCGCGCGTCCGTGCCGCGTGTGCTCGGCTCCTGGCCGGCGCCCGGGCGCTTCGCGTGCCCGTCGTGTACGTGCTCCTGACCTACCGGCGCACCACGCCGCCGGGCGTGGAGAGCATGGGCAACCCGTTCTGGCGCGCAGTCGAGGCAGCCCGGGAGTCGATGACTCCCGGCCGGCGGAGCACGATCGTCCACCACAACCAGGAAGGATCGCCGCAGACGGAGACCCCACCCGAACTCGCACCGCAGCCGGGCGACTACGTCATCCGGTCGAAGAAGCGCCTCAGCGCGTTCTACGGGACGGAGCTCGACGTCCTCCTCCGCGCGCTGGGGACGGAGACGGTAATCATCGCCGGGATCAACACGAACACGTGCGTGCTGTGCACTGCGTTCGACGCATTCAACCGGGACCTCCGTGTGATAGTGGCGAGCGACGCGGTCGCGAGCATGTACGGTGAGGACCTGCACGTCTTCGGCCTGGAGAACCTCAAACGGTGCCTGGGATGGGTGCTGACGACCGGCGAGATCCTGGCGGTGCTGGGTGGGGCGGAGGTCTCCGCGCGGGCCGCGCGCTGATCCGGTGAAAGCGCAGGTCATCCACGCGTGGGGCGGGCCCCTCTCCTACGAGGAGCGTCCGCGTCCAATTCCGCAGACGGGAGAAGTCCTCGTCGCGGTGCGGGCGTGCGGGGTGGGTCTCACCGTCCTGAACTACATCCAGGGCAACCTCGGCCGGCCGGACGGTCTGCCTCGGGTGCCCGGGCACGAGATCACGGGGGTCGTGGCCGAGGTCGGGCCGGGGGTACACACGGTTCGGCCCGGAGATCGCGTGATGGCATTCTTCTACCTGACCTGCGGGCGCTGCGACCACTGCCGGGCCGGCCGGGATTCGATGTGCCGGCGGCACGCCGGCTACGTGGGCGTACACCGCGATGGCGGCTACGCGGAGTACGTGGCCCTGCCCGAGGCCAACGTCCTGCCGCTCCCGGACGGGATTCCCTTCACGGAGGCGACGGCGATTCCCGACGCGATCGCGACGCCCTACCATGTCTGCGCCTCCCGCGCGGGAGTGCGCGTGGGCGACCGCGTGCTGGTCGTGGGCGCCGGGGGCGGCGTGGGGATCCACATGCTGCAGATGGCCCGGGTGTTCGGCGGGGACGTGGTGGCGGTGGACCTAGACGACGGCAAGCTGGAACGCTGCCGTGCGCTCGGCACCGCGCATACG
>Ga0187846_10001544_pt1 | contig 12946 bp, 7 predicted proteins | sample TC_taG_FD_161473 | JGI IMG/M metagenome (GOLD analysis project Ga0187846, IMG submission 161473) | Biofilm microbial communities from the roof of an iron ore cave, State of Minas Gerais, Brazil - TC_06 Biofilm (v2) | ecosystem: Environmental > Terrestrial > Deep subsurface > Cave > Wall biofilm ...
CAGGGAAATACGTACATAGGGTACAGACACTTCGCCAAAGCCACTACCGGGAGCCACTGCAACGTTGCGCTGGTGCAGCAGGTCAAGCGCGAACTGCCTGCCCGCACGCTGCGCTCCGCTGGGGCCAGTGACATCGATGAGTGCGTAGAACGCGCCATGCGGAGTGTAACTATAGCGACCAAGTTCCTTGAGCAGGTGTACGGCAAGGTCGCGGCGGCGGCAGTAGGCATCACGCATCTCGGCCACGCAAGCCTGGGGACCAGTAAGGGCAGCGGCAGCTGCTCGCTGGACCAGGGTGCTGATGTTGGTATAGTTGACGTCGAGCACGTCGATGATGGTCTTCATAAGCTCTCTTCCCGTGACGGCATAACCGATGCGCCAGCCGGTCATAGCATAGCTTTTAGAGAAGGTGTAGATGCCGATGAAACGCCCGGACTCGAACTCCTTGCGAGTGAGCATGATGGCAGGGCTGACATGCTTGCCTTCGAAGATAATCTCGTCGTAGCACTCATCGGATAGCAAGTAGAGATCGTGACGACGGGCAAAATCCAGTAGATCTGCTACAAGCTGAGCAGGGAAGACGGCACCCGTAGGGTTAGCCGGGCTGTTGATAATGAGCATACGGGTACGCGCTGTCACCCGGCGTTCCAGCTCGGCAATATCGGGATACCAGTCATTTTCTGGGTCAAGTGGGTAGGGGACAGCAGTAGCGCTACAACAGGTGAGCTGCATGCGATACTGCGGCCAATGGGGATCGGGAATGAGCACTTCATCCCCTACGCCAACTGTCGCAGTCAACGCGGCCTGAATGGCGCCCGTGCCGCCCATGGCAATAGCTGTATGCTCTGGCCCAACCTGGTAGCCGTTGACTCGCTCTATTTTCGCAGCCAATTGTTCGCGCAGCCAGGGCCAGCCTGCGGCTGGTCCATAGGTGAGCGTTTCGTTCTGTAAAGTCTGGATAGCGGCCTGATTGATGTGTGCTGGAGTAGGAAAACTTGGCTCGCCGATATGCAGGCGAACGGGCGGCGGCAGGGTCTCGCCACGCGCTTCTGCTTCCTGCTGCACCCGCTGGGCGATGGCGCCTAGAGAAGTAATGTCGTTGAGCGGCAGATCGTATATGTGCTGCTTGCCGAGTTTCATTGTGTACATCCATGCTGCTGATGAGAACGGGTATAGATAAGTACACCACAAAATACGGAGAATGTCCAATATAACTTTTCACTTATGCAAATCTTCACCTTTTTTGATGCTAATCAATACCACTCTTGAGGTATTACATGCTACACTCATCAATAGTGGTACAGCATTTTGCAGCATTTCACGATTTACTATTGGACAGTCAGGAATTATTTCAAAAATGGAGCGCAGGAAAAAGATCAATCGTCTTTTGAAACGTCTATTTCTTTTCCCCCATTCTCATCATATCGAAGGACAGGCCGAGTCACCCGCGACAAGAGTTATCTTTACCCGCAATATGTCCACTAGTCGCCCGGTGTGTTTGAAGATGTGGCTTCCTTGCAACAACGGGGTATATAACACCGAAGACGAGCCCTCGCGCTGGGAGTATTTGCTAGAAGGACTGGAATACAATCGGTGTTTTGCCAGGAAGGTCTATTTAGGTATCGCTTCCGTAGAGCAAGTAAGTAAAGATACGATTCGACGCGGCAGGTTGATCAGGCACCCTCAAAAAAGTGAATTGAAACCTGGGGTGCAATATGCCCTCGTTATGCAGCGCCTTGACGAAAGCTGGCGCCTGGATCACTTACTATTTGAAGGAGAACTGAGTACGAAACCGGGCATTGAATTTCTTGCTAAAGAAGTTGCAAACATGCATAAGCATTTGATGCTATCACCAGAGGGACAAGGAAATCCAGAAAGTATTTCATCAAAATTAGCCTTCAATAAGCGTTTCTTTGATGAAGCCTTAAAGCTACTTGCTCACGACGATGAGAGCATGCACAAATATAAATGCATTGGTAGGTTGATGGTCCAATTTTGCATAGATTATCGTGAGCACTTCGAGCAACGCTACAGGGACGGTCATATCAAGCGTTGCCATGGCGACCTCAAAGCAGCAAACCTTTGGGTACGCCCAGAAAGGCTGCTCTTTTGGGGAGTGAAGAAGTATCCTCCACAGTTACTGGCCCTGGATTGCATTGATTTTAGACCCGAATTTTGCCATATTGACACCTTGAGCGATATTGCTTTGTTAGCAATCGATATCGAGATGCAATTAACAGATTGGTCTAATGAGAACATGAGCAGGCAATCTGGGCAAAGCACCGCCAGGTCTTTTCTGCAAACATATCTTCGTGAAGTTAAAGAGGATCATAAAGCTGTGTGGCCCTTGCTGGAATATTATTTGACGGAAAAATCTATAGTATCCGCGTCCATGAATATCTTATATAGCGGCTCATCAATCCTTGGCAAAAGATATCTTGATATTGCACTTTCCCATGCGGAAAAATTGGAGAAATTATTAGCATACTCCGGAAAACTGCTTGCTGCATAAAAGCTATTCCTCTTTCACACTCAGGGAAGCCTCTCACGTGGTTGAATCGGCACAACCTTCCATGATAACGTTCAGAGTTCCCCTATTCTCCGCTTGCCCTTGATACCAAACTGCTCGTGGCTCTTCGTGCCTCACAATTTTGCAGGTTAACAGACCACAACCAGAATTCGTGTTCTACAACGTTTTCTTAACTGAGGCATAACCTGCTTGCCTAATTTTTAGCCGTAAGATACAACTTATTCATGAGATGGCCTCTGAGCTTATGTACAAAGCAATCGTGAAGTATGGACGAGGTTATGTTAAGTAAGTATATCTGGATGCTTGCTTTCTAGGGAGCCCTTAAAATAAAGTGGTAGTGGATGTCTCAACCTAGTTGGTTGCCAGAAGGTAAGTGGAAGATGCTGCGAATACCTTTTGCTCTGACTTGTATTGCCTACTTATCCCTTGGTTTCCATTTTCAAAGTCATTATTTGTACATTCGTAAAGTAGGTGTGCTATGGCTGTAGAACCTCAAGACCTGGGAGTAACTTCAACTGTGCATGGTCATCCTCCAGGGTCCGCGTCTGAACCATCCTCCATAGCCCCTCTCGATCTTACTCTTACAAGCCACCGTTATCAAATTAAGGACACCCGGCTTTCCGAATGTGCTTTGATATTGTTTGCTCGAGATACTACTGAAGCTAAACGCGTTGTAATGAAATTGCTGCGTGACTACGCAGACACCCGCTATTGCTTGAACACCCTGGAGAGACGGCAGCAGTGTCAACTCGAGGCATTAGAACGTAACAGGATCTTTACGCCGGATATATACATCGGATTGGCACGTATTGACTACATTGATCTAACGCGAGGAAGATTCCATATCAGCGAGATTATAGGAAACCCCGCACCAGTAGAAATTAGCCAGTTAGACATGTGTCAAGGAAGCTTCCAGATCGATGAAATCATGCAGAACCCCACTAAGGAAAACCTCGATCCTGATGCTGAATATGCCTTGATCATGGAGGAATTACCACAGAATAGAAGGCTGGATAATCTTCTAGACCCCGGGGATGAACTTTCTCTTCGATATCATGTCCAATTTTTGACCGAACATGTAGCCTATATGCACATGCATCTCGTTACTGCTCTTACTGCTGAAGATGAACTACAATGGGGCAGTTATGAGCAGTTGCAGAAAAAGCTTATGCATAACTTCGGCTTGCTTGACTTGGTGTTGACAGCAAGCGGTCACTGTAGAACCAGCGGTTGGTCAGAAGAGATGCTTGAACAACTCCGGGAAACGTTGGGTCACCTGAAAAATGTTTTATTTTGGACATTCATGCAAAGCTGCTATCATGACCATTTTGTGCAACGCGCCAGGGAGCAGCGTATCAGGTGTTGTCACGGAGACTTGAAATCACCTAACATCTGGATTCTACCGGGTGATCAAGAGGATGGTGGAAAGGATGCTGTGAAGATATTAGATGCTATAGACTTTAACCCCGCTTATAGCAATATCGATACCCTGAGCGACTTTGCCATGCTCGTGATAGATATCCAGACGCGTACAGGATCTGCCTTACTGGCCAATGAAATGATAGAATATTATCTCCACCTCACAGAGCAGGAGAGCGAGGTCGCTAAGTCAGTACTGAACTATTACCTGGTTGAAAAGGCTATTGTTGGTGCTGCCATAAGTATTGTTTATGATGATGCGCCGAGTCTTGGCTTAAGCCTTCTGAAGGTTGCTGAGATGCGTTTGAATTGCCTATAGATAGACGACGTTAGACCTCTAATGGATCTTCCCGTAACATGAATCCCTGGCCTCTAACAGCAATGAGGTAACGGGGATTCTCAGGATCAAGTTCGATCTTCTCGCGGATGCGTTCTATTATCTTCTGCAGAGCACTATTGGTTGGCGGGTTGTTTCCCCACACTGCCCGCTTGATCTCTTCCCTGTCACAAACTTCTCCTACATGAGACTTAAGGTATTCATATACCCTGCCTTCGAGGTAAGCAAATGCAGGAGTTCCTGTCTCTCCTGGAGAGACAGGTTGGTTAGAGATGTTCGGTTCACTTTGTTTGCGGGCCTGTTCCTGTTTCAGTACAAACTGGCGCATAACATCAGCAAAAACATGCCATCTCCCCTCTCGCCACTCAATTAGACCTCGCTGCTCTAGCACAAAAATCATCTCTTCGCTTGTGATCTCTCTTCCGTTGGCAATATCTATCAGGACCTGCTGATATGGGGATAGCGGTTTGGTTTCTTTTCCTCTCAGATAACCTGCGGCTCCAGGCACGTCCCACAGCTCGGAATCGGCAAGACCATACCATAGCTGATTACAAATCGGGCTGGCCGCTTGATAAATCCTGATCTCGAGAAACTCATGCTCGTCTTTTTTTAGAGATGGACGAATATGCAATCGCTGCTCGAATAAATGCATACAAGCAATACGCATAAGTTCTGGGTGTCGACCCGAGATTTTTCTGATAAAATCGATATCTCTCTGTTCCCAGCAACTCCCCAACTGATTCGCCTGTTCGCTTGCCTGCAGGAGAAAGTTTTGAACCTCATCCTCAGGTAGCAAGCTCAGGTAGATAGAATCGGCGAAGAGATTCCACAATGGTGAAGGACTTGCCCAGCTCTCCGGGTGATATTGATAGAGCAAATACAGCCGGTGACGGCTGGTGACAACGTAAGCACAGCAACGTTGCGCCATGGAGCGCAGCCACTCGCTGTCTCGTAGCGGCAGGCGAGCTATTCCTTCGAAATTATCCAACAAGTAGACCACTGAATACTGATGACTTCGTATGAGTTCCTCCAGCTCGGATTTTATCTTCAGAGCAGTATCTATTGAAGCCTGGTCCTTATTTACCTCGGGTTCGGGTAGTGTCGCTTGCTTGTATGGCTGTAGCCTGGCCCACAAGGCGCTATACATGTCCCACCAGAACTTCGCTGAGGCATAAGCCCCCATCTCAGACAGTTCGATGTATCGAGCACAATTTAGGTAAACAAAAGTAAATTCGTGCTCTGCTCCCAGTACATCAATGACAGAAGCGTTTTGTGGTTCAGCAAGATAGCGCATTAAGCTAGTCTTGCCGATGTAACTCTCACCAATGATGGCACAGCACTGCGGTGGTTCGCTGAGTAGACGTTTATAGATAATTTGCAATTCATTTCGCCTGCCACAGAAAGCTGGGCGAGTAAAGGGATTCTGCGAAAGTGGAGAGAGTCGAAATGAGCTCATAACCAGCGTGCCTCCTTTAGCGTCAGTTCGAGTGGCCAGTGCTGGCGCAGCCAGCCCGCAAACAGCTCAACCTTGATGGCATAGTTCGCTTGATTGTGTTCCAGTACTCCCAGGTCTGCCAGGTCCTCCAGTGAACGTATCAGGTCTTGCTCTGGCACTATAGAGCATATGGCTCCAGCTAGACGATCATATTCAACCGTGTGATTTTTCACTACGAACTGGGCAATGGCGCTCAATATGAGCTTATTCCTTTGTGCACTTGTGGTATTATGTCCTTCCCACAAGTGCTGAAAACGACTGGCGTCTGCCTTGCTTAGCCATTCACGAATACTTAGAGATGCCGCATCCAATGTAATGATGGTTTTATTCTCATGTGCCTGATCATAAAGCATAGAACATAACAGTTGGAGGTAAAATGGGTGGCCTGCGGTGATATCAAGCAGCAACTCAACTACATTCTCGGTGATGTTACCTACCCTGGTCAAACCGTCCCTGATAAGGCGGCGAGCAGCCTTCGCTTCTAGACAGCCCAGTTTCTCGTAATGGGCAATATTGAACAGCGAAGCAATATCACACTGCCCTGTCAGTTGATTCAGCAATCCCCCACCGCTCAGAATGAAATGAAGGCCACATCCATGTTGCGCTTGGCTGCGCAGACGGCTAAAAATCGCACTTCGACTGACTCCTTCCTCCCGCAGGCTGCACAAGCATTGAAACTCATCTAATATCACAACCAGTGGATAACTTCGCGCCTCCTCTTGAACCTGTGCCATAAACATGTCAAAGTAGGATAACGGATCCTTCCTTAGCCGATTAAGCGCCGGGGCGTTAGTTTTCTCCCCTGCGTCCTGTGTGTTGTCCTTGAGTGCTCGAGAGATGGCCATCATCAACTGGTGCAGGAACTGGATCGTACTACCATCCCTCAGCCCCTGCACATCTACATATATTGGTAGAAAATCCCCACGCGCTTGCTTTTCTAAGCGAAGTACAAACGACGTTTTCCCGATGCGCTTCTGTCCCCATAGCAGAATAGCTGTGTTCTGAGATTGATCATGCAGTAGGGCAGAAATTCGTTGGCTTTCAACTTCGCGACCATAGAAACGTGGCCCAGCTGCAATAGTTGGTCCATACGGATTGGCTTGATAAGGCTGCCTGTATGACTCTCCCCGTTGTATAAAAGTCGAAAGAAACGAGGAAGGAATGACCTCGGCTTTGGTGACATAGGGTACATCCTCCAGCGCCTTCTGGATGCGGCTCCGTTGCGTTGAAGTCGTTTTCCCTAGGTAGATGTGTGCCTCCGCCATTACTCCATCAGCGCGTCTGGAAGCACTAAAACCAGGCATGTCAAATCCTAACAAAGTAATGGCCGTGCTTAAATCACTTGCCAGTCCCGGCCGATTCAATGCCTCCACAACAACGACATAGCTTGACTCCATCGGCATGGAGTCCCATTTCACCTGTATGGGTTTCTCGCGTCCTTTAATCTGCGGACATATACGCCTGTGAATAGCGAGTACATTGTCGGTCCGACGATAACCAACTATATCCTCTGGCGGTTTAGGCTTGCAGCACTGAGCAAGCGTATGCTGCAGAATAGCATCCTCGGGAGAAAGCACCAAGACATTCCCGGTCGGCTCTATGTAGTGAGAACGCATTGACTTCAATCGCATTGACTTCAATTGTTCCACCAGGTGGGGAGCTTTGTGTCGGCCAACGCCAATGGATACCAGCAGATCTTCCGTTCCCGCCAGGTTCTCTTTCATCGCTAGTTTAGTAAGTAACCGATGGACTTGTACATCGCCTGACCCCAGACCTAGAGGCTTCAATTCTTTGTCCAACAATGCACGACCTAGTTCCAACATCTGTTTCCTTCTATTCTGTGTCCACCATTGCCTGATGCAGCTAATCGCTCGAGGAGTCTGTGCAAATTCGAGCCAATCCAGGCTCGGATGGGCGTCTGGACCGCCTGAGATAATTTCGACCCTGTCTCCGCTGTGCAACACTCTAGATAAGTCTGCACGCTCTCCGTTCACCAAGGCGCCTACACACTGGTGCCCTACATCGGTATGAATGTCGTATGCAAAATCAACCACTTTGGCATTTTGTGGGAAATATTTTATTTCGCCATTCGGGGTAAAGACACGAATTCCTTCTTCAACAGGCTTGATCTCTTCGGGCAATCTGGGTAGAAGTTCTTCAGGTACATTCCACCAACGAGCAGTAATGCCGCGTTCAGCGATGAGATCCGTAGTATGAGTGCGAATCATCAAATATAAGGGATGACCAGAGAGATGTTTTACTTGAGTATGGAGGGCTCGGTAGCCATTCTCTTTGGGATTTCCAATGAAATCGCGAAATTGCCTCTCTATTGGCTGGTAGAGCTTGTGAAGAGTCCCAAGGATTCGATAACAATCGCTTTCATCATTGGTTAAAATGACGAAAGCGCCAGCATCTACCATCCTTAAAGGGGGAAGTTCTGCATGAATTGACTTGCCCTGTCTTGTATTTTGCTCAATTTGGTGAAGGTAGAATGTATAGAGGGAAGCAGATTGCCATCGCACTTCGCTCTTGACCGTCAAACTACTGGAAACCCGCTGCAACTCTTCCAATATACCTTTTACTACCTGATCGATACTCGCATCCGTATAGTGCTGTTTAAGCATGTTGTAGTTTGGGGGATAAAGGATCTCAAAACAAACATCTTCTAGCTGGCGCTTGATGGCTCCCATACCCAGTCGATCAGCCAGAGGAGCTAATAAACTCAGCCCTATGCGCGCGGTTCGTTCCTGGACATGGCGGTTTAATGTTGAGATTGTCCGCATATTATGCAGGCGATCGGCAATCTTGATGACAACAGCATTATACTCTTGTTGGAGAAATGAGTGCATATGCTGCTGGTGAATATCACTGTCATCGACTCCATTATCAAAATCTCCTTCAACCTGCCTCATAGAACGATTCAAGCTAATCATGGCTTCCAACAATTGGAATGTATCTGCTCCAAGCCTGGAGCGGACGTCATCTAAACTGTAACCGTGTGAATAGTCAGGATTGTGAATATCATGCAGCAGACCAACCTTGACAACTGTAAGAGGGGCACGCCACTCGGCAAGAATACTCGCTACGGCCATAGCATGATTCACATAAGGTTCACCACTTATTCGCTGGTATCCTCTATGAGCATCGACAGCTATCTGGAAGGCCGAGGTGAGAACTGACTGGGCTTCTGATGAATCGGTGTAGGATAAAACGGCCTCGATGAGTTCGTTGAGTTCCATGGCTTGCTTCTCGCTACTTGCCTTCATTGACGATTGCCTGATAGGACAGCTACTGCGATGCGTTCTCAAAGGAGCCTGGTTTCTCGTATGCGTACTTGAGTCTCTCTATTATACTACAAAAATCGAATAATATCAACTGTGTGATATAAAAAGATAAGCACTTTGTGGATGAGATGTGATCGTACTTCAAATTCTGCGACCCGCCTACCTCTTACTTGTTTTGAATAATCCTCTTCTTATGAAACAAATACCAGGAATACCTGCCTCTATAAAGATATAAAAAGACATCCACTTATTGACAAAAAGGATAATAGTATAGTATAATAAAGATACACAACGACGTGTGAATTGTTACCGCAGGAGGTGCCAGTATGCAGCAACACCAGGAAAACGTTTCCCCGCCCCTTGAGCTTGGACAACAGCTCCCCAGTTCTTTAGTTACTACCAGAGGAACCATAGGTCTACCTGGGGTAGGCCCATACGACAGCGACCCTGACGTCTCAGAACTCCTGGAGCACATCGACTCCTACATTGTCGCTCAAGTCGAAAAAATCTTAGCCGGTAGCCCTGATATTGCCCCTCGCATGGAGCGGGATGAGCTCGCCCAAAGAACCCGTATCAACCTCTGGCATGCGCTGCAGGAGAGGCCTATCCAGAACATCAAAGCTTACGTCAGGCGTATAGTTCATAACGAATTCGTCAATGTCTTACGCGGCTGTGAACCACCCCTACCCCTGCCAACAACCGAAGACGGGGAGCTTCTGGAATGCACTATGCTGGGTTCATCAGGGGAAAACACGCTTACCCCTGAATCCGAACTTGAACAAAAAGAAACTGTAGTTTATTTGGCAGATGAAGCTGCTGCCGCGATTTCATCGCTCCCTCCACGCCAGAAAGATGCTATGACGACTTTGCTGCATGAACGCCTGGATAACCTCATCCTCGTCGTGGACTCATTCAAGCAGTTTGACATGGATATCGCAGCAGCCCGGTGGCCCGAAAACGAGGACGAAAAACACCTCCTTAAATCTTCTATCTCAGCAGCTCGCCGCAGTGTCGCTCGTTCTATGGACCTGGACCTGAAACTTTATAAGCTGAAAGGGGCTTCGTATTTTTCATCTCGAATGAGTTAAATCGTCATCATAGTGCTAGCCTGCAAATTTCATTTTGCACAGTCAGTAGAACGCAATCCAGTACGTGCCCGCCTAATGCGTTGCTTATGTTTGTTGCCGATGACGCCAGCATCATATCGAAAGCAGGTGGCTGCTATGCAGTACATTCTTTCTCTCGACGAAGACGCCCTATGCCGGCCTCTTCAAGTAATAGCCGCCAGGCACCCCTCACCTGGCCGCCCTATATTGGCCTCTGTAGCATTCCTCATCCTTCTACTCATCACACTGTCTGCATGTGGCGAAAGTTTAGATTCTACATGCCCTGCTTCACAGGCCGCTATTTTGTCGGCTTGTCTGCCCCCCTCTCATCCAAAACATACCCATAAAGCGACGAATGCCCATTCCAAAACGAAAAAGATGAAACCCACCCCTGGTCCCTTGCCACCACCAACACCTACTCCTTCGCCCACCCCACCACCCACCCCACCACCGACTCCCCCTGTCGTCACCAGGGCGCTCATCATGAAAACCGTAACCCATTATATCGATCTTGTATTAGAAAAGCGTTATAGGGAAGCATACGCACTGCTCAGCGCAGCGCAGCGTGCTCAGGAACCATTTGCTGATTTCGTGAAGAATCCCAACTATACGCTCTTAAGTGGTTGCTGGAAAATTGGGGATACGATGGCCTCGCCGCTAGATAGCCAGCGTGGAATAGCCAACGTCCAACTGACCCAGGTATCATGCAGCGATGATAGCCCGATTGCATACTACGATTGGGTCATTCGTTTGCAACTGCAACAAGGGCATCTTGTGATTATCTCGATAGGCCTTTATGCGGCTGCCCCGGCCAGTTAGCAAAAGTTTAATCCGTGCCAGCTCACCAACAAGCCTCACCAAATAATGGTAAGCTGGCTGCTGCCCGCAAGAGGATTGTCTACACCATCGGCACATGCTCGACGCCCAACTTGCGCGGCTCTTCATTCTGGAAGCGCCGCGCCATCAGACGTCTCATAGCATTGCCTACCCGCCGTACTCCTTCTTCAATATGCTGCTCCTCGGGATAAGCAAAGCTCAACCGGAACTGCTGCTGGCCGCCGCCGTCCACGTGAAATGGCTCGCCAATAACGAATGCAACTTGCTCGTGAGCCGCCTCACGTAGTAGCGAACGCGCGCGCATATCGCCCGTCAGGCGACACCATACATGAAAGCCCCCCTGTGGATGACTCACACGCACCTCCTTAGGCCAGTGGGTGCTCATAGCCTGCAGCATCAAATCCCGTTTGTGCTGGTAGCGCCGGCGCAGCTTCGTAAGATGATCGTCCAGCAAGCCCTGCTGCAATACCTCTGACACGGCCCACTGCCCAATCGCATTGGTGTTCAAGTCGAAGATTTGCTTATGTAGTGAGAGACGCTCGATCATCGGCTCGGGCGCCGCGATCCATGCCACACGCAGGCCAGGCGCGAGCGTCTTTGAGTACGTACTGAGGTAGAGGACTTGCCCGCTATGATCCATCGCCATCAGCGGTTGTGGCTCCTTTCCCTCGAAGTACATCTCACCGTAGGGATCATCTTCCAGGATTGGCGTCTGGTAGCGTTTTGCCAGCAGCAGCAAGCGCCGTCGGCGTTCACGCGACATAACTATGCCCGTAGGATTTTGAAACGTCGGCTGGGTGTAAATCAGCCGCGGGCGATGGCGGACCAGGATGGTTTCAAGCAAATCTACACGCATGCCATCGCTGTCAGTGGGCACGCCGATGACACGCGCACCCAGCGCGCGAAACACTTGAATGGCCCCCAGGTAAGTGGGCACTTCAACCACCACCTCGTCACCAGGGCTGAGCAGCAGGCGAGCCGCAAGACCTATACCCTGCGTCGAGCCGGAGAGAACCAGGATGTGTTGCGCATCAACAGCAACACCCCGTTTACGCATGCGTGCGGCAATACCACGGCGCAGGCTGAGGAGTCCCTCGACAGGGCAATATCCCAACGCACTCTGTCGCGCCTTCAGCAGCCCTTCTGCAAAGATAGTGCTGAGCATCTCGGCCGGGAGCAGGTCCCGTGCGGGCGTACCGGCTGCCAGCGAAATGATGTCTCGCCGCTCACCCATGGCCGCCAGTTCGCTCAATAAGTGAGCATCGGGCCCCAGCAGCTCGCGCTCACCCGCAGGCAGCCCGAATAACCACGAGGCCACGTTGTCAAAGTTTTCACCGTCGTAGCCGAGGTTATTGCGCCTTACCAGTGTACCGCGTCCCACGTGTCCTTCCACAAGCCCCTCGCTTGCCAACTGGTTGTAGGCATTCATCACCGTTGTCCGGTTGACGCCTAACTCATTGGCAAGCGCACGCTCGGTAGGCAGGCGCACGCCCTCCGCCAGTTCCCCCGAAAGAATGGCCTCTCGCAGCCTCTGGCAAATCTGCCGGTATAATGGCACTCCGCTGACTCGCTCAAGTTGTATCAACGATGAAATGGGTGCTGTGAATAATGGTCGCGGCTGGTGAATTGAATGTTGCTGCATATTGTCCTCCCAATTGGCTCATACCATCTAGTGTAACCGATCGTGAACACCAGCTTCAAGCGCCAATTGGTGGGTGTACCAGGAAGCCAATTATGCTTGCATCGATATGCCATTTTCTCCCATAATAGGGGTGCAGCGCCTGGGAAAGCTAAGGTATGGAGGAGACAGATTATGAACAACCTGGAGCAGCGTATCGCACTTGTGCGCAACGACAGAGAACACGGGTCAAGCTGGTTGGCGCGGCAGGCGATCTCAATCCTCCATGACCTGGCCGCTGTTGAAACATCACCGGCAGC
>Ga0187846_10001545_pt1 | contig 12946 bp, 15 predicted proteins | sample TC_taG_FD_161473 | JGI IMG/M metagenome (GOLD analysis project Ga0187846, IMG submission 161473) | Biofilm microbial communities from the roof of an iron ore cave, State of Minas Gerais, Brazil - TC_06 Biofilm (v2) | ecosystem: Environmental > Terrestrial > Deep subsurface > Cave > Wall biofilm...
ACGCCTCGACGCCCTTAGCGCTGTTGGCCTGGGGTATCTGTGTTTGGGCCAGACGACCTCCACGCTGTCGGGCGGCGAAGCGCAGCGGCTCAAACTTGCGCGTTTTCTGCTCGCCGACCTCGAGCCCGCGCCGGTAACGCAAAACGGAAAGCGTGCCGGGCGCGTCTTCCTGCTCGACGAGCCGACCACCGGACTCAGCTTCTCCGATATCCGCCAGCTGCTGCGCGTGCTGGGCAGGCTGACGACGGAAGGCAATACTCTGGTTGTGATCGAACACAACCTGGAGTTCATCGCGCACGCCGACTACGTCATCGACCTCGGGCCGGGCGGCGGCGACGACGGCGGACGAGTGGTGGCGGCGGGGCCGCCCCTGAAAATCGCGGCCTCTCCACGCTCGTCGACCGGGCGCGAATTGCGTCGTTTCTTCGGCTTGCCCCTAGATGCGCCGCGCGCCGCGGCGCGCTCGGATAAATTGCGCGCAACCACCGGATGACACTCCCCAAACACGGAGTGACCGATGGCGGCGGAACACGGAGCGGCGGCATGACCAGGGCGGACGGCAGCGGCCTCAGGTTCCACGGCGCGCATCGTGGCGCAACACATCTCGGTTTCAGTGACGCCCTGGTCATAATAATCGTCCTGGGGATTCTGCTCTGGGCGTCGTGGGAGCAGTTTCCGGCTTATGACCACCCGCGGGCGCCAATCGCTGCGCTTGAACCACCGAGTCCGCCGCCTTCCGCAGACATGCAACAAAAGCCCGCACCCGCGCCCGGGATGCCGTCGCAACGCTAAGCAGCGTTTGGTAAAATGCCTATCGGGGGATGCCCGAGGAGGCGAAACCTGGCGGGCATCAGTCTGGACGGACGATGAAGCTTGAACGGCGCGGCGCCGAGCGACTCAAAGACTTCTTTCTCGCCATGACCCGAACCAGTTTTGGCCAGCTGGGAGTCGGCGACCAGCAAATCGTCGACTACGTGGCTTCAATACTGACCGAATTCAGCGCTTCCAATCGATGGCTGGCGCTACGTGACGCGCAGGGCCGGCGAATTGCCAGCGTGGTCGAGATGCTGGTCAGCCAAACGGGAGCGCCGCATACGCAGGAGCGCGTGACGGGCGAGCGCGAGCTTCGCAAGTACGTGGGCGATTACACGCTTTTTATGTCGGGGCTCTTCCGCGCCTTCGTCGAACGCGGCGGCTACCTCGACTATTACCTGGAGGAGGGCAAGCGCTCCTACCAGGCCGTTTCAGAACTGGATGTGGCACTTTACCGTCCCGGTTTTCTGGTGTTCGAAGAGCTCAGCCGCGGATTCGAGAATTACTCGGGCGCGCTCGACTACATGCGCAAATGCTTCTTCGCGCCAGCGCCCAATCAGGATCCATTCGCCGGTTTCCTTCAACAGATCGAGGGCTGGGTCCGCCTGCGACTGACGCGCAATTGACAAGCCTCCTCGCCCGCGCCCTCTCCGGCCTCGCATCCGACCAGGAGCCGCTATAGGCTCGCGCCGCGATGGCTCCTGACCTGCGGGAACGTCTCGACCATTACCTTGTGCGGCTGGGCTTTGCGCGCTCGCGCCGCGCCGCGCGCCAGATGCTCGAATGCGGCCTGGTACGCCTCAATGGCCGTGCCGGGCACAAGGGCGAGTTGGTCGCCGCGACCGACACCGTTGAAATCACCGCAACGCCCGCGCTGCCTGCGCTCGCGCCGGACCCTGAAGCAAAGCTCGAGATTCTCTTTCAAGACGCAGCCGTCGTGGTTGTCAACAAACCGGCGCCGATGCCGTGCCACCCGTTGCATCCCGGCGAACGAGGCACCGTGATGAGCGGTGTCGTCGCTCAATTCCCCGAGACGGCCTCGGTCGGAGATGCTCCGCGCGAAGGCGGCCTCGTTCATCGCCTGGACAACGGCACTTCAGGCGCACTGCTCGTCGCACGTACTGCTGACGCATTTTGCCAGATGCGTGAAGCCATCCGCGCCGGCCGCATACGCCGCACGTACCTGGCTCTGGTCGAGGGAAATCTTAAAGAATCACTTCAGCTTGATATGGCGCTCGCGCATCATCCCCAGAATGCCCGCAAGATGGTCGTTGTCGCCGACACGGCCGGTACCGGCCTTGCGCTCAAGGCGCGCCCAGCCACGTCCGTAGTTGAGCCCATACGCGTCGCGGGTCGTTTCACGTTAGCGGCTGTGACTCCGCGAACGGGACTGCGCCATCAGATCCGCGTTCACCTGGCTCAGGCAGGCTACCCGATCGCCGGCGACGCCCTTTATGGCGGGATGTCCATCGCACCGCTGCCTGCCGACCGTTTCTGGCTCCATCTTGCGGAGATGGAATTTCGCTCGCCGGCGTCAGGCCCGGTGCGAGCGCGATCGCCGCTGCCGCGCGACCTTGAAGACGTGCTTAAGCAGGCCGGCCGCGGCCTCGACCGTCACACCTGATGCGTGACGTAAAGCGCATCGTCGCGCCCGGTCGGCGCGCGCAGACGGGCGAGCGCTGAGTTGAATGCCTGAACTTTTCCCTCCACTTCTGTTCGCAAGCGTAGGGCTTCTCTGCGGCTTGCTGGCACTGCTGGAAGCGAAGGCACGTCGCCGATCGGCATGGTTCTCAGCCATTATCGCGCTGTTCAGCGCATTGTGCTTCGTGTCGAATCACGCGTGGGCGCGTTACGCGATTCGAATCGATCTATTGCTGACTATTCCGTTGGTCTCGCTCGCCGGTCTCATCGCCGGAGTGCGTGCGATGCTTCGTCCACCAGCGGCCGCGCGCGTGATTGGCGCGCTGCTGGCGGTCGGTGGCGGGATCGCGTTCGGATGGTACACATGGGCAATTGCGCGCTCGTCCGCTGAAAATGCCCGGGCGGCGGCTGCTTTCGATGAAGGGCGCCGCCTGTATTGGAATGAAACCATCCGTTGCGAGGCGAACTTCGAGAAGCGCTTCGGACCACTCCGGCACAGCACGCAACCATGTTCCGGCAATCTCGTGGTCACGGCGCGAAGTGCGGTCGCGTATCCGTTCACGCGTGTCATCGTCAACGACCGGAGAGAAGTTTATCTGCTCTTCTCGCCGCAACTAGGGATGGAGGACAACAGCGGGCTGCGCGATGGCTTTCTTGCGCTGCTCGCGCCGGAGCCTGACGGCGGATTATCTGGAGAGGGGGATTTAGGATTGGGTCGCACGCGCGTCGATTTGCGGCCCGCTGCGTCGGGGCGTTGCGAGGCGAGAGTCACACGCCGCGAAAATGTTTCGGCTCTGAGTCTGACAAGGACCCAGCTGCCGGAATGCGAAGCGACTATCAATCCGCCCGTGCGTTACGCCGGGGCGTGGGGAAAGATCATCGCCGATCCGGCGCCCTCGAGGGCGCGCCGCCTTGTGCAGCTATGGCTGTGGGAGGTGGCCGGGCAGGCCCGCGGCGTGCTCGCGGAGGACCTCGCATTAAGCGGAATGCGACGCGACTTTGCATTCCTGCGGCATTTTCACGGGACCCGGCGCGGTGCGAATGAGTGGGACCTGCGCTTCGATGAGCCTCAGGGCTCAGGCGGCGATGGGCTGCTGCTCGCTCGGCGCGAGGGGCATGCCCGGCTGAAAGGTCCTGAGATACTTGTCGGGCATGGCGGCGAAGCGATTCTGGAGCCCGGAGAAAGAATTTCGGATCCGCGGAGAACGCTTGTTCCGGTCCGCGACCGCGCCCTTTTTGAAATTTACCTCGATGACGCGCTGTTTAACACGCCGATGTCGTGGACCGCGCCCTGACCCAGCCGCGGTTTCATCGGGCGACCCACGCAGCGTTTGCTTCTTACTACTTGTCGACGAAGACCTTGCGATGCGAGAAGAGCCAGTCGCCGCTGACTTTGCGCAACTCGTCGTGGTACCCGCCGACCGCCGCCAGCTCCGTCTTGCCGCCCTTGATGTGGTAGTAGATCAGATTGCAAGTGCCGTGCGCATGATCGCCGTGGACGTCAAAGCTCACGTTCACCATCATGTGACGCACCTGCGCGCCCGCCCACGATTCCTTGTATGACGCGGTGAACTTGCGCAGGGCATCGCGTCCGACATGCTTGCCGAGTCTCGGACTTTCGAAAACCCCGTCCTCGGTAAAACAGCCGACCCACTCCTCGAAGCGGCTGCTATCGATGTACAGCGCGTAGCGGGCATAGAGTTCACGGATCTGCTCGCGATCTTCCATCGTCCCCGTGATGGCCGGCATGCGAGTTACCTCCTCGTGCGTCCCCAAGCGAACGGAACGTCAGATTACACCTGATTCCTTCAAGCGCGCCACGTCCTCCCAGCTATACCCCAGAATCTCCGTAAGGATCGCCTCCGTATGCTCGCCCAGCTCCGGAGCGTGACCGCGCGGATTGGCCGGCGTCTCACTCAGCCTTACCGGAAAGCCCACCAGCTTCATTTCGCCGACGGCCGGATGCTGGTAGTCGACGACATACTCGTTGGCCTTCACCTGCGGATCGTCAGGCAGGTCGCTGATCCGGTTGACGACTGTATAAATGAAGTCGCCGCCGTTCTTCAGAATCCTCATCCATTCTTCACGCGGCTTCGTTGCGAAAACCTGGTCGAGGATTGCAACGAGCGCCTTGCAGTTCTTGCCCCGCACCGAGATGTTGTTGAAGCGCGGGTCGTCGATCAGTTCCGGAGTACCCATCGCGATGCAGAAATCCTTCCAGTAACGATCTGCCTGGATCATCCCGAGCGTCAGCCATTTGCCGTCGGCGCATCGGTAATGGTTCCACAGCGGATTGAAGGCGTTCTCCCGCGTGTTGCGGCGAAACTCGCTGCCCAGGATTGTACGGCACGACAGGTTCAGCCCCTGAAGCGCGACCATCGAGCCCAGATGCGACGCGTTGACCTCCTGCCCCACGCCGTAGCGCTCGCGCGCCAGCAGCGCGGTCAAGACGCCGTACGAAAGCATGATCGCACCCATCTGGTCGGCCACGCCGCCGAACAGATAGACGGGATCGTCGCTGTCGATACCGGCGATATGCATGATCCCGGAGCGCGCCTGCGCCAGGTAATCGAACGACGGCTCGCCGCTGTCGGGCCCTTCGGGACCGTAGCCGGAGGCGGTCGCGTAGATGAGCTTTGGGTTGTGCTCGCGCAGGGTCTTGTAATCCAACCCCAATCGCTGCGCGACGCCTTTGCGGTAATTTTGGATAAAGACGTCGCTCTGGGCGACGAGCTTGTAGACGATCTCGCGCGCCTCGAGCTTCTTGAGATCAAGCGTGATGCTTTTCTTGTGCCGGTTATTTGATTCGAAATAGAAGTTCTTTCCGTTGCGGACGGTGGTGCTTCCGGAGACCGCGAAGATCGTGCGCCCCGGATCGCCGTCGGGCGTCTCGAGATGAATGACTTCGGCGCCGAGGTCGCCCAGCAGTGCGCCGGCGTAGGGCCCCTGCTGCCAAATCGTCCAATCAATGATTCGGATACCGTCAAGTGGCGTCTTCATAATTCCTCCTATACCACAAGCGAGCAGGCGACGGAGGCTTAAGCGGGAGCCCGAGTAGACAGCCTCCGCACGAATCCCCAGCAAGACACGCGCTCGGCCCCTTGAGTTAGCCCGCCGCAGACCGCATCAATGAAGGCCAGGGCGATGCTGCGCTTTCTGCTCAATTTTCTCTACCCGCCGCGATGCGCGGTCTGCGGCAGCGGCCTGCCAATTGAGACGTCGAAATGCGTGTGCGGTCCGTGCCGCCAAAGCGTCGAGCCAATCCGCGCCCCGCTGTGCGACCTGTGCGGAATCCCGCTCGATGGCGGCGATGAGATTGTACGCTGCCGGCATTGCGCTATCACGCCGCCCGCCTTCGACTGCGCCCGCGCGATTTCGCGCTACCGCGCCGGCACGGATGGCTCCAGCGCAGTGGCCTCGCTGCTTCGCAGGCATAAGTATGGGCTCGACCAGTCGCTCGGCCGCGCCCTGGCCGAATACCTCGACGGCTCGCTTCCGCTCGACGCCGACGGCTATGACGTCGTGATGCCCGTGCCGCTCCATCGCGCGCGTCTTAGATGGCGCGGTTTCAACCAGGCTGCGCTACTGGGCGTGGCGCTCGCGCGCCGACTGCGATGTCCGCTCGACGCGACCACGCTGACCCGGACGCAGCCTACGCCGCCGCAAACCGCGCGCGACCGCGCCGAGCGTGCGCGCAACGTTCGCGGCGCATTCGCGGTCCGCCGGCCGGCACGAGTCGCGGGCCTCCGAGTGCTGCTGGTTGACGATGTAATGACCACGGGCGCGACGGTTGACGAATGCGCGCGGGTCTTGCGCGCTGCCGGCGCGCGGCGCATCGACGTCCTTACGCTGGCGCGCGTACTATGAGCGCCATCGGTAAGGCCGAATGGGAAGCGCGGTTTCGCGCCCGCGAATCGCCCGGTGCGCCAGAGCCCGCGGTCGTCGAGATGATGCCGCTGCTGGCGCGCGGCCTCGCGCTCGATGTCGCCGCAGGTTCAGGACGCCACAGCCTGCTGCTCGCACGGTCTGGATTCAGGGTCGTAGCGATCGACTATGCCGAGGCCGGTCTGCGAGTGATGCAGGCGTCGGCTCGCGCTGATCGCCTGGCAATCTGGCCGATCATGGCTGACCTTGGAAACTTCCCCCTGCCTCGCCAGCGATTCGATGCGGTGCTCAACGTCAATTTCCTTGATCGCGCGCTCGTGCCGCGGCTGATCGCGAGCCTCAAACCCGCCGGAGCGATTTTCTTCGACACGTTCCTGGTCGATCAGGCGGAGATAGGTCATCCGCGAAATCCCGACTTCCTCCTGCGCCACTACGAACTGCGCGAGATGCTTGCCGGAATGGAACTCGCGCGGTACCGCGAGGGACTCGTCACCTATCTCGACGGCGGGCGCGCGTGGCGCGCGTCGGCGCTCGCGATTCGGCGGGACATTTAAACGATGGCGCGTGGGCTCAGCTATAGTGCCGCCGGGGTCGACGTCGCTCTTAAGGAGCAACTCGTGCCCGTGTTCCGCCGAATCGCGCGGCACACGCTGGCTCCGGACGTGATCGGAGGAATCGGCGGGTTTGCGGCGCTGGTCGGGCTCGACGGCGCGCGCGCGATGCGCTCGCCGGTGCTGGTGGCCGGAACCGACGGCGTGGGCACCAAGCTCAAAATCGCGTTTCTCACCGGCCGGCACGACACGGTGGGGATCGACTGCGTCGCGATGTGCGTCAACGACATCGTTTGCCACGCCGCCCGCCCGCTGTTCTTTCTCGACTATATCGCCGCCGGAAAACTCGACCGCACCGTCGCCCTCGCGTTGGTCAAGGGTGTCGCGCGGGGATGCCGGATGGCCGGGATGAGCCTGGTAGGTGGCGAGACCGCGCAGATGCCCGGCTTCTACAGGCCGGGCGAGTACGACCTGGCAGGATTCGCGGTCGGTATCGCCGAGCGCGCGAAGATTCCTCGGCCAGAGCGGATTTCGCCCGGCGACGTGCTGGTCGGCCTCGCCTCAAACGGACTCCACTCCAACGGTTTCTCGCTGGCGCGCAAGGTCTTGTTGGAGCGCGCGCGGCTCAAGCCCGGCTCGCGTGTCGCCGAGCTTGGATGCACCCTGGCCGATGAGCTTCTGCGTCCTACAAAAATCTACTCACGCGCCGCGCTTGCGGTCTTCGAGCGCTTCCCGATTCGCGGCCTCGCCAACATCACCGGCGGCGGTATAATCGAGAACTTGCCGCGCATCCTGCCGAAGGGATTACAGGCGACCGTTCATCGCGGGAGTTGGCCCGTGCCGCCAATTTTCGATCTCCTCGGGCGCCTGGGAAAAATCAGCCAGGCCGAGATGGATCGCACGTTCAATAATGGCCTCGGAATGGTCGCGGTCGTGCCTTCCGACGCCGCCGACCCCGTAATCGCATATTTGCGCCGCCTGCGAACGCCGGCTTATGTTGTCGGCGAGATACGGCGCGGCCGACCCGGAATCGTTCTGCGATGAACCGCGCCCGGGAACCAATTACGCGATGACCCAGCGGCCACTGGTTCGATTAGGAGTTCTGATTTCCGGCACCGGCACCAACCTGCAGGCAATCATCGATGCCGTCGAGCGCCGCGAGCTCGGCGCCGAGCTTCGAATCGTGATCTCGAACCGCGCCGACGCGCCGGGACTGGAGTGGGCCGCCCGGCACGGAATCCCGACACGCGTCATCGAGCATCGCGGTTTCCCGGCGCGCGAAGACTTCGACCTCGCGCTCGTCGACACGCTCAACGAATACGGCGTCGATTTGGTGGTATGCGCGGGCTTCATGCGTCTTTTGTCGGGCGTGATGCTCTCGGCATTTCCGGACCGGATCATGAATATCCATCCCGCCCTGCTGCCGGCATTCCCTGGCGTGCATGCACAGAAGGCCGCCATCGATCATGGCGTGCGCTTTTCGGGATGCACGGTCTTCTTCGTGCGCGAGGGCGTCGACGACGGGCCGATTGTCGTTCAGGCTGTCGTGCCGGTGATGCCCGACGACGACGAGCAGCGTTTGAGCGCTCGCATCCGTGCGCAGGAGCACCGCATCTACCCCTTGGCGATCCGGCTGTACCAGGAGGGGCGTCTCACGATCGACGGCCGCAAGGTGCATATCCGTGATTTCCCAGCCGCCGACTCCGCGGTGCTGATCAACCCGAAGCCGCCGCCTCCTTCGCGCTAGGCTGCGGTCGCAGCCAGCGCGCACACGTGCGCCTGTGAAACAATTGTCCGTGATCGTTCCGATGCTCGACGAGGAGCGGACGATCGCGCGCACCTTGCAGGCGATCTCCGCTGGCGCGGCCGGCGCCGAGGTTATCGTGGTCGACGGCGGCAGCGCGGATCGCAGCCTTGAGGAGGCTCGTCCGCGATGCGGTCTGCTGCTGAGCGCCCCGCGCGGCGGAGCGCGCCAAATGAACGTCGGAGCCGCAGCCGCCCACGGCGACATCCTCGCCTTTGTGCATGCCGACACGCTGGTGCCGCCAAGCTTCGCCGCCGACATTCGCCAGGCGCTCGCCGACCCGGCCGTCGTGGGTGGGCGCTTCGATATTGAACTGGACGATCCGGCTTCGCTGCTGCGCCTGATTGCATGGCTCATCAGTGTACGCTCGCGGATTAGCCGAACGGGGACCGGCGACCAGGCTATTTTCGTGCGCAGCGACGTGTTCGAGCGCCTTGGCGGATATCGCGAAATCGAGCTGTGCGAGGACCTCGACTTTGCGCGCCGCCTCAAGCGCGCTGGCCGCGTCGCGTGCCTGCGATCGCGCGTTGTGACTTCGGCGCGGCGATGGCGGGACAACGGGGTATGGACGACGGTCGCTCGGATGTGGCTGGTCCGGCTCGGTTTCCTGGCGGGCATGTCGCCCGCGCTTCTGGAGCGGCTTTACAAGGGGCGCGGGCCGACAGAAAATGAGTCCTAGGGGTGTAGAGGTGGCCAGAGTCGAGGTTTACGTTACTGAATTTTGTCCCTACTGCGTGCGCGCCAAGGCACTGCTGAAAGCCAAAGGCGTCGCGTTTGAGGAAATCGACGTTAGCGACGATACCGAGTTGCGCGAGAAAATGGTCGAGCTGGCAGGCGGCCGCCGCACGGTGCCCGAAATCTTTATCAACAGCAAAATTGTCGGCGGCTACGACGAACTGCGCCAGCTCGAGAACGAAGGCAAGCTCGACGCACTGCTCGGCGAGCCGGAGCGATGAGGCTCGGCTGAGCCTTCGCAACGGCTTCTGGAGCGCTGCAAGCCAAGATGAGCGACGCATTCGACGCCGAACGATTTCCTGACAATTTCTACCGCGGCATGATCACACGGCTCGATCGCGCCCGCGGACGCGGACTCGTGCGGTCGCATCAGGGGCGCGAGGTCCCCTTCGAGTTTCCATTTGTGGAGGTTGCCGGCGCTCCTCTGGGAGGCCGATTTCCAGGTATCGATCTCTTGAACCAGGGCGACGCCGTGGGCTTCGACGTTGGATGGACCTCCAGGGGACTGCTCGTCACCGTTATCAAGCCTGCCCGGACTCCTGAGAGCGGGGAAAGTTAGCGTTGAGCCGCGGCTGGAACATCCGCCACATCCTGACCCCCAGCGGATAAAACTCGCCAATCACCTCGTAACCGTTACGGATGTAGTAGGCGACGTTGTCCTGCGTCGCCGTTTCGAGGTAAACGCCGTCAAGATCCGAGCGCGCCGCAACGATCTCGCACAAGTGATCGAGGATCGCCACGCCGCAATGTCGGCGCTGAAAAGAGGGATCGACGCCGAGGATATTCAGATAGAGGTGCGGCTTTGGCGGATGATTGCGCGCGAGCGTGTCGACCAGCGCGATCGATCGCCGCGTGCCGCCCCATCCGACCGCCCTGACCATCGTCGGCAGACTGAGCAGCCCCGGCAAGATCGTCGAAGGGGCCGACGGATGCATGGTTCCCTCCACTACGGCCGCGGCTATCAGTGCTCCCGACTCGAAAACCCCAAAAACAGGCTGACCCGCCCCACGATGCAGCCTGAGCGCAACGGCGAAGAGCCCGGTCAGGCGCTGGCCGCGCTCGCGCGGCTCGCGGGGCTCCGGGGCGATAGCGTTGACCAGCGGATCGCTGACGAACGCCCGGCTCAGCACGGCAGCGGCGTCAGCGTGATGCTCGGGAAAGACCAGTGAGACGCGGGGCCAGGATTTCGTCGACATTTCAATGCATCTGTTTTGAAGGTTGATGGAGCCCCGTTTCAGTTGGTGCTTCGCACGCGTGCGACCGCCTTGTGCCATCCGTTAACGAGGCGATTTCGCTCAGCCACGCGCATCGCAGGATGAAAGACGCGGCCCGCCTCTCCCAGGAACAGCAGGTCTTGCGGCGAGCGCCATACGCCAACCGCCAGGCCAGCCAGCATCGCAGCTCCGAGGACGGTCGTCTCAGCCATTTTCGGCCGCCGCACACGCCGCCCGAGAATATCGGCCTGGAACTGCATCAGGTAGTCGTTGGCGCAGGCGCCACCGTCAACGAGCAGTTCGCGCATCGGCCGGCCGGTGTCGCTCTCCATCGCCACGACTACGTCGCGCAACTGGTAAGCGATACCGTCGAGCGCGGCACGCACGACGTCAGCCCGATTAGTGCCGCGCGTAATCCCCACGAGCGCGCCGCGTGCTCCCGAGTCCCAGTACGGCGCTCCCAGTCCGACGAAGGCCGGCACCAGGTATGGTTGCGAGCGATCGGGGCTTTGCCGCGCCAACCTTTCGCTGTCCCTGGAGCTCGCCAACAGATGCATCTCTTCGCGCAGCCACTGGATCGCCGCGCCCGCGATGAAGACCGAACCCTCCAGCGCGTATGCAGGCTCGCCGGCAGGACCCAGCGCCATTGTTGTCAGCAACCGGTTGCGCGAGGCGACCGCGCGCTCGCCGGTATGCATCAGCAAGAACGCTCCGGTGCCGTAGGTCGCCTTCGCCTGGCCAACGCGCACGGCGCGCTGGCCATAGAGCGCCGATTGCTGGTCGCCGATGAGCGAGCCGATCGGAAGCGGGCGCGGCGCAAAGGTTCCGGGGGCGGTCTCGGCGAGCGGCCCGCGCGAGCCCAGCGGTTCGGGCAGCATCTCCACGGGCACTTCGAGCATCCGCAGCATCGCGGCGTCCCACATCCGGGTCTTCAGATTCAGCATCATCGTGCGCGACGCGTTGGTGAGGTCGGTCACAAACCTGTCGCCGCGTGAAAGCTTGAAGACCAGCCACGAATCGATCGTACCGAAGCAGAGTTCGCCACGCGCGGCGCGCCGGCGCAATTCGCGGCGGCTGTCGAGCAGCCATTTGAGCTTGGTGCCGGCAAAGTAAGGATCGATCAGCAGCCCGGTCCGCCGGCGGACCTCGGCCTCGTGGCGCGCCAGCGCCGCGCAGATGCCGGCGCTGCGCCGGCACTGCCATACGATCGCGCGATGCACCGGGCGGCCGGTGCGCCTCTCCCATACGACGAACGTCTCGCGTTGATTTGTGATCCCCACCGCGCCGAGATCGGTCAAGCGGATTCGCGCCGCGGCGATCGCGGCGCGGCCCAGGCGCACCACCGACTGATGTATCTCTTCCGGGTCGTGCTCGACCCATCCCGGACGAGGATAAAACTGATGTATCTCGCCGTAGGCGCGGCCCAGGATGCGCCCGTTCGCGTCGAGCACCATCACCGTGGTACCGGTGGTTCCCTGGTCGACTGCGAGCACCGCCTGCGCCATCTGCTCCCGTTCCCCGGCGTCAATCGCGGCCTACGTTAAGCAACGTTGCGTCGGCTCTCAAGCGCGAGCGGCGGCGGCTTGACCTCAGAGATTGGGCGAAGCCATGATACGCTCGCGGTTGAGGTTCATCCTATTGGAGAGCTGCTTATGTTGCCGAGCGATCCGGTCGAGTCCCGCGAGCAGCTGATCCGCTACTTCGAAAGCGGCGCCAAGCCGCGCGAGCAGTGGCGGGTGGGGACCGAATACGAGAAAGTGATGGTCAACGCGCAAGACGGGCGCGCCCTGTCATTTTCCGGGCCGCGCGGCGTCGAGCAAATTCTGCGCCGGCTGGCCGAACGCTACGGCTATGCGCCGGAAGAGGAAGACGGGCACGTGGTCGCGCTTTCGGGCGATCGCGCCGCCATCACGATCGAACCGGGCAGCCAGATCGAGCTCTCCGGCGAGCAGTGCGATACGATCCACTGCGCGCATGACGAATTCAGCCGCCATATCCAGCAGCTAATCGAGGTCGGCCGCGAGGCCGGCGCCGTAGTGCTGGGCCTGGGGATGCAGCCGATAAGCGCGATCGACGAGATCGAGCTGATACCTAAACATCGCTACCAGATCATGTACCCGTACATGGCGCGAAAGGGGCGGCTGGGCCAGCGGATGATGAAGCAGACCGCCGGCGTGCAGGCGAATCTCGACTACAGTGACGAAGCCGACGTGATGCGCAAGCTGCGGGTCAGCATGGGGCTGGTGCCGCTGATCTACGCGATGTTCGCCAACTCGCCGCTGAGCGACGGCCATCTTAACGGC
>Ga0187846_10001546_pt1 | contig 12932 bp, 13 predicted proteins | sample TC_taG_FD_161473 | JGI IMG/M metagenome (GOLD analysis project Ga0187846, IMG submission 161473) | Biofilm microbial communities from the roof of an iron ore cave, State of Minas Gerais, Brazil - TC_06 Biofilm (v2) | ecosystem: Environmental > Terrestrial > Deep subsurface > Cave > Wall biofilm...
AAGGCGCTGCGAATTGCCTCCAGGTCGTAGGTCACTTCCAGCGGGGAGAGGCACTCGTCGCAAAACGACCGCGGTTCATTGCCCCATAGCCGGCCGCATTCCCGGCATTTCAACTGGTGATGGATGCCCATATACGCTTCCTGTCTGTTGCGCCGTCTTGGCGCGTCGTTCAGGGCGGATTTATGGCGGCTTGTAGAACTGCTGCGGTGGGCGGCCTGGAGGGGAAACTAAAAACCCTCCACGCCAAAGAAAGCGGGGAGGGCTCAAATTGCTTGCTGAGAACTCGTCCGGTTCTTTAGCAGTTTTTTACGTGGAGCAAGTCGCCTTAAATCGCCACGTGTCGAGCCAACTACAGTAATGCAAGGCTATTTCTCGCATATAGGGGCGTCCCTGTCAAGCAGTTTTCAAGCGAGCCGAAGGCTGAGCACCGGCAGTGTACGGCTTGCTGTGGCCGCGTTGACTGATTGACTTCGAGCGCGAATGGGAGCAGCAGCGAACAGAGGAACTGCGGCAAAATAAGATAAGTGGCGCGAATTCAGAGCGCTGGAAGGCGGCCCACCTTGGCAGAGACCCGCATAGAGCTGACCGGCTGGAAGGCAATCCTGGTGCTGGTTGCCGTCTTGGGAGTGAGTGGCATCCGCATCTACTCGCGCTTCCCCAAAGTAAGCGAGGATGGGCGGGACGCCCTCCGATCGTGGCTGATCAAGGACTATGAAGGGAGGGGACCTCGCGCCTTGGCGCAACGCGTCGCCGACTACCGCGCGGGTTTGCCTGACCGCACACCGCCCCTGCCAGCCGTTGCGCCCAATGTCGAGTTCGCCTCTGTGGCCGCGCACGGCTCGCGGGACGCCATGGTCGTGCGCACGGAAGTCTTCGTGGACGGCGGGCCGCCGCCCGACGAACGCCCCGTCCGCTATCTCTTTCTGACGACGAAGGTAGGGGGCGGGTGGATGGTGCTCACGGAGGCGGATTCTTTCCAGTATTACTCGGCGCTGTTGCGGTGAGCAGAAAGGAGGCAGGAGGCAAGGAAGGAAAGAAGGAAGGAAGCAACTGTTCGAACAACGGCCAACGTGGAGGAACGATTCGAACGCGGTTTCGTCTTGCGAGGGGCCGCGCATTGGAGTAATCTTACGTACGTGAGAGTGCGCAACCACCCGGAGAATAACTGCGCTTGTTGCTGTTGTCGGTAGCCAAGCGGCCCGACTGCGCTCAGGGTGGGTGAAGCAGTCAATCTGAACTAAAGAACAATCGGCACGCACTGAGCCCACCACCGGAAGACCCGGTCGGTGGGTTTCATGTTTTTGTGGGTGAAGATAGAGACCCACCTGGGGTCATTCCGAACCCGCTCCTGCGGGTGAGGAATCTCTCTTTCTTGGTCACCAGCGCAGAGGGATTCCTCACCCGCAGGAGCGGGTTCGGAATGACGGCAAGGAGGAAGTAGGCTGGAGAACGAATCCGTCCTAATGGATATGCTCGAAAACTCCAAAGATGCGGCGAAGACGACCCTGGCGGATGGCGCTGTGAGAGAGCGGCTCGGGCTGACGGCGCGGAAGCTCACCTACTTGCAGGCGCTCGAGGCGGAGAGCATCTACATTCTGCGCGAGGCGGCGGCTGAGTTTGCCCGTCCGGTGATGCTCTATTCCATCGGCAAAGACTCCTCCGTGATGCTGCGGCTGGCGCAGAAGGCGTTTTATCCCGGCAAAATTCCATTTCCGCTGCTGCACATTGACACGAGCTATAAATTCCCCGAGATGGTGAAGTTCCGCGACGAGTACACGCGTCAAGTCGGCGCGGAGTTGATCGTGCATAAAAATCAAGAGGCGCTGGACGCGGGCGCCAACCCCTTCGCCCTGGGCACGCAGAAGTGCTGCGGCCTGCTCAAGACGAAATCTTTGCTGGACGCGCTGGCCGAGGGCGGCTTTACGGCGGCGTTCGGCGGGGCGCGCCGCGACGAAGAAAAATCCCGCGCCAAGGAGCGCGTCTATTCCTTCCGCGACGCCTTCGGGCAATGGGACCCGAAAAACCAGCGGCCTGAGCTGTGGAACCTCTTCAATTCGCGCGTCAACAAGGGCGAGAGCATCCGCGTGTTTCCGCTGTCGAACTGGACCGAGGCGGACGTGTGGCTCTACATCCTGCTCGAAAATATTCCCATCGTGCCGCTCTATTACGCCAAGGAGCGCGAAGTGGTCGTGCGCGATGGCGCGATCGTCGTCGTGTACGACCAGTGGCCGCTGCTGCCGGGCGAGCAAACGCAGCGGCTGATGTGCCGCATGAGGTCGCTCGGCTGCGTGCCGTGCACCGGCGCGATCCGCTCGCAGGCCGACACGCTGCCGAAAATCATTGAGGAGATGTTCACCTTCCGCCGCTCGGAGCGCGAGAACCGCGCCATTGACCACGACGAAGAAGGCTCGATGGAAATCAAGAAGCGCGAGGGGTATTTCTGATGGCCGTCGCCGCCAGCAGGGAAGCGCCGGATGGTCTTACCGCCTTCGTCGAGCAGAACCTTGCGAAGGAGCTGCTGCGCTTCACCACCGCGGGCAGCGTGGACGACGGCAAATCCACGCTTATCGGGCGGCTGCTGCACGACACGAAGACGGTGTACGAAGATCAGCTCGCCGCCGTGAAGAAAAGCCGCATCAACCGCTCGACCGGGCCGATTGATTTTGCGCTGCTCACCGACGGCTTGCGCGCCGAGCGCGAGCAGGGCATCACGATTGACGTCGCCCACCGCTACTTCGAGACGCCGCGCCGCAAATTTATCATCACGGACACGCCGGGCCACGAGCAGTACACGCGCAACATGGCCACGGGCGCTTCGACCGCCAGCCTCGCCGTGATCCTGATTGATGCAGAAAAGGGTCTGCTGCCGCAGACGCGCCGGCACGCGTATATCGCGTCGCTGCTGGGGATTCCGCACGCGCTCGCGGCCATCAACAAGATGGACCTGGTGGACTACGGCGAGGAAATTTTTCTGCGCATCAAGCAGGATTTTCTGGCGCTGGCCGCGCAGTTGGGCGTGCCGCACGTGATGGCCATCCCGATTAGCGCGCTCGAAGGAGAGAACGTAGTCCGCCGCACCGGGCGCATGCCGTGGTACGACGGCCCCACGTTCCTGGAGCACCTCGAAACGGCGCCGCTGCACGCTGCTGCGCCCACGGAGGCGCTGCGCTTCCCCGTGCAGTACGTCATTCGGCCGGACGCTGGCTTCCGCGGCTTCGCAGGAAATATTGCCGGCGGCGTGCTGCGCGCGGGAAACGAAGTGCTCTCGCTCCCTTCGCGGCAGAAGAGCCGCGTGCGCGCGATTGTCACCTACGACGGCGAGTTGCAGGAGGCGTTCGACCCGATGTCGGTGACGGTGACGCTCGAAGATGAAATTGACTTGAGCCGCGGCGACATGCTGGTCTCGCCGGTGAACGCGCCGCATTTCTCGCGGCGATTCGCGGCCATGGTGGTATGGTTCGACGCCGCGGCGTTCGATCCCGCGAAAAATTACTTGCTCAAGCAGACCACGCGCATGGGCCGCGTGAAGGCCGCGCGCATCCGCTATCGCGTCAACATCAATACCCTCGAACAGGAGGCGGCCAGCACGCTCGAAATGAACGAAATCGCCAGCGTGGAGTTGGAGACCGCCAGTCCCCTCTTCTTCGACCCGTATGACCAGAACCGCACGACGGGGAGCTTCATCCTGATTGACCCGATTACCAATGCCACAGTCGCCGCCGGCATGATCCGCGAAGATTTGTCGGCTGGGCCGCAGGTCGCCGAATTAGGGCAGGAGCCAGGGATTGCAGTAGCCGCGCAAGGGCCCGTCACGCCCGAGGAGCGTTACAAGCGCCAAGGCCACTACCCCGCATTGATTCTCGTGGAAGATAATCCCACGCTCGCTGCGCGCCTCGAACGCGCGCTATTCGACGAGCATTTCAATGTTCTGCTCGTGAGCAGCGACGCCGTCTCGCTGGACGCGCTGGAGCGCACACTGCCGATGTATCAATCCTTGGGCTTGGTGGTCATTTATTCCTGCGCCGCCTTGGCCCACGAAGCGAAGCGCAGACTGGGCGCACTGCCCTCGGAGCATTTCATTGATTGTTCCGCTCTAGGGCTGCCCGCGGAAGCCGCACGCAGCGTTATCTCAATGATGCAGAGCCTACGAACGGGAGTTGAATAGGTTTCTCGAGGGCCACTTACACGCGGAAAGGAAGTCACGCAACTTTCAGCGTCGTGGGATAAAACGTGATTGTTCTCCTGCAAGACTCCGCCAGAACGTAATGCAGATGGTAGACCCGGAGAAAAGCAGACCCGTCATTCAGTCTGCCCAACGGTAAACGTACGCGTCGCCGAACGACAGACCCTTAGGAAACCGCGTGCTTATCAATGAGGCCATATTTTTAACGACCCCTTCGATCCGGCGACGGAGGTCCTCAAACGGTCTTGACGTCGGGCTCATGACCATAATGTCGTCCAATGCAAAACCCAAGGCCAATCCGGCCATCGCCTCCTGGATTTGCAAGAACGCCCCAGCGGGGCCTGAAGTGTTAGCCACGTCTGTGACAATGACCAATTCCCAAGATCCGGAGTCCTCAATGAAAAGCCAGAGTGCCGCAGAAATAGGGAAACTGCGGCTTTCGAGCCTCTTGAGGAGGAGAGCTCCGTCTTCGATCAATTTCGCTACCAATGCTGTCTTATACATCTGAGAACTCCGTGATTTGGCTCAGCGACGGCGTCAATCATCTGCATGGCTTCCTGTTGCGAGTGAGGGACGTAGCGACTTTCCTCCGACCATTTCTTGACCAGCGCCCAGTTTCTTTCAAAATCTGCATCCGTCTGCTCCAGTGCACGAATAATCGCATCGACTCGAGCATGCCTCGCTAGTTCAGCAAGGTCGTGTTTGAAGATATTCCGGGCTAAGTCTTTGTTGTAAAAGTCCTCCGCCCTAGTCAACTTCGCGATGCAAGCCTTCAGGCCGCATTCGACCGCGTATCCGACGATGTAGTAGGCGGCGCCGTACCTGCCGCGCGCCAGGAGCGTCCGTGCATCGATCAACCGCTCTTCTGCGAGGAGCTGTAGGTCTTTCCGGTTCATGGCGCAGAATTAGGATACACCCTGCGAGGTCGATACTCGAATAGCTGACCTGACGCGAGGGGATATGGGGGAAGTTGCCATATCGGAAGCATGAACAAATGCACCCAGTCCATTGGTGCTGCTATCTCCAGGACCTACCCGTCAGCTTCCCGTCAACGCTTTGTATTGGACGTCTGTCAGTGGCACGACGGAGAGGCGGCCTTGGCGAAGCAGGGGCGAGTCTTTGAACAGCTTGTTGGCTTTGATTTGGGCCAGCGACACTGGCTGCGCGAGCGGCTTTCCCGCTTTTATTGTGACTGCGGGATTTTTCGGGTCGGAGGCATCCACCGAAACAACGGACGCGGTTCCGACGGCGCTCTTGCGGTTTCCGGTTTCGTAGATGATCAGCCTTGCGCTGGGCTTCATCTCTCGGAGGTGCTTTAACGCGGCCGGACTTGAGACACCTTCCCACAGCGTCACGCCGTCGCGTTGAAGGTCCTCGAAGGAATACTCGGAAGGTTCGGTTTTGAGCAGGTAGCGTTGCGGCATGAAGCGGCGCCTCCGGATTTAGCGAGGGCATATTCTACACTCGAAAAGATGTAACCGCGGCACCGACTGATTAGCATTCAGCGGGCCCGGAGGGCGGCGTAATGTGTCGTTGCTAGCGCCGCGATTTGCGACCCGAAACTCAGCGGCTGAACAGTTTGCGGAAAAACGCCGTTGTGCCTGTCATTCTGAGCCTGCCTGCTGGCGAGGCAGGCGAAGGGAAGAATCTCTCTACTCAAAAAGCCAGGAAAAAAGCAGATTCCTCGTCGTCCCGTCGAGGCGGGACTCCTCGGAATGACACGCGGTGGGAGTTTTCCGTGTTTGCGTTGAAGCCTGCATCGGAGTGCGCCAGCGGCTGAAGCCGCTTTCAATTTCAACCGCTTCATGGCACGGCTGAAGCCGTGCCCTACAAACACTCACCGCCGCCCCCCGAAATGCGGGCGGCCGCTACAACGGTAATTCCGGACGGTGCGGGCATCGTTTTTTTCAAAATGCCCAACGGCCCGCCGTATTCCGCGATTGACCGGGCGCGCGAGGGGATGCTAACGTGGGGCTGTCTTGGTAGAGGAGCGGAAGCCAACAGTAGCGCGGCCGCAATTCCGAGGGGCTTCGGAGGCCGAGCGAAAGGGGCAGCAAGATTTTCCGCCGAAGTTTCCCTGCGTGGCAGCACCGCCGGGGAAGCTGGGGGGCGCGGTTAAGACCCGCCCACTGTCATCCCGCGGGACGGGATGGAGCGCTATCGAGAAGCGAGACGCCGCGAATCGTGCGCGGCGCTGTGCTTCCCCTGTGCGCACTGTTCCTTCCTGGGATTCGACCCTCATCAGGAAAATGCAGTTCGTGGCGTCCTGCTCGAGAGTGCGAGACGGCGAGTAGCACAGGCTTCAGCCTGTGGCCGTTGAAGCTTTGCAAGATCAAAAGCGCACAGACTGAAGTCTGTGCTACTAAAACCATGCATCCGTTTGAGATGACGCGGGCGCTGATCGACATCGAGTCGATCACAGAGAACGAGAAGCGGGTGGGAGAGTACCTGCGAACATTTCTCTCCGGCCTGGCAGCGCGCACCAATGGAACAGCGGAAACGATGCAAGTGTCGCCCGAGCGGTTCAATGTGTACGCGGAATGGGGCCGGCCCGTGGTGACGCTTTCGACGCACATGGACACGGTGCCGCCCTTCGTCGCCTCGCGCGAGGACGATGATTGTATTTATGGGCGCGGGGCCTGCGACGCGAAGGGAATCATCGCGGCGATGGTGGGCGCGGCGGAAAAGTTGCTCGAAAGCGGCACGCGCAATTTCGCGCTTCTGTTTGTCGTGGGAGAAGAAAAAAACAGCGCCGGAGCGGACGTCGCAGCGCGCGCGCCGCGCGGCTCGCGCTACTTGATTGACGGCGAGCCCACGGAGAGCAAGGTTGCGCTGGGCTCAAAGGGAATGCTGCGCTACGAGATTATCGCCTCGGGAAAGATGGCGCACTCGGCCTATCCCGAGTTGGGCGAATCGGCCATCGAAAAGCTGATTGATGCGCTGGACGCAATTCGCCGCGTGGCGCTGCCCGAAGATCCGCTGCTGGGCAAGACGACGGTGAATATCGGCACCATTTCCGGCGGGCGCGCGCCGAACATCGTGCCGGATGCGGCCAAGGCCGAGTTGGCGATTCGCGTCGTAGGCGAAGTGGGAGCGGTGGACAGAATCGTGAGGCAGGCGGTGGGCGCACGCGCGGAGGTGAAAGAAATCCTCAGGTTCCCCACGATACGCCTCGGGTCCCTCGACGGTTTTCCCACTTCCGTTGTGTCGTTCTCCACGGATGTGCCCGTGCTCTCTCCGGCTTGGGGCGAGCCGTTTTTGTTCGGGCCGGGGAGCATCCACGTAGCGCACACGCCGGGAGAGAAAATTGCCAAGGCAGAGTTGCTCGAAGCCGTGGACACTTATGCGGGGATGGTGCAAATGCTGCTGAAGCGGGCGGGCGCGTGACATGCCGAAAAATCTGGCCATCGTAGGCTACGGGAAAATGGGCCGGCTGATCGAGCAGCTCGCGCCGGAGGCGGATTTCCGCGTGCCGTTGAAGCTCGACATCGAAGAGAACGCGGGCCAGCGCGGCATCACGGCGGAACATTTCCGCGGCATTGATGTGGCCATCGAGTTTTCGACCCCGGAGACCGCCGTGGCCAATCTCGAGCGGCTCTGCGCTATCGGCGTCCCGACTGTTGTCGGCACGACGGGCTGGTACGATGAGCTGGAGCGCGTGCGGGCCTTCGTCGAGAAGAGCGGCAACGGCGTCGTGTGGAGCGCGAACTACTCAATCGGCGTGAACGTATTTCGCCGCGTGGTGGCCGAGGCCGCGCGTCTGTTGGCCAAAGAAGCCGAGTACGGCGCGTGGGCGTGGGAGGTGCACCACGCCGCGAAGAAAGATGCGCCTTCGGGCACGCTGCTGGCGCTGGTGGAGGAGATGAAGCGCGCGGGATATGCTCGGCCCATCAGCACCGGCTCGAACCGCGCCGGCGCGAATCCGGGAATTCATGAGATGGGGTTCGACTCGGCGGCCGACACCATCACGCTGCGGCACGCGGCGCGCAGCCGCGAAGGGTTCGCGCGCGGGGCGCTGAAGGCCGCGCAGTGGGTGATCGGCAAGCGCGGGCTGTATGAATTTGGGGAAGTGATGTTTGCCGGCGACGCCAAGACGATGCGCCGCCCGGCCGATTGAGGTGCGACGATGTTTAAGGAATTCACCGGCTGCGGGACGGCGATGGTCACGCCGTTTCGCAAAGATCTCTCGCTGGACCAAGAGGCGCTGCGGCGGCTGGTCCGCCGGCAAATCGCCTCGGGCATCAATTTTCTGGTGCCGTGCGGAACAACGGGCGAGAGCCCAACGCTGTCGCACGAAGAGCACTTGCGAGTCGTTGCGATTACGCTCGAAGAGGCCAAGGGAAAGGTCCCCGTGCTGGCGGGCGCCGGCGGCTACAATACGCGCGAGGTGATCGAAACCGCGCGCCAGTGCGAGCGCCTGGGCGCCGACGGGATTCTCTCCGTCACACCGTATTACAACAAGCCGACGCAGGAAGGTTTGTACCAGCACTACAAGGCCATCGCGGCGGAGGTGCCGCTCCCGATCATTGTGTACAACGTGCCGCCGCGCACCAGCGTCAACATCGACCCCGCCACGGTCCGGCGCCTAGCGGAAATCGAGAACATCATTGGCATCAAGGAAGCGTCGGGGAGTATCGCGCAAATCACGCAGGTCCTCCGGCAGGCGCCGGATGATTTTCTGGTTCTTTCCGGCGATGATTCGCTGACGCTGCCGGTGGTGGCGATGGGCGGGCGCGGCATCATTTCGGTGGTGTCCAACGAAATCCCCGCGGAGATGACGCGGCTCGCGCAGCTTTGCCTCGCCGGCGACTTCGCCGGGGCCCGCGCGATGCAGCGCAAGTATCTGCCCTTGATGGAAGTCAACTTTATTGAGACCAGCCCGGGCCCGGTGAAAGCAGCCATGGCGGAGATGGGGCTGCTCGAGCCGGTCTGGAGGCTGCCGCTGGTTCCCCCCAAGCCGGAGAGCTTGTCGAAGATTCACGCGGTGCTCGAATCGCTCGCGCTGCTCGAAAGGGTCCACGTTGCCAACCGCGCCTGAAAAATCAAAAAGCCTGGAAGCGCAGATCGAAGCGCTGTTCGACCGCAAGCCTGCGAGCTATAGCGAGGACGACCGGCGGCTTTTCCGCGCATTCAAAGAAGAGCTGAACGCGGGACGTGTGCGCGCAGCCGAGCCGGACGCCTCACAAACAACCGGCTGGCGCACGAATGCTTGGGTGAAAAAAGGCATCCTGCTGGGCTTCCGCATGGGCGCGGTGGTGGACATGTCCGTTGATCCTGCACGGCAGCCATTCTTGGACAAAGACACATATCCGGTGAAGCGGTTCGACGCCAGCGACGGCGTGCGCATTGTGCCTGGCGGGTCGAGCATCCGCGATGGCTGCTACATCGGTCGCGACGTGGTGTGCATGCCGCCGATGTTCGTGAATGTAGGCGCTTATGTGGGTGACGGCACCATGGTGGACTCACACGCGCTGGTAGGGAGTTGCGCGCAGATTGGGCGCAATTGCCACATCTCCGCCGGGACGCAAATCGGCGGCGTACTCGAGCCCGTCGGCGCGCTGCCCGTCATTATCGAGGACGAAGTGCTAGTGGGCGGAAACTGCGGGGTGTACGAAGGGACTATTGTGAAGCGCCGCGCCGTGCTGGGCACGGGCACGATCCTCAATCGGTCCACGCCGCTTTACGATTTAGTACGCGGCCAGGTTTACACCGCGACGGACAGCGAGCCCCTCATCGTGCCCGAAGCAGCTGTCGTAGTCGCCGGGTCGCGTGCCGTGCCACGCGGACAGGGCAAGGAGTGGGGCATCTCGCTCTATACACCCGTCATCATCAAGTACCGCGACGCCAAGACCGAAGCGAAGATTCAACTGGAAGATTTTCTGCGCTGACGGTACGCTCCAACGACAACTCGCACCGGCTACTTTGTCGCGAAAATCAGTGGTGATGGAGCGGGGACCGGCAGCGTGGTCACTTTGCGGAAGCCGGCAGCTTTGAGCCAGGCGCGGTACTCCCCGAGCGTATAGACGTCACCGTGCTCCGTGTGCAACAACATGTTTAGAGCGAACAGGAGCGGCACGGCGGGCGCCGTGCGCGCGTCATTGGGAATGTATTCCGCGATGAGCAGCATCCCGCCTTTCCGAAGCGCCTCATAGGATTTCTGGATCAAAGCCTTGCCGCCGGCCTCTCCTTCGGAATGGATGATGTGGCCGAGGATGACCAAGTCGTAGGTATCCCGGCCGAAATCACCTTCCCTCATGTCTCGCTCCTGATATTCGTAGCGGCCGGCCAAGCCGAACTTTTCGACGAATTGGCGCGTGATTCGGGTGGTTTCAGGAAGGTCCAGGGCGGTGACACGCGCCTCGGGAATCGCCTGAGCAAACGCCAGCGACCACGCGGCTGAACCGGCCGCGACGTCCAGGATCTTGCGAATCTTGCGCCGGACCTTGTGGGGCAGGCTGGCCGCGGCCTCTCGCGCCGCGGCATAATTCCCAGGGAAAATGGCTGCCACCAGTTTGGGAAAGAAATCCTTGGCATTCTCCAGCCCGTCAACGGCTTGATATGGCCGGCCGGTCTTCACGGATTCGGTCAAGTGCGTCCACAACTCTTGTGTAAGCTGAGCGGCTTGAGCTGTCGCGCCGATGTACGCCTTCTTTCTACGATCCAAAAAGGCTGCCGCAGCAGGCGAGAGGAAATAGCGGCTGCCACTTTTTCGCAAATGCCCCATGCCGACAAGGGCGTCGAGCAAAATGGTAAGTCCGCGCAGGGAAGCACCGGCCGCTGCGGCTATTTCTTTCGCTGTGCGTTTTCCGGCAGCTAGGCGGGTGAAGACGTCCAATTCGACCGCGCTGAACATCGCTTGCGATCGCCATCCGGCGATGAACTCATCCATGATGGCTTCCGGCGTGAGCGGCGATTTTTTCTGTTTGCGGGCCATGAGGTCGCGACTCTCCTGGTGAATCCGGATGTCAACTGAAGCGTGCTGAGAATTCCCAATTACTTGATGGCCACGATCATGGAGTCCGGGCCGGCCAGGCGCTCGACCCGCGCCTCGCGGAACCCCGCCTCGCGCATCCAGGCGCAGCCGTCCGCGCCGGTGTAGTCGAATCCGCCGGCGGTTTCAATCAGCATGTTCAGGCTAATGAGCAGGCCCGGGACGTGGAACCGGCGCTCGTCGTCAATAATGGCATCGACCGCCAGAAGCGCACCGCCTGCGGGAAGGGCCTCATACGCCTTCGAGATTAGCCGGCGCTTCTCTTCCAAGTTCCAGTCGTGCAGGACGTGTCCCAGGATAATCACATCCGCCTGAGGCAACGGGTCGTGGAAGAAATTCCCGGTCACAAAGCGAAGGCGGCCGGCCAGGCCAAACGAAGCAATGTGCTCCTCGCAGAGCGGCTTCACTGGCGCCAGGTCAAACACGCAGCCCCTTAAGTGTGGATGCGCCAGGGCGATCTGCACGGCCACGCCACCCTGCGCCCCGCCGGCATCCGCAAAAGTTTGGAAGTTCTGCCACGGAAATTGTGCGGCCATGTCGTTGGCGGAGTTGATGCTCAGGCATGTCATCGCCTGAAGAAAGCTGCGGAGGCGCTGCGGATCGCGGTAGAGGGCTTGAAATGCGCCGCCGCCTGTCTTTGTTTCATTTTGGGGCTTGCCGGTGCGCAGTGCTTCCGTGAGCGAGCCCCAAAATCCGTACAGACGCGCATTGATCATCTCGATCAAGCCGCCGACGTAAGAGGGCTTCGCGCGGTCCAAAAAGAAGTCGGCCTCGGACGTATTGCGGTAGGCAGCCCCTTGGCGCTCGAGCATTCCCAGCGCTACAAGCGCATCGAGAAAATCCCGGGCGCTGCGGGGATGCAAACCAAGCTGTTGGACAAGCTCTTCACGATCCATCGGGCTTCGGGCGAGTTTAGTAAACACCCCCAATTCCACGGCGCTCAGCAGCACTTTCGCGGACATAAAACCGAATCCCAACTGCAGGATTCCGTCCGGGCTGGGACGATAAGCAGCAGGCTGCGCGCTTACGCGGTGTGGGTCAGGGCTGGACACGGGAATCGGTCTCCTTCTTGTGTGTCGAGGCTCTCTGAAGCGCAGCGAGGCGAGGGACGTGTCAAGCGCAGGCGCAAAGCCGCGCCTCTCTTGGAGAACTTTACGACTTCAGGATGGGGCCCCCTACGGCCACGACAGTCCGGCCCGCCGTCGCATTCGTTACTTCGGCGAAGGAAAGATAAAGAGCGTCGAGCCCGGTCGCAAGACCTACCCACCCACCGAGCTTGTGCCAGCCGGGTCCCATTCCGAGGTCGCCTCCCGCCAGCAAGAAAAAGGTGATCCACAAGAGCAAGAAAATAGTCCACAACGTGAAATTCGTGCGGAACGTAGCGATCCACATATAGAGCGTGAACACGCCCCACATGAGCAAGGTCACTCCAACGCCTCGCGGATCGGGCGGCTTGATCCAGCCGGCGCCGATTGTCCAAAGCAGAAATGCGTACCACCACCAAAAGGCGCCGTAAGAAGTGAAAGCGACCGTGCCAAAGGTATTGCCATTTTTGTATTCGAGGACCCCGGCAATGAGCTGGGCGAGCCCTCCAAAAGAAAAGGCCAGGGGCACGACGGCGGGCACTGCCTCGGCCGGAAGCAGGCCGGCGTTGACGGCGCTCAGCACGACTGTCGTGGTTCCAAAGCCCGCGAGACCCAGGGGAGCAGGATTGGCGATCTTAGTGGCGTCTGCCATAGCGCACTCCTCCATTTCGGC
>Ga0187846_10001547_pt1 | contig 12929 bp, 10 predicted proteins | sample TC_taG_FD_161473 | JGI IMG/M metagenome (GOLD analysis project Ga0187846, IMG submission 161473) | Biofilm microbial communities from the roof of an iron ore cave, State of Minas Gerais, Brazil - TC_06 Biofilm (v2) | ecosystem: Environmental > Terrestrial > Deep subsurface > Cave > Wall biofilm...
GTAGATAAATGGTCCCAGCGAACCCAGGAAGAGATTAAAGGGATCACAGGTGGTCGGCGCGGGCTCGTTGGAAAGATCATAGACATTGCTGACATTGGGTAGCCCATTTTGTGCTGCAAAGACGGGGTCGAGCGTCATCTGTTCCGGCGAGATGCGCGTGTAGAGCCGTGTCACATAACTGTAGTGCTGCTGCAAGTCCGCCAGTGTTGGATCGCCTTCTGTGGAAAGCATACTGCTGGGCTGGGCATATTCGGTGATGAAACCATGCCCGTTGGCCTGGCTGGCCGCGTTTTCCACCAGTTGTTCGTAATTGGCCCCGGCGTAGGGGTCAAGTGCAATCTGTGTTTTACGAATCTGGAGCGCCTGGTAGTTTTGTGGGACAAAGCGCCCGGAGCCGAATATCCAGACGAGTATGCCCATGTGCGGCATAGAGCTGCTTGCAGCCATGCGCAGTGGAATCATGACCTGTGGCTGCGTGGTGGCGAATGTCACTTTGACTGGTTGAATGTCCTGTACTCCCGCCTGCGGCTGTAGCCGCATCGCCAGGAAAAGCATATGCGCTTGAGTATAGCTCTGAATGGCTGGCTGCACCTGGTCAGGGATGTGGTAATGGTGCCCAAGCAGCCATTTGGTGAGCGCGGCGGGATCACTGGAGCCGATCACGTCGTAGGCGTATGGCCCAACGGTGCCGCTGCCGTAGACATTGACGCCGCCGGGAGGTAGGCCGCTGCCGACAGGCTGGGGTCCTAGCGGGGGTAGGCCGCATTGAGGCGGCTCAGGTCCAATGAAGCGCGGCACCGTCTGCTGGTCGAGGTTACGAAAGGTGCTGATAGGGGCGGTTTCCAGTTTAGGCACGGATGGCACCGGCAGCACCCAGGCAAAATCACTGGCTGAACCGCTGTAGTTGATCTGCTCGTAGACAGTCATGCTGCCGGGAGCGGCCGCGAAGATGATACGTTCGATGTTCTGGTCCAGCGGGGTTCCTGGCGTGAAAAGTCCACCGCAGGCGAGCGCCGCTAGCGGCATGAGCAGTATACTGGATATGGCGACGACGGCAGAGACGATGGCGCGAAACTTCAGGACACGCCGTAACGAAATGGGTGCGCTCATGGGGACCTCCTCATGTGGAGTTCTACTGGTGGTCGATTGACTGAAGCGTACTGGAAAAACCTTCACTTGTCAATCTCTCAGCAAATGCCGGATCTTCAGCGCAATTTGCAGGGACAGGCGCAGCTCCGAGTCTTCAAGCGAGCGCCCCAGTATTTCCTCGATGCGGCCAAGGCGATAGAGCAGCGAGTTACGATGCAGGTGCATGGCGCGGGCCGTCTCGCTCAGGTTGCCGTTGCAGCGAAAGTATGCCTCCAGTGTCTCAATCAGCGCGCTATTGCTGTGAGAATCGTGGTTGATTAGAGGACCGAGCGTCTCCTGGTAGAAGTCGGAGAGTTCACTCTGCTCGTGAAGATAGAAGAGTAGCCGGTAGATGCCCAGGCGCGCAAACGAGTGCAATTGTCCATCGCCGAACAACCGCCGCCCGATTTCCAGCGCTTGCTGGGCCTCGCGCAGCGATCGCGCAATCCCTTGCAGGTTTCTGGCAATATGGCCCATCCCACCTGAGTATAGGACGCTAGGGTTGTCATTTTTCTTTTGTTGCAGGCGCGCGTATACTCGCTCCAGGCGGGCGAAAACGCTGTTCTCACTCTCGCGTTCCTGTTCTGCCCCATCCCCTATGCTTGCAAGAGGAAGCAGCGCCGTCACACGTCGAGGTTCACTTAGCACCCAGCAAGTGGGCCATGCTCGCAGCAATTCATCGCGGAACCGCCTGTTCCATTGCGCCATGGGTGTACCCATAGCAGGCTCGGGATCGGAGGCCGGAAGCTCAAAGATCACCACCACCTGAGGCGTCGTGAGATCGTAGCCGAGCAGGCGTGCGCGCGTCAGCATCTCTTCGGGCTGCTGGTAGTTCCCTTGCACCACATCCATGAATGCTTCCAGGTGATAGCGGCTCTCAACCTCGCTGCGTTCGCGCTCTCGGGCAAATTCAAGCGCCAGAATGGGCGCCACCTGCCCCAGTACGAGGCGTTCCAGGTAGTCAAAATCGCCGCTTCCGATCAGCGACAGGTAGCCGACCGCTTCGTGGCGTATCAAAATAGGAACTGCTACCCGTACCAGTCCCTGTCTTAGCAGTGCCTCGTCAGTAAGTGAAGACGTGAATGATGGCATATCTTCGCCGGTCGCTCCTGGCGGAGCCGCCTTGAAGCGGATTTGCTGTTCGGCATCCTGCACAATGACCCACCTGCCGCAGCTGTGGGCGAGGTGTTCACAGATACCCTTCACGCCTGCTCCCTGCGCACTCAATTGCATCAACTGGTGGGAGATATCACTGGCCTTGCGCTCGATCTCGCTGCGGAATCCGACGACAAAGGTGATTACCTCACGTTCGATTTCTTGGAGTGATGCCTCTGGCGGAAGTAAAATCAAGGGAAGATGTAACTGGTTGGCAATGGAACACGCCTCGCTTCCTAGTGCTTCGAGAGACACTGCTGCCACCGCCACTGCTGCCACGCCTTCTTTGTGCAGGCTTTTCAGCAGGTGAGGCAGGGTCTCGTCGAGGCGACGTAACTGCGGCAGGCTCAGCAGAGCAAGTTCTCCCCCATGCACGCTTTCAAATGCCGGAAGGCGCGCTCGCATGCGACAGGCCCATGTCACCCTGTGCTCCAACCCTCCCGCGCCTGCTGCCAGTTGTGCGTCACGCGAGATGAGCAGCGTGAGGATGTTGCGCACAGAGGCCGATGATATTGGGAGTGGCGACGTGCTGCTCATAACTCATAGGCTGAAAAAATGGAAGCGCGGCATTTAACGCCGCGCTGTGGACGTGGCTACACTGCCACCTGGCTTCTGCGCCTGCATTTTGTGCTTTTCTTTATACTTTTTTGCTTTGACGCGGTGTTTGCGCCAGGCTACTCTCTTCGTCTTGTTCATCGTTGTTCTCCTATCGCATTTTTGATTACTCTTCGCCCTCGATGCCGCTTTCAAGGTCGATCTCGGTCATGTCGTCGCTTTCGTCGCCGCCATCGTAGTACTCGTCCTCGCTGCCAATCTCGTCATCGTCTTCGCGGTCATAGCGCAGCATACTATCCTTGATGTAGGCGCGTTCGGCAACTACACCACCTTGCGATGGGAAGCTGACCTTGCCGAACATACTGGGTGGCTGGTACGCTTCGCGAATGATCAGGCGCACCTGCCCATTCTCCATCGCGAGAATGGCAGCTGCGTAACGGTTGCCGCCTTCCATAAAGTTGATCAGGCGGTTGGCCAGGCGCGGCTCTATCATTCCGATATCTTCGTCAGCAGTGTTGCGCACGAGTATCGAGTGCCCCTTAACATACAATTGAACCTTGTCGCCGACGGCCACTTTTGCCAGCACCGGAGAGGGGCCAAGGTTGATCAAATCCGTCATGCCTGTCTTGCCCGTCTCTTCAATGAAAAGGCGTGGATCGATGCGCTCAACTCCAGCATGGACTTGTACCGGTTCCTCCTGGAGTAACGAGAGTCGCTCCAGGTTCTTCTTAGCGATAGTATTAGTGGGGTTGTACTTCAGCGTCTGCGCATAAGCCTGCCGCGACTCTGCGTACTGCCCGAGTTCGCTATATGCTTTGCCCAGGCGATTGTAGGCTTCTGGCTCGTTAGGGAACATACTCAGTATGTTCTTGTTGGTAATCACAGCCTCTTCCCACTGGCTGGCCAGTGCTTGCTGGATCGCCTGGTCCGTCCATTGTTTTTTCACTCGCGCTTTCTCTTCCGCGGACTGTGCCTGTGTCATCGAACACCTCCTCGATCTTCACAGAAATGCATTGTATAATTGGCCTATTATACCTCAACCGTGCAACCTTGCAAGGACCAGGCCGTAGTTCGTTCAATACGCACCTGCACCATGTCGCCAATGGCAACATCCTGGGCAGCGTTGAACTCAATTTGCCCGTCCTCATTGATCGTCTCTCCGGGCTGTGGAAAGAATACCAGTTTGTTGGCGCGGTTGCGCCCCTTCAATTGTTGCCTTTCGTGTGAAACATTGGTATCCTCGACCAGCACCTCTTCCACCTTGTAGAGGTACTGCTGGTTGATCTCGAGAGCGATGCGCGCCTGCACCTCTTCCACGGCGTGCAACCTGCGCTTTTTCTCCGCTAGCGCTATGTCGTCTTCCCAACGTGCGGCTAAGGTGCCAGGGCGTGGTGAGTAGGCAGCCACATGCACAACATCGAAGCGCATCTCCTCGATCAGATCGAGTGTGTGTTGGAACTCTTGCTCTGTTTCGCCACAAAAACCCACAATGACATCGGTGGAAAGCGAAATGCCGGGCCACAACACGCGCACTCGTTGAATGCGTGTGCGGTATTCGTCGAGCGTATAGCCACGTTTCATGCGCTTGAGCACTGCATCATCGCCCGACTGGACAGGGATGTTCAGGTGTTCGCAAACTTTCGGCAGCGCTGCCATGCGTTCGATCATGCTGTCGGTCATGTGCCGGGGATACGAGGTCATAAAGCGAATGCGCTCCAACTGTTCGATCTCGCTGAGCTGCCGCATCAATTCGGCCAGGTCGGGCTTATCTGGCAGGTCGAGCCCGTAGGCTTCGACGGTCTGACCCAGCAGCGTCAGTTCCTTCGCGCCCTTCGCCACCAGTGAGCCTGCCTCGGCGAGCAACTCCTCCACCGGGCGGCTGCGTTCGCGTCCACGGCGATAGGGGACAATGCAGTAGGTGCAGACCTTGTTGCAGCCAAGGATCACGGGCAGCCAGGCGGTCGGGCCGGCCTTCGCCGGTTCGATCTTCGTGGGGTAGTGCGCGATACGCTCTCCTGGCCTGGGCGTAATCGCCATCGGCAGCACAGAGCGCTTCCCCGTGGCCGGCATATTGAAGGCTGCTATGGTCGGTGAAATAGGTCCAGCCGGGATCTCCTCGTCAATGGGAGGCATGTATTCGATATCCAGGCAGCCCGCGCCGGAAATTGGCGTCCAGCGCTCTTCGAGGAAGCGCGGCAGGATGTCAGCCTGCTCCACCTTCATAAAGAGATCGATGTGTGGGTAGCGCTTTTGCAGTTCGTCGATAGTCTTCTGATTGCCGATCATACAGCCCATCAGCGCAACCAGCAAATCACTGCGCCTGGCTTTGGCATGTTTGAGCAGAGCAAGCTGGTTATGCGCTTTCTCTTCCGGCGCTTTGCGAACACTGCATGTATTGAGTACCACCAGGTTTGCCTGCTCCATGCTGCTCTCTTCCCAGCCCAACTCTTCAAGAATAGTCTGGATGCGCTGGGAGTCAGCCTGGTTCATCTGGCAGCCAACAGTCCAGATGTGGTATTTCCCATGCGGGATACTGGTGGTCGTGGTCATGATCTTTGCCCCTCTCCGAGCATCGTTTGCCTGTCGCGTTTGTGTATATCTGCATATAATGAAATGTAACACCCAACACCGGTCATGTCATGCTGAGCGAAGCGAAGCATCTCTGTGCCCCCAACGCGAGACCCTTCGCGGAGTTTACCCTGAACGAAGCGAAGGGCTCAGAGTGACACCGTAGGACCCAGCTTGTTCGTTACGCTTCATCATACATCCTGCACGCTTTCTAAGGTCGGTATTATAGCACACGCGTCCAGGGTTTCATAGGGGCATTTCAAGGTGTGTGGTGGTGTTTGCTCTATGCCATTTTTCCTTTTGTTGTCTGTTGTTGTTCGTGTTCTACAACCCTTCTGATGCATGTTCGTAGATAGGAGAGTCATATGGGTTGATACGAGTATGCACAACTGGAGGAGCAGGTTATGGCACAACAGATGGAATTTGATGAGACCAGCAGTGAAGGGCAGAACCCTTCTTTTCATGAGTATGAATCAGGCTATCGTGATCCTTTTGGGGAATCATCTGGGCAGAAAGTCTCACCACACCAGGCTGAGAAAGCACCTTCGGCAAGGCAGCGTCTAACGTTGGCCATTGTCTCCTTATGTGCCCTGCTTCTCATGTCTTTAGGGGCGATGGGCTTCATAACCAACGGTGGACATGACATCACGGTCCCTGGCATAGTCCTGCTTTGCATCATCATCGGCCTGTTTTGTTTTACAACGGCACTCGTCAATATTGTTTTTGTTAGGGGTCACGTGGACTGAACCCTGTTACCGGTGTTCCAGCCCACAACAATCTGGCCGAGCGCAGCATTAGGTCAAGCCTGAACAATATCCTTAACCGGAAAATGCTTGACACAGGAGGCATGCGACGAGTATAATCGCTTAAGTCAAGAGGCCTTCCTGGTACTCCCCAGGGGTACTTGTGGAAGCACTAAATGTCGATTGACAAGCCGGTGTAGCTCAGGGGTAGAGCACTCGTTTCGTAAATGAGCGGCCAAGGGTTCAAATCCCTTCACCGGCTCTTTATATATCATATATTATTTCGCCAGAGCGAGAAGAAGCACGCTCACCACATTTTTTGAAGGATGGTACTGCATAGTATGATCGCCGTAACATTCGCGCAGCAATACACTTTTCGCGCGCATTGCCGCGGGCACTACACTCGATGGCTCCCGGCCCACGGTCGTACTATGCCATTTTTCAGGTGTGAAGATGTGAGGGTTGTAACAACTCCTTAAACAAAGTTTGCTGAAAAACAAGGCCGTGGGCGATCTTTGCATATCGCCCACGGCCTTTGTGCTTTAGAAAGACTCAAAGAACCGTGAGGCAAGCAGACTAGCTGCCCACGGTTTTTGTTTATCATACAGACCTGGCGCGCTCCCTCATCGGTATTGAGGGAAGGTACGAAGATAGGATCACACCGTATGAAAGGAAAACATCACACTCATGACAGTTTTTCGTGCGTTTACTCACCGTTCTTTCGTCCTGCTGTTGAGCGGACAAATCATCTCCCGTCTGGGAGATAGCCTCTTTACTCTTGCGTTGGCCTGGTGGGTTCTGCAAAAAACCGGCTCAGCCACGGCCATGGGGATCGTCCTGATCTGCGAGCAGATTCCCATGATTCTGTGCCTCCTGTTTGGAGGAGTCGCAGTGGACCGTTTTCCTCGCGTCCGCCTGATGCTGGCCTCAGACCTCTTGCGCGGGGTGGTGATTGTTCTGATCGCCTTTTTGGCTTTCCTTCAGCGGCTTGAACTCTGGCACATCTTCGTGTTGAGCGCTCTTTTTGGCATCGTCGACGCGTTTTTCTATCCGGCCTATACGGCCCTTGTTCCCGATCTCGTACCGGCTGAGCTGTTGCCCAGTGCCAACTCGCTCAGAAGTATCAGTACCCAAGCGGCGCAGTTCATTGGTCCGGCTATTGCCGCAGGGATGATCGCGTTGGGCGGAACGTCGCTCGCCTTCGCCCTGGATGGCATCTCCTTTGTTCTTTCGGCAGCCTGTCTGGGAGCACTCCCCCAGGTACCAGCACTACGTCAACCCGCTGAGAAAGAAGAAGGTGTGGTACAAGATATCCGCAAAGGGATCACCACGGTGCTGGATTCTCCCTGGCTGTGGGTCACACTCGTGATTGCCAGCGTCAGCACGATTTTTCTGGTCGGCCCCAGTGAGGCGGCCTTGCCCTTGCTGGTAAAACAACGTTTTGGGGCTCAGGTTGGGTTCTATGCGCTCCTTACCGCGCTTTCTGCGCTCGGTTCCGTCATCGCAGCGTTCTGGTTAGGACACTTCAAGCGATTGCGTAGACGGGGGATCCTGACCTATGGCGCGTGGTTACTCGCTAGCCTGATGCTTCTGGTTGTTGGGTTGCCGCTTCCCCTGGTGGGAGTAAGCCTGGCGTTTTTCATCCAGGGCGCGGCGTTTGAGGTCTTAGGACTCGCCTGGATGAATAGCCTGCAGGAGTTGGTACCCGCTGATCTGCTGGGACGTGTTTCCAGTATTGATTACCTGGTCTCTTTCGCTCTCATGCCCATCGGCTATGGGCTGGCGGGTATCGCAGCTGATCACCTCGGCGCCTCACCGGTCTTTGTCCTTGGTGGCGCTATTGCAGCCAGCGTGATCGCACTAGGATTCTTGCACCCGGATATCCGCGCGGTCGATTAGGGTTCCGTTGCCTATGAAGAACGGTGTGGGCTAACAGAGCACTGATGAGGTCTGAGCTTCCAGCAAGAGCGTGTGAGACTAGATCCAATCAAGATTGCGACTGATAAGCAACTCTGTCATTTTCGCGTGATGGGTGTTTTTCATCGCAACCAGGCGCGTAGCAAAACCGTGCCGGGCCGCTAGCTCGCGTACCCCTTGCGCATCGTCATAGGTCATGAGAAATTCCCCTTGCAGAGTCGCTGCGATACGGAAGAGCTCTTCATGGTCAAGTTCAAAGTAGGTGTAAAGACGCCGGCCGGCTTTTTTCCCTGAGGCAGTGTAAGGCGGATCAATGAAGAAAACTGCATCCGAGCAATGTGCGTTTTGCCTCATCACTTCGGGTCCATCGCCTTCAAGAAAGGAGATCCGCTCACGAACCGTGAGAATGTCGAGGATACGGCGCTTGAGCGTCTCTGGATACCAGCGCGACAAGATCCCACGCCCATTCTCCCCCTGTTTGAGCACCCCCGAGCCAGGGGCAAGGATACCACCATGGTTCACGCGATTTTTAAGGATCGTGCGGAACGCCATCTCTCTGCGGGTAGGCTCCGTCTGGCTGAGCACCGCCTGCACCGTTTCGGGCGTGAGGGGAAACCTCGCAATCTTATTCGCAAGCCATGCTCCATCATCGTTCAGAATGGTAGCCCAGACCGCGGCAACCTCTTCGTCACGCTCCACCATGATCACATGCTCTGCCAGCTGCTCAAAGGCTATGGTAAGACTCACAATTGCCCCTCCGGCGAATGGTTCAATGAAGTAAGTGGGCCGCTGGCCCCGCCTTTTGAGCCAACGACGAACATGCGGAACAAGCCAGGTCTTCCCTCCTGGATACCGGAATGGACTCCGCTGTGGCACTGAGGCAACATTAACAATATGTTGATGTTCAACCCGTTCATCATCAAAGAGTGTTGTCTGAAACATTCCTGTTTTCTGCTTTATCCTTCGTACAGTTGGGAACCTTATTGCCAAATGGACAGAGCTTGTGCCCTCGGTAACGATCCGCTTCAGAAGAGAAGTTGTCCGTGGGAAAGCCAAAAACCTCACCGAGAGGATGCCTGGGAGTTGGTGGCATACTCTGTATTCTTCCTTCCAATTGTTTGTACTTTTGATTCAGCATTATACCATTACAACAGTACAGGTTCTTAGCTACGAAGATAGCCAGATAGATACCTGGAACTTTCTCAGCAAAAGTCCCAGGTACCAGACAGGAACCTGCCCGGAGGCTTACTCACCAGATCCTACGAAGCGTCCCACTGCATTAGCCTCCACTATTACTTATACCTATGCGCCAGCCAAAAGCGGAAAAATAGGCAGCTTGAACTCCGTAGAGAAATGGAGTATGATGGAACCATGGAACTGAATATCCCCATGCTGAGGGCGCTGTTTGAACCTTTTGACGTGCCCCATCTCTTGAGACTCTGGGCGATGTTGGCTCTCTTCATAGTTCTGTTTGGGATTATCGTGGTAACTAGCGGAGGTTATCCGCAAGCCCGACAGTTCTGGAAGGTACACCTTATCGTCTTAGGAGCTGTCTTTACGCTCAGCGGAGCCGGTTTTTTGCTCTTTCACATCGATCCGCTGTTGCTGCTGATCAGCCTGCCTCCTCTCGCTTTTGTGGTACAGGGGGACCTGGGTGTGAGGCTCCCAGAAACGCCCCTGGAAGACTGGTGGTTGTTCAGACTCCACAGGCGGCAGATGGAAGCTGAGGAAGTACAAGAACGAGGACTATAAGAGGTTCGCCCCGGCTCTCCTACCCGAACAGCGGGCACGATTCCCTGAACCTCCACACCAGCTTCTCCACTTCAAACAGGGGCCGGTGCATTGCATGCGGCGTTGTCAGGTTGAGTGTCAGAATTTTGCGATTCAGCTCGCGTATGGTCTGCTCGTATTCAACGGCAGCCTTTTCTACCGAAGCATTATATGCACGCTTCTCGCTGGCAGTAGGAGGGGAATGGCGTGCGCGTAACGCTCGGCCACGCTGGCACAATCTCTCCAGCTTTGCCTCTACACGCTCGGACTCGGTGCGAATCTCTTTGGCCAGTTCGACCTCCGCTGGCGCGTAGCCGTGACTCTTGAGCAGGCCATACGCCAGGGCTTTATCTCCGGCATAGAAGTCGTCATCATCGAGACGTAATGGCTTGCCAGAGCCTGGCAGGTTGTCAAATTCGCCGCGCTCCCGGGCTGCGGCAATCTGCTCCTCGATGTAGTCACGATAGCGCCTGCCATGGAATTTGCTGACCCTGGGAGGTTCGGGTTCCGTTTTGGGTTTATCGCGCGCTTTGCGCCAATCTTTGAAATCCATAGTTTATCTATCTTCATGTGCTTGCGCCGTATCGATCATCCTCTACCTTGTATTATAGCGCTCTCTATAGCATGCAGGGCAACCTCGTACACCTCTGCAAGCGGTCTATTCCGTTCCAGCGCAACACGCCGGCATTCCTCGTACTCTGGAGTGGCGCTGATTATACGCGCCCCCAGGCGCTTGACCTTCACCAGCATCGAACCGAGCGGAGTCTCAACAGACTCCTGCGCGCGCTGCGCTTTGAGCCGCTGCACCTGCTGTACGCGCATGCCCAGCGTGCTGCTTTCACGCAATAGGACTAGCGCAAGCTCCCGGGTCTCTTCCGGGGGGCAAATGATAGTTACAAGTGTGGCTGGACGATTCTTCTTCATCTGGACCGGCGTGTAGCTGACATCCAATGCCCCTGCTGCCAGCAGGCGCTCCATCAGTCCGCCCAGCAGTTCACCGCTCATGTTGTCGATGTTAGTCTCTATGACAGTCACCCAGTCGACATCGGGTTCCTCGTCTCCGCCAACGGCTGCCTGTCCCAGGCAGAGGCGCAGGCAGTTGGGCCAGGGGTACTTTTTTTGTCCAAAGCCATAGCCTACACGCTCAATAGCGATTGCTGGGGTCTCAAAACGCGCCAGGGTCGCGAGGATAGCGGCCCCCGTGGGAGTCACCAGCTCACCCTCGACAGGACAGGGCCGCCAGGGCGCGGCAACGCGGCACAGGATCTCCAGCGTGGCAGGCGCAGGTACGGGCAGCAAACCATGTGCCGTCTGTACATGGCCACTCGTCAATGGCAGAGGCGAAGAAAATAGTTGCGCGATACCCAGAGCCTCAACAGCGATGGCTGCTCCCACAATATCTACCAGGGCATCGACTGCACCCACTTCGTGAAAATGCACCTCTGCGACGCTCGAACCATGCACGGCTGCCTCGGCTTCCGCCAGGCATTTGAAGATGGACAGCGCGCTTTGTCGTACGCGCGGGGAAAGTGTCGAGGCATCCAGCAGCGCGACAATATCCGCGAGGTGGCGCATAGGCTGTGCGTGTTTCTCTATGAGCACCTTAAAACGCGAACCGCGAATACCCCTATCATGAAAGGGTTCAAGCGTCAATTGGTACCCTGTTACGGGCAGCCCCGCCAGCGCTGCTCTAAGTGTATCGAGCGAGAGACCGGCATCGAGCATTGCTCCCAGGAACATATCGCCGCTGATGCCCGAATGACAATCAAGATACGCAATTGTTTTTGCCCTTGCCATGAACAAATTTCTCGCCTTCCCTGGTTCTTTAGAAGAGAGAGCACTCTCGAGTTTCCCCGCATGCAGGGCGCTGTCGGGCACGGCCCTTCTCCCCAATAACGGGGTTGTGTAACCGACAGCGCCCACCCCAACAAAGTGCTACCTTCTAGTATACCTTCTAAAACCGGCAATTTCCGCATTATTTTTTTACTGAGGTACTATAACATGTCAGAGCAGGTCTCATTCCCATCACGATCGCTTGCTCGCGCCTGCGGCGCTCGCTCAATTTATTATGTTGTGTGGAAAATGCGCTTCGCGCATTTTCCACACAACATAATAAATTGTTTACGCGGCGAAGCCGCGCGAGCCGTCGGCGAGAGAGGGCGAAGACACTGAGAATCAGGCATGCTCTCACAAAACCTGGAGCAGCAGCCGGTAAGGACTTCGTTCCCGGAACGGCGTGCCATAGCGGCACCTGAACGGTTGTGCTATACTTGCCTCAGACCGAGTAGTCAGCAGGTCCGGGAGATTGGCCTGGACCGCTTCAGATGCATGGAGAAGAGAACCTTTATGTCTACAGATCCACTTAAACAGTACGATGCAGTCACTACAGAACTCGTGGCGACCTCGCCCACGGTGGCGGGGAAGATGTTCGGTATGCCCTGCCTTAAAAACAATGGGAAGGCTTTTGCCGGGTTCTACCAGGATGCAATGGTCTTCAAGCTCCCTGTCCCCCGGCACTCGGAGGCACTCGCACTCTCTGGCGCCCGCTTATTTGATCCGTCAGGTCGCGGTCGGCCCATGAAGGAATGGGTCGAAGTGCCGGTCGAGCATGCCTCCAGGTGGCTCGAGCTGGCACGGGAGGCCCTGCGTTATGTCGAGGAGAGTCGTTGACGAGGTGTGCCCTGTCGAATTGCACACTTCTACAACCCTTCGTGCGCCAGGATATTGCCCCAGGCCGCTTTTTGCTCGTTGGGCAACTGCTCGCTCTGCTCTATAGCCTCGCGGAAGCTTTGTTGCCTGGCATCTTGTGATCCCGTATCATATGCAATTGGAGTTTCGGCCACTTGCAGCCTGGCGGCTAGACCGAAGTATGCCTGGATCGCTTCCAGCGGCTGGTGCAGCACGTGGGCTAAACGCCTGAATACTTCTTGTGGTATGGTCGCGGCCTTAACCGTGGGTTGAACGCCTATGAGCTTTTCAACGATATCGCCGCTTAAGCCCACTTCACTTGCCACCTGGGCCAATGACAGTCCCTGTCTGTTAGCTACTGCCAGCAAGGTCGTGTTTACGTCGCCGGGGACCAGCTCACCAGGA
>Ga0187846_10001548_pt1 | contig 12928 bp, 11 predicted proteins | sample TC_taG_FD_161473 | JGI IMG/M metagenome (GOLD analysis project Ga0187846, IMG submission 161473) | Biofilm microbial communities from the roof of an iron ore cave, State of Minas Gerais, Brazil - TC_06 Biofilm (v2) | ecosystem: Environmental > Terrestrial > Deep subsurface > Cave > Wall biofilm...
TGGAGAAGGACGGTCGGTCTTCCCAACTCGCGCTTCGAGTTCTAAGGCTTTGATTTTTATGAGGATTTGCCGCAGTCAGGCTCCGTTTGAATGGGGCGAGGCCGGCTGAGCAGGATCCTTAAACCGCCGGGCGGGCGTGTGGTTGGGGATCGAGGAAGCGCTGATTTGCGCGCCGCCTTTCGCGGGACGGGGAGAGGCTATTTCAGACCGCGTTCATACGACTGCGCGCGAGCCGTTCCTTGCTCTCGGGCGACCAGAGCTTGTCGATGTCATAAAAGGTTGCGAACGCCGGTGTGCCCTCCGGAAGCTGCAGCCACGGCACTTTGCTTCGCGTGAAGATGTGAACGTCGGGCCGCACCGCATCGGGATCGTCGAGAGTTCCGGCGCGCACGAAAAGAAAGTCGCCGCGAGCGCCATGATAGCGGCTCCAGACGTACGTGCCGCAGTTCGCGCAGAAAAATACTTCGTGGGGACTGCCGCTGCCGCCCTTGAGCCTGAACGATTTTGGCGCGGCGTCGGTTTCTACAAACTTACCCTCGATCCACACGTTGATCACGAAGGCGCTGCCGGTGATCCGCTGGCAATCGCGGCAGTGACAGGCGTGAACGATAAGCGGGCTGGCGGTCAGTTTGTAGCGAACGCCGCCGCAGGCGCATCCGCCTTTCAAAATGGTGCTGCTCATGAAATTCTCCTGTGGAGATCCATCCAAACGTCTGATTTAGCCGGGACCATCCACCGGAGACTTGGCAAAAATTGCTGTCGTCGGCAATTATCAGTCGCGATCCGCTGAAGACCGCGTCACACGCAAGGCGCGGACCGGCGCCCCAGGCGCGTTCGAGGGCAGGGCGATGGCGGCGGGCGAGGGCTGGCGGGTCGTCGATGTCGTGTGCACCTGCGGGCCTAGCGACCGCATATTTGAGGAGCGGTTTGGCCTGGTTTCGATTTCGATTGTGCTGTCGGGAACCTTCGTCTATCGAAGCGAGCGCGGATCGTCGCTGATGTCGCCCGGCGCGCTGCTGCTTGGGAGTCCGGGGCGCATATACGAAGTGTCGCATCCGCACGGCGAAGGCGACCGCTGTCTTTCCTTTCAGTTCGAGCCGGACGTATTCGAGCGCGTAGCCGGCGACGCGGGGGCCTCGCAGCGGCTACCCAGTTGCGATCGGCTTGCGCCGCTTCGCGCGCTCGCGCCGTATGCGGCACGCGCCAGCGCTGCCTTGAGCAGGGCGGACTCCTTCGAGGAAATTGCCCTCGCGCTGGCCGGCGCGGTCGCCGCAGTGGGGCGCGATGCTCCCGGAGGTGCGCCGACGGCGACGGCGCGCGACCGCGAGCGAATCGCCCGCGTGCTGAACGAGTTGCAATCGGGCCATGCACGGGGTCACTCGCTCGCCGGACTCGCGCGCCTCGCGGGTCTTAGCCCGTATCATTTTCTGCGCACGTTCACGCGCACCACCGGCGTTACACCGCATCAATGGCTGCTCCGCGCGCGCCTTCGGGATGCGGCGGAGCGATTGCTCACCAGCCGGCGGCCGATCACCGAAATTGCTCTCGACGCCGGGTTCGACGATCTGTCGAACTTCATCCGGAGTTTCCGCGCGGAGTTTGGCGCCGCGCCACGCAGATATCGCGCAACCGTTTAGCTGCTGGCAGGCTCGCGGCGCTGCGCTGAGACGTCGCGCTCCCGCGATGACAGGAATCAATATTACGTATTGCCGCCGGAGCCGCGCTTCAGCGCTTCGCGCAGCTCTCCCGAATCGACCGCGATATGCACGCCAGCCCGCTCCTGTTGCAGGAGCATCGCCGCTCGCGAGTCGCGCTCGCCCCATCCGCGGTTCAGCGCGGTAGTCAGTTCGTCCAGCGCGAGATTCGCCATCGGCATCGGCACCCGTAACTCGCGGCCCAGGTCAGTGGCGAGCGACACGTCCTTGTGCGCGAGCCTGAGCGCAAAGGCGGGCGGATCGTAGATTGCGGGAAGAAAATGGTTAATCAATCCGTCGAAAGTCCGCATCCGTCCGAGCGCGCCCTGGCGCACCGTCTCCCACAGCGTCAGGGGATCGATTCCCGCCTTGACGCCCATCGTGAATACCTCGGCGAGCGCGCGATTCAGCGTGTAGCCCAGGCAGTTGTGCACGAGCTTGGCGACGGTGCCTGAGCCGATCGCGCCGACGTAGCGCGCCTGATCGCCGATAGCCTCGAGCAGCGGCCTGTATCGATCGAAGACTGCTTTTTCTCCGCCCACCCAGATTGCGAGCCTGCCGCTCGCGGCGCCGCGCGGCCCGCCGCTGACGGGAGCGTCCAGCATATGAATCCCGCGCGCGGCGAAGGCCGCGTGGATACGGCGCACGAGCGCCGGCGAGTTGGTCGAGAGGTCGAAGTACGCCGCGCCGGGCGGCATCCCGGCGCCGAGACCGTCCTCGCCCAGCGCGACGGCCTCGACGTCGGCGGGAGCGGGCAGCGAGGTGAACACGACTTCCGCGGCTTCGGCGACCTCGCGCGGCGTGCCGGCCCACGCCGCGCCGGCGGCGAGATGGGGCGCCGCGGCCTCGCGCCGAAGATCGTGAACCACCAGCCGGTAGCCGGCGGTCTGGAGGCGGGCGGCCATTTTGGCGCCCATCGTTCCGAGTCCGATGAAGCCGGCCCGCATTTTTCGCCTCCGCGCGGGATGCGCGCCGGTAGCTATTGCTGCTCCTCGAAGACTTCCTTGGCCACCAGCGCCGCGGTGATCGCGGTCGGCCATCCGGAGTAAAAAGCGATGTGAGTAATGAGCTCGCCGATTTCGTCGCGCGTCACGCCGTTGGCCAGTCCGCGTTCGAGATGAGCGCGCAACTGCTGAGGGCGGTACAGCGCGACCAGCGCGGCCATCGTGATCAAGCTGCGATCGCGCTTCGACAGCCCGGGACGCTCCCATACGTCGCCGAAGAGAACTTTCTCGGTGAGATCGATGAGCTTGGGCGCCACGCTGCGAGCCTGCTCCCGGGCATTCGTCGTGGTCGATGAGGGTTTAGCCATTTGGGGTCGCCTCCATTGCGGTTGACAAAGCCGGCGCCTGTATAAGGAGCCGGAATTTCCGGATTGCTGCCTCTACATAACGCGGCGCCCCGCGATGTTTCAATCGTCCGATCACGAAAACCGCTGGTTAGGCGCCCTGTGCGCGGTGAAGTATAATGCGTGCCGCATCAAGAGCGATCGGCGAGGTGACCGATGGCGGCGCAAATCGAATCGAGCCGGCAGATAATCCGTGGCGCGTGCCCGCACGATTGTCCGGACACCTGCGCGATGCTGACCACCGTCGAGAACGGCCGGGCGATCGAGCTGCGGGGCGACCCGGAGCATCCCTTCACGCGCGGAGCACTGTGCGCGAAGGTCGAGGATTACCTCGACAGAGTCTATAGCCCCGAGCGGGTTCTCTACCCGATGCGCCGGACGGGTCCGAAAGGCAGCGGAGAATTCGAGCGTGTGAGTTGGGATTCAGCGCTGAACGAGATCGCCGCCCGGTTGAAACGCATAATTTCCGAAGACGGGGCCGAAGCCATCCTTCCCTGCAGCTACCTGGGCAACGAAGGACTAATCAACGGCCTCAACGTGGGCGACGCGTTTTTCAATCGCCTCGGAGCGACGATCAGCGAGCGGACCTTCTGCGCTTCGGGACTGATCACGGGATGGCTGATGACGGTCGGCCCCACTCCGGGAGCCGACCCGGAGAGCCTGGCCCATTCGAAGTACATCGTGATCTGGGCCTGCAACGTGATCAGCACCAATCTTCACCTGTGGCCCACGATCGCCGAGGCGCAGCGCCGCGGCGCCAGGGTGGTGGTAATCGACCCGGTCCGCAATCGCACGGCGGCGAAGGCCGACTGGCATATCCCGATCCGGCCCGGGACCGATTGCGCATTGGCGCTGGCGCTGATCAACGTGATTACCAGTGAGGATCTAATCGATCGCGATTACGTAGAGAATTACACGACCGGTTTCGCGGAGCTGAAGCAGCGGGCAAGTGATTATTCGCCCGAGCGGGTATCGGGCATCACCGGCATCCCCGCCGAGGATATCGTGCGGCTGGCCCGGGAATATGCAACGGCGCAGCCGGCGGCGATCCGGCTTGGCGTCGCGATTGAACGTAACGCCAGCGGCGGCCAGGCGGTGCGCGCCATCTGCTCGTTGCCGGCGCTGGTCGGCGCGTGGCGGCGGGTTGGCGGCGGCCTGGTGGGGATGCCGAATTTCGCCTTCCCGATCAAGTGGGACACCGTCACCCGTCCTGACTTCATCCGGCCCGGCGCGCGGCATTGCAACCAGTACCGGCTCGGCGCGGCGCTCACCGGAGAGCTGGGACTCGACCCGCCGATCAAATCCCTGTTCGTTTACAACACCAATCCGGTGGTGGCAGTGCCCGATCAGCAGAGCGTGATCGCCGGCCTCTCGCGCGACGATCTGTTCACGGTGGTGAGCGAGCAATTCATGACCGATACCGCCGATTTCGCCGATCTCGTGCTGCCCGCCACGACCCAGCTCGAGCAGTTCGACCTGATGTGGTCCTGGGGCCATCTGCACATGACCATCAACAATCCGGCGATCGCACCGCTTGGCGAGGCGATTCCCAACGTCGAGCTATTCCGGCGGCTCGCGGCCCGGATGGGCTTCGATGATGAGTGCTTCAAACGCGGCGATGAGCAGATCGCGCGCGAGGCCATCGATTGGAATTCGCCGGTGATGGACGGCGTCGACCTGGATTACCTCAAGCGCAACGGCCACGCGCGCCTGAAAGTGGGGCCGCCCGAGAGCTCCGCTCCGCACGCGCGCGGCAACTTTCCCACCCAGTCGGGGAAAACCGAATTCGTATCATCGCTCGCCCGCGGCGGAGACTTCGTAGTCCCCCTGTTTCGGCAGGGCTACAGGGATTCCCAGGCGGGCGCGGAGTTTGATTCGCTGCCGGGCTATGACGCGTCGGCCGAGTTCTCAAACGCGGCGCGCTTTCCGCTCAACATGATCTCGCCCAAGTCGCACGCCTTTCTCAATTCGTCGTGCGGCAACATGGCTCGCCAGAGGCGGATCGCCGGCGAGCCCGCGGTCATGATGCATCCCGACGATGCGGCGCAACGCCGAATAGCGGATGCGCAGCCGATCCGCGTGTTCAACGATCGCGGATCGTTCACGGCAACCGCGCGGGTGAGCGCGAACGTGCTGCCCGGGGTCGTCGTCGCGCCGGTGGGTTACTGGCGAAAGTTCAGCTCGTCGCGCAGCACGGTCAACGCCTGCAATCCGACCGCCTTCGCGGATTTGGGACACGCCCCGACGTTCTCGAACAACCTGGTCGAAGTGGAACCGCTTCAGGCCACACGCAAAATCTAAAGGCCCCGCCGTGGAAGACGAAGCACAATCTTATTGGCGCGCGACTGCCACGGCGTTCGAGCCGCCGGCGGCGGATCTGCCGCAGCAAACCGACGTCGCGATTGTTGGCGCGGGCTTCACCGGAATTTCGGCCGCGCGCGTTCTTGCCGAGCGCGGCGCGTCGGTCGCCGTGCTTGACGCGCGGAGCCTCGGCTGGGGCGCGTCGACGCGCAACGGCGGCATGATGATCGTCGGCCTCAAACATGGTCCGGAGACGCTGGTCAAGCGCTTTGGCGCGGAGCTTGGCCGTCGCATGTTCGATACCTCGCTCGAGGCTAATCGTTACGTCGAAGAGTTGATAACCCGCGAGAATCTGGACTGCGAGTACCGCCGGCACGGCCATTTTACCGCGGCCTTCAAGGCCCGCGACTACGACGCGCTGGAGCGCGAAGCGGAGTTCCTGGAGCACCGCTTCGCGCACACAACCAAGCTGGTTCCGCGCGATGCGATCGCCGGCGAGTTGGACAGCGCTTTGTACTACGGCGGGGTCGTCGATGAGTCCAGTGCCGGATTACATCCGGCGAAATATTTCGCCGGACTCGCCGGCCTCGCCGCGCGCGCCGGCGCGTCGCTTTTTCCGCACACCGCGGTCGAGGCGGTCGAGCGCGCGGCCGGCGGATTTCTGGTGCGCACGACGCGCGGCGAGATTCGCGCGCACGAAGTTCTGGTCGCGACCAACGGCTACACCGGCTCCGCCTTCGCGGATTTTCAAAGGCGGGTCATTCCGATGGGCAGTTATATCGTGGTCACCGAGCGGCTGGACCCGGCGGTCGCCGGGCGCATCATTCCCGGGGGCCGCATGATCATCGATACGAAGCACGTGCTCTATTACTTCCGCCGCACGGCTGACGATCGGCTCCTGTTCGGAGGCCGCGCGAGTTTTGCGCCTACCACGGTCGAGCGCAGCCGCGAGATTCTGCAGGGCGCAATCGCGAAGGTGTATCCCGAGCTGAAGAGAGTGCGCATCGAATATGCCTGGAAAGGCAATGTGGCCTTCACCTTCGATCTGCTGCCGCATCTGGGCCGGCATTCCAGTGGAATGCATTACGCGATGGGGTTCTGCGGCCACGGGGTGGCGATGGGCAGTTATCTGGGCGCGCGCATCGGCGCGATGATCGCGAGCGACGAGGCGCCCGCTCCTCCGTTTGCGAACCTGCCGTTCGAGACGCGATTCTTCTATCGCGGCCAGCCGTGGTTCCTGCCGCTGGTCGGATGGTGGTACCGGATGCTCGACGCGCTGTAGCCTTCCTCTGGAACCTGCGCCGAGGATTGTTTCATTCACGCCGCGAGCGCGCGCGTGAAGTCGTCCAGCAAATCGCGCCAGTGTTCGGTGCCGACGGAAATTCGCACTAGCGACTCGCTGATGCCGGCGGCCGCCAGTTCGCCGGCGCTGAGTTCGCTGTGCGTCGTGGTCATCGGATGGCAGACCAGCGTCTCGACTCCGCCCAGGCTGACCGCGTTCTTGCCGATCGTGAGCCGGCGCAGGAACTCGAAGGCGCCGGCCTTTCCGCCGTCGATTTCCAGCGCGAGCAGCGATCCCGGATAGTCAGTCTGCGCGTCGCGAATCCGGATCTGCTCGGCGTCATCGAAAAGTGACGGATAAATTATGCGCCGCACGCGCGGATGCTTCGCCAGGGCCTCGGCGAGGCTCTGCGCGTTCTTGCTCATCCGGTTCATCCGCAGCGCGACGGTCGAAAGGCGCGAGTCCAGGATCCAGCATTCGTCCGCCTGGAGAATATTGCCGAGCAAGGCGCGCGTCCCGCGCAGGCTCTGGATCAATTCCGGATCCGCGGCGAGGACCGCCCCGGCCAGCAAATCGCTGAACCCGCCGAGAAACTTGGTGGCGGAATAGATCGCGAGGTCGGCGCCGTGGATGAGCGGATGCTGGAAGGTCGGGCCGAGCAGCGTGTTGTCGACCGCGAGCAACGGGCGATTGGGATGACGGCGGACGAGGTCCGCCGCGGCTGCGATGTCGGTCATCGTGAGAGTCGGATTGGCCGGCGTCTCGATCAGCACGAGCTTGAGATTTTCCATCTCGAGGATCGCGTCGCCGAGCGTCTTGGTGCCGCCGGCGCGCACGCCGCGCGCCTCGAAGCCCAGCGGCTCGATGATTTGATGAATCAGATGCTGCGTGCCGCCGTACAGCGGCTGCGTGTAAACGAGCGACCCGCCGCGCTCGACAAATCCGAGCATCACGGTGAAAATCGCCGCCATCCCGGAGTTGAAGACGGCCGCCGCGTTGGCGTCTCGCTCCAGCGGCACCAGTTGATCTTCCAGAATTTCGGCGTTCGGATGGTTGAGCCGCGCATAGATCAGTTCCGGGCCCGCGTCGCCGGGTTCCTGCAGCTGCCCGAGCACCACGCGAAAGGCGTGCTCGGCGGCTTCCGGGCTCGAAAAGACGTACGTCGAGCTCCGATAGACCGGCGGCCTTGCCGATCCGACCGAGAGCTGCGGGTCAAAGCCTTTGGTCAGGACCGCGGTCTCGGGCCTGACACGATAGGAGATCTTGCCCATGCGCGACTCCCCGGGAGAGTGTCAAAGAGACCTTCAAGAAAAGTATCGATAACGTACTCCGCAAACAGGAGTCCGCGGCCTACACGTTTTCGATGTGACGCAGAAAGCCCAGGCGCAATCTCAATTTGCGGCCGAGCCATAGCGCGTTGAACGCATGGTCGCCGTAGTCGTCGCCGGTGTTGGGGTGGACGAGGATCGTCAGCCCGGCGCGGTTCAGCATCAGCCACGGCACGATGCGCGCGAACTCACCGGGTGCGAACCTCACCTGGTACATCGGCTGCGGATGGGGCCCGACGGGCTCGTCGCGCCATCGCCCCATCACGACCTCGAAGCTGCGCTCGAGCGCTTCGCGCAGGCTGGCCGCCGTCCGACGCGAGGCCGAGTCGGCGTAGTAGACGTGCGCGTGATAGCTTTCGATTTTCGCGGGATCAGCCATGTCGGTAATCGCGGCGGCTTCAGCCGGCCGCGCTCTCCGATATTCGCTCCAATCAGCGGAATTCCGCAACCGGGCGGCAGCGCGATAAGCCGGCGGCGCGCCGGCTTATCGCGCTGCCGCCCGGGCCGGTCCCGCGGCGCGAGACCCCCGCTGCTGGACTGGAAAGCGGCGCGTTTTGGGACTAATACGCTGATGGGGGGCAGGGAAATCAAACCCCGGTCGATCGAGCGACGGGTCTCCGCGACCGTTGGTTGCGCCGCGGCCGTCCGTGAACATCGGGATGGTTCGCGGTCGCGTCGCTCGGGCCGGGAAGAAACGTTGCGCTGTCTGCCTCAGGGCGCCAGCGGCATTTTCGCAGGAGAGCTGAACATGGCAAAACGCTTTGGGCTCGTGGTGGTCGCGGTCCTGCTGAGCGTAACGATTTGCGCCGGGCCGGGCGCGCTGGCCCAGATGCCGCCGCAGGAGCAGGTGACTATCACCGCACTGCCGCCGGCGAGCCCGCATTGGACCGTGGCGCTGAGCCCGCTTAGCGGCTCGATCATGGCGACGCCGCTGGTGTTAGTCGACGGCGACTCGCTGCGCGTGCTGGGCAACATCACCGGCGGACTGGCCGCGATGTTCGCGGCGTCCCCGGATCACAAGCAGCTATACGTTGCGGAGACGTTCTACTCGCGCCTGGTGCGCGGCGAGCGTACCGACGTCGTCACGATCTACGACGCGAGCCAGCTCGCCTCGGTCGGCGAAATCCCGGTCCCCAGCAAGCGCCAGCTCGCGATCCCGGATGCGACCTCGATGCAGGTCACGCCCGACGGACGATTCCTGCTGTTTCTCAATCTGACGCCGGCGACCTCGGTCACCGCCGTCGACCTCCACTCTCGCAAGGTCGCGGGCGAGATCGAGATCCCGGGCTGCTCCGAGATCCTGATGATCGGCGCGCGCGAATTCGCGTCAGTGTGCGCCGACGGATCGATGCTGACAACGAAACTTGACGACAACGCCAAGGCGGTCGCGCAGAAGCGCACGTCAGAACCGTTTTTCAACGTCGAGAAGGACCCCGTCTACCAGCTTCCGGCGATGATCGGCAAGCGAGCATTCTTCGTGAGCTATCACGGGATGGTCTACCCGATGGATCTGTCGGCGAGTCCCGCGCATCCCGCGGGAACCTGGTCCCTGCTTAGCGAGCAGGAGAAAAAGAGCGGATGGCGCCCGGGCGGATGGCAACCCGTGACCGGTTACGACCGCGATCATCTGCTCTTCGTGCTGATGCATCAGGGCGGCGAGTGGACGCATACGAAGGCGGGGCCCGAGGTCTGGGTGTACGACGTTAACCAGCACAAGCGCGTCGAGCGGATTCCGCTGCCGGTCAAGGCGAGCACGATCAGGGTAACCCAGGACGCCAATCCGCTGCTCTTTGCGCTGTGCACCAAGGAGTCGCAGTTGCAGATTTTCTCGGCGCTCAAGGGCAGGTACATGGGCACGATCACCGAGATCGGCCAGAATCCCTACATTTTGTTCGGGATGTAGAAGAAAGCGCGCCGCGCCGTCAATCGGCGCCGGCGCGTGTCGCGGCAGCGGCTCGCTGATCCGGTCTTTCGCTGCGGGATTCGCGATTCTCTCAGGCGTGGCCTGGCGCAGGAGGCGGCCCGGCGTTGCGCCGACCGGCTCATCCTGGGGAACTCGTTGCCATGAACACACCCTGCTGGCGCATCCCGGTTATGCACCATTGGTATGCAGCAACAGCTCAATCTGGGCCAATGACTCGCGTACGGCAAAGGTCGCAGAATCCTCGAACCAGAGCGTGGTCTCAGAATCTGCGGTATCATCTGAACTTGCGCCATGTTCACTATGATGCTCTTACCGGACCGATTTTCGGAAAGTTGGAGCCAGCCTGCCATGGTGTCACGCTTTGCACCGCTCGGAGTGCATCTCTCGGCCTTCGCAGGATCTATTTCGGTGGTTTGGCCAGCTTCACGGTCGAAGGCAACCGGTTGCTGTTTCGCCAGACCAAGCGGGCGGTGATTCCTATATTGCTCCGCGTTTGGCGGCTCGGTCAGGGGCCGACCGCATCACAAATGAGAGTCGTCGAGCATCCCGATCCCCGTACGCATCCCCACACCCTCTGATCGGCGCAACAGGTGAATCACGCCGCCGTCTTCGTTCGCGCGCTGCTTCACAGCTTGCTCTAGGTCCTTCCAGCACCCTTCTTCAGTTCCTGTCCGAGCCTCTCGAGCACGTCGCGAAAGGGCGAATCGTCACTGACCCGTTGCGCGATCAGATTATGGGCGTGGATCACCGTCGAGTGATCGCGTCCGAAGCTCTCGCCGATAACCGGGAAGGAGCTGTCGGTCAATTCGCGGCAGAGATACATCGCGACCTGGCGGCACAGCGCCAGGTGTTGGGTACGTCGCTTCGACATCAGGTCGAGCAGCTTCACATGAAAATGGACAGCGACCGCCTTTTGAATGGCATCGAGGCCGATCTCGCCGTTCTCAGCTCGTATCAGGTCATGCAAGGCATCGTGTGCAAATCCCAAAGTGATGGTGCAGTGATTGAGGGTCGACAGCGCCACCAGTCGGTTCAGGCACCCTTCGAGTTCGCGCACGTTGGAAAAAATGCTCTTGGCGAGATACTCGGCGACTTCCGATGGCAGGACGAAGTTGTCGTAAGCGGCCTTCTTCTCCAGGATGGCCACCCGAGTTTCGAGGTCGGGCGCCGCAATGTCGGCGATGAGGCCGCACTCGAAACGATTACGCAGGCGCCCCTCGAGCCCGGCGATGTCGCGCGGAACCTTGTCCGAGGTCAGAACGATCTGATGATGATGGGCGCGCAGCGAATCGAAGGTGTGAAACAATTCCTCCTGGGTCCGCTCGCTGCCGGCCAGGAACTCGACGTCGTCGAGCAGGAGCGCATCAGCACTGCGGAACTTCGCCTGGAACTCTCCCATCCGGTTGGCTTTGAGCGAGACTATCAGCTCGTTCCTGAAGTTCTCGGCCGACGTGAAGATGACCGTGCGCAGGCCTTCTCCGTCGCTTTGCAGTCGCTGGCCGATGGCGCTGGCCAGGTGGGTCTTGCCCAGACCCACTCCGCCGTAGATGAAGAGCGGATTGTGCGCATCACCCGGCTTGTCGGCCACCGCGAGGGACGCCGCGTGAGCAAACTGATTGCCGGTGCCCACCACAAATTCGCCAAATGTATTGCGCGGGTCGAAGAGCGAATCGGTCGCGCCTGTCTCGTTCGGGAATGCGACATCGATCATAGGCTCTCCCCTGAGATCATCGGAGCAAAGCGACTGCTGGCGCAGAAGTTATCCACTGCTGTTAACAGCATGTTGATAACTTGCGCCACTCGACTGCCGCGCAAGAGCCGCTGTCGATCGGCTCTCTAACCAATCTGGGAACTTAAGGGAGGCGTTATAATCAGGACGCGCGTGATAACGGAGGGTTATGGCGCCGCTCTTTGGGTTCTGCATCCTCCGTAGCGCTCGCCAACCGCAAATGCAAGCTCAACACATCCAGTGCGTTTCACGAGGGCCGACGGGCGCTGCCAGACGAAGCCATGGTCGCGTGAAGATCTCCACTCGAAAGGCCGCTCCGCCCGACGATCCCTGTCCCGCACACCACACTTGTGCCGTCTGACCTCAGGCATGACCACCGAGGCTGCTCACAGTCTCACAAGGGGGCGAACAATTTCACGCGCTGTCTCCTAACCCGTGCGCTGTTTGACGGGTCAGGAGCGACGGGCGAGCACTAGGCGTGGCCGTGGCGCAGGAGGCGGCCCGGCGTTGCGCCGGTCGGCTTGCCCTCCTCGAACGTCATCTCGCCGTTGACGGTGATCGCGCGGTAGCCGCGCGCTGCACGCGGCGCCATTCGCCGCCCGGAAAATCGTGCGCGATCTCGCCCACCCACTCGGGCTCGATCGCAAGCTCGTCCAGGTCATAGACGACGACGTCGGCCGCCGCGCCCTCGCGCAGCATCCCGCGGTCGCGGAATCCGGCCGCGTGCGCCGGCAGCGCCGAGAGCCGGTAGTGTGCCTCTTCGAGGGTGATTTTCTGCTCGTCGCGAACCAGCCACGACAGAAAATCCGTCGTGAACGCGCCGCCGCAGAAGAACTTGGTATGCGCGCCGCCGTCGGACACTCCGGGCAGCGTGTAGGGCGAGCCGTTAATCATCTCTGCCATGAACTCGGCGTTGAAGCCCTTGTTGGGGCCGAGAAATTCGACTTTGAGTTCGCCGGCGATCGAGAGATCAAGCATCACGTCGATCGGATGCTTGCCCTCTTGTTCGGCGATCTGTTTGAGCGACTTGCCGACATACTTCTCGAGCTCCGGCCGATCGTTGACCCATTGCACGATCAGCCCGGGAACCGAGCCGCCCACGCCCGCCTGGATCGCGCGCAGCTTGCGGTCGGCATTGTCGGTCTCGCGCTTGACGGCCTCGCGCAGCGCCGGGTCCTTCATCTTCGCAAGCCGCTCCTGCGTCGTGCCGGTCGTGACCGCGCGCCAGGCCGGGCTCGCGTCGTAAAGATTCCAGTGCTCGAGCGTGAAGGCGAAACCGGTGCGCACGGTCCCGCTCTGGCCGCGAAAATCGGCAGCCCCCT
>Ga0187846_10001549_pt1 | contig 12924 bp, 11 predicted proteins | sample TC_taG_FD_161473 | JGI IMG/M metagenome (GOLD analysis project Ga0187846, IMG submission 161473) | Biofilm microbial communities from the roof of an iron ore cave, State of Minas Gerais, Brazil - TC_06 Biofilm (v2) | ecosystem: Environmental > Terrestrial > Deep subsurface > Cave > Wall biofilm...
TTTTCGATGCACCCACGCATCAGTTCCAGGTCTGGGAAGGTCACACCCTTCTCAAGCTCTTGCCCATCAAAGGCATCGTAGGGAGTCCCATGAAGTTGGGGGAGTTTCTTGCCCTGATGCGTGAGCAGGCGCTCGCTGAGGAGCACAAAGCCCCCAGGCATCCTAAAGTCGCGTCTCGTCACATCCAGCAGCACTCGTTGTGGGGGAAAGACGGGGCTTGAGAGGGCAAACAGCCGCGAAGAGAGGGCAAGCAGCCGGCCAGAGTGCTGGAGGGAGGCGGCTGGCTGTGAAGCGGGAGGCAACTAGAGAACAGAGTACCCTCTGCAGGTGTGCTCCTCACCAGCAACTTTTACAGCTCCATCATCAACAGGGTCTTCTGCAAAAAAAGAAGAAGAAATCTCTTCTTCTCCTCTCGTCCTTTACTTCCTGTTCCATTGATGTCCTTACCCTCCCGCCCTGGCTACGAGGTGCATGGCCCTCAGGGGTCAGGAGCCAGGAACTTCATACAGCCGATAGTTCGGTGAAAATCCAGACGACGTCGGAGTCGAATCTCTCACCCCCATCCTGGTTTGGCGAATCACACCCAACAAGATACCCCACTGTTAGACAAGGTCTGTGGTGAGGTCACGGTCACTGATCCGGCCCATGCCCTGTATGGTCAGACCCTCCCGCTGCTTCCTGTACGGATTCATCGGAAGCCACTGCATGTGATGGTGCTGCTGCCAAGCGGACGGCGGCATCTGGTGCCACGGGCTGCCACCAATCTCGAACGCCCAAGGGAGGCGGTCTCGCCCGCTGTTTCCTTGCCTTCCATCTCGGTCCGGACTATTCTTCCTCTAGCACGCCTGGTGCAGCAACTCGGGGCCTGGCCAAGGAGGAAAGCCATGCCGAGCCGACCGCGTCATCTATCCATTCCCCAGACCACGGTTTCCTCAGTTCCTCTGACGATCTTTCAGCAGCTTCCCCAGAGCCACCAAAAGCCTCTCGCGCACTTGCTCGCCGACCTCATTCGGCGCCTATACGCAGGCAAGCAAAACAGGGAGGGCGATCATGAAGGCTGAGTCACTGCCTCTGACACCGAGTACCCAGCAGCGGGCCAAGATGGCCTCTGTCTACATCCGTCAATCCTCGCTCATGCAAGTGAGGCGTCATGGGGAGCGTACCGCACTCCAGTACTCCCTGGTGGAGCGAGCTATCCACTTGGGATGGCGAAGTACAGCGCGTGGAAATCATGGCTGAGGATCTGGGCAAATGCGGAGCCGACGCCTTGAGGCGTGGCGGTTTCCAGTATCTGCTTGCTGCAATGAGTCTGGCTCGCGCAGGGTTGGTACTCAGCTACGATGCCTCCCGCTTGGCGCGCAACACTCGCGATTGGTATCAACTGCTGGAAGTCTGCTCGATCTTCGGCACCTTGATCGCCGATGGCGAACGGCTCTACGATCCTCGGCTCTACCATGATCGTCTGCTGTTAGGCTTGACTGGCATGCGAAGCCTCGCTGAACTGCATCAGCTCAAGCAGCGCATGCAGGCAGGAGCACGACATAAAGCCGAACGAGGCGACCTGCGCCAGGGGGTGCCGGTGGGATTGGCTCGCGGGCCTGCCGGAGAAGTGATCTTGAATCCGGACGAAGAAGTGCAGGCCCGCATCCGACTGGTCTTTGAGAAGTTCCGCGAGATCTGCTCGAGCCTGCGGCGTGATGCGGTATCTGCGGGCAGCACCCTTGCCGCTGCCCGCTGGTCCCAGAGTCGGCCCAGCTCCCTACGAGTTGGTCTGGCAACCAGCACGGACCTCGGCCATCCTCGATATGCTCCACCATCCCGCCTACGCTGGAGCGTACGTGTATGGGCGCAAGCTGCTTGACCCTGCACGTCGCACCCCTGGACATCCCTCTGGCGAGCGGATGCTCCAACCCGCTTTCCAAGTGGGAGATGTGTTTACACCATAGCTATCCAGCATATAGTGCCTGGGACGAATTTGTCGCCAATCAGGCGCACCTACGCGCCAACAGCCTGAAGTATCGAGAGGAGCAGCCTGGAGTGGCCCGCAAAGGACACGCCTTGACTTTCCGGGATCGTACGCTGTGGGCGCTGCGGAGCCTTATTCCACTTGCACTATTCGGGAAAGCAGGGCCAATGGCCTGAGTATCGCTGTAGTGCCGACCAGAGCCAGTTTGGAGGAACCGACTGCCAACGCGTGCGCGTTGGCTCTGGATAGGCAGGGTGAACAGCGGTTCTTGCAGGCGCTCCAACCTGATCAAGTCACACTCGCCCTGGCAGCCTTGGCCCAGTTGGAACAGGAAGAGCAAGCTGAAAGCAAGCAATGGGAATTGCGTCTAGAGCGTGCGCGAGACCTCGCCAAGCGGGCTGAGCGGCAATACCAGGCGGTGGAGCCGGAAAACCGGCTCGTGGCTCGCGAGCTTCCGAAGCAGTGGGAAGAGCAGCTCCGGGCTGTGGAAGCCGTGGAGAAAGAGTATCAGGTCTGGAAAGCCAGCCGCTTTGGGATTTTCACGCAGGCAGACCGAGAGGCCATGGTGGCCCTGGGCAGCGATTTACCCGCCCTCTGGCAAGCAGAGACGACCACCAATGAGGAGCGCAAACAGATGCTGCGCCTGGTGATTCGAGAGGTCATCGTCGCTAGCAAGCGCACGAACGGCCAGGTCTGGGTGCAAATCAATTGGCAAACGGGAGCCCAGGAACAGTTCTGGCATCGACGCCGGGTCAGCAGTTACGCCGTGTTTACTGGGACCCAGGCCCTGGAGCAACGCGTGCGCGAACTCAATGCCGCAGGGCTGATAGATGCGCAGATTGCGGCGACGCTGGAGCGCGAGGGCTACCAAACCCCTGGGCTGGTTCACCCCTTGACGAGCAAGATCGTCTGCCACTTACGTCATCAGTGGCAGATCCCCACAGTCAAGCTGAACAACAATCAACAGAATCCTGCCCAATGGGAAGATGGCTCCTACTCAGTGGAAGGGGCTGCTGCAAAGCTGGACGTGGACCAAAGCACGATTTTCACCTGGCTCAAAACCGGCAGGCAGAGCGCGCGAGCACCTGGGCAGAAGCATGCCGTGGAAAATCTCTGTGACGCAAGAGGATGAAAGACGACTGGACGCCTGGCTGCGATGTCAAGGCCGACGTGCCAGACGATCAAAAAGGGAGGCAGTATGACGTATTCGAGGAAGTCGTGTTGATGAGTAGGTATCTTCAGAAGCATGGTATCCTCAGCAAGATCAACGAGCAGGTGCGCTTCGCGCGGAAACGGTTTGGCCGCTACGAGGTCATCGATTTTGTCGTTGTGCTGATCGGTTATGTGGTGTCTGGTGAACCGACGTTATTGGCCTTTTACGAACGGCTCGCTCCGTGGGCCTCGCCGTTCATGGCCCTGTTTGGCCGAGATCGATTGCCTCATCGCTCTACTCTGTCCCGGTTTCTCGCGGCACAGGATCAGCCAACAGTGGAAGCCCTCCGCACGCTCTTTCAAAAGGATCTGATTGCAAGGTCGCCGTTTCCCTCGCCTTTTGGCTTGCTTGGCCGAACCGGTCGGCAGTGGGTCGTGATTGATGTTGATGGGACCAGACAAGCTGCTCGTCAACGCGCGTTGCCGCAAACCGACACATTGCCTGCTCCTCATCGCCGATTTGACCAGGTGTGCGCACCGGGCTATCACGGGAGGAAGCGGGGAGAGGTGGTGCGTACACGTACTGTGGTGCTTCAGACACATACCCATCAGCTGCTTGGTACGTTTGGCGGCCCTGGCAACAGGGACTACCGGGGGGAATTGCGACGAGCGATCGGGGTGATCATCAGCTATGCAATGCACCTGGGGCTTTCTCCCGCCTCTCTCCTCGTACGATTGGACGGCCTGTATGGTGTGCGGCTCCCCTCCTCGACGTGCTCTCGGCTGAGTTGAGCGTGATTGTGAGAAGTCGGGCTTACCACCTGCTCGATTTGGAGCAGGTGCGATCTCGGCTGCTGCATGCTCCAGATCAGGTCAGCACGCATCCCGAAAGCGGCATGCAGCGCTCGCTCTACGATTGCGCATCTGTCCCCTTAACGCCAGCGGGACCCGAAGTGCGCCTGGTCATCGCGACGCATGCGGGAACCTCCTCCGACCCCGCAGTGGGCACCGAGCGCGACGGGATGGTCTACGAACTGTTTGTCAGCACCCTTCCCTCCCCGGCGTTTACAGCTTCGGATATCCTTGAGCTGTACCTACATCGTGGGTCATTTGAAACCGTGCTCGCTGATGAAGACAAGGAGCAAGAGATGGATCGTTGGTACTCCCATACTCCCTGTGGCCAGGAACTTGCCCAGATCCTCGCGCAGTGGGTATGGAATATCCGATTAGAGCTGGGGCAACAGCTCTCTCCAACTGAGCTGCGCACGACTGAGTTTGCTTCCGCAGGTTCGGCTGAACCCCCTTCAACCGAAGAGTTTTCACCTCCGGTAACACCGCCTCCTGCGGTCATCTATGGCCCTCCCCAATGGGCTCGGGTCTCCTTTACGCGTGGGTTCCCTGGCTCGGCCTTTACGCCGCAACCCGACGGAACGCTGCATTGCCCTGCCGATCACCCGCTCTATCTCCAGGAACGGCGCCCCGAACGCGATGGCTCCCTCCGAATCTTGTATGCCGCACGCATCGGTCATTGTCGCTCCTGTTCTCTCTACTCTGGGATCGGTCACCCAGGATGGCATTCCCTATCTTGCTCCAGAAATTCAGTTGTTCTACAAAGCGAAGGGGCTACGTCCTAAGGACGAGGAGGATTTCGTCAGGACACTCCCCGCTCTTGATGGAAAGCGTCGAGAATGGTTGGCTCAGTCCCTTGCTCTCGTCCATCCTGGGCATGCCTGGCTGAAGAAACTCACATAAATCTCATCGGTAAGCCTTCACCGCGAGTGTGTAAGAACCATTTTTTAGGATAAATGACACGTCTACTTTTCTGGAGTATGTTCATTATGGAGCCAATGGTTTTCCCACTTCACCTGATCGGACGGAGTTGGCTCCCCAAAGACCAACTCATCTTTTTAACTGGCCTGTCAGGCTGGCTAAGAGCTTAGCGTTGTAAATTTCTCCGGCGGGCCTAATAGTTCTTTAGATAATCATTTCCTCTGAGAACAACGATAACAACGTGTCTGCTCAGAGGAATTTGGTGTCGGCAGTATCATGTTCTTTAGAAGCCAAAAACTTGGCGAAAAAACGAAAAGAGCGCGGGTCGTGGAGGTGGTAAGGTGGGTGGTACCAACGAGGCTCCCAGGATGATCGCCGCTGATGTGCCAGATCGAGGGCGAATATATTACCTGGTCGATGGCAAGGACGATTTCATCCCTGACGCCAAAGAGTTCTTCGATTGGAAAGTGGCGACGAACCGCGCACCGGGCACCCTGAAGGCCTACTGTTCCCGGCTGTTGTGGTATTACCGCTTTCTGTGGCAGCGCGACCTGTGTGTCCTTGAAGCAACACCAGCGGACCTCACCGAATTTGTCATGTGGCTGTGTAATCCCTACCGCGATGTGGCTGCTGTTTCCCCCATTCATGAAGCCAGTCCTTTGACAGCGTCGAGTGTGAATCTCATTCTCCAGGCTGTGGGAGCGCTTTACCACTTCCTCGTGCGTCGGGGCAAGCTCTCAGCATCCCCGGTCCGCTCTGTGGACATTCCCAGAGGGAAATGGCTGACTGAGCGCGATCTGCTGGCGCACACGCGCCGAGGGCGGGCCGTGATCCAACGCATGGAGTTGAAGCTCAAAGAGCCTGACCGGCTCCCTCCTACCGTCTCGGAGCAAGATTTCCAGCCCTTCCTCGACAGCATCCATCTTGGGAAAAACCCGAACACTGATCCGACCGGCTTCCGTGACCGCCTGTTGTGCCTCATGCTCAAAGAGGGGGGATTCCGCATCGGAGAGCTGCTCGGGATGAGAATGGAAGACCTGGAATTTGGCAAACAGGGGGTCCACATTCGCTTTCGCCCAGACAATGAGAACGGAGCACGGGCCAAGGCTGGCTACGGCAATGATCGCTTTGTCCATTTGCCCACCGATGTCCTGGGCCTGCTCGATGTCTACCTCACCGAAGTCTGGATCGAGGCCTCTCCCTGTACCGATCACCTCTGGATCGTGCTCAACAAGCGCGCGAAGAGCCGCGATGGGCGGTCAACCTATGGGACGGCGCTCACCGTCGCCGCAGTGGAGAAGGTCTTCCAGCATTACTCCCAGAAATCGGGCGTGGTCCTGCATCCACACGTTTTGAGGCATACGCACGCAACGGCCCTCGTCCGCTCCTACCTGCAAAATGGTGAACCAGTCGACTGGAAGTTTGTGCAGGAGCGGCTGGGGCATGCCAGCGTGGTCACCACCATGCAGACCTACACGCATTTGACCAATGAAGACCGCAAACAGGCGTACGAGCGCTATCAGCAGAAGAGGAGAACAGTTCGTGTCTCACAGCCGACATCCACCGAAGCATGAAGAACATCTTTCCTTCTTGTCCCCTGAGCAGCCGATTGCACAGGGGCCATGGACCCTTCCTCAACAACGATTCCTCGAAGTCCTTCAGCATCGCGAGTGCCAAGACACATCGATCACCGAACTCTGCCGATTAGCAGATTTTTCCTCAAGAATGCCTTGGTATCAGGCGTTGGAAGATGAGTCTTTTGCTGCAGTTGTCCAAACCTTCGGCATCAAAATCACGCGTCATTGTCGCAAGGTCCCCGACCTCCGTGCGACCCATTCCAAACAGCGGCTGCTCGCGGTCCTTCAGCATGCGGAGAATCGAAAGAAACCTCTCACAGAGATTTGTCACCTGGCGGGATTTGCTTCAAAAGTCCCTTGGATGAATGCCATCAAAGATGAGCTATTTGTTGCGAAAGTGGAAGCCCTCGGCGTTACTGTCAAACGGCGTCATCGCCCTTCGCACCTTGAGGTGAAGCCTGCTACCAATATGGAAGAAGAACTGGCAAAGGACGTCTGGGATGTTCGACGGTTTAAGCAGGAGTATCCCAAGCATCGAGCACCTGCTGAATATGAGCTAGATTTCCGTTGGATCAGCAATCCTCTCCTGCGTGAGCAAGTCAAATGCTACTTTCGGCGGCGCATCACGCACTGGGAAGCAGCCACCTTCAAAAGAACCTTGCTCCATTTAAAGACGGTCCTGGTGCTCCTGCCACCGGATGTTCATGCGGGAACGGTGCAGAGAAGGCATGTAGAAACGCTGCTGCCAGTCATGAGTCGGCTGAGCGCCTATCAGGCCAGCAGAGGACTGCGTGAGGCGAAAGCGATGTTTGAGTACATGGCAGTCTCACCTGCCTGGACTGGTCCTCGACCCCCTCGTTTTCTGATCTGGGAGGAAGACATTCCACACCGATCAGAAGCACTTCCGCGGCCCATTCCTCCCGATGTCCTTGACCAGCTCGACCTCTTGTTAGGGCAGGCGGAGAAGGCCATGCAACAGGGCCGAGAGCCTTTCCTCCTGGCGCCGATGTCGTGGGATGCGCTGCTCATTCTGCGCCATACCGGCATGCGTTTTGAGGATCTGGCCCATCTCAAAGCGCCTGATGAACACGGCAGAAACGGGTGCCTCGACCAGGATTCGGAAGGCTACTGGTGGATTTGCATTGACCACACGAACACGAAAATGGCGCGCGAGCATCGCATTCCTACCCGGGAAGCCGATGGGGTGATTGCTGCCATTCGTCGCCAGCAGGAGCGGGCCAAGCCCCTTCCAGACCACTTTGCAGCCCACTATTTGTTTCGGACCGACAAGGGCATCATCACGAGCGGACAGATGCAGGAAGCGCTCAAGAAACTGGCTTCCCATCTCACCTATGAAGAGCGACCGTACCTGATGACGGCGCACCAGTTCCGGCATTCGCTGGCCACCGACATGATCGAACAAGGGGTAGACATTTACACGGTGAAAGAGTTTCTGGGCCACAAAACGCTTGCGATGACGGAACGCTATGTGAAGGTCTACCTCACCAGCCTCAAGGCCAAATACGATGCCTATCGCGTCAAGAAGCAGCAGTCCTATGCCTCTGAAATGCTGGCGACCCAGATCCAGATGACCCAGCCAAAAGGTGATGCAGACGGAGGCTGGGTGGAGAACAAAGTGGGCAAGCTGTATATCTCGCCCTTGCCCGACGGGATTGGCAATTGTGTCCATCTGCCCATGCATGATGGCTGCCCCGATTCGCCTCATTGCCCCACCTGTCCAAAGCTGCGCGCCACCAAACGTCATTTGCCTGTCTGGGAGCACAAGGCTCAGAACTTGCTCATCACGGTCGAGGCGCTGCGGGCCAATCCAGCCTACGCGCGAGCTCGGCAAAAGCATGAGCAGGAACTGCGTCATGCCGAGAAGGTGATCACAACCATCAAAGAGGAGGGCTTTTGGGATGGACGTCTCCACAACGGCAAAGCCAACGAGAAGTGAGCAGTGCCGGAAAAACGCACAGGCCAAGTCTGCGCAAAAGCGCCGGATGGCCTGTGCAGCTATTCGAGACCTTCAGCAGGAAAAACTTCCCGTGACCAGAGCGGCTGTCTCCAGGCGAGCTGGCGTCTCTGTGGTGTTTCTGCGCCATCATCCCGACTTGCTTGAGGCCATTGAGGAAGCAGGACAGCACTCTCGGCTGGCGTATCCAGAAAATACCGCCGACAAAGCGAAAGACCTGGTGATCGCTGCCTTACGTCGGCGGCTGGATGAACTGAAGCAGACGGTGGCCACCAAAGATGCAGAACTGCGCCAGAAGCAGCGTGAGATTGACCGTCTCTATGGAAAACTGGCCGCTGGCAGCCCATTGACAGATGCAGAGCTGCGTCAGCAACTCCAAGAGGCACTGACGCGGTTAGCATTGGCTGACGATCACCAATCAGCATGAGCGATGCTCTTTCCTGGTGAAAGAACGCTCATGGCTCATCCCATGCGCCCTCGCCGTTTTTCTCTCAAAAAAACTATTAGGCCCGCCGACGAAATTTACAACGCTAAGCCCCATAAACGCTGCTGAGAGGGTTCAGTGAACAACGTTAAGCCAGGTTATCAGAAGAGTGATTCTGTTGTGCGCAGCGGACGCAATTGCCCTTGCCGCTTCTTGGGTGCTTGCAAGTCGAAGTGGTGCGATCCATGTAGATTGATATGGCCGGAGAGAATCGGAGAAAGATGCTCCAGGTCGCTCTCCAGAACCGGGTATCCGGTCGTGTGTAAGTGATCGAGCGCCGCCTGCATGTACCGGGTATTCCAGACGGCAATGACGTTCAGCAGCAGGCTCAGACAGGTCGCGCGATTGAGTTGGCTGGTGAGATCGCGGTCGGTCAGGACCCCAAGCTGCCCATAAGCGACCAGACGCGCCAGGCTATGCACCAATTCCCCTTTGTTGAGCATGCGTCCTATCCGGCGTCGATACGGTTGGTCGGAAAGGAACGTCAGGATATCGATGGTTTTGAGTAAGCGTCCATATTCCTCCAGGCCACGATGAATGAGGTTCTTGTTGTCGAGGGCCTGTAATTTGGCCACCAGCAGAACCGCCGTCACGGTGCCATCTTTGAGGGACGCGGAAATGCGATGCATATCATCCCAACAGCGGACAATCAAGTCTCGCTGGATCGTTTGCCCGCGAAAAAGCGGCTTCAAGACACCATATTCGCCCACGCTCTCTACTGGATAGAGACGCTGATCCGCGAGGTCGCGGATGCGAGGCGAGAGCTTCAAGCCTTGCAAATCATAGAGAGCATACATGAGTTCGGTGAAGCCTGCGGTGTCGACCATCATCTCCCGAATGGGCAGCTCCGTTTCGTGGTGCAATATCGCATCCAGTGCGGCGTGCGCTTCGCGCATGTGGGGGGAGATGATTTGAATGTAGGGATGAGAGTACTGGTCGCTAATCATATCATGCAGCGTAACCCCTCGTCGGGGACCGAAGTAGCGTGCATGATATTGGCCATGTAAGGAACGTGCGCCAACTTCAAAGCGAATACCATCGGACATGGCGGTCGTCCCTGGACCAAAGGCGGCGGAGAGCGGCAGGCTGTGGTGATAGTCCACCAGGGCGATGATGGCCCGGCGCAGCGTTTCCTCGCGAAGATACCAGTCGGAGACATGGGTGAGTTCATGATAGGGGATGTCAGTGGCTTCTGCCATGGTGGAGAGCGACAGGTTGAGGCCATGAGCCAGCAGGGCTGCAAAGAGCGCCACATCCACGCGCGGATCGCGTGGGCGTTTCGCTTCTCGCTCATTGAGGTGGGTGAAAAGACCCCGTAGCCCCACCCAATCGTCCACCTCAATCAAGACATCGGCCAGGCGCGCATGGGGCAAAACACCCAGTATGGCTTCCCGCAACGGCTCGACGGTGGTAGGTAGAGGAAGTTTCTCATCTTTGGAGAGATCCAACGTGGCTTTGCCATCTTTGGTCACGATTTCGGCAAACTCATTGGTCTCCCAACCGTCCAGGACGGTCTGGAGCGTGGTGCGATAGCGCTCCTCCAACCCATCGAGATAGGTGCTGGCGTTCTGGAAGCTGGGCTGTCGTGCGAACCAACTGGCTTTGCGCTCGGCCCAGGCCGCTGGCGTATGCAGATACGAGGTCCACACCTTATGTTGCCGACTTCCTGGAACCGAAAGATCAGAGGAGCGGAGTAGCTTCCGCATCTGCTCGGCCAAGCACAGTTCCCACAGGTGTTTTGCGGTGTGCGTCTTGGCCACATCAATCGCCTGGCGCCATTCGTCGGGGAGAAAGTCTCTGGGGGCATCTGCTGGGAGCCTGCGCCGTCCTTCCGCGTCCATCCGTTTGAGGGCCTCAATGGCAGCAACGACGGGTTTGGCGGCACTGGTTCCAGTAAATTCGAGCGCGGTGAGCAGATCGGGAAGGAATTGGCGGAGAAACGAGTAATGATGGTCGAGTAAATCGAACGCTTGCCCATCCTCTGGCCGCGCTTTGGTGCCAGATTCATCCTGCACCGCCTGCAACTGCGCTTGAGGCACCGCCTCGAAAATCCGCGGGCGGACCTGTTCATCAGGAATCTCAGGGTCCAACACAATCTTGGTGACTTTCCGAAAGGCATGAATGTGTCGCGTCAGGACTTTGCCATGCGTAGCATGGTGGGTCTTCTCGGTGTTTTCGGTCCGTCGAAATATGCTCATGATTAGATCGTCAAACGAGGTCAAAAGCCGATCGAGCAGTTCCTGTTGGAGCTCTTGGAGGTAACACACCAGGAGCGCCGCCCGCTTCTGCTGGGAAAAACGAAGAAGGGAGTCGCGATGGTATTTCGCTCCCAGATGAGCCAACACGCGCACGCGATTGCGGTTGAGCCGGGAGAGATCGATACTGCTCATCTGGAGTTGGCGCACCGTCTCCAGCTTGGTGATTAGGGTCTTGATAGAAGCGGGCGACGCTTTCACGGCGGGTTCTTTCAGCCAGGCGAACGTCGAACCACGCTTGCCCTGCTCACGTTGCAGTAGATCCTCCAGGGCCTGCGCCTGAGTAGCGCTCAATTGCTGCGTAATGGCCGCGAAGATCTGGCTTTCTGCCTGGGGACGGACCTGGGCGATGATTTTGTAAATAGTGCTTTCAGCCGGAAAGAGGATGCCCTCTTCGCGTAACCACTCCTCGGCTTCTTCGAGCAGGATAGCGGGATCGTCGCGTTGCAGCGCTCGAGCCAGCAGGTACTCGGTGAGGCGCGGATCGTCCTGGGCGTTCGCATAGGGACGCAGCTTGAGATAGCCGCGAATCTGCACTAGGTGCTCGTCGCGCGTCTGTGGTCTTCGAGCGCTGTACTCAGCGAGGGCCTCTGGATGGACATTGAGCTGCATAGACACGAAGTGGATGATGCGCGCAGGGGTAAGGTTCACTTCGGGGAGAGGACAATGCAGCAAGCGGAGGAGCAGCAGATTGAGGGCGAACCCGAGCCGATTGGCTGCACCGCGGCAGGTCCGCACCTCTCGCATATCCTCCGGGGTCAGGAGGAAAAACCGGGCGAGGTCCTCAGACAACCAGCCTTGTTGCAAGGCCCGGAAGCGCCGCGCATCGAGGATCTCTGATGTCATGGCTGATCCTTCCTTCACCGCCTTCGTTGACGCGCTTCCACCAATTCGCGCTTGATCGTCTCTAGATCGATCTCGGTATAGCGCAAGGTCGTCTGCAGGTTGCTATGCCCCAGCAGTTTGCGCACCGACGGCAAGCTGACTCCATCGCGCAGTTTGAGAGTCGCATAGGTGTGGCGCAGCCGGTGGATGGTAATGGGTTCATGCTCATCGACAAAACGCTCGGGGTGTTTCGATCGGGCCTGCTCCACATAACGCTCGAAATGATACCAGATCGTACTGTAATCGAGGGCCTCTCCATGCCGACCGCCTTTGCGCACGTCCCCCCGGAAGAGTGGGCCGACCCCACCGAGCGTTTTGAGGACGTTCCGCAGCAACGCGACACTGCGGCTGGCATCGATCAGAGGAATAACGCGCTCTTTGTTCCCCTTGCCTACAATCCGCAGGTATCCTCCATCGAGGTCATTGAGATGCACCTGCTGCACCTGCAAACCCAGCGCCTCTCCGACGCGCATACCCGTTTCGTAGAGCAGCGTCAGCAGCAAGCGATTGCGCACCTCCTTGCGGGGGATTGCGGTCAGAATCGCTTCCACCTGCTTCTCAGTCAGCGGACGCGGGTGACGCTCACCGATGGGAATGCCTTCCAGCTTGGCGGTGGGATCGGCAGACAGCAGATCCTGCTGGTAAGCCCAGCTAAAACACGAACGTAACGCGGCTTTGCGGCGTGCCAGGGTGGTGGGGGCCAGGTCGGCTGTGGCATCCAGGAACAGTCGCAGGTGAGACACCGTGATCTCAGGAAGAGGGATCGTCGAAAGCAACCGCGCATAAGCTGCCAGATCGTAGGAGTAAGCGCGGCGAGTGTTGGGGGAAAAGGCATGGTACTTCGCCGCTAAAAAAGCCTC
>Ga0187846_10001550_pt1 | contig 12922 bp, 12 predicted proteins | sample TC_taG_FD_161473 | JGI IMG/M metagenome (GOLD analysis project Ga0187846, IMG submission 161473) | Biofilm microbial communities from the roof of an iron ore cave, State of Minas Gerais, Brazil - TC_06 Biofilm (v2) | ecosystem: Environmental > Terrestrial > Deep subsurface > Cave > Wall biofilm...
ATCACTCCGGCCAAAGGCGATAGCGGGCGCGGACCGTCCTTCGACCACGCGTTTTGCACGGAGGTGGCTTCGTATCCAGATCCGGATGAGTTCTTCAATAGTTTCGAACCGTCGCTCGGCCAAGGCCGCTTCTCGTCCGAGGTGCTCGAGAGCTCGCCCGAAGAGAGCTGGCTGTGGAACAAATACAAGGCGGCGAAAGCTGGCGAAGGCGGCTGGAAGGCGTTTTTCTTCGAGTGGTTCACCTTGCCGACGTTGTACTCGCTGCCGCAGCGCGACGGCCCCTGGCGCTTCCCGCGCGATATCCGGCTACGGCAACGGCGCCTGTCGCAAATCGCTACGCGCAAAGGCTACCCGCCGGTCAGCGACGCGCAGATGGCGTGGTGGGTGCGCGAGTGGATGAAAAAAGGCGGCGACGACGCGGCCGAAGAGTGGATGCGCCAGGAGTACCCCGACGACGACGTCACCTGCTTTGAGCGCTCATCGCATTCGATGTTCCGCGCGGTTCTGCCGATCGTGCGCGAAAGCGTCGAGGCGGTCGACGAGGATTGTCCGCAGGCGGCGCTTGGGCGGTTGGTCACTGATAAGGCGGCGCTCATGGATCCGAGCGCGGCGCATGACGTGACCTTTTGCGAGGACCCCAAGGTTGATCTCGAGCGCCGGCCGGGCGCCGTCATGTTCAAGCCAGTCGACCCCGATCATATCTACACGCTGGGCGCCGACGTCGCTGATGAGGAAGAATACGATGACGACGGCGACGAGGACGAATCGGCCTTCTCAACGATTGAGATCTACGACTGCATGACGCGCGAGGAAGTCTTCTTGTGGCGCGGCCGACTCGATCCGGAGGACTTCGCCGAGCAGATCGCCGCCGCTGGCTATTACTACAATACCGCGATGATCAACGTCGAGATGAACCAGATGGGCATCTCGACATGCTTCCAACTCAAAAAGCGCCTGAGCTATCCGTACTGCTTCAAGTGGCCGGACTTCGACCGCCCTGAGAAGTACACCAAAAAAGAGTTCTGGGTCACCAACAAGGCGACCAAGAAGCTCATGATCAGCTCGCTGCGCCACGCGATTCGCGAGCGTCTCTACATCGTGCGGTCCGAATGGCTGCGCGACGAGCTGCAAGGCTATCGCATCCTGCACGGCAAGCTCAGCGCTGGCACTGAGAGCTACGCCGATTGCCTGATCGCTGCTGCCTTGGCCTGGCAAGCCGTCGAGCAGACGGGTGATCTGTCGACGATGGTGGTGCGCAGCCTGCGCGAGACGGGCAAGACAGGCGCCGGAGCGGCTGCGCACGCTATCGCGCGCGCGGGCAATAAGAAGGGCCTGGCCGCCGTGCCGCCAGAACTGCCTGCTGAGCTGGGCGCCGCCGTGGCGCCGACGAAAATCCTCGATATCTGGAGCGCCGCGACGCTGGACGAACCGAACTTCACCTTCGAGCAGAACCTCGAGACGATGGGCAAGGAGTTCCTCGAATCGCTACCTACGAGTACCGCTGCAGGTTCGGACACTACCTAGAACGCGACTTTGCGATCGGTAGCGCGGCGCCGTTCGTGCCTTGTCTCGAACTGGTCGACGTCGGCAAAACGCGCAACGTCGAGTGCGGCGAGATCGCGCAGCGCGTCTTCTCGGTGGCCGGCGTGCACACAGGCGATCCGTTCCGGCGCTACTGGCTCTCGGACCGCTCCAATCACGCGTTGGTCGACCAAGGCCGCGACTTCCTAGAGCCCGCATTCGTGCCGCGCGATAACTTCGAGGCGCGCAAGATCGAGGCGGCTACGGGGCGCACGTACGTCGGGGATGACTACACCAGCTTGCGCGCTGGCAATCGGCGCGCTATCGACAAAGCGCTCGGCATCCGCGTCGATCCCAAACCGGAAAAGAAAAAGCCTCATCCGCTAGGTGGTTGGGTGAGTGGTGAAATTGCAGATCCCGTCAGCCGTCGGCGCGATATCTTGCAGCGCTACCGCGCAGCTAAGGAACGCGGATAAGTGGCGCTGGCTTACAACCTGCCGCAAGGGCCAAAACAGAAACTGAGCCGCGAAGATCAGGGCAGGCTACTCTACCGGCTACACAAGTTCCGCATGCAGTCGCTGCTGGGCGAGGAAGACCGCCAAGCGGTCGACCGCAAGGGCGCCAACATGTACACCGGGCGCCTGTGGGAGGGCGGTGTGACTGCCGGGCGCCTCGCGATTACGGTCATGAAGGCCAAGGCGCTCGTCGAGCGGCTGGCATCCATGATGACCAAATACTGGCCCATTCCTGTGGTCGCGGCAATCAACGGCAACGACGACAAGGGCGCTGCGCTCATCAGCGCCGGCGTCATGATGAATTGGCTGCGCGAGAATATGCAGATGCTCATCAAGCGCGGCGCTCGGCTGTGTGCTTTCACCCGGCCGATTCTGTGGTACGTCTGGTGGGATGCGAACCGGCGCGAGATTGGCGACTTTCGCACACGGCTCGTGCCGGCGCATAAATGCATCATCGACAACCGCTACTTCTGGGTGCGCGAAATGGAGTTCGTCGGTATCCGCGAGCGTGCGACCCGCGCATCGCTGATCGAACTGTTCCCAGATAAGGCGCGCGAGATCGAACTGGCGGTGAGCGGTGGCGCTGAGAGCGTCATTGCGCGCCGGGGGGATCCACTGAACCGTTCTATTCCCGGTACTGGCCCGACTTTGGCGCGTGTGGTCAGCTTCGATCAAGGCCAGACTTTCCAAGGTAAGACGACGTATCGCACCAGTTCGCGCGGACGCAAGAACCCGCTAGCCGAAGAGGTCGACGTCGAGTACCTTTGGATTCGCGATCACACGCCCGAACGGCTCAATAAGCCGGCGCTGGACTTGTACGGACGCCCGCGCTTCAAGATCGTGCGCAACGAGGCGGGCGAGATTCAATGGGACGTCACTGGCTACGAGACGATCGAGGTGCCAGGTCTTGGTCCCGTGCTGCAGCCCAAACTCGAAGTGCAGCGCGAGCCGCTTTGGCAGCCCGAGGTCCGGCGTAAGTACCGCCACCGCCGCTACATCGTCTGGATTCCTGGCGACGATATCATCCTGCTTGATGCGTCTTGGAACGGACCCGTGCCCCTTACCAGCCAGCGCGATGACCTGCCGCTGGACGGCTACTGGAGCGAAGGCAAAGCGCTGCGCCTGACCTCGCTGTCGCTTGCCATGAACGTGCTCTATACCATCATCTTTGATCGGCTCAAACTGTCGTTAGGCGGCAGCTGGTTCGCGACCGCGAGCTCAGGCATCGCGGCCAATAAGCTCGTGCCCGAAGCCGGCATGGTCTACAAAGTCCGCAACATCGACGCGATCAAGCCGATCGAGTACACCGTGCTGGACGCAGCGTACTTCCAGCTCGCGCGCATCATCGAAGACGAGATGCGCGACCTGCTAGGCATCAGTTCGCCGATGCAAGGCGAAGCCGCCGGTCGCGCTGATTCGCCGACCACCTACGACAAACTTATCGAACAAGGCGGCTCGGTCACCGTCGATACGACGCAGATGCTCGAGCTCACGATCCAGGAATGGGCCGAGATCGCCGTCTGGTACATGCAGACGCGCTACACCCACGAGCACATGGTCGAGGTCGAGCTCGATGACGGCACGACGACGTGGGAAAGCGCCTCGGCACTTGCGACGCGCGGCGAGTTCTCGGTCAAGATGGAGGTCGCCTCGATGATCGCTTGGAGCGAAACTGCCATGTGGGAGCGCGCCAAGGAATACCATCAGATGGGTATTTACGCGCTGCCGATGATGGTCAAGGTCGGGCACGTACCGCATGGCCGCGAAGCGCTCAAGCAGATGGGGCAGCTGCGCCGCGATCCCAGCCGCACTTACCTGATCGGAGCGGCCGCCCAGCCCGCCCTACCTGGCCAACGGCAGCCCGCGCGCCTGGGCCCTAGCGGCAGACGCAGCCACCATGCTCCGGGGCGCTGAAGGTCAGTGGTTCCGCGGGCGTAAGATGTTCAGCCGGCAGCGCTACCGCGACATCCAAGTCGGCTTGCAGCGCGGCACATACCACCGTAGCCCGCAGGTCAACCGCGACGCGCAGGATCTGCTCGACGCGCTCTTCCGCGTGCTGGCGGCCGTGGCGCATGCGCGCGGTAACGCGCACTACGCGATTCCCATCAAAGATATCGAAAGCGCGATCTTTCCGGCAGGATAGAACGTACGTTCCTCCAAGGCGGCGCGCGGAATCGCATGTTTCCGGAGGCAGCTGTTGGCTCAGACGACCCGCGTCTACGATAAACTTGCACCCGAGCAAGTCGCTCGCGACGTTCTATCGGAGAGCACGACGCCATCGCTTCACGCGCTGCCGTCGCCAGATGAGCCGGTCACGATTCCAGATAAGCGCGCACAGGTTCTCCAAGAGTGGGCTCGGCTCGTTGCAGCGTGTTACATGCTGCAAAAGATCGAGACCAACGATGAACGCCTGGCGAAGATCGCCGAAATGCGCTCGTACGCCGAACACGTCATCGACCTTGAGGAAGAAGCCACCGGGATGGAGGCTGGAGCGCCGGAGCCGCCACCCACTGTTGCACCGACAGCCGCGCAGCCGGCAGCAGGGCCAGCGCCAGTCGGAGCGCCGCAAGGCGCCCCGCCGGCGATGGTTCCCCCACCCTCGGGAGCTAGCCCGCAGCAGTAGCGGGCGGAGGAACTGAATCGTGGCTAAACGTCATTCGTTCAAGAAAAGAGGCGGCAAGAAAAAGCGCGGTTATGGCCGCAAAAAAGGGCACCGGCGTGTGGGCCGTCGCCACGGCCGCAAGCGCGGCGCCATAATGTGACCGCGCTGATCACAGACTGAACAGACGGAGCCGACTGTCAGATGCCAGACTCAAAAGACCCAAATCAGGAGACTCCGTCTCCGTCTTTCCGCACGCTCGCCGAGCAAGCGCGCGCAGAGCAACTCGACGACCTCTCGGGCGACGAACTGCCGGGGGACGAGGACCAGCCCGGCGCTGAGGTTGCGACCACGCGGCGCGCTGCGCCGACAGAACCAAGCGACGAAGAGGCAGAGCTCACCGCTGAGTACATCGCCAAGCTGCCGCCCAAAGTCCGAGCGCGAGTGCAAAAGTATTGGGACGATGAGGCGCAAGCGGCTCGCTTCCGCGACGAACTCACGCCGTTCGCTCCGCTGTTGCAGGAGATCCACAAAGACCCTGCGTTACGGCGCAAACTCGAAAAACTCTCCGAGAAACAATTCCGCGATTGGCTGCTGGCCGAGGCGATGCCGATTTACGAAGAGCACTTTGAGAAGAAGCCTCCCGTGCGGCGCGCCGAGCCAACCGTCAAACTCGATCCGGAGACGCAAGGCACGCTCAGCAGGCTGGCTAAAGACCTGGACGAACGCGACAACGAGCGGCTCACGCAGCAGCACATCGAGTTCCGCAAAAAAGAACTCAAGGAATTGCAGCACGGTAAGGGCCGCGAGCTGTACTACTACCACAACCCCAAGACCGATCCGGACGCGGAGCGCAAGAACCGCCAGGCGCGTTCGCTCGCGCAGCACTTGCTGACCAACGCCGAACGCTGGTCGCGCGCTGAGGGGCGCGTGATTCCGCTGGGCGAGGTGTATGCCGATTGGAAGCAGCTCTATGCGCTGTCGCATCCGCCGACGGCTGAAGTTCCCGCCGGCAGCCCGGAGATTTCGCCAGCCGCGCCTGCGAGTGCTGAGCAAGGCCGCGATGCAGCGCTCGCGCTGTTGCGTCGCTCCGGTGGATTCCGCGGCCTGCAAGACCGGCTGCAGAACAGAGGGAGATAGACTAAGTGGCAAACTATGCGTCAGCCGTCGTAAGTTACGCCGACGCGCTCAACGCGGTGACGTTCCCCAACGTGCCCCGCAACAAGATCGTCGATCAGGTCTTCGACACCTCGCCGTTCTACGCGCTGCTGCGCGGTGCGAAGCACATACGCGAGGTGCGTGGCGGCTTGTTCCACCAACGTACGATCAACGTCGGCAAGTCGCCCAACTTCGTGTGGTACGCGGGCTCGGGCGGCTGGAAGATGCAGACCTTCGAAGGGCTTATTGCCTTCGGCTGGGACTGGAAGTTTGCGCATGATGGCGTGGTCATCTCCGGTGATCAGATTATCAAGAACGAGTACAGCGATGATGCCATCGTCGATTTGATTCAAGGCAAGATCGACATTGCCGAGATGACCGGGCCGGATCAGATGGCGCAGGACCTGTATCGCAACGTGCCGGGCGGTACGAACACCGACGGTACGGCGGGCAATCCCAACGCGTGGGAAGGCCTGGCGGTGCAGGTCGACAACGGTACGATCAGCGCTACGGTCGGCCAGCAGTCGCGCACGACGTATTCGATTCTGAACTCCAAGGTGAACTACAACAGCGCCATCGGCGCTGGCATGATGGCGGCGCTGCAGGCGCTGTGGCTTGCCGCCAACCGCGGCGGCCTGTCGCGCACGAAGCTCAATCTGGTCACCGAGGCGATTTACGGCTCGATGTGGGGTCAGCTGCAGACCCCCGAACGCTACACCATCGACCCGGCACGCTTGGAGGCGCTCGGCATAAAGACGACGGGCGGCAATGACCTCGGCTTCAACGACTCTGTCATACTGCTCGACGAGAAGGTGCCCACCGGCGTGCAAAAGCCGGTGCAAGCGGGCGGATCGGGCGGGTACTGGTACGGGCTGAATACGGACTTCTTTGAGCTGGCGGTGCACCCGGACCGCTTCTACTCGATCGGTGAGTGGTTCAAGGACCCAGACGGAGACTCGTACTTCATTGACATCTACTTCGCGGGCGCGTTGATCGGCCTGCGTCCAAACCGTCAATTCGTCGCTTGGATGAGCGGCGGGTAGGGAAGCAATCATGGCCAAGTTCAAGGGCCCGGCCACTCCGGGCAAACTGAGCAAGTCCAACGAGGTGCACATCAAGGTAAGCGGCCTCATTCACACCGCCGATTCAATCGACGGCGGGCCTTCTGGCCTGTTCGTTGATCGCTTCGGCCCACCAGGAATGCCGGACGATAGCGGCTGCGTGCTGCTCGACAGCGGTACGCATACCAAAGATAAGGGGTTCGTCGGCGCGCACCGCAAGCTGGCCGATAATTGGCTGAGCAAAAAGCCGTAAGGAGCGTTTGATTTGTACGGGCAACGCGTTCTCGTCTCGAGTGGCGCAGGCGCCGAAGGCGATAACCTCTACGGTCAGGGGATCTACAACGACACGACCGGCAATCTGACGGTTGGCATGCCGCTGTTCTACGACGTCACAGACGCGGCGCAGTTCAACGGCAACATCGGCGGCCAGTACGGCTCGACCGCGCTGTCGCCTGCGGTCGTGCCCTCGGGCGGAAACTTCTTGCTGAGCACCAACGCCAACGCCGGGGCCAATCCGCTCATGATCGGCATCTACCAGCCGGACAACCCATCCGACGTGCCGGCTAAAGGTGCGCCGGTCAAGTTCGTCGTGCTGGGGCGCTGCGTCGCCTCGGCGGCTGCCAAGACCGCCGGTACGGCGGTCACCGTTGGCGGCGTGCTTACGATTGATACAACGCAGACCTCGCTGCTGGCGGTCGCCGCGGCGATTCGCATCTTCGCTGGTATCGCGCTCGCGACCAAGACGTTCCTGACTTCCGGTACTACGATCATCGCGGTGCCCGGTTCGGGAACCACGACCGCGCTCGTCAACGCAGCCATAAGGCCGAGCTGAGGACATGGCAAAAGCAAAAGAACGCCCGCTCAAGCCGCCAGCGGACTTCACGCCGTTGCACGGCGCAACCGGCCCGGTGGGCGAACCGATGGGCGATGTGGGAACAGCGCGCAGAGCGGTCAAGGCGGACAAAGCCGAAGACTTGGTGCCTGATTTCCGCGCTCTGACACGCACCGTCCGCATCATCAACCGCGGCGAAAAGGGGACACTCGATCGCGAGGACGGTACGCCCGGTACGCTGCATCGTGGCTTCATGGCCTGCGTCAACGGCGAACTGTATCCCGACGGGGCAGACCCGGAGGACGAGGACACCTGGCTGCAGCCCGGCGAGTACATGGACGTTCCCAAGGACGTGGCGATTTCAATCGCTGGCAACTGCTTCGACCCGGTGCTGCCTGACCGCAACGATATCATCCGCCGCTACGGTGACTTCCAATACCAAGAAGGACCAGCGATTCTGCGCAACGCGCCGACGGTCAAGGTCGGGCCTCCCGCCCTGCCCGATCTCGTCTTGCAGCAAGTTGACGGACGAGGCCGTCTCGTCGGCGAGCCGCGCGCGATCTGGGACCTCTATCTCAAAGGCGTGACCTACTCGAAACTTGCCAAAGTCGAGGTGATGGTGCCAGTATGATTCGTCGAGCTCTACTACTCGTAGTCTGCCTCGCGGCGCTGCTTGTGCCGTGGTCTGCTCCGCAGCCAGCGGCAGCGCTGCCGCTGACCAGCGGCGTTCCGTTCTTCATCTCGCCCGTGATCCAGCCAGGCTTGCAGTATCAGATCATCACCAACGCCATGGGGACGGCTGCCGTCTCGATCACGTTTTCGGGAACTGGTTGCGCCGCGGGCTGCACGACGACGCTGGCCTTGACCGCCGGCGTCGCGCCGACCGTCTTTTTCGGAGCGTACTCGGAATCGACGGCGGCCAATACCGGAACGCTCAACTGCTACGACAATTACAACGCGGCCTCGGGCAACCAGATCGTCACCTGGCCCACGCCGCCCGCCGGCGGTGGAACGAGCGGCATGTACGTGCCGTCCTTCATGGGCGGCATCTCGCTCGTCAATGGGCTGACCTGCCAGATGACCACAGCTGCGTCGGTTGCTAACGGCATCGTCGTCGTCTTCCGGTGATTCGTGCGGCGCTCTGGCGGACCGCGCAAAAAGTGGATTCAAGGGGCGATCAAGCGCAGGGGCGCGCTACGCCGTAAAGCCGCGCGCGCACGTATGAGCACGCGCGCCTATGCAGAAAAGCACAAGCACTCGCCGGGCGCCACCGGCCGCCAAGCGCGGCTCGCCCTCACCCTCTCGAAGCTGCGCCGCAAAAAGCGGCGCTAAGCCGCTGTGACCTTCAACGATATTCAGAACGAGATTCTGTTTCGTTCGCGAGCGCATGGCATCAACTGGGGTGGCGCGCCGCAAAACGCAGCGACGGATTTTCTGGCGCCCTACGCGCTGGCGGCGTTCATCAACGAGGGCTATAACGAGTTTTTGTCATTCACCAAGGACACCCCGATCGCAACCTTATTGCTGACCACGCCCTCAGTCGCCAATGCCAACAACCTCGCCCTCAACCCATTGCCGCCGACGGCCCTCGGTGCGACCAACCCCTCGATCATGAAGGTGATGCGTGCCTACTACACGCAGGCGGGCAGCGCCATGCGCCGTACGCGGCTCATCTCGAGCATCCGCTTCGACTTCGTGACTGGCGGGTTCGTGCGTCGGCTGGGGAACTATTCGAGCTATCCGCGTTTCGCGTCGCAGTTCTTGGGCGAGCGCACGCTTGAGTTCTACCCGGGCTTCGGGGTGGCCAACGATACGATCAGCCTGTGGTGCATTCCCGACCCGCAAAGCTCGCCTGCGGCCGTCACGGCCGCGCAAGGCGGGGTGCTGGCCGCCGCTGCGGACGTGCCGCTCATTCCGCCGCAGTTCCACGGCGCGCTCGTCGAATACGTGCTCATGAAGGTGTTCGATCCCGTCAACCGGCAGGCGGGCTACGATCGCGCCGAAAAGCGCTGGCAGCAGTACCTCGAAGAGGCGGCGTTCTTCGGATCGACGTTCACCGAAGGCGATCCGGAACAGGGCGTGCTCGACAACTACATCTCAGATGATGAGCTCGGTTTGATCTACGATATCCCGTGAGCTAGATGCCCTTCTCGACGCTGCCTGTCGCTGATAGCGACACCAACCTGTGGGTCGTTATCGACCAGCTCGACGCGGGCTGGTCGACGCGTAGCTTTCCGCATCTGCTGGACCCGCGCAAACTCTTCATCGCGGACAACGTTCAATTCCCCAAAGACGGACTTGTCTCAAAGCGCGCCGGCAACGTGGTCTATGGCAACGGCACGGGTCTTGTCGGTACGGGCGTGCGCACGCTTTCCGCGACCCGCTTTTACACTGGTACTCCGATATCCGGCACGCTCATCATTCAGAACAACGGGAACATTTACACCGGCGTCGACCTCACCGGCGCTTTCACGTCACGCGGCACGGGCTTCTCGACGACGCAGCCGGCCTCGTTCGCGCAGATCTTCGATCCGGACTTCAACGGTGGCGGCGCGAACGCGTCCGATGCACTGTATATCTGCGATGGGTCGCGGGTGCCGCAACTGTGGAACGGCACGACGATGGTCGCGATCAACACCGGGCTAGGGTTTCCGCTTAACCGTGCCGGCGGCGCAGCGATCACGCCTAAGTTCTGCTATGCCTGGGAAAACCACATGGTGTTCGCTGGCGAGCCGACTGAGCCGGGCGCTGTCTATATCTCAGATGCCTTTCGCCCTGAGCGGTTCACCGGCACCAACTTCACCGATACGGCGGGCAGTTCGTACGTCGCGCTCTTCCCAGGCGATCGCGACGGCAAGCTGGGCGACGTCACTGGCTTTGCTAGCGTCGGACCCTACCTGATCGTCTTCTTTCGCGCTGGCGTCGTATCGCTGTTCAACACGGGGGCGTATGGCGGCTTCCAGTACCGGCGTAACGTTGTCAGCTCGACGGTCGGCTGCACCTCGCCTTTTTCAATCGTCGAGTTTGACACCTACGTGGTCTTCTTCGGCGGCGATCGCTTCTACGCGACCCAGGGCACACCGGGCGATATCGTCTACCTGCCGGACGAAGTCCCCTCGCTGTACGCGCAAAACTCCAAGAGCGTCCGGCCGCCCGAGATCGTCAACCTCACGACCGTCGAGTCGGTGCGAAACGACGATGAATATTGGGCCAGCTACGATTTCGATGGTAGCGGTATTCAAAAACGGATTGCGGTGTTCAACCGGCGCGTCAATGGCGGCTGGCAGTACGGCGCGCCAACGGGCGGTGCCTGGTCGCGTTGGCCGAGCGGTATGCACCTGGGTTGCGCGGTGCGTTGCGGCGGCGCCGGCGATATCAAGCAAATCTATTGGGGCGCCGCCGACACCGATCAGATTGCCATTTTCGATCAAGGCGTCTTTGGCGACCTCGGCAACGCAATTACAGTCGAAATCCGCACGGCTCAGTTCTTCTTGGACCGCCCGATCTGGCCCAAGGAGGTCGTCTATTTGTACCCGTTGCTCGTCTTCGATGCGGGCTTCGGTACGTTTACGAGCACGAGCGCCCCGTACGTCGTGTATGACTCGAGTCAGTTCAACGCGACGCAGATCAGCGTCACTATCACGCCACAGGGCTCACTATGGGGTTCCTTTAATTGGGGTAGCGGTGTGTGGTCCAGCTCCGCGACCCAAACGTTCGTCTTCGGTATCCCGAGCTGGAACCAGCCCGGTGTGGCGGCCCCTCGCGGACTGTCCTTCGGTCTTGGAATCGTAGAAAGCTCGACGAATCCGTTCAACCTGATTGGGTTCGTCGCACAGGTGAAAGTCGATGAGCCTCAAGTCGGCGCTCTGTAAATCGCTGCTCGTTCTGTGCGTGCTGCTCTCGCCGATTGCGGCGCGGGCAGGGTGCGCTAGTCTGCCCAACGCTCAGCCGGCGCTGGGAACGACGGCCAACCCGGCACCGATCTGGGGCAACTTCAATAGCTTGCAAACCTGCGCTACGACCGTCGACAACACGCAGATTGGGCCGCTCGGCATCTACCCGAACCAGCTGCTGCCGCTGACCACGGCGCAGGGCACCTTCGGGGGTACGAATCCGGCCGTGGGCTTCGCATTCGGACCCTATGCCGTAGGCATCGTGCCACTTACCGTTGCAGCGCCGAGCGGGCAGACGGCCGATATTGCGGATGTAACGCTCAACGCGGTCAAAGTGTTCTTCATCGGCTCTACCGGCAGCTCGTTCTTCAATGCGCCTGTGAACTTCACGGCTAACGGATCGTGCGCTGCTGCAAATGTGTGCATCACTAACGACAACGGTGCGACCAACGGTCTGCTGTTCAATGTGCCAACGGGCTCGACCAACGGCGTTCGCTTCCAAGTGAACGGTGTGACGCGGGATCAGATCGACGGCAACGGTGCCTTCGTGTTGGCGGGCAACGGTACAGTGCCGGCCGCGGCTGTAGCGATACAGAACGACAACGGTGCTACGGCTGGGATGATTTTTAACGTGCCGACAGGTAGCGTGAGCGCCTTCCAGTTTGCCATCAACGGCACGACCAGGGTGCTACTCTCGCCGAACGCAGCGGTCGGTACTGTTGAACCCTGCCCGACCATAAATGCCTCGGCGGTATGCGCGCCTGCGGCACCGGGCTACACTGCCGCTGGCGTCAATCTCGGTAGCACATATCATGTTGTCGTCCAAAGTTCCGTCGTCACGCTTAACGGGACTTGTCTGAACAGTACGATTTGCGCGCTGACGAGTGAAACGAACACTAGCTTCACGAACAGCGCCGTTTTTGCGAGCTCGACGAGCTACTCATGTCAGGTTGGCACCCAGGGGTCGATCCCGAATACGGTTATCATCATCCCCGGCCAAACCAGCGGCTCAGCGATGTTTTACAATCTGTTCAACGTCGGGGGCTCGATTGCTGGAAGCCCTAGCTACACCGTGACCTATATGTGTACGGGGACATGAGCAAACCCAGCGGCGCAGGCTTGTCTGAACCGGTCGGCCGGACCGCTGGGTTCAGCCAGCAGCGTATCACGTCGGATGTGCTACGGCAAGGTCTGGGACACAGATGAGTGCTCTGCCCTCCTCCGCGGCTCCAGTGGCGGTTCCGAACTTCCCCTTCGCGGTCACGAAGTTCCAGGACAACATTCCCTGGAACGGCGGGTGGGTGCGCATCCTGGCGGCGGGCTTCGTCGCCCCTGTGACCGTA
>Ga0187846_10001551_pt1 | contig 12920 bp, 10 predicted proteins | sample TC_taG_FD_161473 | JGI IMG/M metagenome (GOLD analysis project Ga0187846, IMG submission 161473) | Biofilm microbial communities from the roof of an iron ore cave, State of Minas Gerais, Brazil - TC_06 Biofilm (v2) | ecosystem: Environmental > Terrestrial > Deep subsurface > Cave > Wall biofilm...
TGCTTTCTATGGCCTCCATTCACGATCTGTCGTTGCGCGGAGACCGCTTTCAGGCCTAACAGGCCGCGGAAAAACTCATTTCGGCGCTGCAAACGTTTCCTCGGCGGCTAAAGCCGCCACTGATTTGGTGGCACTTACGGCGCGGCTCGAAGCCGCGCCCTTTCAAAACACGAACGAAAGTCGAGTTTTTCCGCATCCTGCTTAGGCGCGCCAGCCGCGAAGCGGCGGCACGAAAGTCGATCTTCTTACGCCGATGGCGCTTTTGCGGTGGATTCGCGCACCACGAGTTCGGGTTCGATGGCGATTTCGGAGGGATATTCCTGCTTGCCCTCGATGCGCTCGACCAGGCTCTGGGCGGCGACCTGGCCCATGCGGACGAGTGGCTGGCGAACCGTGGTCAGGCTGGGGAAGTGGAAGGCGGCGCCGGGAATATCGTCGAAGCCCATCACGGAAACGTCGTGCGGCACGCGCAGGCCGGACTCCTGAAAGGCGCGGATGGCGCCGATGGCGGAGATGTCGTTGTAGGCGAACAGCGCGGTGAAAGGTTTGCCGCGCGCGAGCAACTGTTTGGCGAAGGGATATCCGAGCTTGGGCGAGGGATCGTCGATGTCGATCTGGATGGTGAGGTCGGGATCGATTGCGATGTGCAGCTGGCGGGCCACTTCGCAGATGGCGTCCCAGCGGTCTTTGGCGTCGGAACTGATCGGGTTGCCCTTGAGAAAGGCGATGCGTTTGTGGGAGAGGCTGGCGAGGTGATCGAGCGCGAAAAATGCGGCGCGGCCATGATCGAGGATGATGTTGGTGACGCCCTCGAGTTTCTTGTGGCCGGCGACCGCGACAGCCGGCAGGATTGGGGCCTCGGGCAGCTGGGTGTCGATGGTGATCAGGCCTTCGACGCCGCGCTGCAACAGCATTTGCGAATTGCGCCGCAACAGGTTCAGGTCGTGGCGGTGGGCGACGGTGAGAAAGAAGTAGTCGCGCTGGCGGAGATGGTCTTCGATGCCGCAGATGACTTGCGAGCCGTAGGAGTCGCCGATCTCCTCGGCGATCACGCCGATGGTGTAGGTGCGCTTCTTGCGCAGGGTGCGGGCAAAGTAGTTGGGGCGGTAGTCGAGTTCCTTGGCCGCGGCGAAGATGCGGTTCCTGGTGGATTGCGGAATCGAACTGGCGGAGGGCGCGTCGTTGAGCACGGAGGAGACGGTGCCGGGAGTGAGTCCCAGATGCTGGGCCACGGCCTTCAGAGTGACGACCGGCGAGCTCGCGAGCTTCCTGTAAGGTTTCATGATTGCGGATGAATCGGTTGCATGGAGGCCCGGGGTGCCTCTGGGCAGAAGATTCTATACCAGAACGGCCAAGCGCTCGCTTAGCAGGTTGCGGAAAAACTCATTTCGGCGCTGCAAACGTTCCTCGGCGGCTAAAGCCGCCACTGATTTTGTGGCACTTACGGCGCGGCTCGAAGCCGGGCCCTTTCAAAACACGAACGAAAGTCGAGTTTTTCCGCATCCTGTTAGGGTTCGTCAGGCGGGCATGCGGCGCTCGCTGTTAGGCTTCGATCCGCGCAATGCGAAAAAGAGGATGTAGAGGTAGCAGAGCACGGGCAGGAAAAAGGCGTGGTGGATGCCGATGCGATCCGCGATAAAGCCCTGGGCGAGCGGAATTATGGCCCCGCCGACGATCGCCATGATCAAAAGCCCGGAGCCATCACCGGTGAGCGGGCCGAGTTCGGCCACGCCCAGGGTGAAGATGCTGGGGAACATGATGGAGTTGAAGAAGCCGACCAGGATGATGCTCCACATGGCGAGGTGACCGGTGCCGAGCATGGAAATGGCTACGAGCGCGCTGGTAGAGATCGCGCAAACGCCGAGCAGCAGTCCGGTGCGGGCGGTGGCTTTGCCTCCTTGCAGAGCTGCGACGAGCGCAATGGCTGCCGAGGAAATCGCCACCAGCACGAACAGCGGACGTCCTGCGACCACCAGCCACGCGAGCCAGGCAAGATTGGGCACGCCGGGCTGATATCCGGCGGGCATGCGGCTCGCGATCGGGTAGGAAAGCAGAATCACGGCAATGCTGATGGCGGTGACCACGGCCATGTAGGCTGCTTTGGCTCCGCCCAGGAAGTTTGATCCGATGAAACGCCCGACCATGGCGCCACCCCAGTAGAACGCGACGAAGCTGGCGGCAACTTTTTCAGTGAGGCCGCCGATGTCGGGCTGGCTGAAGTAGTTGACCAGAAAGCTCCCGATGGAAACCTCGGCACCGACGTAGACGAAGATGGCGATGGCTCCAAAGATCAGGTTCGGGTGGTTCCAGATCGAGTCGCTGACTTTTTCTCCGAGGTGGTGTTGGGCATGCTCGATCTTCGGCAGCTTGAAACTGCCGATGGCGACGGCGAGCACGACCAGGGCGATGCCCAGGCCGACGTAGGGCGTCTTGACGGTCGCGGCTTCGTGCAGGCGATAGGCTTGCAAAGCATCGGGCGCCAGGGCGCGGACTTCGTCCAGCGTTTTCGGAACGGCGCTGAGAATGAGGAGGCCGCCGAAGAAGGGCGCGAGGAAGGTGCCGAGGGAGTTAAAGGCCTGCGTCAAATTGAGACGGCTGGAAGCAGTTTCTGGTTTGCCGAGAACTGTGACGTAGGGGTTGGCTGCGACCTGCAGGCAGGTGATGCCGGCGGCGAGAACGATGAGGGCGCCAAGGAACAGCGGGTACGACGGAACGCTGGCAGCGGGGACGAACAGGAATGCGCCCAAGCCCATAGTGATCAGGCCAACTACCATCGAACGCTGGTAGCCGATCCAGTCGATGATCTTGGCGGAAGGGATCGAGAAGATGAAGTAGGCGCCAAAAAAGGCGAACTGGATCAGCATCACCCTGGTGTAGTTCAGGTCGAAGATGGACTTCAGGTGCGGGACGAGAATGTCATTCAGGCAAGTGAGGAAGCCCCACATGAAGAAAAGTGTGGTGACGACCATGAGGGGGCCGGTATAGGAGCGGGAAGTATCGGGTGCGACTGGCGTGGCGGCGTTTGGGGTGACGATGGCCATGAGCGTAGTCCCTGGACCGGGAGTTTCAGCGGGCATCATAGCATCGCGCAGCGGGAGGTGGGTTCTGGCGCGAGCGCGGGTAGTGAACCAAGGCGGATCAAACTGAGCTGCAACCGGGGGCGGATTGTTCGACTGCGCAGGCGAGGCCAGTTCGACTGGGCTCCGGGCGGGTCGACGCCGCAAACACGCAAAACAAGTTCGTCTGCTTGGGCTTCGCTCGAAAAAGCGACTAGCTTTAGGGTAGCCGAAATAGTATGGTGGGACCAACTCGCGGGATCACCAGACATTTCTGGAAACGTTTGGACTTCCAGAGTCACTATTCAGCAATCAGGGACGCCCAGCTAGGAATGCACCAATTCAGGGGGGCCTCCACGCGGTCGTGAAGGCTCGTGCGTTAGCGCTGGAAGAAAGCTCTCTGCTGTGTTCGACGGGAGAGGTAGCTATGCGCACCAGCCCGGCTTTAGCTGCGATCGAAACCCCTGCCCAACCGACGCGAGTCCGCGCGGATGAGGTCATCAAGAATCTAGTCGAACTGATCGAGTGCGCCGGCGACGGCTCGGGCGGCGTTTTGCCGTCCGGCCTGAATCCCACGGAAGAGATCCTGGTGGACACGGAGGTGGAGGGCTGCCGCTACCTGCTGGTGCGGATGCCTAAGCCGGGACGGAACCGGGTGCAGCTCAGCCCGCGGGAGCAGGAGATCGTGCGCATGGTGGCGAAGGGTCATCCCAACAAGGTGATCGCCGACGTGCTCAACATCAGCTCGTGGACGGTGTGCACGCACCTGCGGCGAATCTTTGCCAAGCTGGGAGTGAGCTCGCGGGCGGCGATGGTGGCGCAGCTGCTGGAGTCGGGCGTAGTGGGTGAACCTCGGGGGCCGGTGAGCGTGCGGTAAGGGGCAAAGGCATTAACCCCAGAGGGCACAGAGGCTTCACAGCCGGTATTCGCTGAGGTCGCCGGTGGCGAGCTGGCTGCCGGGGTCGGATGGCTCGAGCGCTGAGGCCGGCGGCGCGGCAACTTCCTGCTCTGCTTCAGTTTCAGTTCGATGACTACGGCTGCGAATCACCTGCGCGGCGGCATCGCCGACTCGCGCTCTCCGGATCAAACGCAAGAGGTTCCCGCCCAGAATCAGCGCTTCTTTCTCTTCAGGCAGGCCTAACAAGCGAATCTTGTGCAGCTCGACGCCGGGGTGAATCCAGGGACCGTCGGTGCCGAACAGAAGCTTGCGCGGACCGCCGCGCTTGACCGCCTCGACGATGTAGTCGAAGCGGCGGACGGTGGAGGTGTCGGCGTAGACGTTGGGATAGCGCGCAATCTGATAGACGACCTGCTGGTGGGCGCGCCAATCGTCGGTGTAGCTGCCGAGGTGGCCGACGATGAAGTTCACGCCGGGATACTGGGGCGCGAGCATGTCGATGACTTCGGGGCGGCTGATCACGTCGATGAAGATGGGCAGGCGGAAGGCGCGGGCGGTTTCGCAGACTTCGCGGGTGGGCATGGCTTCGAAGCCATGAATCTTGATGCCGCGGAAGCGCCAGCGGCGCACGGCACGCGCGACCATGGAGAAGATGCGTCCGCGATCGCGGGTGGAGTGGACGAAGGCGAATCCGATGAGGCGGCCGGGATAGCGCGCGACGATGCGGGCGAGTTCGGCGTTGGCGCGGTTGTAATCGGAGTTGAAAGTGGCGCAGACGACGGTCTTGTCGATGCCGGCAGCGCTGGCGCGGCGCAGGTAAGTCCCGATGGCGGCTTCGGTGTTCCAGGGCGCGGTCATGCGGTCGCCTTTGCCCGCGTGACAATGGCAATCGATGATCATGCGGACCATTCCTTCTGCGGCTCGCGGGCGAGATTCGCCTGGCGCAGCCGGGAGGCGATGGCGAGATACCAGATCGAAGTTTCAATGGCCTGGTAGAAGTTGGGCAGATGGAACTTTTCGTTGGGGCCGTGGATGTGGTCGTCAGGCAGGCCGAATCCCATGAGGACGGCGGGGATGCCGAGGATTTCCTGAAAGGTGTTGACTACGGGGATGGATCCTCCGGAGCGGACGAAGACGGGGAGGGCGCCGAATCCTTTCTTGTAAGCGAGCGCGGCGGCCTGCACAGCAGGATGCTCGCGGTCCACCAGCGCTGGGTGGACGGGCGACATGGTGCGAACGGTGGAGCGGACGGTGGGCGGCGTGACGCGGGAGATGTGGTCGCACAAAAGCTTGGCGACGCGCTGCGGATCCTGGTCGGGCACGAGACGGAAGCTGACTTTGGCGAGGGCGCGCGTGGGGATGACGCCTTTGACGCCGGGGCCGGCGTGTCCGCCGGCGATGCCGTTGACGCCGACGTCGGGGCGGATGGTGGTGCGCTCGTAAAGCGTGTAACCGGACTCGCCCCAGCCTTGAGCGACTTTGGCGTCGCGCAGGATTTCCTGGTCGGCCGGGCCGGAGCGCGCCATGAACTCGCGTTCTTTATCGCTCCAGACGCGAACGTCGTCATAGAAGCCGGGAATGGTGACGCGGCCGTCGTCGTCGTGCAGTCCGGAGATGATGTCGCAGAGCGCGAGCGCGGGGTTGTGGACCGCGCCGCCGAATGCGCCGGAATGGAGCTCGTGCGGGGGGCCGAAGATTTCGACTTCGGCGCGCAGGCCGCCGCGCTGGGCATAGCTGATAGCGGGGCGGTCGGGGGCAAGCATGCGGGTGTCAGAGATCAGGGCGGCGTGGGCGCGAAGCGCGTACTGGTTGCGGGCGACAAAGGAGTGCAGGTTGGCGCTGCCGATTTCTTCTTCCCCCTCGAAAATACATTTGACGTTCAGGGGAAGAGCGCGGCTGGTCTTGAGGTAAGACTCGAGGGCCTTGACGTGGGAAAAGAGCTGTCCTTTGTCGTCGGCGGCGCCGCGGGCGTGCAGATTGTTGTTCTGGATGATGGGGGAAAACGGGGGATGACGCCACTGGGGCAGCGGTTCGCCGGGGAGAACGTCGTAATGGCCATAGATGATGAGCGTAGGGCGGCCTGGGGCGCGCAGCCACGAGGCGTAGACGATGGGATTGCCGGGCGTGGGAATGACGCGGACGCGGTCGAGGCCGATCTGGCGCAGATGCCGGGCGAGCCAGCGGGCGCAGCGCGCGATGTCGTCCTTGCGCTCCGGTTGCGAACTGACGCTGGGAAAGCGGATGAACTCCATCAGTTCGGAGACGAAGTTCCGGCGGCGGGCGCGGGCGTAGCGCAGAGGTCGCGAGATCTCCATAACTCAAGGCCGCATGGTTGCGGCGCGATGGTCAAAAAGCAGGCCGGACGCCGTCTTCGCGCATCCAGGCGCGAATCTTATCGAGCATCGAGCTGCGAATGCGGACCGCAATCTCGGGGGCCTGCGATCGCGAGGCGCTGGCGATGCCGACCAGATTCATTGCGCCGCTCGAACTGGTGAGCCAGGTGGGGCTGCCGCTGTGTCCCTCCTGGATCTTCATCTGGGTTTCGAGCAGCTCGGCGGAGATGTTGGTGACGTCGCCGCTCATCTGGAACTGGACCGTACCGCGATTGCTGCCGTCGCATCGCGGCGTGAACGCGGGATCGGGCGGCGGACAGGAATCGGCAGGATAACCGGAACAATGAGCGAGCTGGCCGTGAAGTGCGGCATCGGCGGGCGGCGAAATCTGAGAGTTGGCGCTCGACCAGAAGCCGTAGTCGGCAGAAACCGGAGCGTCGAGCGTGATGAGCCCGTAGTCGAAGGCGCGATTGGTGGCATTCGAGTCTTTCCATGCGGGGCTGACTCTGCGCTTGATCGCGTGGCGCCGGCCTTGCGGCTCAACGGCGGGGACTTTTCCGCCGTCGCGGCCGGGGATCACATCGACCGACAAGGCTTCCGTCGTGGAGGTCACGGCATTGCCAAAGATGTCCTTTTGCGGCGGGCCCTGGGTGAGAAGAACGTGCCCGGCGGTGAGGACGTGCCGGCTGCCGATGAGGGTGCCGGAGCCGCGGCCGTGGATGCGTTTTCCGGTAACGATGGGGCCGGGGAGAACTTCGTCACCAAAGTCAACGAGAAGAGAACAAATCCATTTGAAGGGCACCTGCTGAGAGTTTGAAACCGCAATGGGGTCGGGGAAGGTGACATGAGATTCGGCTTCCGGGGCGGGGGGAGGCGCGAGCAGGGAGTCGCGCAGCACCCACGAATAGTCGCCGCTGGGAATTTTCACGAGCACGGGATAGTTGGCCGTGATGCCGGCGGAAAGGGCGACTTCCACGCGGCGATTGCGCGAGCGCCCGGCTTCGTTGCGCGGGCTGGGGACGATGAGATGGCGCGCTCCGGCACCGCGCGCATGCCACACGATGCGGGGCAGAATTTTCGGATTGCCGATCAGCCGCTGCAGGGCGCGCTGAACGGTCAAAGCGCGGTGAGCGCTGATGCGATGCTCGAAGTCGGGACCGCGCTGATAGTCACGATCCGCGTGACCGACCAGATTCACTTGCAGCACGGGGCGGCAGCCGGGCCGGTGACTGCGAACAATGATCTCAGCCAGTCGCCGGACTTTCTGCTGTTCGGCGGGAGGCAGCGAGGCGATGCTTTCGGCGTAGCGCGGAAAACGGCCGACGGTCACCGGCGCCAGCCGTGGACACGAGGGAGCGCCCGCTGCCTCCCACTCGGCCTCCGATTCAAGCTCACTTTCGGAAAGCGTGGTCATCAGCTCGTTGAGTACGGCTTCGAGTTCCAGGTCGGCTTGCAACTTATCTCTCCTCAGGCGCGACGCATTGCTTGACGTACCTTTCAGAATGTCGGGCAAGACGAACCCGTGAGAGTCAAGCGTCCGTCGGCCAGACAACGGTAGCCATAAAGACAAACCATGTGCGTATTCGGGTCAGGCAGGCGGGTCACGCGGACGAGCTTGTCCTGCGGCGAGAGTTGCACGTTGATGATGATGAGTCCGCCGCCGGCGTTCACCGTGACATTGCAATTCCAGTTTGGCGGCCCTGCCATGCACGCGATGGTGGGCACGCTGAAGGACGGCTGCCATACGGCCCGAAGATAGTGTTCGGCCGCTCGCTTTGAAAAGCTCTGGGGATCGCTCTCCCAACCGGCACAATCCGCTTCCTGAGCCGGGGGAAGGTCGCTATCGATGTGGGTGACGGTCAGCGGCCCGACGATGCCGTCGAGAAAGCCGCTGGCGGTGCGAATGTCGAAGCGCTGCTTGTAGGCGTAAACGGTGTTGTAGGTTCCGGGACCGTACTGGCCGTCGACGCCGCCGGGCAAGGCGTATCCCAGATCGACGAGCGCCTGCTGGACCTTGGCGACCGCAGGGCCGGCGCTTTGAATGGGCGCAGGGTAAGGCGAGTCGATCGGGGGACCGAGCCGCAGGCGACCTTCAGCCACGGCCAGCAAGTCCGGGTCGGCGGCGAATCGGGCGCTCAGAAGAGTGCCCGGTTGCTGGGGCGAGACCGCGGAAACGGTTTCCGCTTCGAGCCGGGATTCGAATTCGCTTTCGGCGAAACTCTCGCCCAGGAGTTCCTGCTCCAGCTCCTGCAACAGGGCTTCGTAGTTGATGGCCATGGTCGCTCCAGGCGAATCGGACTCAGGGCCAGAGGTCGGCGAGGGGGGCTTCGAGGCAGCCGTTGCCGTCGTCGAGGCCGGTTTCCAGGCACGCGATCTCATCGAGCCAGAGCAGCGCGGTCGGGAAGGCGAGAAAGGCGTCCCAATCGCCGTAACGGCGGGAGGCGCGGGCATCGAATCGAGTGCGGCGGTCGGTGTGAGCCTTGGCGTAGGAGCGGGCAGGGCGGGCGGCCACGCTGCCGCGGGCCATCGTCCTTCCTCCCATGACATTGATGTTCGGCATTGGCGTCCTCTATCTGGCGAATCTTCCGGTGAAATAAGGAGGCGAGCCGTGCGTAGTGCTGAGTCGCAAGAAATGCGGCCCGGCTCGCCCAGATTGCGCGCGGCGCAAAGAACGGCGGCTGGGGATGAACCAGTGCGGTCCGCCGGACTCGCCGCCAGCCGTCTCAGCGCGGGTTCAAGGGTCAGCCCGCGCTGGGACGGTGCGTCCCGGGTCAAACTTCCATTTCATACTCGCGGGCCGGGGCGCGTTGCGGTGAAACTCCTGCTTTGGGCCGGCCATTGGCCTTGACCGGCGTAGGCTGCGTCTGATCCCAGGGCAGGACGCGAACTGTGCCGGGGCGCTTGGCGAAGCCCATGGCCTGCGCGCTGGTGAGCCACTCTTCGGACTGCTCGGCGATCTCGAGCAGCAGGGTTTCAAACTGCGCGCGGGTGGTCTGCAGAATGTGGGGTTGCGCCAGCCAGCGCAGGACTTCGCGGCCGGTCACGCCCATCCGCTGACGGGGCGAAGTGACCAGGCGCTCGTTGTAGTAGCGAATGAGCACTTCTTCCACCACGTCCCAGCCGTCGTCGGCGCCGAACAGACGCTTGATGTCGTCGGAGTCGAGGATCTTGAACGACTCTTCGAGCAGCTGCATGACTTCGACGCGGAGCACGTTGAGGTGGCCGAACGACAGCCACTTCAGGTTATTGCGCAGGTCGAGGCCGGCGCGGCGCACGACGGCGATGGAGCCGAAGCTGGGATCGTAGGCGCGCTCGCGGATCACGTCGGAGATGCGCTTGTCGCGCCAGAACATGGTGACCTGGTGAACGAAATGAGCAAACAGCTTGTGGAAGTCGGTGTTGGCGCGCGAGCCGGTGGGGGCGGGGGAACCGCCGTAACCGAAAATGCGCTTGTAGGCGGCGAGGCGATCGCTCTTGGTGTAGCGCAACACTTCGCGGCGATCGAACTGGTAGAGGGCGAAGGCTCCGGGTCCGGAGGAGAGCCGCACGCTGCCGGCCTTGAACAGTTCCTGCAGTTTCTGCACGACGCGGAAGACGCCGATCTTCTCGTGCTGCCAGAGGTAGTACATGTCTCCGACGGCCATGATGCGCTCGGAGGTGATGGTTTCGTCGTAAGCTTCGACGCCCGCGGGAATGCGGGTGATGCCGAAGTCTTTGGCGGCATCGGGGCCGACACCGGCGAGGGCGGCGAGGCCTTTGTCGGGCGGCGCGGGCAATTTGGAGTCGGCGTCGACGACCGAAGCCAGCATATCGTCGATCTGCTTGGTGAGGGCATCAGCCAGCTGCGGGTTGGAGATCAAATCGGCGGAAAGCCGGCCGGCCACCTGTTCCCGCAGTGCAGCTATACGGTCATATAAGCCTTGATAATCTTTTTCCGAAGCCATTGATGCGCCTCCTCGCTTCTGATATGCGGGTTACGATTTCAAATCCTGACGAAGGATGCAGGGTGCCGGTGGAGTGCTAGGCGGCCTTGTCGTCCTTGTCTTTCTTGTCCTTGTCCTTGCTGTCCTTGCCCTTGAAGAGATCGGAGAGCCTGGCGACGATGCTCTGCTCGAGGCCCTCCAATTTATCGAGGACGGTCTTGTGCGACTGCTTGAGTTCCTCGTGGCCCTTCTGCAGTTGCGCCAGCTGGCTCTGAAGGGCGGCGGCGACGCCGGAACCGGCAGCTGGGGGCGGCGTGGTTGCGGGAGCCGGCGGCGGAGTTTTGCTGACGGGAGCAGGGGGCGGCGCGGTCGGCCTGGGACGCGGCGCCGACGGGATGCCTCCCGTGGCTGCGAGCTGTTTCCTGCCACCTTGAGCGCCACGCTTCGTGACCATGGCGGTTGCCTTGAGCCGGTCGGCAGAAAGTCCCTTGGGCAGCGTGACGGTCAGCGAGTCGCCGGTGGGATTGGTCACGGTGACTTCGTGGCTGCCGCTGAACAGCGACCTCCAGGTGTTGGGATCAGTGACGGGAGCATCAATTCGCTGCGAGGAATAGAACTGCGTGGCCGGCGGGGCCACAACAATGGGAAAGGCAGAGCTGATGCTGACCACAGCGCCAGGATCGAATCCGCCGCCAAGAATGGAGACGAGTCCGCCGGCGCCCGGTGGGTTGCTGGGAATTCCGGCAATGCTGGTGATGGCGAGGCGGCTTTCCGGCGCCGGGACCTGCTGCTCGACCTGCTCGGTCAGGTTGATCAGGGCTTCGAGCTGGTCCTGCAGATCGTCGAGCGAGCGGCGAACGCGGGCCGTCCTGAAGCCGTCGGGCAACTGGTTGATGTTGGCGGGGTCGTGGGCCTGCTCGACCATGTTCTGGAGCGACTGGACGACGGGCAGAACGTTGTTGGTGACGGAGATCTTGCCGCCGTCGCGCAACAGCCGCGGGCCCTCTTCGGTGGCGAACTTCTCGACCTCGTCGAGCACGTCTTCGAGGAACATGGGCGACAGGGACGGGTCGGAGAACTCCAGCAGCAGAGTCTGCCGCTCGGCGGGACCGATGAAGACCGAGTCGAGCGCGAAGCGGACTTCGTTGACGGTCTCGGCGATCACCGAGAACTGGCGCGAGATCAGGACCAACTGGGTGCCGAAGAAGGCCAGCTGGTTGGGAGCCACGATGAAGAACTGGCGGTTGGCGATCCAGCTCTGCATCAGCGAGGTCATGTAGTCGGAGATCACGCGGAAGTTGGTGATGTCCTGTTCGTCGGCGACCGAGTTGTTGAACGGGTTGCTGACGAAGTAGATGCCGTAGGTGTCGCGCAGATCGCCGAGGGTTCCTCCGATCTGATCGGGATCGAACTGGACGGGCTGCGAATTGGCAATCAGATCCGCGGGATTCTGGCCCAGCAGGATCTTGAAGTAGGTGTCGATGCGCAGGATGGAGGGAAGGCCGACCACGCCGAATTCGCGGACGATCTCGGTCATCTGGCTGCGGGCCATCTCGCGCAGAGCCTTGACGTACTCGGGATCGGCTTCGGGATCGAGGGGATAGAGGCCGTCGAGCAGAGAGAGGGACTGATCGAGAGCGTCTTTGGCGCGCATGTAGAGGCTGGCCTGGGCGCCGGTGATGCCGCCGCCGAGATCGGTTTGCACGGCGTAGGTGCGCGGCGTCCAGGTGGCTTCGACGTGGCCTTCGACGTCGGCCAACGTGAAAGCCTGGGTGAGCGCGCCAACAAAACCTTTGGCATCGGTGGAGTTGGCTTTCCAGCCCAGGACGTCACTTACGGCCCTGAGGGCGACCTGGCCGAGGTTGGAGGTCGCCGGCATGGCCGCGCCACCCCCACCGCCTCCGCCATTGACCGGAATACCCACCGGGGAAGGGCGGTAGCCAATCTCCTCGGTGAGGAGCGGGTAGGAAATAGCGTCTTCGACGTTCTTGGTGGTGGTGCCGACGACGCCGCCTCCGGGCACCTCGCGGGCGACCGAAACGGGATCGTCGATCAGCGCCGGATTTCCCGGGTCGGAAGCCAGAGCAATGTTGCTGACGGTGATGAGCACGATGTCGCCGGCGTTGAACGAGCCGCCGGTGAGTTGAAAGGTAACGGTCTGGTCGTCGTCGTTGCCATTGGGATTGACAGTGACGCCGATACTGGAGAGCGCGGTCGGGGTCCTGAAACCGGCGTCTGGATCAAAGATGGTGTAGTTGCCGGCATCGGTGGCGTTGGTGCTGCCCGAAGCCGATGTTTTATCGACCGCATCAGAGAAAGTGATCGTGATCAGATTCGTGTCTACGTTGCAACCGGTGATTGAAAGTGTCAATGGCATCTTCGCTCTCCTTCTGCTGCGGCCGATCTGCTGGTCTTTCCCGGCTTGCGGTTGAATCAATTGCGCGGCGGCTTGCCGCGCCAGTCCAGTTCCTACCCGGGCTGCGGTTCAGGTGACGCCCTCGGTTTCGACGGGTTCCGGCGTCGACTCCGGCAGCTGGATCTGCTGTCCGATGGTGTGCACCGAGAGGTTGAGGACTCCCAAACGCTCGGCCAGATCCTGCCAGCAGGAGGCCAGAGCCTTGCTGGTCTGCTCGAGCGGGGGGCGGCACTGCTCGATGCCCTGGCGCGTGCTTTCGGACCAGGAGCGCCACTCCTTGCCCTTCTCTCCCAG
>Ga0187846_10001552_pt1 | contig 12920 bp, 14 predicted proteins | sample TC_taG_FD_161473 | JGI IMG/M metagenome (GOLD analysis project Ga0187846, IMG submission 161473) | Biofilm microbial communities from the roof of an iron ore cave, State of Minas Gerais, Brazil - TC_06 Biofilm (v2) | ecosystem: Environmental > Terrestrial > Deep subsurface > Cave > Wall biofilm...
CAGGGTGCTCCGACCCACGCTGGTTCATCACTGTCCGATCGAATTCCAGTCCTTCATGCTGGAACTTGAATCGGAGCTCCAGCGAACGAGTACCCAACACCACGTGGCGGATCACCAGGAAACTGCCATTCTCGTAAGCGCCTCCTCGCAAAGTCGGGCAACCCAAGAAGACCGATTGACTGAACTCGCCGAACTGGCGGTGTCCGCAGAATTATCGGTCGTCGACCGGATCGTTCAACGAACCCAGGCCGGTCATCAGCGATTTCTCCTGGGCAGCGGAAAACTCAAAGACGTTCTCATGCGAACGCTGCAAAAAGGGGCCGATCTCCTGATCTTCGATCAAGACCTCGCCCCGGCCCAAGCCAGAGCGATTGCGGAATTCACCGACATCAAAGTCATCGATCGTACCCAGTTGATCCTCGATATCTTCGCCCGACGGGCCCACAGTCGTGAAGGCAAGGTCCAGGTGGAACTTGCCCAACTTCGCTATTTGCTACCACGTCTCTCAGGTCACGGAACAAATCTGTCTCGACTTGGCGGCGGAATCGGCACGAGAGGTCCTGGGGAAACAAAACTGGAAACAGACCGCCGGCGAATCCGCGATCGTATCAGCCACCTGGAGCGTGAATTGTCAATCATCGCTCGGCATCAGGACCAACGGCGGGCGCGTCGTGTTCGACAGGCGTTGCCGGTCATCTCGATTGTCGGATATACCAACGCCGGCAAGTCGACCTTATTGAACGCGTTGACCAAGAGTCAGGTTGCGGCCGACGATCGTGTTTTTGAAACACTGGACACGACCAGTCGTCGCCTGCGCTTCCCGCATGATCGGGAGGTCATCATCACCGACACTGTAGGATTTATCCGTGATCTTCCCAAGGACTTATTGGGTGCCTTTCGCACGACCTTGGAAGAGTTGCGTGAGGCCGATATACTCCTCCACGTGGTGGATGCGAGCGCCGCAGAGCTGGAGATCCAGATTGCTGCCGTCGAGACAATCCTGCAGGACTTGGAGCTGAAGCAGATTCCACAGGTGCGCGTCTTCAACAAATGTGACCGTATTCCAGACGACCACGCTACCATGCTCTGTCGTCGGTATAAGGCCATCGGAATCTCAGCAGTTCAGCCGGAAACCCTTCATCCGCTCATCCGCCATCTGGAACAGGCGCTTGAACGCTTGAGAGCGAACGCCGGCACAGGTGCCTTACAACAATCCAGCGAGATGGCTGCCCTTGCTTCGCGCAGCTAACCCGCGCACAATCCAGCCCCCGCGGTGATCTCCATGAAGGCTGCCACCGTTCGTGCTCAATCGCGTGTGCTCCGAATTCTCGGGACCCTCCAGCAATCGATCCCAGCGGCGAAGGTTGAACTCGACCATCGCACGGCCTGGGAATTATTGGTTGCGACGATCCTCTCTGCCCAGTGTACGGATCAACGAATAAATCAGGTGACACCGGAGCTTTTTCGTCGTTATCGCTGCCCCTCGGACTACGCACAGGCACGCCTTGCCGACCTCGAAGGAGTGATCCGATCGACCGGATTTTTTAAAAGCAAAGCCAAGCATCTTGTGGCCTGTGGCCAGGCGGTTACAGAACGGTTCCACGGACAGGTTCCTGCAACGATGGAGGAACTCATAACCTTGCCCGGCGTGGGGAGGAAAACCGCCAATGTCATCCTTGGAAATGCGTTCGGGAAACCGGGAATTGTCGTGGATACCCATGTCAAACGAGTCTCGAAGCGACTCGGCTTGACCACCTCCGACGATCCCGGGAGGATTGAGCAGGATCTGCAGCAACGTATTCCAGAATCACAATGGACCTCGGCGTCGCAACGGCTCCTTTTGCACGGTCGGTATGTCTGCCTCGCGCGCACCCCTCGCTGTGCCCAATGCGTTATCTCCTCGCTCTGCCATTGGAAAGGAAAACTCGCTCCATGATCCGAAGCATGACCGGATTTGGTCGTCGACAATCGGTCTGGCGAGAGGGATTCGTAACTGTAGAAGTCCGATCCGTCAACCACCGGTTCCTTGAAGTGGCTTGTCGCCTGCCGCATTCGCTCAGCCACCTGGAGGAGACCCTCAAGAAAGCGGTCCGACAACGTTGTACTCGCGGGCGGATCGACCTCACCATTGCGCTGCAAGGAGGGAGGAGTAAAAATGGAACCGTCAGTCTTGACCAATCGCTGGCGAAGCAGTACCATCAGGCTCTCCGCACCCTCAAGAAATCCTTGAAGCTTCACGGCTCAATCGATCTGGCCCTCATCGCGGGGCTTCGCGACGTTGTTTCCGTGTCAGATCAGCCACCGGAGGACCCGAAATTGAGGAGGCTGGTCGTGCGATTGGTTGCAGAATCATTGGATGACCTTGCGGCAATGCGATCACGGGAAGGAACCGCCCTGGCCAAAGACATGCTCACGAGGTTAGGGATTATAGGAGAACACCGGCTGCACATCGGGGCCCGGGCTCCACGTCTGACACAGGAAGTCTTCGACCGGATGAGAGGTCGAGTCGAGAAACTCTTGGGAGAGGCCGTACCCGATGTATTGCGGCTCAATCAAGAATTGGCGGTCTTTGCCGAGCGGACTGACATTACAGAAGAATTGGTCAGATTCGACTCACATATGGTACAGTTTGAACAATCATTGACACGCTCGGAACCTGTTGGGAAAACACTCGATTTCATGCTTCAGGAGATAGGACGCGAGGTCAACACGATTGGCTCGAAAGCGAACGATGCGGAGATCGCTGGGCATGTCATCCAGCTCAAGACCGAGCTCGAACGTCTTCGTGAACAAGTCCAAAACGTTGAATGACGTCTGCTATGACCACACAGCCTTCATCCTCAGTGCCTGAGACGTCAAGACACCTTGCCGACCGACGGGGGATTCTCTTCATCATCTCAGCTCCCTCAGGGACCGGGAAGACCACACTCTGCAAGCAATTGACGTCGACTGTGCCGGGGCTGTGGCATTCGATTTCCTATACTACGAGGAAACCGCGCGCAGGAGAAGAACATGGCCGGGAATACTTTTTCGTTGGGGAAACAGAGTTCCAGCAGATGGTCGATCGAAATGAATTCGTTGAGTGGGCCAGGGTTTATGGCCATCTATACGGCACACCCCGCAAGACTCTGATCGATCAAATGGAGCAGGGGATCGACGTGCTCTTGGAAATTGACGTACAGGGTGCCATCCAAGTGAAGAAGAAGTTCGAGGACGCCGTTTCAATCTTCATTCTTCCACCCTCGATGCAAGTGCTTCGGTCTCGTCTGCAGAACCGAGCATCCGATACGCCCGAGGAGATTTTACGGCGGCTTCAGAAGGTCAAGGAAGAGGTCTGGAGCTATCGCGAATACGCCTATGTAGTTCGAAACGAAGATCTTTCCCAATCCTTGCACGAACTTGAGAGCGTGTTTCTCGCCGAACGGCTGAAAACCAAGCGCCTGAATATGGCCTGGCTTGAGAGGAACTTTATTCTGGAAGAGGAACCTAAATCCAGGGCTCGAAAAGATCTCCCCTAACTCTAAAAGGAGCGGTACACCTATGGTTGACATGTTAAACCTTCTTCCACAATACACAACAGACCAATTCGATTCGCGTCACCGGCTTGTGTTGGTGGCAGCCCAACGGGCCAAGCATCTCTTGCAGGGATCCCGGTTCCAGGGCATCTCCCGCTTCACGAAGGAGACCACGATCGCCCTCGACGAGGTCCTGCGGGGCGAAACGAAATTCCTCGTTGGAAAAGACGCGCGTGAGGCCATGAAGGAGGCCAAACGCGGTAAAGAAGGGGAAACTGAACGGATCGCGATGATGAGCGGCGATGATGCGCGCGAAATCAAGAAGGAACTCAGTAATTACGTCGACGACACGGCTAAACCGACCGGAGCCGAAGGCGAGGAGTAGCAGGTGAATGCGGATCAAGCACAGCCGATGCTAGTGGGCGCCAGGATCATTCTCGGAGTCACCGGCAGCATCGCCGCGTACAAGGCTGTCGGGCTCCTGCGTGCGATGGTGCAGGAAGGAGCTACCGTCCAAGCGGTGATGACCCATGCCGCTACCAAATTTGTCGCCCCGCTTACGTTTGAGGTGCTCTCGGGGAGTCCGGTCTCACTTGATTTGTTTGAAGCCCACCATGAGATGAAGCATCTGTCGATCCCTGAAACGGCCGACCTCATTGTCGTGGCACCGGCGACGGCGAACTTTCTGGCCAAGGCCGCGTCGGGGTTGGCAGACGATCTTCTTTCGACGATGCTGCTGACCGCCCAATGCCCCCTCGTAGTTGCCCCGGCGATGGATGGAGGAATGTGGGAACACCGCACCGTTGTAGAGAACGTTCTGACTCTCCGGAATCGAGGGGTGGTTGTCTTGGACCCAGACGAAGGCTCTTTGGCCTCCGGCCGATTCGGCCAGGGTCGACTAGCCGATGAATCGCGCATTTTGGAGGCCATTCAGACCGCGCTGACTCCACGGCGTGACTGGCAGGGACATCGGATTCTTGTATCTGCTGGCCCAACGCAAGAGCCCATTGATCCCGTGCGTTTTATCTCGAATCGCTCTTCCGGAAAAATGGGCTACGCCCTGGCAGAAGCCGCCCGGGCGCGCGGAGCCCACGTGATACTGGTGACGGGTCCTACCGCGCTCCCACTACCACAAGGTGTTGAGGTCGTGGCGGTAGAGACGGCCGAAGAAATGATGAAAGCGCTCTGCGCCCGATTGGCTTGGTCCACCGCTGTCATTATGGCAGCTGCTGTGGCCGACTATCGCCCTGCACAGGTCGCCGCGCACAAGCTCAAGCAGCAGGGGCAGGGGCATCAGACGCTGCGCCTGGAACCGACCACTGACATCCTCACGACATTATCGGCTCAGCGGACACACCAGATGCTGATCGGGTTTGCCGCGGAAACGCAAGATCTCATTGCTCATGCAACCCACAAGCTCTCCGCAAAGGGCCTTGACTTGATTGTGGCCAATGACATCACCCGAGAAGGGGCAGGGTTTGGAAGCGACCAAAATGCCGCAAGCGTGATCGATCGCCAAGGGCGAATCACCGAATTCCCCTTAATGGCCAAACGGCAGCTTGCTGACCAAATTCTCAACGTCGCACATAGGTTGATTTCGCGTCCCGGAGCACATACCGGATCTCGGACCGAGTGAGAAAGGCAGGGGCAGGATGGCACCCTCGAAGAGATCTTCCGCGAACATGCAGGAGATTGATCGGCTGGCCCTCCAACTGGTGAAGGACCCTCACTCTAAAGTGTTCATGCCGCTTGCCGACGAATACGTCAAAGCCGGTATGTGGCAAGAGGCGGCAGCTGTTCTGGAAGATGGTCTGAAATACTATCCTGGATTCATCACAGCCATGGTGGCCCTCGGTCGTGCCTATGATCAAATGGGACAGGTCACTAAAGCGAAGGCCATTTTGGAAGAAGCCGTCAAATTAAGTCCGGAGAACCTGCGGGCCCACCGAACGCTGGTGAAGATCTACGCTGTCCAGGGACTCACTGACGCTGCCTTACGGTGCTGCAGCGTCATCTTGGCCGTGAACCCTCAGGATGAAGAGGCCTTGTCGATCCAGGCACAACTCGGAACTTCCCCTCCACAGAGACCGCCTGTGAAGTCCTCGGCCGTCCCCATACAGGTTGTGAAATCGGTCTCCGAAACTCCTGCACCTCCGGCTTTCACACCGATGGGTGCGAAGCTGACCGACCCGCCTGTCGTGGATCTCTTAACGGCTGCAACTGCTCTCATGGAGACCACCCTTGAGGGGATTCGCCGTTCGAGGTCTGAACTCGCCGGAGAGGCGGTCGGTTCCTCTCCCGTAACATCCGTATCGGCGCCGCCTGCCCCATCGCGTATCGTATCTAAACTTGAGACCTGGCTTCGCTCCATCCAGGTGCGGCGGCGAGATCGGGACCACGCCAACCATGCGCGTTCAGCGAGTTCATAAGAGATTCCAATAGTTTGACCAGTCTGGAGCACCCTGTTACAATGCCGCTCCGCTGGTCCGTCCCGTATAGTCACGGGATGTTGTCATACCCAATGATTTTCAGCTTGAATTAACGCGAATATGCTACGAATTTTGGTCTTGCATGGGCCCAACTTGAACCTGTTGGGAACCCGGGAACAGTCGATCTATGGCCCCACCTCGCTTGACGGGGTGGATACGGCGATCTCGAAGCTTGCCGATGAACTCGCTATTGAAGTTGATATTCGTCAATCCAATAGTGAAGGAGAGCTCGTGTCGTGGATTCAGGAGGCGCGGAGCGGATGCCAGGGGATCGTCATTAACCCCGCAGGATATACCCACACCAGCATCGCCATTCGAGACGCCCTGGCCGCCGTTGATTTGCCCACGATCGAGGTCCATCTGTCAAACGTCCATCAGCGCGAGGAGTTTCGCCATCGGTCCTACATCGCAGGCGTAGCCATGGGACAGATCGCCGGGCTGGGCCCGACCGGGTATTTGCTCGCGCTGCGAGGGCTGCACGACCACCTCACTGCGCCGCGTAGACAGAAAAAAGGGGCTGCGACATCAACCGCTCGACGCACCGCGCGTAACATACGATAACCTGATTGGTTGCTGATTGACTCATTCAAGGGAGAAGGGAGCAGGGAGTGATTTCTACGACGGATTTTCGAGGAGGAGTTCGGCTGATGGTTGATGGTGAACCGTTTTATATCGTTGAATTCCAGCATGTGAAACCGGGCAAGGGAGGCGCCTTCGTCCGCACCAAGCTGAAGAGCTACATTTCCGGCAATGTGCTCGACCGGACGTTCCGGTCGGGCGAGCGATTCGAGGAACCGGATCTGGAAGAACGCGAGATGCAATTCCTCTATGCCACAGGGCATTCCTATACGTTCATGGACACAGAAACCTACGAACAGCTTACCTTTGAGAAAAAACAGCTGGGAGAAAACGCGGATCTTTTGAAAGAGAATATGACCGTGAAGATCTTGATCTATGAACATCGGCCCATCGCAGTCGAACTCCCGATTTTTATCGAGTTGAAAGTCGTGGATGCTGAGCCGGGCGTGCGAGGCGACACCGCCTCGGGCGGAACCAAGCCAGCGGTAGTGGAGACCGGGGCCACGATCAAGGTCCCGCTCTACCTGGAGGTCGGAACGGTGATTAAGATCGATACTCGCACCAGGGCTTATGTGGAGCGCGTGCGGTGAGTAAGAAAAAGTCGCGAAAGCAAAGAGCGAACAAAGCGCCGATTGTTCTTCCCCAAGCGCTGGCTCCCGCCACAAGGGGGCCAGGCACACCCTTCCTGCTGGGTGATCAGTCAAAGCACGTTCAGGAACTTATCGACCTTCTGAAAAAGAATGATTTGACTGAACTGGAACTCGAACGAGAAGGGGTAAGGATTCGTGTTCGGCACGAAATCGCGGGCAAAGCGATCTCGGCTATAGTTGCCAACACTGGATCGACCCCTGCCGCGACAGTGTCTCAATCGAGTGCGGCAGGAACCGTACCGGTGGAAGACGTAACTGGAATGGTGACGATTACCTCCCCCATTGTCGGTACGTTTTACCGGTCTCCCTCGCCTGATGCTGACCCCTATGTCGAAGAGGGGGATTACGTGAAAAAAGGGCAGGTGCTGTGTATTGTGGAAGCTATGAAGCTGATGAACGAAATTGAATCGGAGGTTGATGGGCGAGTGACGAAAATTCTGGCCGAAAGCACGAAACCAGTTGAATATGGCCAGGCGCTCTTCCTCATCGACCCGAAAGCCACACCCTAATCCGCTTCATCCAACGCATTTCGGAGCCGTACTGTGTTTAAGAAGGTACTAGTTGCCAATCGCGGAGAAATCGCGCTGCGGGTCATACGGGCCTGTAAAGAACTCGGCATTAAGACCGTGGCCGTCCATTCTGAAGCCGACGCGAATTCCCTTCACGTCAGAGCCGCAGATGAACATCTCTGTATCGGGCCGGCTGACGCCGCGCTGAGCTACCGCAACATCCCCAATGTGTTGAGCGCGGCAGAAATTACAGGAGTTGATGCCATCCATCCCGGTTATGGGTTCCTTTCAGAGAACGCGCATTTCGCTGAAGTGTGCGAATCCATCGGCATTAAATTCATTGGTCCCACCTCCGAGCACATCGCCCTGATGGGTGACAAAGCCAAGGCGCGGGAAATTGTCGCGAAAAAAGGCCTACCCGTCACGCCGGGAAGCCCCGGGGAGCTCAAGAGCGAACAGGAAGCGCTGGATGCGGCGACCAAAATCGGGTATCCCGTCATCATTAAGGCCACGGCAGGAGGGGGCGGACGTGGCATGCGAGTCGTCAATAAGGCCGATGACTTGGCGCGCGCATTCCAGGCTGCGCAGGCGGAGGCCAAATCAACGTTCGGTCACGATGGTGTCTATCTCGAACGGTATTTTCTTGAACCTCGGCATATTGAGGTACAGGTCATCGCCGACCATCGCGGCCACGTCGTTCACTTGGGTGAGCGAGACTGTTCCGTTCAACGCCGGCACCAGAAATTGCTGGAAGAAACGCCCTCTCCTGCCGTGGACGAGAAGCTCCGCAAGGAAATTGGCCGTGTGGCCGTCGAAGTCGTCAAAGCCGTGCATTACCGGAACGTGGGCACAGTGGAGTTCTTGCTCGACAAAGACCACAACTTCTTCTTCATGGAAGTGAACACGCGCATTCAAGTCGAACATCCGATCACCGAAATGGTCACCGGCATTGATCTGATCAAGGAACAGATCAGATTAGCGAACGGACAGGCCCTTTCGTTTAAGCAGCAAGACATCCGCATGAACGGACACAGTCTGGAATGCCGCATCAACGCCGAAGACCCCGAAAAATTTACGCCCTCACCGGGCTTGGTTACGAAATACAACCCGCCGGGCGGATTCGGCGTCCGCGTTGATTCCGCCATGGAATCCAACGTGGTGGTCGCCCCGCACTATGACTCCATGATTGCAAAGGTCATCACCCACGGCCGAGACCGGCAGGAAGCCATCGTCCGCATGCGCCGCGCGCTCGACGAGTTCGTGATCGAGGGCATCAAAACGACGATCCCGCTACACCGGCGGATCCTCAACGACCCAGACTTCCAAAAAGGCCACGTCTCGACTACATTCCTCGACCGGTTCCTGGCTGGTTAACCGGCGGCACGGCGAATTCTGCCCGTAGCGTCTGTATCCCTTTCACGCTAAAATTTCTGAATGATGACAGCGACCACTCAGCACCGCTCGCTCTCCGGCCTCTACGTCATCCTCGATCCCTCGGTCTCCCCAAATAGACCGTTGCCTGAGGTCTTGGAGCAATCTGCCAAAGGCGGGGCACGGATCTTTCAGTATCGCAATAAGGGCGCTTCGGTGAAGGAGGCGTATGCAGAAGCGTTACTGCTCAGGAAAGTCACGTCGGAGTTGGGCGTGTGGTTCATTGTGAATGATCGCTGCGACTTGGCGCTGGCGGTGGAGGCGGACGGGGTGCATCTGGGCCAGGACGATCTGCCCTATGCCGAGGCAAGGATGCTCTTGGGAGCGGAAAAAATCATCGGCTTGTCAACTCACAACGCTGAGCAGGTGCGGCACGCGGACAAGCTGAAGCCCGACTATATCGGGTTCGGACCGATGTTCAAACCTGCTTCGAAACACGATCACGATCCGGTCGTCGGGTTGGAAGGGTTGCGGCAGATCCGGCCGTACACGTCACTTCCCATCTTTGCCATCGGCGGGATTCAAGCGGATCAAGTCAAGGCTGCTCTCCAGGCGGGCGCCAATGGCATCGCGGTCATCTCAGCGGTGCTCGCCGCACCGGATGTCAAAAAGGCAGTCGAGCAACTTATTTCAATGCTCTCCTCACGACCTTAACCAGTTTCCTTATAGCCGCCGATTGAGCCAGCCGCGTTACCGACCGCCGAAACTGCCGTGACAGTTCCGATCGATAGGGGAGTGGACCGAGCACCGGTACGCCCGCCTTCTTTCGGAGAATCTCGACTGTGGTCCGTTCCTGCAGGCGATCGAGCTTCGATCGCCCCGGCTCGGTTTGATTCAAAACAATTGCCGCGATGGGTATTTTCCGGCGCCGAAGCGCTTCTACAGTTAGCAGCGCGTGGTTGATCCCGCCCAGTCGGGATCGACCTACCACCACAACCGGAAGCTTCAATTGTGCGACGAGATCGATCACTTCGATTTTGGGAGCGAGCGGCACATGCACCCCGCCGATGCCTTCCATCACAAGACATTCATAGCGACCGGAAAGAAGACGATACACTTTGTGAATGACTGCCGGATCGATCTGCCGTCCTTCGGCCTGCGCTGCCGCCAGCGGCGCGAGCGGCAGCTCGAATTGAAAGGGGCTAATAGCTCCTAGAGCTTCATCGGATTCGACGATGGCTTGCAGCCGTGCTGCATCAGACTGAGCTAGCCTGGCATTCGAGACACCGGTCTCAACCGGCTTCATGACGCCAACCGTATATCCTTGCCGCTTCATCTGAAAAGCGAGCGCGGCCGACACGACGGTCTTTCCCACGGCCGTGTCTGTTCCGGCCACAAAAATTCCTACGCCCGTATGCCGCTTTATCCGCCGCATCACAAATTTCGGCTGTCACAGTTCCAGATCTGCCCCGAGACGTCTCGCAATTCCGCAAGATAGACAACCGTCTTCGCGACTTCAGCGAGGGCAGGGGGGCGACCGATCGCATGGTCCATAAATTGGTCTGGGCCTGGCATGGCGTCTCCCGCAAGTCCCGTGTCCTGCCAGCCGGGTAACACAAGATTCACCCGAAGGTTATAAGGCCCCCACTCATGGGCAGCGGTCTTCACCAACCCGATGAGTCCAGCCTTCGACGCGCCATAAGCAGCTTGACCAGTCGCTCCTTGAAAACCCGCGTGCGAACCGATGACGATGATAGACCCCTCGCGCTGGGCAATCAGCGCCTCGGCCATGGCGCAGAGGCAATAAAATGTTCCAGTCAAATTCGTCGCCATAATCCGTGCCCATTCCTCTTCCGGGTGACGGATGACAAGACGACTCGCTCCCACACCGGCATTGCACACGAAAACCTTGGGCGTCGTGATGGCCCGACAATAGACTGCCACCATACGTTGAACCTCATGTTTGTGGCGTATATCGGCCTGGTAAAGATCACCGGTTCCCCCAGCTTCGACGACCTCTCGTCGTGTGGCTTCGGCCGCCCCCTTGTTTTCATGATAATGCACGCCGACATACCAGCCCGCCGCAGCAAACGCCAGGCTGATGGCACGACCGATTCCCCCAGACGCGCCGGTTACGAGGACACCGGACGCAGCGTGCTGCGTCGGCGTGCGACGTGCTGGACGATGACCCGACGGTCGCTGTAATGACATCGAGCCGTGATTATGGTCAGGACGTTCTCTTTAGGCAAGTGTCATACTTATGGGAGCCGGAAAAATTAGTGGGATCGTCGCTTGCTGCCCGAGTTAAGCCTATGGTACCGTCACCGAACCTTTTTGAGACGGGGGGCATACGCATGCACGTGGACTCGTTTGCGATTCGTTCCATTGTTGTTATCGGATTCATACTCAGTCTCGGCAACCCGGCATCGCTTCCTTCACTCCATGCCGAAGAGAGCGGAACCATCGCCCATTCGGAGCAATACTTTCCCGACGAAGTGGGCAACCGGTGGACCTATCGTGGCCAAATCTCGGAAGGTCCGCTCCAAACCATCGACCTTAAAGTGTTTAGTAACGTGTCATCCGTTACTGGAGCCAAGGCAATTAAGGGGTTAAAGGTGACGGTATTCCACGATACGAATCCAGGCAATCATGGGCCCTCAGATAGCTTCTATCGTCGTGATGTGGTCGGGATCGTCTACTACGGATCCGATCCCGGTACCCCGCTGGAGAAGCAACTGATTCCCTATCAGATCATTCGGTTTCCGATGAAGGTCGGCACATCATTTCAACAATTCGACCGGTCGGGATTGGATTTCGGTAACGACATGGATCGCGACGGTGCCAACGAGAAGGCTGACGTCCGAGGCCATGCGACCATTGTTGGCGTGGAGTCCATCACAGTTCCAGCCGGCACGTTCAAAGATGCCGTGAAGGTTGAAGCGCACATGACGATGCGCATTCATCTTTCGGGGAACGACAAGTCCGCGACCGGAACTGATATCATGACAGCCTGGTTTGCGAAAGGGGTGGGACTAGTGAAATATGCGGAACGTCAGGAGCTCTCATCGATTCAGGATCGCGGAGTGGTTACGGAAATCACAGAAGAATTAGAATCGTACGAGGTCAAGCCAGCGCAAACATCATTCGATGGGAGCGAAACCCCGCCGCAGGGTGTTTTCGCTAATGATGCGCGGCACCAAGAATTGCATCAGATACTCGTGTCCCCCCGCCTTTGATCCAACACCTGACAGCCGATGCCCACCGAAGGGCTGCCGGCCTACCAATGCACCGGTAATCGGCCGGTTAAGATACAGGTTCCCCACATCGAACTGCTGTTGGGCGAGCGTTAGATTGACGGGGCTTCGCGAATAGACACCGCCGGTGAGCGCGTAGGCCGTGGTGTTGGCCAATGCCAACGCCTCCTGAAACGACCTAGCTTTCATCACGGACAGCACCGGCCCAAAGATTTCCTCCTGCGCAAGACGGTGCGTGGGCTCGACATCGGCGAACACCGTCGGTCCCACATACCACCCGGGGCCAGCCACTACCTGTTCGAGCACCACGCGCGCATCCCGCTTCCCCAGTGCGATGTAATCATTGATCTTCGCCTGGGCCCGGCTGTCGATTACCGGTCCAATCTGCGTCCCTGGTTCTTTCGGATTCCCTATGATCAGGCTGAGGACCGCCTCTCTCAGGCGCGCCAGAAACTGTTCATAGATGGAGGCATGCACGATCGCTCGGGAGCAAGCGGAGCACTTCTGCCCGGCATAGCCGGTAAAGGACGCGATCACGCCGGTAATCGCTTCA
>Ga0187846_10001553_pt1 | contig 12918 bp, 12 predicted proteins | sample TC_taG_FD_161473 | JGI IMG/M metagenome (GOLD analysis project Ga0187846, IMG submission 161473) | Biofilm microbial communities from the roof of an iron ore cave, State of Minas Gerais, Brazil - TC_06 Biofilm (v2) | ecosystem: Environmental > Terrestrial > Deep subsurface > Cave > Wall biofilm...
ACCGGAAGGCGTACGTCGTAGGCGCGGCGCGGCGTCGTCAGCTTGAAGGCTTGACCGTACGGGAGCTCGCTCGGCAGAGGCGTTATCTTGGCCACATCTTGCACGTGCACGAGCGGAGCGTCCACGCGTCGCGCCGCCTCACGAAAGATCTCCAACGCGGCGCCCTCAGCTGCAGTCACCACAGGCGCATTCGGTTTGATGATGCCCGCTTTGTCTGTTGCGATTGCTTCAATTGTATCGCCGAGCACCTCGGTATGATCGAATCCGACGTTGGTGAGCACGCTCTCGATCGGCTGGAGCACGTTCGTTCCGTCAAGGGTGCCGCCGATGCCGACTTCAACGACCGCAACGTCGACGCGCTCCTGCGCGAAGTAGATGAACGCCAGCGCGACGAGCAGCTCGAAATAAGACGGCGGGCCGAACTCGCTCCGCTCCATCACGTCAATGGCGGGCAACAGTTCGCTCATCAGCTCCGCGAAGCGCTCAAGCGGGATGGCCCCGCCGTTGATGCGCGCGCGTTCGGTGACAGAGTGTAGGTGCGGTTTAGTATGGAGGCCCGCTTTGAAACCGGCGCTCGAGAGAATCGCGGCGATCATCGTCGCAGTCGAGCCCTTGCCCGCTGTGCCGCCGACGTGGATGCTGGGGAACTTCGTTTGAGGATTGCCCAGCTCGTCGAGCAACAACCGCATCCTGTCGAGCCGGCCGGGAAAACGGCGCGAGATGCTTTCGGCTTGCGCCGCATTGAGGATGCGTTCGGCAGTTGCGAAATCCATATGCGTTCCTAGTAGCACCCGAGCGCAGCTCGGGTCAAGCCCTCAGTGGCCCGGGTCGTCGCCGGCGAGCAGCGCGAGTGCGTGTGGCAACACCGGTGCAATCACCGCCAGCGTTTCTCGGGCGCCTTTTGGACTTCCCGGCAGATTGACGATCAACGTGCGACCGCGCACGACTGCCACCGCCCGTGAGAGCATTGAAGTCGGCACGGATTTTGTGCTCGCCGCACGCATCGCTTCAGCAAGACCAGGGACTTCGTAATCCGCGACCGCGACGGTGGCTTGGGGTGTGACGTCGCGCTGCGTCAAACCCGTGCCGCCGCTTGTCACAATGCATTCGGCGACTCCGCGATCGCAGAGGTCGCGCAGGAGCGCCTCGATCAGCGTGCGTTCGTCCGGCAGCACCCGCTCGAGGACGACGTCGAACTCTTTTGGTAACGATGCGCGCATCGCGGCGAGGCTCTCGTCTTTGCGATCGCCGGCCGACACGCGATCGGAGAGCACGACGAGCGCTACCTTACGGCGACGCGCCGGGGTTCGATGCGATTTTTTCTTGGGTGAAAGCTTTCGTGCGCTCAACCGCGCCGCCGTTTGAAGACGCCGCTCTTGCCGCCGCGCTTTTCGACGAGTTGCATTCGCTGGATCGTCGCGCGCCGGTCGACTGCCTTGCACATGTCATAGAGAGTGAGAGCGGCGACCGCCACGCCGGTCAGTGCTTCCATTTCGACGCCGGTCGGCCCGAGGCACGCGACCTCGCAACGGATGAGGACCGAACGCGGAGGCGCGATGTTCAGCGAAACGTCTACGTGCGTCAGTTGCAAAGGATGGCAGAGGGGGATAAGGTCTGATGTTCTCTTAGCCGCGGCGATGCCCGCGATCTGGGCAGTCGTGAGCGCGTCGCCTTTTGCGATCGTGCCAGCTTGGAGGGCACGCAGCGCAGCCGCGGACAGTTGCACGGTTGCCTCGGCAATTGCGACCCGCTGAGTGGGTGGCTTTGCGCCGACATCGACCATATGCACCGAACCGTCCGGCGCGATGTGCGTCAAGCGTGGGCTCCGGCGAGTCCGAAGAACCGCGCCTTGATTTCGATCCTGCCGCCCTTTCATCTCGTCCGGGCGTTTCTGCCTAGCCCTTGTGCAGTCCCGGGCTTTACGCGTCGGCCCCGCCGGCTGTGGGGTTCGATCCCACCACCTCCAGCACCGGGGCTACTCGGAGGAGGCAAGGCGTCGGACCTCTTGACTCCTGAAACTTGCCATAAGTGTAGCGGTCTTGGTAAGATTACGGGCGACGGACCTGTGCTCGCACCAGCGCCACCCTTTAGCGGTGGATTTCTTTTTTTTCTCTGAGCTCGCTTCGCTCGCTCGGAACACTACATCTCGTTCAGAATGCTACATGTGCGTTCGTGTCAGGATTGCCACGATCATGAAAAGCCCAAACGCCCAGCAGTAGTATGCGAACGGCGTCAGCCGATGCTTGTCGACGTAACGCATGAAGAACCGGATCGCGACGATGCCCGAGGTGAGCGCCGTCACGAAACCAAGCGCGATGCTGAGTTGCGATTCAGGCGCGGCCCCGAGCGATGCGATTCCATGCACGGTCGAACCCGTCACCGTGTGCGGATGGACGATGCGGCGCAATTCGAACGCGCCGGCACCCGAGATCGCCGGGCCGGCGAGTAGGAACGAAAAGCGCGCCGCCTGCTCGCGCGACAAGCCGGCGAGCATCCCTGCGACGATCGAAAAACCAGCGCGCGAGCCGCCGGGCACCAATCCGGCGATCTGGCTCAGGCCGATCAAGAACGCGCGCCCCCACGAGAGACGTTCGGGCTCGCCGTTTCCTTCGGGCAAACGCTCAACCAAGAACAGCACGAGCCCCGTCACAAGCAGGCCGACCGCTGCAACCAGCGGTTTGCCGAATAATGGATCAAGACGCCGCTCGAGCAGATACCCGAGGATTGCGAGCGGAATGGTGCCGACGATAACGAGCAAAGAGAGCCGTTCGACCGGTTTGCCCCAACGATCTGCGAACCCGGAGAAAAACCCCGTCACGATCTGCCAGTAGTCGCGCGCGAAATAGACGAGCACGGCGAGAAACGTTCCCAGATGCAGCATCACGACAAACGGCAAGCTCGGCGGTTGCCACCCGAAGAGATAGGAGATCAGCAGCGTGTGCGCCGCGCTGCTGATGGGAAAAAGCTCCGCGACGCCCTGGATGATTCCTAAGGCGATCGCCTGCACGATGCTCATCGAAAGAAAGGCGCGCTCGAAGAAAAAGCGCGTTCAAGAGAACGCGCCACCACATACGTTGGTGTCAACCTACTCGAGTTTGAAGACGTACTCGATCAGATACGACATCTCGACCGACGGCGGCTTGTAAACCGTACAGTGTGCAGCCTTCAGCGCCTCGTTGTCGAGCATCGAGCTGCCTGCGGACTGATAGATCTTGGCCACGACGACCTGCCCCGTCGGTGAGATCGTCACCTCGACGATCGACGTGCCCTGGATCTGTTGTTCGCGGGCCATATCGGGATAGTTCGGCGTGCATTTGCGCAAGATCTCAGCGTCGGTGATGTTCACAGGGCCTGGCGGCGCTGTCGCAGCCGGCGCCGAGGTTGGCACACCTGCCTCGCTGCCGTGCGGCGGCGGGGTGTACGCAATCTCGGCCGGCCCCGTACCGCCCTCATTCTTCGTCTTGACGACGTTGAGCTTGAGCGGCGGTGGCGGCGGAGGCGTGTTCTTCGGCGGCGGCGGCGTCGGCGTGGGCGGCGGCGTCGGCGTGGGCGGCGGCGTCGGTTTTGGCGTGTGGACAAGAGTCTGAACGATGACCTTTTGCGGCGGCGGCGGCGCCTCTTGGGTGAACTTCGGGAAGAACTTCTCGCCCATCGTGCCGCCCACGAAATGGCCCACTGCTGACAGGACGATGAATCCGACCGAAAGATAGACGAGCGCGTAGCGCTCCCGTTTCGTGAAGAGCGTCGGTGTCGTGCGCGTCGCCTTCGGCGCGCTCGAGGTCGTGGCCACCTAGACTAGTTTCCTCTCATCGCTAATTCTGGATCGCGTTGTCGGGCGCGCCTTTGACCTTGTTCGCCAGGCCGAACTGATTGAACCCGGCGGTCTTGGCGGCATCCATCACTCGCAGCACCGTGCCGTAGTGCACCGTCGGCGCAGCCTTGATTATGATGTCGTGCTGGATCTGGTTGAACTGATCGAAATACGTCGTGAAGCGGTCGTAGATCTTCTTCTCGTCATCACCTGATGTCCAAATGATCTCAGCCCCAACCTGGACGGTGTCGCAGTCCTTCCCGCCGCTTGACGGGCACTTGTCGCCGGCTGGTTCGTGGCCGAGAATCACGGTGATCGGTGATTCTGTGACCTTCAGCCTGTTGACCGCCTCGGGAACGGGCGGCGGCTTCAACAGTGAGGTCAGAATCATGAAGATGATGAGCAGCACGAGCAGCACGTCGGTGAACGGCGTGATGTTGATCGTGGACATCACGTCTTCTTCTGGGTTTGCTCCTACCATCGACATTGCGAAACGTCCTTAGTGCGTCACGACGTCACGAGGCCGACGTCATCGTCGCCCGCTTGGCGCGCGGCGTCGAGGATCTTGATGATGGTGTTGTAGCTGGCGTTGGAGTCGGCGACCAGCGCGATGTGCATGAGGTAGCCTTGATATGCATGTGCTCGGTGGAAATTGACCGCGTTCGCCATGTCGTCGTACAATCTCGCTTCACTGGTCGGACGGCCGTCAATGAAGACGCGGTTGTTGGCCGACACTTGAACTTCGATCTGATGCTTAAGCGTGTTGATGTTGATCTTCGTCGGTGCGGTGCTTTTCTTCGGCAACTCCTTTTGGAAGCCGGGTGGGGCAGCGAGCGCGGCGAGAATCATGAAGATGATGAGCAAGACGAGCAGCACGTCGGTGAACGGCGTGATGTTGATCTCGGCCATCACCTCGGACTCTTGTGCGGCTGACGTTAGACCCATAGTCCTCTCATATTTCTATGTCGCTTGCGCTATTCCGGCGGTTCAAAAGCGTTTGTCCATCCCGGGCCTCAAGAGGCCCGGACAACAGCGGCCGAGCGGCCGGCCGCTCGTCAGCGCTCCGCTTACGTTCCCGGCCGTGGCGACGGCGCGGGCCGGCCTGATGCCCCCGACGGCGTGTACAGCTCGGTCGGGATCGGCGACCCGGTGTTGTGGAAATGGAGCATCTCGGCAAGTTTGTTGGCCGCGACGATCATCTCCTGATTGTACGCCTTGATGCGCGACTTGAAGTAGTTGAAGAAGATCACGGCGATGACCGCGACCGCCAGGCCGGCGGCCGTGGTCACCAAGGCTTCCGACACGCCGGCCGCGACCACGGCAGGCGTCGAATTGCCCTTCAGCGCGATGTCTTCAAACGCGCGGATGATGCCCAGCACCGTACCGAAGAGGCCCACGAACGGTGCGATCACGGCGACCGTGCCGATGATCGAGAGGTTCGCCTCGAGCGCGTTGAGCTGCTCGAGCAGCCCGATCGACAGCGCATCCGAGATATCGGCGCGGCTCTTCTCGTGACGATAGAGGCCGAACTGCAAGATCTTCGGCAACATGCCGCGGTGCCGGTCGCAGACAGCGATGGCGCCTTTCATATCGTCGCGCGATACGCGATCGCCGATCTCCTTGAGCAGCGAGGTCGGATCAGAATGCTGGCGCGCGAAGAAGAACAGCCGCTCGAAGACGATGCCGACCGAGACGATCGACAGGACGAGCAGCGCGTACATCGCGGGGCCGCCTTTATTGAGGAAGTCCACGAAGGCTTGAAACGGATTCATGTGCCTAGTTCCCCTATTTCGAAATGGGATTTTCGCCCGGAGTGGTCGCTGCGGACGCGCATGGGCGCAAAAAACGCAGAAGGCGGGCGCTGGGCCGGCCGTCGTCGCCGTGTTCGATTACACGATGCGCCGCCCCGTTCCTGTGGATGGCACTTTCAAGAAACGCGCCGGTTAAGGCGCCCGCGACCCAGCGTAGGTGTGATGACCTACGAACGAACGTGTGCGGCCGCCTTCATTAACGGCTCATTGGAGCGTTGTAAGGGAGGGATGGCGAGTAGCCGCTGATGTTCGCGCCGTTCAACTCTTTGTAGCGGGCGTTCACCGCGGTCATGCCGTTCTGATTGTTCTGAGATTTGAAAAGGTCGAATGCGCGGTGCAGCGCGGTGTTCGCTTGGTCCTTTTTGTTTTCGCGCGCGTATGCAACACCGAGGTCGTACCAGCCGTTGGCAAAATTGGCATCGGCCTCAGTCGCCGCAGTCGCGTATTTCAACGCGTCAGGTACCGGGTCGCTGCCATGGCCTGCCGGCAGGCCGAGCAGTATGGCGGCGATCGTCGCGTTGTACGTGGCCGCGTTCTTGGGATCGGCGGCAACGGCTTTCTGCAAAGCGGACTGCGCGCCGACCAAGTCATCCTGCGCCGCGGCGATCTGCGCGAGCCCGAGCAGCGCGCCGCCGCTTTGCGGATTCATCGCAAGCGCTTTGTTGTAGGCGGCGCTCGCTTTCGCGAAATCTTTCTTTTGCACGTAGATGTCGCCGATGTCGACTTGCACGTTTGGATCGGTGGGCGCGACCTGGGCGAGTTGGTTTAGCGGGCCGAGTGCCGCATCAAGATTGCCTTTGCGGATGTAGTAGCTCGCCATCGCCTGGTACGCGACCGGACTTGCCGGCGCGGTTTGCTCTGCCTTGTTGATGGAAGCGATGCCCTCGGCTTCCTTTCCCAGCGCAAGCATCGTGATGCCCTGATCGGCGAGGATGCGGGCGGTGACATTGACGCTCTTCTTATCGTCGATTTTTGCGGCTTGCGCGAACGCGGTAAGCGCTCCCTGATTGTCGCCCGTGGCTTGCTCCGCTTCGCCAAGTTCGATCTGGTATTGGAGCTCGGTTGGTACGAGCTTGGCGGCTTTTTGCGCGTACGGCAGCGCTGCCGCCGGTTGCTGCGATTGCAACAAAACGAATGCGTAACGGCCGAAGGCCATCGCGGCATTGTGATTCGTTTGGGTGTCGGGACTCGGCCCTGAGGCGAGCGCTTTGTCGAACGACTCCGCGGCTTGCTTGAAGCGATCGTCGTTCTTGGTCTTCTCGCCGTCCATGTAGTATGCGAAACCGAGCAGCGACCAGAACTTGGCATTGTTGGCGTCGAGCTTCGTACCCTGTCCTAACACGTCTTCGGCTTTCGCATACTGCCCGCGGTTGATCTCCCCGGTGGCGAGCATCTCGCGCGCGTGCGCGTCGTTGGGATTAGCGGCGAGGGCAGTTTCGTATTGGCTTGCGCTGCCTTCGGTTTCGAGCAAGCCCTTCAGCGTGAACTTGTACGTGATGTCGAGGAACGCGAGCATCGGTTTGCCGTTGTTGGTGGCAGCCTTGTACGTCGACGCCTTCACCGCCGCAAGCACGGCGTTGTCGAGATCTTTGTGACCGGACGACTTGAAGATCGTGAAGCTCGTGGGCTTGCCATCCGCCTGCACGAGCACTTTTACTTTGACGTCGCCCGTCTCGCCGGCCGCACGAGCCGAATCAGGATACTCGGGTTTGACCTGGCTCACGAACTGCGGCGGCACATAGCCGGTATCCGCCGCGGCGAGACTTGCAACGGCAAGGATGGCGGTCGCCGTCAGCGCTGCTGACGCGACGCTGCGAAAGGCGTGGGACATGAAGCTCCTTCTCTGGGCGCTCACGAATGGCGGGCGCCCTTTCTTCTGTGCGGAGTCGCGAGAATCCGCCGCCTGACGGTGGCTGCAGCGCGAAAGCGTTTTGCCATTTCCGTGCGCCTACCGCGCGCGAGCAACGCGGCGAGATCTGCAAGTTGGCGCCGGAGGGCGTCGAGGGCACGCCGTACATTTTTTGCATTCCCGAACATCGCAGTATCCCACACATGGAACGGCGAGTCGGCCAGCCGCGTTGCGCTTTCGAAACCTGGACCGGCGAGTTTGTGGTGCCTGCGGCCGAGCGTGCGCTGGGTCGCCAGCGCGAGCGCGATCGCGGCTAGTTGCGGCAGCGCGCTCGTGCTTGCGACTGCACGATCGTGAGCGTGCGGCTCGAGCCAGACGGGCAACGCGCCGATGGCGCTGACGACTGCGCGGGCCTTTCGGCGCGCGAGTTCTCTTTTTGGCTGCTCGGGTGCGTAGAGGGCGAATGGTCTGCCTTCGAAGAGATCGGCTGATGCCGCTTGTGGTCCGCTTCGCTCGCGCCCGGCCATCGGGTGGCCGGCGACGAACGCAGCGCCATCTCTATAGTCCCGGCTTCTGTGGTCCCGGCTTCTGTGGTCCCGGCCGCTCGAGGTCGGGCGCACTCGTAGATTTTTGAGTGCAATCGCAACGACGCGCTGTTTGAGCGGGCCCACGTCGAGGACGAGTGCGCCCGATCGCGCGATTCGGAGCACGCGCGGAATGAGTGCTTCTATCGCCCGCAGCGGCGCGGCAAGGATGACAAGGTCGGCTTTGATGATGGCATCTTCAAGTGTGGGGGCGATCGAAGTGATGGCGCCTCGGCGCAGCGCGATGCGCGCGTTCGCTCGGCGGCGGTCCCAACCCGCGATGTGCGCGCCTCGCATGCGGCGGCTTAGTGCAAGGCCAAATGAAGCGCCGATCAGCCCGGTGCCGATGATTGCGATTCGTTTAAACGGTGGCGGCAACGTCCGAGGCGACGGGCCGTCCTACCGCGCGCGCGACCGCGCGCACGCCGTCCATCGCGCCGGCGAATTGCGCGAACGTCAACGACTCGAAACCGTCCTTGAGCGCTTCGGCCGGGCTCGGATGCACTTCGATCATCAGGCCGTCGGCGCCGGCGGCCACGCCCGCGCGCGCCATCGCTGCGACAATTTCAGATTTGCCCGTGCCATGACTGGGATCGACGATCACCGGCAGATGCGTGAGCTGCTTGAGCAGCGGCACGGCGTTGAGGTCGAGCGTGTTGCGCGTCGCCGGCTCAAAGGTGCGAATGCCGCGCTCGCACAGGATCACGCCGTGGTTGCCGCCCGCGAAGATGTATTCGGCAGCGAGCAGCCACTCTTCGATCGTCGCCGACAATCCGCGTTTGAGCATGACGGGCTTGCGCGACTTGGCGACTTCCTTGAGCAGGTTGAAGTTCTGCATATTGCGCGCGCCGACTTGAAGGACGTCGGCGTACGCTTCGACGAGCGGCACGTCGCGCGGGTCCATCACCTCAGTCACGATCGGCAGTGCGGTCGAACTCCGCGCCGCTGCCAGGATCTCAAGTCCTTCTTTGCCCATTCCTTGGAACGAGTAGGGCGACGTGCTCGGTTTGTATGCGCCGCCGCGCAGCAATGTAGCGCCGCTTTGCTTGACCGAAGCTGCGGTGGCGAGCAGCATGTCGCGGCCTTCGACCGTGCACGGACCCGCGATGACGTGGATCGCGGTGCCGCCGATCTCGACGCCGCCCGGCAGCGAAACGATGGTGTCGCGTTGCGCTCCCTCACGGCTGACCAGCTTGTACGACTTGCTGATCGGCACGACTCGCTCGACCCATGGAATGCCGGCGAGCTGAGCGGCGAGCATCTCTTTGTTCTCGCGAACGCCCAGCACGCCGATGATGAGGCGCTCGACTCCGCGCGAGACGTTGACGCCGTAGCCCATCGCGGTGATCTTTTGCACCACTTCCTGGGCTTGTTCGTCGGTGGCGCCTTGCTTGATGATGACTATCATTAGAATGTCGTACCTGCGGTTTGGGGGTTGTCCTCACCTGAAAGGTCCGGCCGCAAGACTGATGCTCCCTCCAAGTACACGTGTTTGATCGCCGCTTGCGCCGTATCCGAGTTCACCAACATGAGCACCCGGATGCACGATTGCAGCCGGCCCGGCACCGACATCTCGTGGCCGCACAGCAGCGGCACTTTGCCCCAGCCTAACGCACGCGCGGCCGCGGCGGGGAAGTCGGCGTCGAGATCGTTCGTGGTCGTGAAGAACACGGCCGCGATGTCAGTCGCGGCGACGCGGTTGGCTTCAACCATCGCGACCAGCAGACGTTCGGATGCCGAGACGATCGCGGCAGACGTGTTCGCCGCGGCTGTGATGGCGCCGCGAATGCCGCGTACGTGCATGCGCCGCCCTGCTTCTTCCGCCGCGCCCAACCTCATTCAACGGCCGAGAGCCCCGTCGGCGGGCATCACGCCTTGACGCGAACGCGCCTGCGCATGATGAAGGCCACAAGGTGCTTGCAAACCCAACCGCGCTTCGGTTATACTAGACGTGAGCACGGTCCGCGTCGGCTCCGTTCGGTTTCACCTTCGCCCGGAGGATCACTCACCTGTTCACGCGCACGGGCGCTGTGGCGAAACGAGTGCCATCGTCGAGCTGTTTGCAGACGGTTTCGTCGCTCTCGCGCGGCGCCCCGATGCAGTTGGTGGGCGGAACCCGAAACGCAGCGACATTCGTCGGATCTTAATCGCGGCACGCGACCACTATGATGAGATTGCTGCTGCATGGGAGGTGATGCACGTTGCCGACTAGGACGCGAGCGCGCGTTGTGACTACGGATGCCGAAATCGATGCCGCAATTGCGCGAGCGAAAGCGTACGAGCCCTACCGACCGAGGGCAATCGCCGCGCGCTACCGCGCAAAGGACGATACGATTGCCGTCAAGCTTGCAAGCGGCGTCGAATTGACCATCCCGCGCAGGCTCCTACAGGGCTTGCAAGACGCCGACCCACGCGATGTTGCACGAGTGGAAATCGACGATGAAGGTTCGGCGTTACGTTGGGAAGCGCTTGACCTCGATCACTCTGTACCCGGGTTAATCGACGGCATTCTTGGCACTCGCAAATGGATGGCGGCGATTGGCGCAATCGGCGGCGCCACGCGCAGCACCGCCAAGCGTGTCGCAGCGCAACGTAACGGCCGCAGGGGAGGCAGGCCGCGCAGGAGCTAGACGCTACTGAGCTTTCACGCTCGCGGCGCGAGCGAGACTCTCTGCTTCGCGTTCGGTCAGGTAGCGGAACTCGCCTCGCCGTAGGTTCCCAACCTCGATAGGACCATATGCGATGCGCTCGAGGGCGACAACGCGCAAGCCGTGCTGCGCGCATGCGCGACGAATTTCACGATTCTGCCCTCGCTGTAACGTCATCTCGAACTGGACGGCGCCGTCAGCGCGTTGTCTAATCCGTGTGGCGCCGAGCGCACGGATCGTATCGTCGCTTAATGAGGCGTTGACGGTAACCCGGTAGCGGCGCTCCACCCCGCGCGACGGATGCGTGAGGTTGCGGCAGAGTTCTCCGGCGGTCGTCAGCAGGAGCAAGCCGGTTGTCCGCGCATCCAGCCGTCCGACCGGAAACAACCGTGGCAGCGCGTTCTTTGAGCGCGCGCTGTGCTTGAGGAGATCGCCGACGCATGGTCGCCCGCGCTCATCGCGCATAGTCGTCACCATTCCGAGCGGTTTGTTGAGCGCGATTGTGACGTGAGTGGCGGGTACGGGCCGCAGTCGCTCGCCTTGGACGCGGACGTCGCTTGAAGTTGGATCGACGCGATCCCCAGGCTTGGCAATCCGGCCGTCAATTGTGACCGCGCCGCGGGCGATCTGCTCGTCCGCGGCGCGACGGCTCGTTTCCCCGGCTTGCGCCAGGAACTTGTTGATGCGGATCAACCGCTGTCGGAGGCCATCGACATCGCTTCCTTGGTCACCGACTTGAGGAAGTCTTCATTGCTGTCGGTGCGCCGGAAGCGCTCGAGGATCAGTTCCGTCATCTCCTGGACGCCGAGCACCGCCGTAGCGCGGCGCAGCATGACGATCTTGCGCAGTTCGACCTCGGTGAGCAGCAGCTCTTCATGCCGCGTGCCCGAACGCTTGATGTCCACTGCCGGGAAGATGCGGCTGTCGGCGAGTTTGCGCACGAGGTTGATTTCCATGTTGCCCGTGCCCTTGAACTCTTCGAAGATGACGTCATCCATCTTCGAGCCGGTTTCGATCAGCGCGGTCGCGATGATCGTCAGGCTGCCGCCGTTCTCGATGTTGCGTGCCGCGCCGAAGAAGCGCTTCGGCTTGTGCAACGCGCTCGTGTCGAGACCGCCTGACAGCGTGCGGCCGGTCGCCGGCATCACTTGGTTCCAGGCGCGCGCGAGCCGCGTGATGGAATCGAGCAAGATGACGACGTCGTGACCGAGTTCCACCAGTCGGCGGCATCGCTCGAGCGTGAGTTCTGCGACGGCGGTGTGGTTTTCAGGATGCTCGTCGAACGTCGAAGAGATGACTTCGCCTTCGATCGAGCGGCGCATGTCGGTGACTTCTTCAGGTCGTTCGTCGACGAGCAGCGCGAAGAGATCGACCTCGGGATGATTGGCAGCAATCGCGTTGGCGATCTTCTTGAGGATCGTCGTCTTGCCGGCCTTGGGCGGGGAGACGATCAGTCCGCGCTGGCCTTTGCCGATCGGCGAAAGCAGATCGAGCACTCGCCCGGTCATCTCGAGCGACGAGGTCTCCATCTTGAGACGCTGGTCGGGATAGATCGGCACGAGTTTGTCGAAATTCGGCCGGCCGCGTATCCCCTCCGGATCCTGACCGTTGACGGCATCGACTTTGAGAATGCCGTGATACTTCTCGTTGTCTTTAGGATCGCGTATCTGCCCCGCGACGAGATCACCGCTGCGCAGTTCGAAGCGCCTGATCTGCGACTGCGAGATGTAGACGTCGTGCGGACCGGGGCGCATGTTCTCGCGGCGCAAGAACCCGTAGCCCTCGGGCAAGATGTCGAGAACTCCGATCGCAAAACTGAGACCGGCTGCTTTGGCCTGGGCTTCGAGGATCGGAAAAACCAGGTCTTGTTTCTTGATGCGCTGCAAATCCGGGATTTCAAGTTTGCGCGCGAGCTCGACGAGTTCCGATCTCGTCTTGTCTTCGAGCTCTTTCACGGTAAGGATGTTCAGCTCTTCGCCGTCTTTGGTGCGAAAGGTCTTTGGTTGCTCGACGCGCTCCGGGAATGTGCGCATCTGATACACGCGCTGCTGGCGGTCGCCGCGGCCTCGTCCGCGGTCGAAACGGCCGCCGCGGTCGCCGCGATCCCGGTCGCGCTCGTAGCGATCTGCGCGTTCGGGTCGCTCGCCGTTCATTCGCTCTTGCCGCTCGATTCGGTCGGTGCGCTCGAGGCGATTGCCACGATCCGAGCGCTCGA
>Ga0187846_10001554_pt1 | contig 12913 bp, 28 predicted proteins | sample TC_taG_FD_161473 | JGI IMG/M metagenome (GOLD analysis project Ga0187846, IMG submission 161473) | Biofilm microbial communities from the roof of an iron ore cave, State of Minas Gerais, Brazil - TC_06 Biofilm (v2) | ecosystem: Environmental > Terrestrial > Deep subsurface > Cave > Wall biofilm...
GTTCCGCTCCGTTAACCGGGTGACGGAGCCGGAAGGTCCTGGCGGCGGCCGTCCCAGCCTCGAGCTTGTGAATTTTCAATCGCCAGGATCTCCCCCCCAGGAGGCGTCGGCGCGCGGCGGCCACGCTTCGTGGCCGCGATCGCCGAAAAGCGGAAAAACATTGCATCATTGCGACCGGGGTGGGGGCGGCACAACCTGGCGCTTCAAAATTCACGCTCCGGCGATCGCCGCGGCGAAGGAAAGGCGAATAAACCACGATCGTTCTCGCGGCCGGAAGACCGAGCCGGGCCTTTTTTCTAAACTGCCCCGCCAATACCCCCGAATTTGCCACCAGGATGCACCAGGATCGACGCGGAGCCGTCTACCCTACCCGTAGCACCAACCCCTGAACGAGGAATACTTCGAGCATAGTATGATTTGGCCGATTTATGCGGACTTGGTGGCTTTCGGAGCGCCGGCGCGGGCCGCAGACGCGGCTGCGCGGGCTGCCTTAGCGTCGGCAGCCGCTTTTTTGGCTGCGGCGACAGCTTCCGCGGCGGCAAACTTGGCGAGGGTGAGGATGGTCAGGATATTCACGTCGTCCGGACTGAAGCCCTGGGCGGCAAACCGGGCGCTCAAGTCGTCCACCGTGAGGACCCCTTGCTCGAAGGCGCTCTGGATTTCGGCGATGGTGAGGTGCTTAGAGGGGACCTTGGCGGTGTAGGTGGTCGCCGCCAGGATGAAACTCTTTTCGGTGTCGCCAAGCGGCAGGTTATCGAGCGCGGTGCTCAGCTCGTCCACCGTCATGTGCCCGTCCTCGACCCGCGTCTCCAGCTTGTCGATTAGGGCCGTCAGGCGCAGATCGGCGCGCCGGCGGTCCGCCAGCGTGAACAGGGTGGGGTGCAACTCGACCGGCCAGCCCATCTCGGTTAACTGATCGGTCACCGCGCCTTGATCGAACTGTTTCCATCTAAGTAGGAGCTCGAGGTCGGGCTCGGTCAGTTTCTTCCGGTGCAGCTTGATCAACGCGGCTGCCTTGTCGTGGGTGTACCCCTCGAGCTCTGCGGTGTCAAAAATTATCTGCTCATCCATCACGGCGCCGGAGAACGGGTTGACGAGCTCCCCGATCTTGAACTGCGTCGGGTGGAATTGCTTGTTGAGCATCCACTGCATGGGCACGGCCATCAGCGTTTGGATGACGGGACGCAGGGCCCCGCGGGACAAGCGCCCTAGCCCCAGGTTGCGCGCGATCTCCACGCCGAACTCCCGGAACTGGTCGATAAACCCGAAGGTGCCGAACTGCCCCAGCAGGCCGACGAGCGCCGTCGCCGAAGCGAAGTTGACGTTGAATCCAAGAAGGCGTGAGGCTGCCACCACGCCGTCTTGAGGTTGGAGCTCCGTGTGGCCGGCAAACTCGCCGAGGATTTGCTGCAGAAAGAGCCCGCCAATCCGCTCGGCGCGCGCGATGTGTCCCGCGGCGTCGGTCCCGGTAGGCATGTCGTCGACCGAGAAGTCCACCCCCAGGAGCTCGTTCAGGCCCAACACCGAAATCTGCGCCGTCGAGACGTCCGTGCCCTGGCGCGCCTCGTCGATAAACTTGAGTACGGCCGCAGCCAGCGCCGTGCCGATCCGCGACAGCACCCAGATCACCACCGCGCCCAGCACGCCACCTAGCAGACATACCGCGCCAGCAACCGACGCCCAGAAGAAGGCAATGTACCAGGGCAGCTGCCAGTCGTGCGCCATGACGTCGTAGACCGACTCATAGACGTTCTTGGCCACGTCGAAGGGATGCACTAGCGGACTGTCCGCCTTGCCAGGCGTCTTGGGCGACCCGAACAGCGACTTGAACGCTGAGCCTAGGCCGTCGATCAGCACAGTGCCGTGCGGCTCTTCGAGCAACGTGCCCGGGTCGGGTATGGTGACTTGTTCAACCATTGGCGTCTCGCGACTGGCGGAGCGCGTCGAACACCCCGTCCAGCTGGTCCCCCACGTAGGCAATGCTCCCGGAGCGATCGCGGATCTCGGTGGCGGTGGTCTCCTGCCAGGCGTTCCAGGTCACGCCGGTGGTGGTGCGGACGCCGGGCAGCGGCGCCCACACTCCATTGGCCAGGCCCTCGAGCTGGAGCACGCCCTGGGCGGCGTCACGCGCGCTTACCAGCACCGTCGTCAGAAAGGGTACCCGGTGGAACACTCCCAGCGGGTCGATAAACAGGTTCAGGATGCCGCCCACCTCGTTGACCGCCCGGTAGAGCGCCAGGTCGTTGCGGATGATGCGCGCCTCGAGCGCCGATATCTTGGCGTCCAAGATGGTGGCGAACTTCAGGTGCAGCAGCCGGAAGATGAGCAGGGCGCCGCGCAGCCGCTGCAACAGGTTCAGCACCGGCCGCAGGTAGGTCTCATACAGCGCCTTCTCGTAGTCGAGGATGGCCTTGAGGGTGCACAGCACCTCGACCACCACGCGCCGCACGGCGCCGAACCACGAGAGCAGCTTGTCCAGCAGGTCCCGCAGGAAGCCCTTGAACCCTCGCTGCCAGATGTGGTGCAGAACGGCCGGGATGGCGCGGAGCACATTGACGATCGTAGACGGCACCGCGGCGATGCCGGCGCGTAGGGATGCCAGGTCGAGCGCCACCGCTCCAATCTCATTCCCCAGCTGTGATGCGGTGACCTCGATCACTCCCAGCAGGTCGTTGCGCAGCTGCACGACCAGGAACTCGACGTCGGCCAGGCCCGCCTCGACCGTGGCCAGACCAAACGACTCGCCAGTGGTAGGTGGCGCCGGGATGCCGAACTGGTCGCCCATGGCAGTGGTGGGTGGTCAGTAGCCTTGCAGCACGCCGCGCAGCAGGTCGATATTCTTTTGGATGCCGGCGCGAATCCTCTCGGGGGTGACCTCGGTGACCGGGTAGCTGTCAGTGAAGGGACCGTGTGTGCCGATCATGTAGCGCACGACTCGCAGCTGCCGCACCCCCGCGGTGGTGATGGCAGGTGAGTCGAACACCGTGACGTCGGTCGCCTTTAGCTCTCCGTCCATTGTGGTCGCCTCTCCTACGGCAGTCCACTCAGGGTGTCGTCGAACCCGGCGAGGACCGCGTCGCCGTCATCTAGCAGGCTGCCGAGCTCATACACTAGCGGCTGTTCGAACGGCGTGGCCAGGTCCCCGGCCGGCGCCGCCAGGCTGCCCCAGCAGCGCTCGATGGCGGTGATGAGGTCGCCGTTCTGCTGGTGGTGCGTGGCCACGTCTGCCAGGATGGGATCGAATTCATCGTTGACCGTGCCCAGGTCGCCCAGCGTATCAGTCACGGTGCTGGTGAGGTCCGGAGTGGACAGCGTGGTGTCGAGGTCGCCCGGCTGCACCGGGGTGTACGGTCCGTCCACTAATCATGCTCCCGCATGCACAAGCTCGCCGCGGTTGTTCATGTCCGCCACCAACACATTGATCACGGTGGTCAGCAGCGTATCGAGCTCCTGGGTCTTGCCCTGATCAAGCCCGGTGGCCGGCACGTGTCCGGCGATTTGTAGCAGTGCGGACATGACGTTCTTCGCCGCGGTCAGCTTGTCGGCCCCCGCCTTCGGCTTGTGCGAGAAAATAGACTCAACGCCGCGGATGACAAGCGGCGCCACATTCACGACCAGCGGTAAAAGCGTCCAGAACATAGACCTCCTACAGGACCAACGCGATCAGCACCCCGTCATTGATCACACCAGCAGCCGTGCCTCCGGTCTGCTGGCCCGTGAGCACGTATTGCAGGTTGCCGCCCGCCCCGGGGTTGCTGTCCACCGCCATCAGGGTAATGTTTATTTGGTTCCCGGCGACGACAATGGGTGAGCCGCCAACCACGCCGGACGCCGGTGCAATCTGCGTCCCGCTGATGCTCGCCCCGCGCCTGATGCGCGGCGTCACCGCGGTCGCGGTGGTTCCTGGAACGAGCGTGAAGTAGCCAAACAAAAACACTGTGGCGCCGTCGATAGGCAGCGTCAACAGACTGGTGGTGCAGATAACCCCCTCCGCGGTGTTCGGCAGGTTGCTCACCGAGTTGTTGATGAACGCCGTTGGCAGCCGTACTCCCATAAGTCCTCCTATTGCCTTTGGCCGCGTACCGCGGCCGCGATCGCCGCATCCTGCCGCGCCCGCTCCATGGCTTGCTGCGCTTCGACTGCGGCCGCGAGCCGCAGCTGGTTCTCGAACCAGCGCCGCGCCTGGTCGAGCATGGCCAGCGCCTGGTCGAAACTCTCAACGGTGGCCTTGATGTCGAGATGCCAGGGCGATGCCGTGAAGGTCAGCGTGATCGTCGCCGCCGGCTTGACGTCCGTGCCCTCGTGTCCGTTGTCCATCCCGCCTCGAGTCCCCTTTCGGATTATACCTGGTCGAGCCAGCGTTCGACCGCCAGGCTGATCAAGCTCCACTGGTCGCCAGCCTGGATACCAGTGGTGAGCGACTGGATAGTCCACCCGGCAAGCAGGGTCAGGTTCGACGGCAGCGTGATCACCGCCACGCCGTCGTTGATAATCTGCGAGGTCAGTCCTGGCCCGAAAGTATACGTAACCGTCTGAGTTGCCGTTTGGGCAGTAGCCTGTGTGGCGTTCGAAAATATGTCCCCGCCGCCGTCTTGCACGGTCGCGTGGACGAATCGGTTAGCCACCGTAGCACTGGTCACCAGCTTGGCGGTCAGTGAGATCGGCCTATAGCGCCTCTGCGCAGGAACCGCAATTGAGAAGTCCACGCCCGCTCCGGGGTTAGCCGGCAACACGCCGACTAGCTCCCCTGGCCCCTCGGTTGAGTACAGCGTGCGGCCGTTCGGCCAACCGATCGGTGCCTGCTGGGTTACATAGTCAGCAAACAGCGTCGTAAATGGCGCCCCGGCGAGAATCTGAAACGGGGCGCGGCAGATGGAACCGCGCACAAACGTTTGGCCACGCTGCAACGCGTTGTTGGCCAGCACGCCGACCGACAGGAGAAAGCCTTCGGTAAGGTCGATTCGCGCCGTTCCCCCCGATACGCCGGCACCGGTAAGCACAAGGGGAGTATCAATGCGCTGGATGATGCCGCCCGTGAGCGGGAACGGCGCGCCAGGACCGTACACCGGTCCATGAACGTCCGGCTGGCCGCCCTGGGGAAACTGGCTGAGCAGCAACCGCGTCCTGATGGTAACCACGTCCAGGATGCCGAACGCCTCGATGAATAGTGCGTCATCGCGCTGCACGTACAGTGGCGAAGGCGGGCCAACCTTATCGAAGTTGAAGGTGACCACCTGGGGCCCAGGCTGCTGCTTAAAGCTTGGGTCTGGTCCTTTAGCAGGCTGACCTGGAGGCGGGAGTATGACGCTGCTGCCCATGGTTAGTTCCCGAAACAAAAAGGGCGGGCGGTTAAGCCGCCCGCCCTGGGACGTGCTACCTACGAGGGAGTACTGCTACTTCGGCTGGCCAGCGCTGGTCGGCGCTCCACCGCCACCCGCCTGCACCGCCGCACCGGTCGCGCCACCCGGCACCTGGCCCGGCAGCAGCTGGACGATATTCAGGTTAACCACGTACGTGCCGCCCGCGCCGTTGGTCTCCACGTCCACCGTGGTCTGCGTTTTGTTGGCCGAGTTGAAAACCGGGATCCATGCGCCCTGGAAAACCTGGGCGAGGTGCAAGAACCAACCCTCGGTCAAGTTTCTCAGTGAGGGCTCGGCCGGGAAGCCGACGCGCAGGTTTCCGAAGTCGACGCCGGTGATCCCCACCGCGGTGCCGCGCGTATCCACCAGTCCACCCCTGATTGCATAGTCGGTATTCGCAATCAGGTTGTCAATCGAGGAGTTAATAGCCACCGCTCCGCCGAAATTCCCCGTCGCCACCGCGGTGACCGTCACTTCGACGGTGGTTTCGTTGAGGCCGATCTTCTGCAGCGTGGGGTTGTCGATAAACCGGCCCGCCACGCCGCCCAGGTCCTCGTACCCGATGAGTAGCGCCCCGCAGTCAAGTTCCGCGCCACCTCCGGAGATCTCTACCGTCAACTGGTCCTGGGCGTAGAGCCGCTGCGCGTAGCTTGCCGTATCTGGCGCGGAGTGGACGGGCATGGAGAAAGCCGCGGTCACGCGGTTGCGGATGCCGCTGAAAAAATCATGCAGCCGGGGTGATCTGACGCGCATCTCGCCCGCGGTGGCGTTGAAGGCCCAGTGGGTGAGCAGCCACGTCCCCTTGGTGATGTCGGTGCCGCGGACCGTAAAGCTCTGCCCGGTGGACGGGGTGAGCGTGGTCAGCGTGGCGCCAGGGTTGGTGGCAAATCCCGCAACTACTTCCAGTGCGCGTCCCATGTGTGCCTCACTTTTGCCTAGCCTCTAAACTAGCCTAGGGCATGATGCCAGCCGACTTGAGGATTGCTTCCGCGCCTTCCGTGCCCACGATGGTCGTGGCCACGTCGAGTGAGTAGCCACGCGACTGCACATAGCTGATGGCTTGGTCCTCGAGTGACAACTTGAACTCCGCTTGCGCCGTGGCCACCCCTGCCGCGCGGTCGGCATGGTAAGCCTTGAGCACGTCCGTGTACTCAGCTTCCGTGAGCAGGTCGCGGCCGAGCTCGTGGCGCTTCGCGCTCAGGAGCCGGTTGACCACCTCAGCGTCGATGGGTTGCAACACTGGGGACTCGACCGCGGCCTGGCTTGCAGCTTCAGACAGCTTGCGCAGACCCGCTACCTGCGCCGGAGAGCGTCCGGTAAAGGGTTCGCGGTGCGGGTTGAGTGGGTCGACGCCCGCTGTCACCGGGAGGTGGTTCAGGTTGCCCGGAGTGTCCGCGGCTTTGGGATGATCGATTTGGAAGTCGCGCTCGCCTACTGGGTGCACATGCTGCCGCGCCCACTCTTTCGCTTCGGTAGACTCGGGGTCCCAGTCGTGCCGAGCAGGGTGCCCGGCGGGGAAGTCTTGCTCGATGGGTGGCGTCATAATGTAGCCTCTTAACTAGCCTACTGACGGCGGTGACTACGCGGTGGCTGCGCCCACCTTGGCGTCGTGCGCGGCTTGGCCGACCTGCTGGGCTCGCTGGTAGTTGACGGCGGATGAGCGCAGCCCGCGATCGGGCAGGGTGAGCGCGCTGATCTTAGCCGCGATGGGGGCATAGCCTGTCTGCCAGGCGCCTTGCGCTTGCCGGACCCCGTCGGCGTAGTGTCCCTTGTCCGCGCCCTTGGCGGCGGCGTTGGCTGAGTATTTAGCACCAGTCGCAGCGCGTAGGCGTGCGATGAATCGCTGTTTTGCGGCGTCAGTGGAGACGGATGTTTGCCATAGGCTAGCGCTGGCGATCGCGCGTGCGTTTTGGATGTCGCCGGCGTTTTGCACGCCCGTTTTATAGTCCGGCCCGGCGTTCGATGCTCGGTCGGCAAATTTCTTGGCGCTCGCTGCGAGGTCTTTCATTTTCACCATGAGGCACCATCCAGGCCGAGGTCCGGCCGTTACTGGGTTGGGCTTGTACGCTTTCCGAAAGCGTTTGTCAAGTCTCGTCGTCGCCGTCCGACTATGCAGAACAAACTAACTTTGGGTGGCTACTAATGGAAGGGTAGGAGAGCACGAGAGGGAGGGAAACCTATGTTTTCCACAGGTTTTCCACAGGTTTAGTGAGTTTTCCACAGGTTTTCCACAGGTTTTTCCACAGGCTAAATATCTATGTAAAACACCAAAAAATAGCTTGACAATTTGCATACACGTATGGTTTCCTGGCGACCAGGGACGCCGCATGGCGTGCAGGGAGATCCTGCAATAGGCTGGACCTAGCCAGTGCAACAAAGGCGTCCCAGAGAGCTAACCGGTATGGACCTCTTTGAGCTGTATCCCACACGGCTGTGGCGCTGGGGGTCGTCCTGGTGCATCCCGTTTCCTAGGCCACTGCGCGAGGCTATAGGCTGGCGGCCAGGCGACCTGATACTGATGCGGCCTCACCTGCCATACGTCACCCTGCGCGTGGCTCGGCCGGAGAGGGTGGTGCCGGACGCGGCCATGGACCCAAGCCTGATGCCGCCGGCGTGGCCGAAGCAAAGCACGGAGGCGAAGTGATCGTTAGAGTCTGGCTCGACACGGACAAAAGCGTGCCCACTTTATTCATCGAAGGCACCCGCCGCGAGCTTCTCCTGCTGGTGGCAGAGCTATACACCAAACCGGAGGAGATCGCGGAACGCTTGGCGCGGCGAGTCGTAGATACACTTGCCAACGAATAGCCCCATGGATGAGTACATCATGATCCCGCGCGAGCAGCTCCTCCCGCCCGAGTTCACATTCCGTGCTAACCCAGCGGACGAGGCGCTCGACGACCTGGTGCGCTCTATCCGCGAGAACGGCATCCTCGAGCCGCTACTGGTAACCCCAGCTCTAGGGAAGGACGGCACACACATCACAGTGATCGTCCAGGAGTCGCTGGCCGAGGGGCCAGTCCGGGCCGCCGCGTACCAGATCCTGGCCGGCGAGCGGCGGTACCTGGCCAGCGCGCGCGTCCCGCTCCACTCCCTGCCCTGCCGCGTGCTGCAAGCCGACGCGGCCAAGGCTTGGGTGGCCATGCTCCACACCAACATCATGCGCCAGGACCCTACGGCCGCCGAAGAGGGCGTGGTATTTCTCCGCCTGATCAACGAGCAGCAGTGGTCGCTCACCCGGCTCTGCCGAGAGTTCGACGTCAGCGAGCAGTACGTCCAGGACCGCGTCGACCTGGTCACCGGCGACGAGGGCGTAGTGGCGGCGGTGGCGGCGCGCGAGATCTCCTTCAGCGTGGGCAGGCTGATCAACAAGTGCAAAGACCCAGAGCGGCGTCGGGCCTGGCTCGAGGACGCGATCTCGCACGGATCGAGTGTGCGCGAGATCAACTACAAGCTCGAGCAGGTACGCCGCGATGAGGCGCTGGCAGCGGGTACGCCATTACCCAACATGGGCGAGCCGGCGCAGACGCTGGTCGCTCCGCCCGCGCCCGACTGCCTCTGGTGCTCGCGCAACGACGACTTGAACAACATGGTGGACGTGAAGATCCACGCCTACCACCTGGCAGACTTGCGGCGGTATCTCGAGGCGACGGGGCAGAGAAAGCTGGTGTTCTGATGACCGCCGAACGCTTCCACAAACTGCTCGATGGGCCATTGTCACACCCGATGACGACCTTCACGATTAGTAGGTTAATTTTGGCGCTGAAGGCAGTTGTCGACGCAACCGGCGAGGCCGGCGAGCGGGCACTCGAAGATTACTGCGCCGCTCGTCAGGCTCAGGACGAGGCGGGGGACTACTAGCGATGTGGCGCACCACCACCAAGCCGAGTGCGGAGCTCACCCCGGTAGACCTCGACCCGGTCGCACTCGAGGACGGCTCGACGCGCCAGATTTTCACCACGCGCTTTGGCAAGCGGTTCGCGCGCGTGGTCGAGCCCAACGGGTTCATCTTGTGGTTCGTGGAAGAGGCGCCCGCGCCGGGCGGCGCGCAGGGAGGCTAAACATGCGAGTTATGATTGAGCTCGTTAGGACAAAAGGGGAAAACACCAAAGAGGTAGTCGAGGTACGGGACGGGCTGAAAGGCGAGCGGTTATTCAACGCCGTGAACAAGGCCGTGCACAAGGCGTTCAGTCGTGATGATACGTGGGAACGCTGGAACCTGCTGCGGGTGGAGTGAATGCGATGCCGACGATGTCAACGAAAGTTCAGCTTCTGGTATGCGCCGCCCTGCTGTTTCCTCTGCCCGCGCTGCTGGCTCAGGACCAACAAGGGGCACGCCCTGACCTGCCGCGCGGCAATAAGGCGGTATGGGCGCTTACAGTCGCGACCGCGGCTACGGGGGCACTCGATATCGAGGCTACGCAGCACTGCGTAGCCCTCGGTACCTGCCACGAGGCCAACACGCTCCTCGCCGGGCAGGACCGCCCGGTGCTCTACCTGGTGAAGGGCTTGAGCAACGTGTCCACCACCTGCTTTGGCTACTGGCTGCATAAGTACGCCCGCAACCCGGCGGTGCGCAAGCTCTGGTGGCTGCCGCAGGGACTCGCGATCGGAGCTAACCTATACGGCGCTAGCACCGGCATCCGCTACTGGGGCCGGGCACGGAGGTAATCACACCATGGCCATTGCTTTCCTGCTGATACTCGCGGCGTTCTTGGTGCTGGCGTACCGCTGCATCACCTACGGCTACGGCCAGGTGGTCCTGTGGTGCGCAGTGGTTGGACTGGGGCTGCCGGCGGTTCTGGCGCTCGACGACGTCGCGCACCCCCTGGCAGCTCCGGTGGCGGTCGCCTGGTCGGCGCTCATCGTTGGCCTGCCGGTCTACTGGCTGGCACGGTCGGTAGTGCGGCAACGGAGGGTGCGCCGATGAGGCTGCTGGTGTGGTGGGGCGGAGTGCTGGCGCATACGTACGTACTGAGCACAGCCAGCCCCGGCGATCGAGTGCCGGGGTGGTTTTGGTGGGGATCGCTGGTGACGTGGTGCTTGGGCGGGCTGTTCGGAGGCTTGTGGACCCTCAGCAAGCAGTTGCTCCGCGGCCGCGGGGTGGGCGTCCTGCGGCCGGCTCGCCCGGCGCCGCGACCCACGGAAGAGAAGATCGGTGGCACAGACTAAGCGCAAGAAGCGCGGCCGTCCTACGTCTCGGGTACTGACGGTGAACCGTGGGATGTACCTGGAGCTCGACATCGTGACCCGGACCGGAGAGACTGAGCACGTCACGGTGGACTCGATGCAGTCGATCACCTCGATCGCAGACCTGGTGTCGGGCCTGGTGCGTGACTACCTGCGCCACGTTCCGATCGAGCCGTGGGTGCGGCCGTGGTCGATCACCGTGTGGCCGCGCTGGGTGCCAGTCAAAGAGGCGGTGCGCAATCCCGCGGAGGCCTCGGAGGACCCCCGTGCCGGCGTGATCGCTGTGGAGTAGTGGCGCCATGTGGTGGTTGCTGGACAACCTGATCGTGCGCACCCTGATGCTGATCGAGGACGCGGCTTGGGCGACACACAAGGCGGCCCTCAAGGGGATGTGGCTCTACGGGTGCTGGACCGGGGTGCCGCGCCTCAGCCTTGCCGCGCTTGACAGGTACAGCCGCATCTTGGTGGAAAGGTATGGCGGACCAGTTTGACGAGCTAGCGCGCGTGGACGACCTCGGCACCGCGATCGCCAGCCTACAGACCGCCGCCGCGCGCTCCGCCGGCCGGCCGCAGCAGGGGCCGCTGTTTATCGTGCGCGCCGACGGCATCCTGACCGACCGCACCGGCAAGGTCCTACGCGAGAAGCCAGCGCAGATTAAGCTGAACACAGCCAAGCCGGAGGTGAAGTCGTGAACGATGCACTGATACGCGTGGCCCCAGGGGTGGTGCTGAACGACAAGACCGTTAACTTCGCAGGCGTAGTAACCCCGCTGCAAACGTTCGTGGCCAAGCTTGGCCAGGTGCGCAGGGCGCTGCACGAGGACGACCTGGTGGTCACGAGCGGCAAGGACGGCAACCACGCCGCGGGGTCGCTGCACGCCGAAGGGCGCGCGGTGGACCTGCGCCAAGAGGGCGCGAGCGGCGGCTTCGACTTCGTGTGGTTGATGGCGATTATATTTCTTGCTCCGCTCTACTACTGTACGGTGTTCGACGAGCACGGGTTGCCTGGCGCGGGGCACATTCATATCGAGTATCACGGCTGATGAGCGACGAGCCGACCTATTTGGGCAGCTCCGAGGAGGCGTGGTCGGGAGACCGATTCGACCTAGTGCTCGTGCGTCTCCGCTTTGCCGACAGCGGGCCGGTGTTCGACGTGCTGGTCGCGCCGCCGTTCGGCCGGGCCATCACGGCCCGCGCCGCCGCTGAAATAGTCGAATGTGTCCGGGCGTCTCTGGCTCTAGCCGTCGCCCGGCGAGAGAAGAAATGGCCATCTCCCCCACCGGAATCCTCCCCGAGCCCCTGATGCGGCCGGGCAAGCTTGGCGACATCCTCACTGCGATCGTGGCCCTGCCCATGACCGGCGACGATAAGGTCGAGCTGCTGGTGGGCTGGGCGCGTGCGGTGGGAGCGAAGGTCAGCGCGTCGCAGCGGGACCGGGTGCGCTCGTCGGGAATCGACCACCAAGGGCTCCCCAGCACGCCGCGCACCCTGGCGGAGCTCGAGCGTGAGCTTGCCGGTGGGGAGTAGCCGTGGGGAAGGAAGAGCACTGGTGCCCGCACTGCTGCGCGCTCAAGTGGATGCTGCCCACCGGCGACCCGGAGAAGCACTATTACACTTGCGTGGGATGCCTTCTCCTGTTCGAGCTCCAGGACGGCGAGCTGTTCGGGTTACCCGAGACACCCAGCGCCGTGGCCCTGGGCAGCCCGCGGCGGCGCAAGAGGATCACTGCATGGCAACGAGTGTTTGACTATGGGGACCCCAGCACAAAGGTTTGAGTCCGAGCGCGCCCTCTACCCGGCCATGAACGTGGACGAGATCCTGGTCTGGCGCGAGTTCCTGCGGGACCACCAGCAGGAGTACGATCGCTTTGACTATAACACCCACATCGGGCAGGGCCTAGACCCCGGACCCGACCAGCCTCCCGCCATGCGCAAGATGTGGATCCAGCTCAATCAGCTGCGCATCGACGCGGTGGGCTGGCAAGGCCAGCAGCCGACCATCTTCGAGGTGCACCGGAATGGTGCAGCCAACGCCATCGGTCAGCTTGTTACCTACGAGCGCGTTTGGCGCAACGATAACCCGTCCGGCATCCCGCCCAAGGCGGCGCTGGTGTGCGCCACCATCAATCAGAACGTGGCCTTGGTGGCTCGCGACGCCGGCATTGCCCTCTACATCGTCTCCGTAAACTTCCGCGTCCTCGCCCCTCAACCTGTCGGCCGTCGCCAGACCTAGCTCCGGTGTTCCGCTCCGTTAACCGGGTGACGGAGCCGGAAGGTCCTGGCGGCGGCCGTCCCAGCCTCGAGCTTGTGAATTTTCAATCGCCAGGATCTCCCCCCCAGGAGGCGTCGGCGCGCGGCGGCCACGCC
>Ga0187846_10001555_pt1 | contig 12909 bp, 8 predicted proteins | sample TC_taG_FD_161473 | JGI IMG/M metagenome (GOLD analysis project Ga0187846, IMG submission 161473) | Biofilm microbial communities from the roof of an iron ore cave, State of Minas Gerais, Brazil - TC_06 Biofilm (v2) | ecosystem: Environmental > Terrestrial > Deep subsurface > Cave > Wall biofilm ...
TGTGCGGCGTCCAGTTCCCCGGCCGAAAGCGCAACCGACCACTCATGATGGCAGGCCTCTAGAACGAACGCCGGTTCCGGGTGCTCCCTGGTGAAGTCCAAAATCTCCTTCAACCGTTCGCGAGCCACCGACAATCTGCCGCCGACATAGGCGATCCCAAACCAACCGACGAGCGAGGAGAACCGTTGCTCCGGGGTTCCACTGCTCGTGGCCAGCTCGTGCGCGCGCAGGTAGACCTGCTCGGTCTCGGCTGCCGCCCACCCTTTGGTGGCCATTAATACCGGCCCAAGGCTAGTTTGCAGCGCTAGTTCTCGTTGGTCTCGTTGGGCGTTCTGCGGCAGGCGCTGGAGAAGTTCAACAGCGGTAGTGAAGTCTCGCATCGCCTCGATGTACGCCGATCGCTGAACCGCTTGCCGCCCAGCCTGCTCATAATATTCAAGCGCCTTGGGGACATTGCCGCTTCGGTTGTAATGACGAGCCAGTTCGTCGAGCTGGTCGTCGATTGAGCTTGCGTACAGCTTTTCCAGCGCTGCGCCGATTGCTTCGTGCAGTTGCTTACGCCGCTCCACCAGGACCGAGTTGTAGGAGACCTCTTGAGTCAGAGCGTGCTTGAAAACGTATTCCGTGTCAGCCACGGCTGGCTGCTCGTAGATGAACTCTCCCAGCTGTAGTTCATTTAGCATGCGGTTGAGTTCCTCCTCCGATCTCGGGTGCACCGCACGAATCAAAGACATCGGAAATTCGCGCCCGATGGCGGACAACGTTTGCAACAAATCCTTCGCGTCATGGGGCAGCCGATCGATCCGCGCGGCGAGGATTGCTTGCACGGTGGGCGGAATCTTCAATTGGGAAATCGGCTGGGTCAGGTGAGTTGCGCCGTTGCGAACCAGCGCACCCTCGTCGAGCAGCACTTGTACGGTCTCTTCCATGAAGAAAGGGTTGCCCTCGGTCTTCTCTATAATGACGCGCTTGAGTGTCGCTAGCTCATCGCTATCGCCGAGCAAGGCTGCCAACATTTCTTCGGCCGAGTCCTTGCCGAGGGGATCGAGCCTCAACTGCGTGTAGTAGGTCCTGCTGTTCCAATTGTGCGAGTACTCAGGACGATAATTCACCAGTAAGAGGATCTTCGCGTTGCCGATAGAGTCGGCGAGGAGATTCAACAGCGCCTGCGTTTCATCGTCGATCCAATGCAAGTCCTCGAAGATCACCATCAAGGGCTGGTTCAGTGATTCGCGTAACAAGATGCGTTTGATCGCATCGAGCGTCCGCCGCTTCTTTACCTGCCCATCCATCTGTGCCAGCGCGTCATCGCCTTCTGCGATTCCCAGTAATCCGAATAGGTATGGCAGCGTGTCCTCAAGCGCACGATCGAGGATGGCTATTTTGCCGGCGACCTTCTCGCGCCGCTTGCGCGCGTCGTCGCCTCCCTCAATACCAAAATATCCATGCAACAGCTCGATTACCGGCAGGTACGCTGAGGCTTTCCCATGGGAGACCGAGAAGGTTTCCAGGATCATCCATCCTGACTGATGCTTGGCCTTGAATTCAAACGACAGCCGCGACTTGCCGGCGCCAGCCTCCCCCATTGCCGCGACGATCTGGCCACGGCCGGATTTTGAGCGATCAGCGGCGATGCCGAGCGCTTCCATCTCACGCTCGCGTCCGACGAACTTCGTCAGGCCGCGCCCCGCCGCGCGCTGCAAACGTGTGCGCAGCGGCCCTAATCCGGTCACTTCATGCACATTAACCGGTTCGCTGACGCCCTTGACCCGAGTTGGTCCGAGCGGCTTCAGGGCGAAGTATCCTTCTACCAGCTTGCGCGTCGGCTCGCTGATTGCGATCGATCCGGTGGGTGCGAGCGCTTGCATTCTCGACGCGAGATTGGTTGTGTGCCCGATCGGCGTGTACTCGGTCTGCCTTTGCCCTGTGGAAATCGAGCGCACCACCACTTCGCCGGTGTTCGCGCCGACTCGCGCCTCCAACGGAAGGTTTCCGGTTTCACGCAGCTGGGCCGAATAGCGCCGTAATTCATCCTGCATCCGCAGCGCCGCATATAGCGCTCGTTGCGGATGGTCCTCGTGGGCTACGGGGGCGCCGAACAGCGCGAAGATACCGTCGCCTGTGGAATGAACGATGAAGCCATCGTAACGACGCACTGCATCGATCATCAGCTTCAGCGCCGGGTCAATAATAGTGCGAGCTTCTTCAGGATCGAGGTCCTGCTCCAACTCGGTCGAACCCTTGATATCCGCGAACAGCGCTGTGACCGTCTTGCGCTCGCCGTCGAGACTTTCAGGCGCGGCTGTTTCAACGACGCGAACAGGCGCAGCACTCGATTGCTCGGGGGAGGGCTCACGAGGTAGCCCAAGCGGTGCGGCGCATTCGCCGCAAAAGTTTTCGTCGGGCTCGTTCGCAGCACCGCAGCGCGGACACAAGCGTGCGAGTGGAGCGGCGCATTTCGCGCAAAACTTACGTCCCTCGCGGTTGTCAGCGCCACACTTTGAGCACTTCATTTCAAGTATCTAATTGCTCTACCAGAGCCTTAGCCTCTTTCAGATCGCCATTACGGTCGAGTTCGCGGCTCTGCGGTCGGGGTGAGAAGAATCATCCTGCCAACTGGCCTAAGTCGTATTCGGCCTACGGTTTGGGGGGTCACGCAGAGTGCTGCCATTAGTGAGTTTGAGCATTTCGCGCACGGCCCGCTCCATTCCAGTGATCAACGAACGGGCGACAATAGCATGGCCGATATGTAGCCAGGCTATCCGGGAATGGCTGCGACCCGCGCTACATTGTCATAGTTCAATCCACGACCCGCATTCGGCTTGAGTTTGAGCGAGCGCGCCAATTTGACCGCAGCGCGAATCCTTTGCGGTTCCGCCCGCGTTTCGTCGCTGAACTCAGGCGGAATCCCCGCCCGAGGGCTCCGCACCCTGCTCGAGCTGGGCAAAGCACCTCGCAACACGCGCTTGCGCTCATTTGCCTCCCTGGTTGTTGCGCGCCTTCGCCAGGTCTGCATCGGCAAGATTCGCGTACACCCCAGTATGGATTTCGATGAAGTCGGCGCCAAGCATCGCCGCCGCTTCAATTTGTCTTGGTTCTGGATCAATGAAGAGGCTGACGCCAATTTTTGCCACGCTCAACCGCTCCAGTATCGGCTGCAGGCGCTCTTTCAGACCGGCAGCGTCAAGGCCGCCTTCGGTAGTCAACTCCTCGGTAGTCAACTCCTCACGGCGTTCCGCCACCAGGCAGACCTCATCAGGCCGCAGTTCAATGGCGATTGCCAGCATTTCGGGAATCAGCGCCATCTCCTGATTCAGATGAATCCTTATTGCGTGATGAATGCCGAAGAGGTCCGTATCCTGGATATGACGGCGATGCTCGCGTAGAGGGACCGTGATCGCACTGGCGCCAGCGCGCTCAGCCGCCACGGAGGCTTCCACAGGATCGCGATAGCGCGCGAGGCGTGCCTGCCTGACGGTCGCGACGTGATCGACGTTAACGCCAAGTTTGATCATGACCGTCGTTAGACATCAGGTCTGTATTCACTTTGCAGCCGGGAAGCATTAGCGTCCAGGCGTGGGCTTTAGCCGCTCAACCCGAGTTGTCGTTCGATTACCGCCGCGATGTGATGGGCGATTTCGCTGATGCTGCTATGATCCTCCCCCTCCACCATCACCCGTGCCAGCATCTCGGTCCCCGAATATCGCACCAGGAGGCGCCCGCAGCCCTTGAGGCGCTGTTCAGCCGCGGCAATCTCGCGGCCGAGTTCTGGCACTTGTTCGAGCGGAATTCGCTGCCGTACATGGACATTTTCCAGCACCTGAGGCACCCGCCGCATCGAGCGCAGTTCACTGAGCGGTTTGCCCGTCTCTGCCATAAGGGAGAATACGAGCAGGGCGGTGATGAGGCCGTCGCCGGTGGTTGAATGGTCCATGAGAATCACGTGACCGGATTGTTCGCCACCGAGGTTGTACGAATTGGCAAGCATTTCGCGCACCACCGCGGGGTCACCGACATCGGTGCGCACGAGTCTGGCGCCGCAAGCCGTCAGGGCGAGCTCAAGGCCGAAGTTACTCATTACGGTCGCGACCACGGTATTGTGCTTGAGCAGTCCCCCGGCGCTCATCTTGCGGCCCAGCAGAGCCATGACGTCGTCGCCATCAAACAGTTCGCCGCGCTCGTCGACGAACAGGGCGCGGTCGCCGTCACCGTCGAGCGCAACCCCAACATTGGCCTGATTTGCGATTACTGCCGCCCGCATCTTCTCCAGATGCATCGCGCCGCAGTCGGCGTTGATGTTAATGCCGTTCGGGTCCACGCCGAGCGCCAGCACGTCAGCGTCCAGCTCTTCAAGGACTTCGGGTCCGACCTTATAAGCGGCCCCGTTAGCGCAGTCGATGACGATCTTGATCCCCTCAAGGGTCACTTCTCGCGGCACGCACGATTTCAGAAAAACCAGGTAGCGGCCGATGGCGTCGTCGATTCGGGCGGCTTTGCCTATATCCAGCCCGGCAGCGCGATATTGGATTAGGTCTCCATCATCGAAAACCAGTTGCTCGATCCGTCGCTCCGTCTGATCTTTGAGCTTATAGCCCTCACGCGAAAAGAACTTGATGCCGTTGTCCTGAAACGGATTGTGGGAGGCGGAGATTACCACGCCCGCATCGACCCGCATGCTGCGCGTCAGAAAAGCGATAGCCGGAGTGGGTAGCGGTCCAACGAGCAAAACATCGGCACCCATGGAGCAGATGCCGGACGCCATCGCCGTTTCCAACATATAACCTGACAGGCGTGTGTCCTTGCCGATGAGAATTCGTCGATGGCGCCGGCTGGTGCTTTTGAACACATGGGCCAGCGCCCGGCCCAGCCTTAGCGCCGTCTCCGAGGTGATCGGCTCGGTATTGGCGATACCACGTATCCCGTCTGTACCGAACAGCCTGTCGGGCGGCCCGCTCAACGCCGAGGCGGGCGCTTGATTGTGATTCTCACCTTGTCTGGCCATAGATGTAGCAGTTCCACCCCCTGGGGCAATTGCACTTGCACCGGCGTATCATAGGTGCCAGGTACCATTCCGTCACCATCGACGAATACCGCGTTGCTCAAGTCGAGCTTGCTCAATTCAAGCTTGGCGCCACGCAGCAAAAGATTGATACGCGGGGGCTGAAGCCTCGATTGATACAAGGTATCGCGAACTGTTACCGCCACTCCGTGAAAGTCCTTGGCGGCAATCACCGCAGCGAGTCCGATCTTGACCGTAACCTCGGACGGTTCGATGTGCATCATAGTACCCGAGGTCGTAATGGCCGCGACGCGTTCCGTTTCGGTGCTCAGTCCGGCGACGTCGACCGCTTCGGTATCGGCCGTTTCGAGGGCCGCGAATTCCCGGCTTGGGGCTGTGGCCTCCACGCGCGGCGGTATGGTCTCAATTGAGCCAATCCGATATCCATCAGCCGGTGCTCCGATGGCGACGACGTGCACCGGCAAATCGCGGACGACAATCTTGTCGAGGTCGAGCACAATCTGAGAGGGTGAAATACTGGTAACTGCGGTTCCACGCGGCACATTAACGCTTTCCAGCCCAATTTTGAAAGAAGCCTGCCCAACCCCAACTCCGCTGAGGTCGAGCTTCAGCCCCAACCGGCTCGGGTCGACGAGCGACAGCAGAGTTTGCGGCCCTGATATCTGGACTTTGACAAAATCCGGGTGCTCGTTAGTGATAACGAAGCCGAGTGGCAACCCGCGGTAGCTGACCGGGATATTGAATGCTTCGACTGAACTGTGCTGGCCGGCGTTGACAAAGATCCAGAGCCCAACCGCTAGCAGCAATGAGATGATTCGAAGGCCAAGGTTTTGATAAAGGCGATCGCGCAGTACGGCCGGCGCGTAACGCCGCTTTAACTCTGCTGCACGGATTAGTCTCAATCGTGCGGCCGGCGGCCGCACGGGCCTCTTCATCGCTGGCAGTGCCACTTTACGCCACCCCCGGATCGAGCGTACTCAACAATTCGAAGTTTTGTAATGCCAGCAACAATTCTTGTGGTTTCAGGCCACGCGTTAAACGGCCACGCCGGGCGACAGAGATGGTACCGTCCTGTTCTGACACAACAATCACGCTGGCATCACTGTCTTCGGTCAATCCGATGGCCGCGCGGTGGCGCATCCCCAGGGTCAGACTGACGTTTGGGTTTGTCGATAGCGGCAGCTGACAGGCGGCCGCCAGCACCTGATCGCCTTTGATGATTACGGCCCCGTCATGCATCGGCGAGCCGGGCATGAAAATCGTCTCGATTAGCTCAGGCGAGGCGCGGCCCTCGATCACGCGACCGGTGTCGACCACGTCCTGCAGACCGACTTCATTTTCGATCACGATCAAACCGCCGATGCGCCGCGCCGACAGCCATTCGGCGGCTTTAACCAACTCCTCTGCTACGTCGCTGACATTGGACCGTGCCGTAAAAAATGACCGCGCACCGACGCCTGTGAGGGCGCGGCGAATATCACCCTGGAAAATCACCACCAGGATGACGATCAGCGATCCCAGGAAATTGTTGAGCAGCCAATTCAGCGTAAACAGCCCGAGCATTTGCGAGCTGACAAAGGCTGCCGCCAGAATCCCTAGCCCGACCACCATCTGCATCGTCCGCGTTCCGCGGATCAACAGAGCGAGCCGGTAGATCACGTAGGCGACAATCACCACGTCGAGACCGTCCTGCCATCGCAAGCGAGGTATTACGTGCAGCACACCATGCATTGGACTAAGCGCGCCGCGCCGCCGCGATCGCGGCTGCCATTCGGACTGTCACCGCGGCTGGTGTAGGGTCATGGACTCTGACAATTGCAGCTCCCTGCGCCACGGCCACCGCATTCACTGCGTTCGTTCCAAGCAGAACATCGCTATCGGCTCTCCCTGCGATCCTACTGATAAAATTCTTACGGGATGCGCCAATCAGGACCGGGTAACCCAGGCCGCAAAAGCGGTTCAAATTAGCCAGAATTGCAAGATTATGCTGCGCGGTTTTGGCAAAGCCGAGACCTGGATCAAGGATAATTCGAGAGCGATCGATTCCGGCGCGCTCAGCATGCGCTGCGCGCTCCGCCAGGAACGTCAGCACTTCGTCAACTACATTCTGGTAAGAGGCGAACCACATATGGTCTTCCGGACCACCCTTCATATGCATCAATACTACGGTGCACCTCCGTTCAGCCGCCAGCGCCGCCATCGCCGCATTCGACAATGCGCCAATGTCGTTGACAATTGCCGCGCCATAGTCAAGGGCAACACGCGCTACTTCAGGCTTGCGGGTGTCGATCGATAACGGCACAGTCAATTTTCCACGAAGCCGCTGCAGGACCGGTAATAGCCGGGCAAGCTCTACCTCGATAGTGACCTCCCGCGCGCCCGAGGGGCGCGTTGATTCTGCGCCAATATCGATTATTGAAACGCCGGCCCCGGCCATCTCAAAGGCATGGGCTGCGGCCGCCTCGGGATCCAGGTAGCGTCCAGCGTCGGAAAACGAATCGGGCGTTACATTCAGCACGCCCATTACAGCAGGGAGCGGGATTTCGCGACCATCGAAAAGACGAAGTGCATCAACGGTCCGAGCCGGCAGACTCCCGCCCAATGGGCTAACAGCGCCTGGCAGTTTATCATGTCGCGGCGAAAGCGCGGGGCTCCCAGCCGGATCGGTGCGATGTTCCTGTTCCTCGATGCTCCTGGCGTCCACCACGTTGGTCTTTTGTTGCTCCTACCAGCTAAGGAAGCCGCGTCAAGAAGAGCAACCGGAGGAGGCCGCGACAGGCGATGTGTATGGCAGGATCGAGTGAAGAGAACTGCTTCGTAATGGTTCCCTCAGCGGCGCCGGCAAAAAATTGCGGAACTCCCCCGGAACAACTAGAAGAAGTCAGGCGAGAGATGGTTTTGGCTGGAGTCCCGGCAGAGAGCGGCTTTCTTCTGCTGCGACTCGCGGTCTCTCTTTGGCCGTTGCTGTTCCATCTCGCGGAGTATTGTCCGCACCGACCGGCTCCTGAACCGCTGAGAGTGGCCGGCCTTCCCTATAGGCCTTAAGCATCTCAGCAACCTCCGCACCCTCGACCACCTCTTTTTCCAATAACCGCTCGGCGAGCGAATGCAGCATGGGCGTATTCTCTGTCAGCAGCGCCCGCGCCTTCTGGTAGGCTTCATCAACGATTCGCCGGACCTCGCGGTCAATTTCGACCGCAGTATGCTCGGAATAGTCTTTCGCCTGGGTTATGTCGCGCCCCAGGAAAATCTGTTCTTCGCGCCGTCCGAACGTCATCGGACCAAGTTCCCTGCTCATCCCCCATTCGCAAACCATCTTGCGGGCGAGCTCGGTCGCTTTCTCGATATCATCGCCCGCTCCAGTGGTCATATGGTCGAACACTAGTTCCTCGGCCACTCGTCCGCCGAACATCATGGCCAAGCGTGTCATCAGGTAGTCGCGAGAATAGGTATAGCGGTCGTCGAGGGGGAGCTGTTGAGTGACACCGAGCGCCATCCCCCGCGGGATAATCGTGACCTTGTGCACCGGATCGGCGCCGGGAAGGAGCATCGCCACCAAGGCGTGACCGGATTCGTGATATGCCGTGTTGCGCCGTTCCTGCAATGACATCACCATCGAGCGTCGTTCGGCACCCATTAAGACCTTGTCTTTGGCCAACTCGAAGTCCGCCATTTCGACCTTGTCTTTGCTGCGGCGGGCGGCGAGCAGGGCCGCTTCATTCACGAGATTTTCCAAGTCGGCCCCAGCGAACCCAGGGGTCTGGCGCGAAATCTTGGTGATATCAACATCATCAGATAGCGGCACGCGCCGGGTATGAACTCTCAGTATTCCTTCACGCCCTTTAACGTCCGGCCGTGGCACCACCACCCGGCGATCAAAACGTCCGGGCCGCAACAAAGCTGGATCGAGGACATCCGGGCGATTGGTCGCGGCGACCAGTATCACGCCTTCGTTTGCCTCGAAACCGTCCATCTCTACCAACAGTTGATTGAGCGTTTGTTCGCGCTCATCGTGGCCACCGCCGAGACCGGCGCCCCGATGACGTCCGACCGCGTCGATTTCATCGATGAAGATAATACACGGGGCGTGCTTTTTACCCTGGACGAAAAGGTCGCGTACTCGCGAAGCACCGACGCCGACGAACATTTCGACAAAGTCCGAGCCCGAAATAGAAAAAAAAGGCACCCCAGCTTCGCCAGCGATTGCACGCGCCAGTAGCGTCTTGCCGGTGCCGGGCGGCCCGACCAACAAAACACCTTTGGGAATCCTGCCGCCGAGACGAGTAAACCGCTTAGGATCTTTCAGGAATTGGATTATTTCTTCCAATTCGTCCTTGGCTTCATTGATTCCTGCAACATCTGTGAACGTGACTTTGTGGGTGTTTTCGGTTAGCAGCTTCGCCCGGCTCTTACCAAATGACATTGCCTTGCCGCCACCAATCTGCATCTGGCGCATGAAAAAGATCCAGAGCGCTATTAGCGGAAGCATTGGCAGCCACTGTACCAGCAGCACCATCCACCAAGGGTCGCCGTCGGCGGGCTTGGCCGCTATCTTGACGCCTTTAGAGCGCAGCTCCTGCACGAGCCCGGGATCATTGGGAGTGTAGGTCTTAAAGTGCTCGCCGCTCGCAGTCTCGCCCTGGATTTGGTTGCCTTGGATGGTAACGTTGGCGATATGCCCCTGGTCGACGTCGTTGAGAAAATCGGAGAAGATAATTTCGGGTGCATGCTGCTGCGAGCGAGTGAAGAAATTGACGAGCAGCAACGCCATCAGCACTACTACCGCCCACAAGGCGATATTCCTCGAAACTTGATTCATCGCTTTTACAAAAGTAGCACGCCCATTAAAGTCCAGGCAATCGACGTTTTAGGCCATCTGGAAGCGAATCAGCGCGCAAATGCAGGATTTTCTCGGATGCCGGAGTGACCAACGCAGCTCCGCTTCGCACTAAACCAGGAATCCAAATCACCACGCCGCACGAAACTACCAAGGGCCATGACCTGCGGCTAGCAACCTTCACCTTGTAGTCAACAAATACGTCGTGGACCTTGCGGCTGCCGCATACTCCCAGAGGCCTGATGCGATCGCCTGGACGGAAGGGCCGCGCCGACAAGACCGGAACCTTGGCGGCGTCGAAATACGCCTCAAACCTGCTGGACGGGTGCCATGGCGCAACCGGAAAGCATTGGTTCTCCGCTGTAATCTCTCGCACCACTAGCATGGGCCCGCTGGCGCTCAGCGGATTCTCGCCTGGCACCAATATTACTTCGCCGCCACAGGCCGCCGACGCGTCGCTGGTTCCAATGGACGCTAAGTGCTCAAGTATCGCCGTATCGTACTCCCTCCTGAATCTCCATCCACGTGGCAAGGTCACGATCGCGGAAGAATTGTTACAGCGCGCCAAACGGCACATCCCATCGATATGCACGCGTTCGATCCTGCGCAGATCACCCACGCGGCGTCGGATTAGTTCGCGCATTATCGCGCGGGCGAGGGCGGGGCTGATTGATTCGAACCCACGCAGATCCATGCGGCAGGATGAGGCCTGGTTCATGGGCTCCATCAGCAGCTTATCCAACGACCGGCACGCTTCTTCCCGAATAAAAATATCCAAGTCACTCATCTCAGAGGCAAGTTCGGCCAGGCGATGGGCAATCCCTGGCGAGTAATCGCTTGCGAGATACGGCAGTAAACCTGTTCTCACGCGATTACGTAGAGCTCGATCTTCCAGGTTGCTGCTGTCAACCACATAATCAGCGCCAATCGCCTTCAAATAAGCGAGGATCGCGGCGCGGTCGAGCGAAAGTAGCGGACGAACCAGCCGTCCTGGCCCCACCTCGCCCATTGCCCCGAGACCCGCAATGCCGGAGCCCCTCATCAACCTTAGCAGTACGGTCTCCGCCTGGTCGTCCTGATGATGACCGAGCACGATAAATTGTGCCTCTAATGCATCCGCAGTGCGATTGAGAAAATCATAGCGTAGCTGGCGGGCTCGCTCCTCCAGATTCGCGGACTTCAGCCCATGTGCTCGTTCGACCACCAATTCGATTTGGAGGCGGCCGCATAGTTCGCGGACGAAATGTTCGTCGCGGTCGGATTCAGGTCCGCGGATGGCGTGGTTCAGGTGGGCGGCAGCAAGCTCGAAATTGAATCGACTGCGAATACTATGGAGTGCCTGTAGGGTGGCAACCGAATCGGGGCCTCCAGAGATGGCAACCAGCAGCCGCTGGCGAGGACCCAACGGAAGGCGGGCCACCACTCCGGCCACCGTTCTCTCAACCGCTGTAATCGTCCTTCGCGCTGCAACAGAGCGGGAGCCGGTCGGGTTGCCGCGATTTTCGTGCAATCGATTTTCGAGTTTACGGGTGTGCTTTGCTTCTAACATAAAGCTATCCAGAACGAGGTTCGTGCGGACCTGGCTCTGGAAGTCTACTTGTTGATGCGCCGGTAAAACGGCCCCATCTGATCGAGCAAATGTAGAATGACCTCTATGCCAGGTAAATTTACGTCCAGTTCCAAAGTTCGAATCAGCCGCGCTCGTTGGAGGGCCGACCGATCGTAAAGCGGCTCGCCCGCACGATCAGCTTGGTCAACCGGTACGATGAACTCCTCGCGTTCCCAAAGCGCAAGCTCAGCATCAGTTATTCCGGCAAGCAAAGGCGGTCCGACTCATCAGGATGGTGCCGGAAAGCTTGCCTTCAGGGCGCTTGGAAGAGCGGCCAGCCATCGCGCCTATCCACGCATCAACTCTCGAGGATCGGCGACGGCGCGGGCGCGCCGCCGTTCGGCGAACTGTTGCAACAATCTGCGTTCTTCCTCGGTCATATCGGTTGGTGCCAGAACTCTTAGCTCGTACAACAGGTCACCGGCGGATTCCTTCGCGCGCGCCGGAAGTCCCTTGCCCTTGAGCCGCAAAACACGGCCGCTCTGGCTGCCTGCGGGAATCTTGAGTGAGATCTTGCCGTCCAGAGTGGGTGCGGTCACTTCCGCTCCCAGGGCAGCCTCGTAATCCCATACCGGAAGCTGAGCGCGCACGTCACGACCGTTAAGCAGAAACGGGCCGCTGGGCTCGACATGCGTAACAAGAAAAAGATCACCGTTTTGACCCGGCCGCGAACTGCGGCCGCCCTGGCCTTTAAGCCGAATCCGTGAGCCTTCACTTACTCCCGGAGGAATAGTTACCTCCAGTGTACGATGGACCCGAATTGAGCCACGGCCGCCGCATTTCGCGCAGGGCTCAGCGGAACGAATTATTCTAGTCCGGCCGCGGTTTTCCTGGCGCGCAGTCATCCCACTACCGCCACAAACGTCGCATTGGTCTTCCGAAGTTAAATCGAGTCTGCGGCGAGCGCCGTGCACGGCGTCACGGACCGAGATCTTTACGTCAGATTCCAGATCGCGCCCTCGCGCGCGCTCCGCGCCGACAGATTCATCAGCGAAGTCGAAACGCTGGAAGCTGCGGCCGGGACCCCCGCCCAACCCGCCGCCGAGACCACCGAAGAAGCGCTCAAAGAAATCGCTGAAGCCGCCCGCTGTGGCGCCAAATTCAGGGCCGCCCGCCTGTGCATAGCGGCGGAACACTTCGTCCTCAGTCGCCCCTCGCTCCCAATCGGCCCCTAGCTCATCGTATTTCTTGCGCTTTTCGGGGTCGCTCAGCACCTGGTAGGCTTCGTTAATCTCCTTGAACTGACGTTCCGCATCCTTGTTGTTTGGATTGACGTCAGGGTGATACTTACGGGCAAGTTTGCGATAGGCGCTTTTGATTTGCGCTTCATTGGCGTTCCTTTCGACGCCAAGGGTTTTGTAGTAATCGCGAAATTCCATCGATCAAAAACGTACCCCAACCTGTCACCCCATTTGCTTCCTCGATGCCCTGAGACAGGCGCCA
>Ga0187846_10001556_pt1 | contig 12908 bp, 11 predicted proteins | sample TC_taG_FD_161473 | JGI IMG/M metagenome (GOLD analysis project Ga0187846, IMG submission 161473) | Biofilm microbial communities from the roof of an iron ore cave, State of Minas Gerais, Brazil - TC_06 Biofilm (v2) | ecosystem: Environmental > Terrestrial > Deep subsurface > Cave > Wall biofilm...
CTCGACTTCCGCTCGTGGAAGCCGACCAGTACGCCGCCTTTTTTCCGGACCAGCCGCACCGAGAAGCGGGCCCGATGACGGTAGGCCCACGGCACGCCGTAGATGGGCGGCAAAAGCACTTCGGGGCGCACCTTCCCGATGCGCCATAGCGCGTCCTCCAGCACCCGCTGCTGCGCCGCCACCTGCGTCCGCACCTCGATGTGCTGCATCGCGCAGCCGCCGCAAGTTCCGAAGTGCACACAGCGCGGCCGCACCCGGGCTGGACTCTCGCGCCATATCCGGGTGACCGAAGCGAGCTCGTACGAGGAGCGTCGCTTGCGCAGCTCGTACTCGACGCGCTCGCCGGGGAGCGCACCCTCGATGAAGACTGCCTTACCCGCGACGTGGGCGACGCCGCGGCCTTCCCCGTCGAGCGACTCCACCAGGGCGAGGGCCGCAGCCCGCTTCAGGGTCGGTGCTTCGGCCATCGGCCGACCGGCTCATCGTGCCGCCGGCTCGGGCCAGGCACCGGCGGCGATCCTCTCGGCCCAGAGAATGCCGATGATCGTCTTCGCATCGCTGATCCGTCCGGCGCGGACCCACTCGAGCGCGGTGGCGAGCGGCAACGCGAATGTCTCGAGGAACTCCCCGTCGTCGAGCGCGCGGCCCGCCTGCCGCAGCCCCCGTGCGAGCCAGATCTCGATCCGCTCGCTCGAGTAGGCGCACAGCGGATCGATGGTGGTGACATAACGCCACACGTCGGCCACGTAGCCTGTCTCCTCGCGCAGCTCGCGCCGCGCGCTCTCGAGCGTCGCCTCCCCGGGGTCGATCTTGCCCGCCGGCAATTCGACCACCTCGGCGCGCAGCGCGTACCGGTACTGGCGCTCAAGGACGACTTCGCCGGTATCGAGCATCGGGATGATCGTCACGGCTCCCGGGTGCGCGATGAATTCCCGCACCGCTTCGCGACCGTTGGGGAGCCGGACCGTGTCGCGCCGAACGTGGAGCAGCACGCCGTCGTAGACCGCCTCCCCGGCGAGGCGGGTCTCGGTGAGATCCTTGTGCTCGTGCGTGTGAAACGGGTCGGCCATGGCCTCACCGCCCTGGCGCCGAGCGCCGCCGCGACTCAGTCTTCGCGCCCGTCATGAGGCGAGCGGATAGACCGCCTGGATCGCCGTCACGCACAGCGCCATGAGCGGCCCCGGGAATACGCCGAGCACGAGCATCGCGAGGCCGTTTGCCGAAAGCAGCAGCCGCAAGTCGACACCCGATTCGATGGGGGTCGCATCCTCGGCGTCGTCGAAGTACATCAGCTTCACCACCCGCAGATAGTAGAACGCACCCACCAGCGACATCAGCACTGCGTACACCGCCAGCCCGACCTGCTGTCCCTTGATCAGGGCGTCGATCACCGTGAGCTTGGCGTAGAACCCGGCGGTGGGTGGGATCCCGGCGAGCGAGAACATCACCAGCAGCAACATGAATGCGTACCAGGGGCTGCGCTGATTCAACCCCTTGTAGTCCGAAAGCTCTTCGGCCTCGAAGCCCGAGCGCGACATGTACAGCACCACGCCGAAGGCGCCGAGGCTCATCAGCACATAGACCATCGAGTAGAACATCGCCGCGCCGTAGGCATCGGTCGCGGACAGGTGGTTGCCGCCCACCACTCCGGCGAGGAGTCCGAGCACCACGAAGCCCATGTGCGCGATCGTCGAATAGGCGAGCATCCGCTTGATGTTGGTCTGCGCGATCGCCGCGAAGTTGCCCAGCGCGAGCGAGAGGACCGCGAGCAGGATCAGCATCGGCTGCCAGTCGATCGCGAGGTCGAGCAACCCGTTCACGAGCAGCCGCATCGCGACCGCGAATGCTGCCAGCTTGGGCGCGGTGCCGATGAACATCGTCATTGCGTTGGGGGCGCCTTGGTATACGTCCGGGATCCACATGTGGAACGGCACCGCGCCCAGCTTGAACGCGATCCCGGCGACGATGAATACCAGCCCGAACACGAGCACCGCGTGATTCGCCCGGCCGCTGCCGATCGCCTCGGCGACTTTGACGATATCGAGCGCGCCGGTCGCGCCATAGAGCATCGACATCCCGTAGAGCAGGAGCCCCGACGCGAGCGCGCCGAGCACGAAGTACTTCATCGCCGCCTCGGTCGAGGCGGCCGAGTCGCGGTTCAGCGCCACCATCGAATACAGGCAGAGCGACATCAGCTCCAGTCCGAGGTACAGGACCAGGAAGTGGTTCGCTGAAATCATCACCATCATGCCGAGCGTCGCGTACAGCGCGAGCACCAGGTACTCGCCGCGCAGCAGGCCCCGATCGGCAAGGTAGCGGCGCGAATAGACCAGGCAGCTCGCCACCGCGATGTAGGAGAGCATCTTCAGCGTGCTCGCCATGAGATCGGAGACGAACATGTCGCCGAAGGTGTACGCGGTCTGGCCGTCCGTCACCTGGACGATCCCGAGCGTGAGAAACGCGCAGCCGGCGAGCGCGAGCTGGCTCAGTCCATACACCAGCCCGCGCCGTCCCTCCGGGACGAACAGGTCGACGAGCAGGATGAACGATGCCATCGCCATCAACCAGATCTCGGCGTACGCCGGCAGCAGCAAGGGGAGCTCGCCGTTCATAGTTTGCCCATCGCGACGTGCTTAAGCAGGTCGTTCACCGAAGCGTGCATCACGCCGGTGATCGGCGCCGGGTAGATCCCCATCCAGAGCACCGAGATCGCGAGCAGTCCGAGCACCACGAACTCGCGCGCATCGATATCTTTGAGCGCGGCGACGTGATCGTTTGCCACCGCCCCGTAGATGACTCGCTTGTACATCCAGAGCGTGTAGGCGGCGCCGAAGACGAGGGAGGTCGCGGCGACGAACGCGATCCACACGCTCACCTTCATCGCTCCCATGATGACCAGGAACTCGCCGACGAACCCGCTCGTCGCCGGCAGCCCGCAGTTCGCCATCATGAACAGCATCATGAACGCCGCGAACTTCGGCATGGTGTTCACCACGCCGCCGTAGTCGCCGATCAGGTGCGAGTGCATGCGGTCATGCATCACCCCGACGCATAGGAAGAGCGCGGCGGAGACGAAGCCGTGCGAGATCATCTGCGCCAGGGCGCCCTCCACGCCGTAGGCGTTGAAGATGAAGAATCCGAGCGTCACGAAGCCCATGTGCGAGATCGACGAGTAGGCGATCAGCCGCTTCATGTCCGGCTGCACCAGCGCCACCAGGGCGATGTACAGCACGGCGATGAGCGAGAGCCCGATCATCAGGCCCGACAGCGCGTGGCTCGCGTCGGGAAGGATCGGCAGCGAGAAACGGACGAAGCCGTAGGCGCCGAGTTTCAGGAGGATCGCCGCCAGCACCACCGAGCCGCCGGTCGGCGCCTCGGGGTGGGCATCGGGTAGCCAGGTGTGGACCGGAAACATCGGCACCTTGACCGCGAACGCGGCAAGAAACGCGAGAAACAGCGCCACCTGCTCGCGCTTCGTGAGCGGCACCGCGTGCCAGTCGAGGATCGAGAAGCTGCCGCCGGACTGGTTGTACAGATAGAGGAAGCCGACCAGCAGGAGCAACGACCCGAGCAGGGTGTAGAGGAAGAACTTGAGCGCCGCGTACACCCGGTTCGGGCCGCCCCAGACGCCGATGATGAGATACATCGGGATCAGGGTGGACTCGAAAAAGACATAGAACAGCGCGCCGTCGAGCGCCGCGAATACGCCGTTCAGCAACCCCGACATGATGAGAAACGCCGCCATGTACTGCGAGACGCGGGTCTGGATCACTTGCCACCCGGCGAGCACCACCAGCACCGTGATGAAGCTGTTCAGCAGGATGAACAGGACCGAGATCCCGTCCACGCCGAGGTGATAGTTGATACTGAAGCGCGGGATCCAGGGCGTGAGCTCGACGAACTGCATCGCGCTGGTCGCGGTGTCGAAGCTGGTATAAAGAGGAATCGTCACCCCGAACCCGACCAGCGCGCCCAGGATCGAAAGCGCCCGCGCGATGCGCGCGTTTGCGTCGCCGCCGGTCGACATGACGATGAACCCGGCGCAGATCGGGACCCAGATCGCGAGGCTCAGCCAGGGAGCGGCAACTTGCATGGCTGTCCGCTAGTGCAACAGGCGCGCCACCAGAGGCGGCCCGAGCCAGTAAGTGAGTCCCACCACCAACCCGATGATCATCGCGAACGCGTACTGGTAGATGAAGCCGCTCTGGAGCAGCCGCACGACCTGCGCGAACCAGCCGACCGCCTTGGCCGACCCGTTGACGAAGGCGCCGTCGATCACCGCGACATCGCCCCCCTGCCACAGTCCGTCGCCCAGCTTCACCGTCCCGTCGGCCAACACCTTCTGGTTGAAGTCGTCGAACCCGTACTTGTTCTCGAGGATCCGGACCAGGAAGCCGAACTTCTCGCGCGCCACGCCCGGTAGATCCGGGCGGAGGATGTAGAGATAGAACGCCGTGGCGATCCCCGCCACGACCAGCCAGAACGGCGCGGTGAACAAGCCGTGGACGACCATCGCCACCACGCCGTGGTATTCCTCGGCGAGCTCGGCGAGGCCGTGGTGCTCCGGCAGAATCACGATCGAGCCGGCGAAGTAGTCGCCGAGGGCAATCCAGCCGACCAGCCAGCCGGCGCAGACCGAGGGGATCGCGAGCATGATGAGCGGCACGGTCACCACCCACGGCGACTCGTGCGGCTCGTGGCCATGGGCTTCGTGGCCATGGGTGCCATGGTCCGCTGGAGCGGGATGACGGAACCGCTCCTCGCCGTGGAACGCGTAGAACACCAGCCGGAAACTGTACAGGGCGGTCACGAACGCGCACAAGAGCACGCACCCGTACGCGAACGTGCTGCCGGGCACCTGCGCGAGCCGCGCGGCGTCGATGATCGTGTCCTTGGAGAAGAATCCGGCGAACGGCGGGAACGCCGCGTTCGCGAACGCGCCGATCAGCATCACCAGGTAGGTGATCGGCATGTACTTCCGCAGGCCGCCCATGCGGCGCATGTCCTGCTCGTGATGGAGCGCGATGATCACCGAGCCCGCGGCGAGGAACAGCGCCGCCTTGAAGAACGCGTGCGTGCACAGGTGGAACATCGCCGCCGGGTAGGCCGATGCGCCCAAGGCGACCGTCATGTACCCGAGCTGCGACAGCGTCGAGTAGGCGACGACGCGCTTGATGTCGTAGGCGATGATCGCGATCAGCGCCATGAAGAACGCGGTAATGCCGCCGATCACGAGCACCACCGAGCGCGCCGCGTCCGACAGCTCGAACAGCGGCGACATCCGCGCCACCATGAAGATCCCGGCGGTCACCATCGTCGCGGCATGGATCAGCGCCGAGATCGGCGTCGGACCCTCCATCGAGTCCGGCAGCCAGACATGCAGCGGGAACTGCGCGCTCTTCCCCATCGCCCCGACGAATAGACAGATGCAGACGACCGAGATCACGAGCCATGGCGCGCCGGGGAAGATCTCGATCGCCGCCACGGCGAGCCGCGGCGCCTGGGCGAACACCTCGCCGTAGTCGAGCGTGCCGCAGTACGCGAGGATGAGCGCGATGCCGAGCAGGAACCCGAAGTCGCCGATCCGGTTCACGATGAACGCCTTCAGGTTGGCGTAAATCGCGGTCGGCCGGGTGTACCAAAAGCCGATCAGCAGATAGGACACCAGGCCCACCGCCTCCCAGCCGAAGAACAGCTGCAGGAAGTTGTTGCTCATCACCAGCATCAACATCGAGAAGGTGAAGAGCGAGATGTACGAGAAGAAGCGCTGGTAGCCCGGGTCCTCGGCCATGTAGCCGATGGTGTAGATGTGGACCATCCACGACACGAAGCTGACGACGACCATCATGAGCGCGCTCAGACGATCGATCTGGAATCCGATCTCGAACTGCGTCGCGCCGGCGGTGAGCCAGGTGTAGACGGAGCCGGTGAAGGTGTTGCCGCGCAACACGTCGACGAACACCACGCACGAGGCGAAGAAAGCGATCCCGACCCCGACGATGGTCACCCAGTGAGCGCCGCTCCGGCCGATGGCACGGCCGAACAGCCCGGCGACGATCGCCGCCGCGAGCGGCGCGAGCGGCACGACCAGATAGAGCAGTTGCATGTGCGTCACGCCGGCCTACCCCTTGAGACGGTCCAGGTCTTCGACGTTGATCGTGCGCAGGTTGCGGAACAGCACCACCAGGATCGCGAGTCCGATCGCCGATTCGGCCGCGGCGACGGTGAGGATGAAGAACACGAACACCTGGCCGGAGAGATCGCCCAAGAAATGCGAGAACGCCACGAAGTTGGTGTTCACGGCGAGCAGCATCAGCTCGATCGCCATCAGCAGGATGATGACGTTCTTGCGATTGAGGAAAATGCCGACGATGCTGATCGCGAACAGCACCGCACCGAGCACCAGGTAATGCGACAGCGTGACCAACTTCCCTTACCTCCCACTCGCGCGGATTGCGGGCCTCGCCGGGATTCGGCCGCCGCCGGTGCGCGAGCGCCGCGAAGCGCCCGCGGACCGGAGCCGAATCTCCGATCCTAGGTTTGACTCTTTTCAGCCGGCATCGAAACCAGACGCACGCGGTCCTCCCGCTTGATGTCGATCTGGCGCGCCGGGTTCTGATACTTCGTGTCCTTGCGCCGGCGCATCGTGAGCGCGATCGCCGCGATGATCGCGACCAGCAGCAGCACGGCCGCGAGCTCGAACGGATAGACATAGTCGGTATACAGCACCCGGCCGAGCGCCTTGGTGTTGCTGTAGCCGGCGGCCGCCGCCGGCGCCGGATAGCGCGCGCCCTCGAACCCGAGCCACACCAGCGTCCCCATCTCGAGCACGATCAGCGCCCCGACCGCGAGCCCGAGCGGCAGGTGCCGCCAGAAGCCCTCGCGCAGGCGATCCAGGTTGATGTCGAGCATCATGACCACGAACAGGAACAGCACCATCACCGCCCCGACGTACACGAGCACCAGCGCGATCGCCAGGAACTCGGCCTGCAGCAAGAGCCACAGCGCGGCGGCGGTGACGAAGGCGAGCACCAGGAACAGCGCCGCGTGGATCGGATTGCGCGCCGTGATGACCGCGAGCCCGGCGAGCACCAGGATCGTGGCGAAGAGGTAGAACAGGGCGGGTTCGAAGTTCATTCGCGCACGCGCTAGCGGTATGCCGCGTCGGCGGCCCGCGCCTTTGCGATCTCGGCCTCGTACTTGTCGCCGACCGCGAGCAGCATTTCCTTGGTGTAGTAGAGGTCGCCCCGGCGCTCGCCGTGGTATTCGAGGATGTGCGTCTCGACGATCGAGTCGACCGGGCACGACTCCTCGCACAGACCGCAGAAGATGCACTTCGTGAGATCGATGTCGTAGCGCGTGGTGCGTCGGGTGCCATCTTCGCGCTCCGCGGTCTCGATGGTGATCGCGAGCGCCGGACAGATCGCCTCGCACAGCTTGCAGCCGATGCACCGCTCCTCGCCGTTCGGATAGCGACGCAGCGCGTGCAAGCCGCGGAACCGCGGGCTCATCGGCGTCTTCTCCTCCGGGAACTGCACCGTCACCTTGCGTGCGAACAGGTGCCGGCCGGTGATCGCGAGGCCCTTCACCAGCTCGAACAAGAGGAACGTCCGGAAGAACTCGCGCACGCGCTCGATCATCGGGGATCTCTCTAGCGCCACGGGTTCCATGGCGTCTGCATCCAGGCCCCGATCACGACCAGCCACACGATGGTGAGCGGGATGAACACTTTCCAGCCGAGCCGCATGATTTGGTCGTAGCGGTAACGCGGGAAGGTCGCGCGGAACCACAGGAAGCACAGCAACAGGAACGAAACCTTGAGCGCGAGCCAGATAATCGGCGGCACGGCGTCGGCGAGCGCCGAGTCGATCGGCGGCAGCCACCCGCCGAGGAACATGATCGAGGCGAGCGTCGAGACCAGGATCATGTTCATGTACTCGCCGAGGAAGAACAGCGCGAACGCCATCCCCGAGTACTCGACGTGGAAGCCAGCCACGATCTCCGACTCGCCTTCGGCGACGTCGAACGGCGCGCGGTTGGTCTCGGCTACCGCCGAGATGAAATAGACCAGGAACATCGGGAACAGCGGGAGCCAGTTCCACGACAGGAGGTTGAGGCCCTTGGTGGCGAAGTAGCCCCGCGCCTGAGCGTTCACGATGTCGCTCACGTTCAGGCTCTGCGACACGAGCAGCACGCACACCAGCGCGAAGCCCATGGCGATCTCGTACGCCACGATCTGCGCCGCCGAGCGCATCGCGCCGAGGAACGCGTACTTCGAGTTCGACGCCCAGCCGGCGATGATCACGCCGTAGACGCCCATCGACGTGATCGCCATCACGTACAGCAGTCCCGCATTGACATTGGCGAGCACCAGCTCCGGACCGAAGGGGATCACCGCCCAGGCCGCCATCGCCGGCATCAGCACCATCATCGGCGCGAGGATGAAGAGCAGCTTGTTCGCGCCGGTGGGGACGATCACCTCCTTGAACAGCAGCTTGAACACGTCGGCGAAGGGCTGCAGCAGGCCCGCCGGCCCGACCCGGTTCGGCCCGATCCGGACCTGCATGTAGCCGATCACCTTGCGCTCCGCCAGGGTGAGGTAGGCGACGCACAGGATGAGCGGGATCGCGATCGCGAGGATCAGCGCCACCGTGCGCACCGTGAGCCAGACGGGCGGGCCCCAGGTCGGTCCGAAGAGCGTGTCGAAGAAGCTCATCGGTCAAGCACGCTCGAGCGAGATGGCGCCGAACATCGCCCCCAACCCGGCGGTCGAGGGATGCGCCGCCGCGAGACGGACGACCCCGTCGGGCAGACCGTCGTCGCGGGCGAGCTCGACCTCCGAGGCGCCGCCGTCCTGCGTCAAGCGTACGCGCTCGCCGGCGGTGAGCCCGAGCTTGGCGAGCAGCGCGCCGCTCGCAAACGCGCGCGGCGGCGCGCCGTCGGCGGTCTGCTGCAGCGAGGGCGCGCGCCGCACGATCGGATCGGAGAAGTAGATCGGGACGTCGGCGACGCGCTCGAGTGCCCCGCTCGCTTGCGCGCCGACGTCGATCGCGACGCCCGCGAGCGCATTCGACAGCCGGCCAGCGACCGCGCCGGCCGGGCAGGCCTCGTCGCGCACCTGCTCGCTCCGGTCGTATTCGAACCCCGGCACGCCGAGCCGGTTCGCGAGCACGCGCAGCACCTTCCACGCCGGCCGTGCCTCGCCGAGCGGGCTCACCGCCGGGTTGAAGCTCTGCATCCGCCCGTCGGTGTTGATGAAGGTGCCCGAGGTCTCGGTGAACGCCGCGATCGGCAGCAGCACATCGGCGTACTCCGGCAGCCGGCCGACGTAGCTCGCAAGCGCCACCACGAAGTCGGCCGCCGCCATCGCGCGCACCGCTTGGCGCGGGTGATGCGTGTCCAGCTCGGGCTCGACATTCACCAGCAGATAGGCCTTGCGCGGCTGCGCGAGCATCGCCGCCGCGTCGAGACCGCCCGCGCCCGGCACGCACCCGGCGACGTAGCCGCCGACGCTGTTGGCCGCCTCACCGAGGAAGCCGAACCGGGCACCCAGCACGCCCGCGAGCACCTGGGCGAGCGCATGCAACTGCGTGGCACGCGGGTGCTGCACCGCGCTGTTGCCCAAGAAAATGCCGGCGTTCTGCCCCGAAGCGAGGCTCTTCGCGATCGCTCGGGCGGCCTCGCCCACCTGGACGCCGGCGAGCACGGCCGGCACGGCGGCACCCCGCTCTGCGGCGGCGGCGCTCGCCACCTGGGCGAGCATCGAGGGCAGCTCGCTCGGCCGCACGATCGCCTTGTTCTGCACGCTGATCAGCAGCGCGTCGTCGGCGACGTGGAGGACGTTCACCTGCTGGCCCCGCTTCGCGGCCCGGCGGATCCGGTTCGCGATCAGCGGCTGGTCCTTGCGCAGGAACGACCCGACGAGGAGCACCCGGTCAAGCTCGCCGATCTCCGCCACCTGGCACCCGAGCCACGGCGCACCCGCGCGCTTGCCGTCGCCCGCAAAATCCGACTGGCGCAGGCGAAAGTCGACGTTCTCGGATCCGAGCCCGCGCACGAGCTTCTGCGCGAGATACAGCTCCTCGAACGTGGCGTGCGGCGAGGCGAGCGCACCGAGCGATGGGGCGCCGTGCTGCGCCTTCGCCTGCTTCAGCCCGGTGGCAGCGAACTCGAGCGCGCGCTCCCAATCGACCTCCCGCCATTCGCCGCCGCGCTTCAGCATCGGCTTCGCCAGCCGGTCCGACGAGTTGAGCCCCTCGTAGGAGAACCGGTCCTTGTCGGAAAGCCAGCACTCGTTCAGCGCCTCGTTCTCGAGCGGCAGGACCCGCATCACGCGGTTCTGCATCACCTGGACGATCAGGTTCGCGCCCAAGCCGTCGTGCGGGCTCACTGACTTCCGCCGCCCGAGCTCCCAGGTGCGGGCGGTGTAGCGGAACGGCTTCGACGTCAACGCGCCGACCGGACAGATATCGATCATGTTGCCGGACAGCTCGGAATCGACCGCTTGGCCGACGAACGAGACGATTTCGGCGTGCTCGCTGCGCCCGATCAGGCCGAGCTCCATGACGCCGGCGATCTCCTGCCCGAACCGCACGCAGCGCGTGCAGTGGATGCAGCGGGTCATCTCTTCGGCCGAGATGAGCGGCCCCATCGGCTTCGCGAGCACGACGCGCTTCGGCTCGGCGTAGCGCGAGCCGCTCCCGCCGTAGCCGACCGCGAGATCCTGCAGCTGACACTCGCCGCCCTGGTCGCAGATCGGGCAATCGAGCGGGTGATTGATGAGCAGGAACTCCATCACCCCGCGTTGCGCCTGCTTCGCGTAGTCCGAGGCCGTCCAGACCTTCATGCCCTCGGTCGCCGGCGTCGCGCAGGCCGGCAGCGGCTTGGGCGCTTTCTCGACCTGCACCAGGCACATGCGGCAGTTGGCCGCGATCGAGAGCTTCGCGTGATAGCAGAAGTGCGGCACGTAGATGCCGAGCTTGTTGGCCGCCTCGATCACCGTCGTGCCGTTCGGCACCTCGACCGGCCGGCCGTCGATTTCGATCTTGACGAGCTGCGTCATGCCGCGGCGCGCTCCATCCCGCGCGCCGCGGCCGGACCGTCGACCAGGCAGCGCCGGTGAACGATGTGATGCTCGAACTCGCCCCGGAAGTGCTCGATGAAGCTCTTCACCGGCAGCGCCGCGGCGTCGCCGAGCGCGCAGATCGTGCGTCCGGCGATGTTGTCGGCCGCGTTCACCAACACGCCCAAGTCTTCCATGCGCCCGCGGCCGGTCTCGATCCGGTGCACCATGCGGTAGAGCCAGCCGGTGCCCTCGCGGCAGGGCGTGCACTGGCCGCACGACTCCTCGAAATAGAAGTACGACAGCCGCTCGAGGCAGCGGACCATGCAGCGCGTCTCGTCCATCACGATCACCGCTCCGGACCCGAGCATCGATCCGGCCTTCGCGATCGAGTCGTAATCCATGTCGGTCCGCAGCATGGTCTCGCCCGGCAGCACCGGCATCGACGACCCGCCGGGGATCACGGCTTTGATTTTGCGCCCGCCGCGCATGCCGCCCGCCATCTCGAGCAGCCGCGCGAACGGCGTGCCGAGCCGCACCTCGTAGTTGCCGGGGCGCTCGACGTCGCCGGACATCGAGAAGAGCTTCGTCCCGCCGTTGTTGGGACGGCCGAGCTCGAGGTACTTCTCGGCGCCGTTCAGGATGATCCAGGGCACGGCGGCGAACGTCTCGGTGTTGTTGATCGTGGTCGGCTTGCCGTACAGACCATAGCTCGCCGGAAACGGCGGCTTGAAGCGCGGCTGGCCCCGCTTGCCTTCGAGCGATTCGAGGAGCGCGGTCTCCTCGCCGCAGATGTATGCGCCGTAGCCGTGGTAGGCGTGGAGGTCGAAGTGAACGCCCGAGCCGAGGATGTTCCGGCCGAGGTAGCCGGCGGCGTAGGCCTCCGCCAGCGCCTGCTCGAACTGCTCGTACACCTCCCAGATCTCGCCGTGGATGTAGTTGTAGCCGACCGTGGTGCCGGTCGCATAGCCGGCGATCCACATGCCCTCGATCAGGATATGCGGGTTGTAGCGCAGGATGTCGCGATCCTTGAATGTACCCGGCTCGCCCTCGTCGGAGTTGCAAACCATGTATTTCTGCCCCGGGAAGCTGCGCGGCATGAAGCTCCACTTGAGCCCGGTCGGAAAACCGGCGCCGCCGCGGCCCCGCAGCGCCGATTTCTTGACCTCGGCGATCACCTGCTCGGGCGGGATCTTTTCGGCGAGGATCTTCTTCAGCGCCGCGTAGCCGCCCCGCGCCTCGTAGTCCTTCAGCCGCCAGTTGGTGCCGGTGATGCCCCGCATGATGATCGCGTCGGGGCCGAAGACGCCGGGATCGAAGGGCGGGTGCGCGGTGTTCACTCGAGCTCCTGCAGAAATCTGTCGATCGCCTCGGGCGTCATGAAGCTCGCCATGCGCTTGTTGTTGACGAGCATCACCGGTGCATCGCCGCAAGCGCCGAAGCACTCGCCCTCCTTGAGCGTAAACCTCCCGTCGGCGGTGGTTTCGTTCCAGTCGATGCCGAGCCGGCGCCTCAGGTGCTCGCCCGCGTCGGCCGCGCCGCGCAGCGCACACGGCAGGTTGGTGCACAGGCACAGCTTGTACTTACCGACTGGGTGCAGGTCGTACATGGTATAGAAGGAGGCGACCTCCTCGACCGCGATCGGCGGCATGCCGAGATAGTCCGCGACGAACGCCATCACCTCGGACGAGAGATGTCCATGCTCGTCCTGCGCGATCGCCAGCGCCGACATGACCGCCGATTGCTTCCGGTCGGGCGGGTACTTGGCGAGCTCGCGGTCGATCTTCCTCAGCGCCTCAGCAGAGAGCATGGAATGTGGAACCACAGACAAAGGCCGATGAACGCC
>Ga0187846_10001557_pt1 | contig 12908 bp, 10 predicted proteins | sample TC_taG_FD_161473 | JGI IMG/M metagenome (GOLD analysis project Ga0187846, IMG submission 161473) | Biofilm microbial communities from the roof of an iron ore cave, State of Minas Gerais, Brazil - TC_06 Biofilm (v2) | ecosystem: Environmental > Terrestrial > Deep subsurface > Cave > Wall biofilm...
TCGCAATTCCACGATCTCGCTGCCATTCGCGATCAGCGCCACGCTCGCCATGCCGATGAACAATCCGTGCTCCACCACGCCCGGCATCTCGCTGAGTTGCCGCGCCAGCGTATCGGCGTCCGGAATCTGCCCGAAGTGGCAGTCAAGAATGTGATTGTTCTCGTCCGTCAAATAAGGTTGACCATTCTGCTGGAGCCGCAGCCGAACTTCCGCCCCCAACGCCGCGATTTTCTTCTCCACCAGCGGCCGCGCGAACTTGATCACCTCGACCGGCAGCGGAAACCTTCCCAGCATCGCGACGCGCTTCGTCGCATCGGCGACCACCACCATCTTCTTTGTGGCCGAGGCCACGATCTTCTCCCGCAGCAGCGCGCCCCCGCCCCCCTTGATCAGCCGCAACTGCGGATCGACTTCATCCGCGCCGTCCACCGTCACGTCGATCTGCTGGCACTCCTCCAGCGTCGCCAGCGGAATGCCCAGGCTGGCAGCCTGTTCGCGCGAGCGCTCCGAGGTCGGAATCCCGCGTATCTTCAGCCCGTTCTTCACCCGCTCGCCCAGCAGGCGCACAAAGTGCCACGCCGTCGATCCGGTGCCGAGTCCGACGACTTGTCCATCTTGGATGAACTTCAGGCTCGCTCGCGCTGCCGCTTCTTTTTCGTGGTCATTCGCCATGTTTCTTCGTTCGATAATCAGCTGCGCCCTAAATCCGCAGGCTCTACCCTAGGCTCTTCTCCGTATAGATCAGGTATCCCGCCAGCGCCAGCCCGAACAGCACCGTCAGCGCCGTAATCAAATCCAGAACGAAACCTGCCGGCTCGAACTCCCCCTTGTCCAGCAGCGCCCGCGTCTTGCGATAGCGGAACAGTCCGGCCAACACTATACCCACGCCGGCGAGCATCGAGCTCATGCCCATCCACACCGACAGCCCGGCGGTCCGGATGACGTGGCCTTGCAATTGCGCCAGTTGCCGCAAAGCAATCGAAAAGCGGCCGATCGCGAACCCGAAAACCACAATTGCTATGGCCGTCCGCACCCACGCCAGGAACGTGCGTTCGTTGGCCAGATGATCGCGCGCTCGATCGAGTTTCTCAGCCATGTCGAAGAATCGTCGGCAGCATTATTCCACAGCCTTCTGAATCAGCGCGCCCGCTCCCGCAATATTCTTGATCAGCTCGGCCGGCACGCCGTGGCGCTGCTGCAGATATTCGGGGCTGTTGTACGCAACCCAGACCTTGCCGGCCCTTAACCTTTGCCGCGTTCCTGCAGAATCATCCTGCCCAGGATTTCCTTTACGATCTTTGCCGCCACCGTCGCCGTCAGGCCTGCAAGATCCTGCACCGGGTTGTACTCAACCACATCCGCTCCAACGATCGTGCCTCCGATCGCGTGCAGGTGAGCGATGGCATCCCGCACGCTCATTCCCCCCGGCTCGCGATGGGAAATCCCAGGCGCAAAGGCCGGATCGAGCACGTCCATATCGAACGAAAGATATACACGCCCGTCACCCTTGACCCGGTCGTAGGCGGGAAGCCCGCGCATCTCCACCACCTCGACTCCGAATCTCGCCGCCTGCTCCCGTTGATGGCCGTTGATCGTCCGAATCCCCACCTGCACCAGCCGCTTCGCCAGCCGTTCCTCCATGATGCGCGCAAACGGGCACGCGTGCGATACCCGGCTGCCTTCGAATTCCTCGTACAAATCCGGATGCGCGTCAAAGTGAATGATCGTGAGGTCAGGATACTTCCGCGCGAGCGCCTTCACGATGGGATAGGTGATCGAGTGGTCGCCGCCCAGCGAAACCGGCCGCTCGCCGCTCTCCAGCAGGGAACTGACCGCACGCTCGATCTCGGCAAACGCGGTTTCGTCTTTGAGAGCCAGGTCGCCCGCGTCGGCAAACGCGCCCGGCGCGCCCAGGTCGACGCCCAGTTCGGTCCACATGTTGCCGGCATCGCTGCGTAGCGCCTCGCGGATTTTCGGCGGCGCTCCGGCTGCTCCCCGCAGGTACGACGAATTCGCGTCGAACGGAATTCCAACAAGCCCCGGCATAGTCGGAATTGCAGTCTACCGCGTTCGGCTCTCCCCTCGCCCGGAATCCGCCACGCTCCCCCCTGCATCCTTTATCCTAGTACCTGCATTCTTATGACCCCGAAATCCAGAACCTCTGCCGCCGGCCCGGTTCTATTGGAATCCGCCGGCAACGGCGCCAACCCGGAGCGCGAACGCGTCTTCAACGCCTACCGCCAGTGGGGATACCTCGAAGGCGACCTCGACCCGCTCGGCTTTCTCCGCCCTCGCCCAACGCCCGAGTTGCAGATCGACAGCGAATACACCCGCGAAGCCCGCGCCATCTACTCCTCGACCATCGGCATAGAAATTAATCACATCTACTCCCCTGAGCGCCGCCGCTGGGTCTACGAACGCATGGAATCGGCCGATCAGGGCTACGAGGTCACCGAACAAGATCAGGCCCGCATCCTCGACCTGCTCATTCGCGCCGATATCTTCGAGCAGGTCATGCAGCAGCGCTATCTCGGCAGCAAGCGCTTTTCGCTGGAAGGCGTCACCGCGCTGATTCCCCTGGTCGACGAAATCCTCGACACCGGCTCGCGCCTCGGAGCCATCGAACTTGTCATGGGCATGAGCCATCGCGGCCGGCTCAACGTGATCGCTCACGTCGCTCGCCGTGCGCCCGATGAAATCTTCGCCGGCTTTGAGGACGTCGATCCGCGCAGCGTGCTTGGCTCCGGCGACGTGAAATACCACATGGGCGCCACCGGCCAATACCTCACCCACAGCGGCGGCAAGGTCCACATTCATCTCGTCTCGAACCCCAGCCACCTCGAGGCCGTTGATCCCGTCACCGTCGGCCGCACCCGCGCCAAGCAGGATCGCGCCGGCCAGGACGGACGCCAGAAATATCTTCCTCTGCTGGTCCACGGCGACGCCGCCTTCGCCGGCCAGGGCATCCTCGCCGAGACCATGAACTACGCCGACCTTCCCGGCTACACCGTCGGCGGTACCATTCACGTCGTGGTCAACAACCTTCTCGGCTTCACCACCAGCTACACCGAAGAACACTCCACGCGCTTTGCCGCCTGCATTGCGCGCCGTCAGTCGATTCCCATCTTCCACGTCAACGGCGAAGACGTGGACGCCGTCGTCCGCGTCGCCCGCCTCGCCACCGAATACCGCTCCAGGTTCGGCACCGATGTCGTGATCGATCTCATCGGCTATCGCCGCCACGGCCACAGCGAGGTCGACGACCCGACTATCACCCAGCCCCTTCTCTATAAAAAGATCAAGCAGCACCCGCCCCTCTGGCAGGTCTACGCCGAAGACATCGGCGCCGCCGGCGCCGAAGCGCAGGCCGCGGCGATCAAGTCCGAGTTCGAGACCGCGCAAAAAGACGCCGGCAAGATCACCAGGAAGCCCTCGCTGCGCGACCTCCCCAGCTATTGGGACCACTATTACGGCGGCCTTCACCAGCCCGAATTCGAAGTTGCCACCGGCCTCTCATCCGACGAACTCGCCGGGCTCGCCCAGAAACTCACCACGTATCCCGACGGCTTCCATATTCATCCCAAGGTGAACAAGCTCCTCGAGCAGCGCGCCGAGATGGGCGCGGGCAAGCGCGCCGTCGACTTCGGCATGGCCGAAGCCCTCGCCTTCGGCAGCCTCGTGAAGCAGGGCATCCCCGTTCGCCTCAGCGGGCAGGACTCCCGCCGCGGCACCTTCAACCAGCGGCACTCGGTGCTCATCGACATCGAGAACGAAAATGAATTCGTACCGCTCGAACACATCGCCCCCGTCCAGGCCCGCTGCCAGATCTACAATTCCACGCTTTCCGAAGCCGGAGTGCTCGGCTTCGAATACGGATACAGCCGCGACTATCCCGAAACCCTCGTTCTTTGGGAAGCTCAGTTCGGCGATTTCGCCAACGTGGCGCAGGCCATCGTCGACCAGTTCATCGCCGCCGGCGAAGCCAAGTGGAACCTGCTCTCCGGCCTGGTGATGCTGCTGCCGCACGGCTACGAAGGCCAGGGGCCGGAGCACTCCAGCGCGCGCATCGAGCGCTTCATCCAGCTTGCCGCCAGGCACAACATCCAGATCGCCCAGCCCTCGAATGCCGCGCAATATTTTCATCTCCTGCGCCGCCAGGCGATGCGCCACTGGCGCAAGCCTTTGATCGTTTTCACGCCCAAAAGCATGCTGCGCCATCCCGACGCCTCGTCGCCCATCGAAGATTTCAGCCACCAGAGTTTCCTGAACATCCTTCCCGACACCGAGGTCGAAGACGCTCAGCGCATCCTGGTCTGCACCGGAAAAATCGGCCACGAACTCCGCGCCGAGCGCAAGAAAAGGAACGACGCCTCGACCGCCATCGTGTTTGTCGAGCAACTCTATCCCTTCCCCGACAAAGAACTCGCCGCCGAATTCGAGCGTCACGGCCAGTCGGGTGACATCGTGTGGGTGCAGGAAGAGCCGGCCAACATGGGAGCTCTGTTCAACATGCTGCCTCGCCTGGAACGCATCGCGGGTGGCCGCCACGTGCTGTCCGTGAAACGATCCTCCGGTGCCAGTCCCGCCACCGGCAGCGCCAAAGCTCACGAGGTGGAACAGAAAACGCTGGTAACCCTGGCGTTCACGACCAAGGGGTAGCAGGAATCAGAACACGTGGCGGGAACAGGAATCAGACCCGGATCTCATTCCGAACCGCTTTAGTTGCGGGGAACTGTGCTCGCCCTTGCGCGCGGGGAACTGCTGACGCTACCGTGGAAGAGCGGCGCTTCAGCGCCGCGTTTGCGTGCCCAGAAAACGCCCGGGCTTTAGCCCTGGCGCTCTCCGGCTGCCATCCTGATCGGTTCATGTAGGGGACAGCAGCCGTCGGCCGCCTCTAACGCCACCCTGACTTCTGGGTCTCGTACAGCACCGAACTCCCCGGCGCCCGCGTGACATTCCCCTCTCCCGCCGCGGCCCCGGCCGCTTTCGATGGCTCCGCGGGAGCCGCCGCCTTGGCGGCCTCGGGCTTCGCATCCTGCCTGGCAGGTTCCGCCTCGCGCTGCATCTTTCGGATTTCGACGCTCCCTTTCACCATCGCCCCTTCATCGATGCTGATCCGCTGGGTCAGAACATCCCCGGTGAACACGGCGTCGCTGCGGATGTCGACCCGCTCATGGCAGTCGATGTTCCCCGTCACCGTGCCCAGGATCACCGCTTCGCGCGCCTCGATGTTCGCCACGACAACTGCCGTCCGCCCCACCGTCACCCGGTGATTGGGAAAGCGGATGCTGCCTTCGACCCGCCCGTCTACATAGAGCGCCTGCGCGCCGCTCACGTTTCCCTTGACGACCACCGTCGCCCCCAGCGTCGCCTGCTCCATTGCCATGCCCGGCCCTGTCGCGTGCCCGGCGGGCGTGGCTCCAGCGGACGGTTTCTGCACCTGCAGCGTACTTTCGGCTGGCTGCAACATCGACTTGATCCTCTCTGGTGCCGCCTCAGCGACACCGCCCCCGGTTCCAGACGGATGGCTCGCGATCGCCTACCGGTGACCATCGGAAGGAAACCGCCGGCACGCGAGGTTACGGAAGCATGTGTACGAATGTCGTGAATATGGCGCGGACCTGCCCTGAGCGGAGCCGATCGCGCGCGTGCCAGTCGAGCTGCCTTGCGCTCTCCCCCAACGCTCCCATCAGGCCAGGTGTTAATCTGATTCTCCCGCTCATGCCCCGCCGCCCCCAACCCCTTCGCATCGCTATCGACACCGGCGGCACCTTCACCGACTGCGTCTGGGTCGAGCGCGGCCGCGTGCGCATGTTGAAGGTCTTCTCCACGCCTTCCGATCCCTCCCAGGCCATCGTCGAAGCGATTTCCCAGATACTGGCTGGGGTGCCCCACGTCTCGCCGGTTTTGCGAGACGTGGGAACCGGCGCGGCTTGCCCCTTACTGCTCCTCCACGGCACCACCGTCGGCACCAACACCCTGCTCGAGCGCAAGGGCGCGCGCACTGCCCTCATCACCACCGCAGGCTTTGAAGACGCCATCGAAATCGGACGCCAGGCCCGCCCCAAACTCTACGATTTCTTCTTCGATCGCATCCCGCCGCTCGTCCCTCCTGGCCTCCGCTTCGGCGTGAACGAGCGCACCGCCCCTGATGGCGGCATCCTGGCTTCGCCCACTCCTGAAGAACTCCGTGCCCTCGCCGGCCGGATTTCATCCACCAACCCGCAATCCATCGCCATCTCTCTTCTGTTTTCGTTCGCGAATCCGCAAAACGAGCTGGCCGTCGCCCAGGCACTGCAGAGCCTCGGCCTTCCGCTCTCCATCTCGCACCAGATTCTTCCTGAATTCCGCGAGTACGAGCGCGCCTCGACCGTCGTCATCAACGCCTATCTGCAACCGGTCATGCGGAAGTATCTGGGAAACCTCGAATCCCGTGCGCGGGAGCTTGCCAATCAGTCGGGCTCTCAAATGAAGACTGGCGTCACCCCGGAAGGTGCTCTGCCAGAGAGAGGCTTCGGAGACGGGCTGTACCCGAAAGCCCCGGAAGGTGATCCGCCAGGGAGAGGCTTCGGAGACGGGCTGCACCCGAGAACCACGGAAGGTGATCTTCGGGAACCGCCCCCGCCGGTTTGCGAAAACCAGACCAGCTTTGGGGTGGCGCAGCGCTTCAGCGCTGCGAAAATCCTGCCAAAGAATGCCGGGGCTTCAGCCCCCGAGGTAAATCAGCAGAAACTCCGCGTCTTCGTGATGCAATCCAGCGGCGGCATCACCACGCTCTCTGCCGCCGCCCGCGAGCCCGTCCGCACCGTCCTCTCCGGACCCGCCGGCGGAGTAGTCGGCGCCGCCGCCAGCGCCGCCCGCAGCGGCTTTCCGCGCATCATCGCATTCGACATGGGAGGCACCTCCACCGACGTTTCCCTTGTCGAAGGCGCCATCACCACCGCCAGCCACGCCGAGATCGCCGGACTCCCCATCGGCGTCCCCATGCTCGACATCCATACCGTCGGCGCCGGCGGGGGCTCCATCGCCCGCTTCGACGTCGGCGGCGTTCTCCGCGTCGGCCCTCAGTCCGCCGGAGCCGATCCCGGCCCCATCTGCTACGGCCGCGGCACCCAGCCCACCGTTACCGACGCGAATCTTCTGCTCGGCCGCCTGCAACCGCAACGCTTCCTCGGCGGGCACTTCATGCTCGATCTCGATCGCGCCCGCCGCCTTACGCAGGAATGGCTCAAGCGGCAGGGAAGCGACCTCTCTTTGGAGCGCTTCGCCGCCGGTGTGATCCGCGTGGTCAACGCCACCATGGAAAAAGCCATCCGCGTGGTTTCGATCGAGCGCGGGCGCGATCCCCGCGACTTCGCCCTGGTCGCCTTCGGCGGCGCCGGAGGCCTGCACGCCTGCGCCCTCGCCCAAGCTCTCAGCATTCCGCACGTGATCGTGCCCGCCCTGCCCGGCGCGCTCTCCGCGCTCGGCATTCTCTCCAGCGACGTCGTGAAGCACTACTCCCGCACCGTGCTCTGGCGCGTCTCTGCGGACCTTCCGCGCGCCCGCCTGCATCAGCAATTCGTCGCGCTGGAAAATCAGGCCGCCAAAGATTTCAGCCACGAAGGCTGGCAGGGCAGAGTCCACTACGCCCGCAGCGTCGATGTCCGCTACCGCGGCCAGGGATACGAACTCAACCTCCCGCTCACCAAAACTCTGCTCCGCGATTTCGAACAGGAACATCACCGCCGCTACGGCTACACTCACACCGGGCGCGCGACCGAACTGGTCACTCTTCGCCTGTGCGCAACCGTGAAATCACCAAAGATCAAGGCCGCCACCCGCCATGCAGTGACACCCGCCCTCGGACGCCTGTCCCGAGTGAAGTCGAAGGACCCGCTCAAGCGCAGCTCAACCGCTCCGTCACCAGCACCAGTCCTGTTCGACGGAAAGAAACTCCCGGCAAGAATCTCCTCCCGCGACGAACTCCAGCCGGGAAGAAAATACGCCGGCCCCGCCATCATCACCGAATACAGCGCAACCACCGTCATCCCGCCGGCCGTTCGTTTTCACCTCGACCGCGCTGGAAACATCGTCGTCTCTCTCTTGCCCTCCTGAGCGCAGCCAGGGATCTATGCGCTTCGCTTTGGCGCACCCTGCGATTGTTACAATCCGATAAAAATTGCCCCCAAATCCCCGCAATCTCGCTACTCAACGCTAGGTACTCGCTACCGCCTTCGTTACAATACTCCCGTGAAACCGAGCATCTTCGTCGTCGAAGACGATCCCGACATTTCGCGCCTCGTTCGTCACCATCTGGAAAACGAGGGATTCGCCGTCCGCGTCTATCCCGCCGGCACCACCGTCATCAGCGACGCTGAGCGCCAGCGCCCGGCGCTGTTCGTGCTCGACATCATGGTTCCCGGCAAAGACGGCCTCGAACTCTGCCGCACCGTCCGCCAGACTCCCGGCCTCGCTGCCGTTCCGGTAATCTTTCTCACGGCAAAGAGCAGTGAGGCCGACCGCATCCTCGGCCTCGAACTCGGCGCCGACGACTACATCCCCAAGCCTTTCAGCCCGCGTGAGCTCGTCGCCCGCGTCAAGGCCGTGCTCCGCCGCTTTGAGCGCCCGCTGCCTCCCAGCCCGCTGCAGGTCGGCGACATCGAAATCGATCCTTCCGCCATGACTCTCACCGTCCGCGGCCGGCTCGTCTCCACCACCGCCACCGAGTTCCGCCTGCTCGACTATTTCGCGCGCCATCTCGGCCGCGTCTTCACCCGCGACCACCTCCTCGACTCGGTCTGGCGCGACACCTCCTACGTCACTCCCCGCTCCGTCGACGTCTACGTTCGCCGCATCCGCGAGAAGATCGAGCCCGATCCCGAGAGTCCTCGCTATCTCAAGACCGTCCGCGGCGCCGGTTACCGCTTCGAGGCCCCCAAATGAGGAGAGTGTGAGAAACCGCATTTTCTTTAAACTTCTGGCCGTCTTCCTGGTCGTCATAGTGGTCGCCGCCGTCACCTTTAACTTCATGCTCGGCGGTGCCTGGGAAGCCTCTCTGCGCAACGAGATCGAGCGCAACCTCCGCCAGAAAACTCTCCTCCTCGCCCACCGCGTCGAGACCGACCGCACTGGTCATTCCCTCGCCGACATCGCCGCCCAGGAAGCCCAGGCCGCCGGGGCCCGCGCCACCATCATCGACACCACGGGCAAAGTTCTGGCCGATTCCGAGGCCAATCCCGAGATCATGGAAAACCACGCCCACCGTCCGGAATTTATCGCAGCCCTTGCCGGGCGGGTGGGCATCAACGAGCGCCGCAGCGCGACGTTGGGGATTCCATTCCTCTACGTCGCCGCTCCCGTTTCCGGAGGAGCGGTTCGCCTCGCCTATCCGCTTTCCGACGTTGAAGCCGTGGCGGCGCAGGTCCAACGCCGTCTGGCCTTTGCCTCGGCGCTGGCGTTTCTTTTTTCTCTCGCGGTTGCTGGTGTCGCCTCTACCTGGAGCGCCCGCCGCCTGGAACATATCGTCGACGTGGCCGCCCGCATCGCCCGCGGCGACCTCCGCGCTCGCGTTCAGGAAGCTTCCGGGGACGAAATCGGCCGCGTCGCCGGCGCCATCGATCAGACTGCCCGCCAGGTCGAGCTCAGCTTCGACGCCGTTCGCTCCAGCCAGCGCCAGCTCGAAACCTGCTCAACAGCATGCAGGACGCCGTCATCGCCGTCAGCTCCGACGGCCTCGTGCAGTGGGCCAATCAGCCCATGGACCGTCTCGTCCCGCAACATACGCGCCTCAACGCGCCCGTCGTCGAGACCATCCGCGACCCCGATTTCCTCGCCACCGTCAAGGACGCCACCTCCACCCGCCAGGTCAGGACCGGGCGCGCTACCTCCATCGTTCCCGGCCGCGCCTTCGATGTCACCGCCGCCCCTCTTCCCGGCGGCGGCGCCGTCGCTGTGCTCCGCGATCTCACCGAAACCGAGCGCATGGAAAAAACCCGGCGCGACTTCATCGCCAACGTCTCCCACGAACTCCGCACCCCTCTCACCTCCATTCAGGGCTACGCCGAGACTCTCCTCGATAGCGTCACTGACAATGGCACCTCCTCGCGCGAGTTCCTCGAAATCATCCGCAAAAACGCCGCCCGCATGTCCCGCCTCACCGAAGATCTGCTCACCCTCGCCCGCGTCGAATCCGGCGAAACCCGCTTCGATGTCGAGCCCGTTCCTCCCATCGAACTCCTGCACGACGCCGAAGAAAGCTTCCGCGAGATCGCCCGCGGCCACGGCGTTGATCTCCACATTCAGGATTTGCAGTCTCCCACCAGCTCGCCTGACTCCCTGCCCCCCGTCCTCGCCGACCGCGAGGCCATCCACCAGGTTTTTTCCAACCTGATCGACAATGCCATGAAGTACGGAGCTTCCGGCGGCCGCATCGTTCTGGGCGCTCGCTCCGTCGCCCCGGGAGTCGAATTCTACGTGCAGGATTTCGGCGCCGGCATTTCCTCCGAGCATCTGCCGCGCCTGTTCGAGCGCTTCTATCGCGTCGATAAGGCCCGCTCCCGCGAATCCGGCGGCACCGGCCTGGGCCTGGCCATCGCCAAACACATCATGTTGGCCCACGGAGGATCCATCCGCGCCGAAAGCGAACTCGCCCACGGCTCTAGGTTCCTGTTCACCCTTCCCACCGCCTAGGACACGTCGCGCGGGCCCTCTGCTGTCCTGTGGCGCGGGCGCCTCGCCCGCGCGCTACCGTGGAAAACCGCCGCGTTTGCGTGCCCAGAAAACGCCGGGCTCTAGCCCCGGTTCGCCCCAATCCCACCCTGAGCAAAGCCGAAGGCGCCTCGCCCGTGCGCAAAGGCCCCGCTACTGTCCCGTCGTCGTTCTTGGTAGATTCACCTCGTGCCCATCCCATTCCCCACACGCCCGCTGATCTTCGTCGCCCATCCCGACGACGAAACGTTGGCTCTCGGGGGATTGCTCCAAAGACTGCCATCCTCCCTCGTGGTGTTCGCTACTGACGGGCCGCCCCAGGCTTTGGCGCCGAACGCTTGTACGGAAGCCTCCAGGCCTATTCCGCCGGGCGCTTTCAGGAGGCCGCCCGCGCCCTGGTCCACACTCCTCGCGCTTCTTTCCAACGCCTGACGCGGCCCGACGGCTCTTACTTTGTCGAGGTTCATTTGTTCGAGGAGCTTCCCGCGGCCGCCGTCTCCCTGCGCGCGATCGCGCAAGCCTTCTCTCCCGGCGCGATCATCTCCCACGCCTATGAAGGAGCTCACATCGACCACGAAGCCTGCAGCTTTCTTGCCACCCACGTTGCCGCGGCCCTCGCGCTGCCGCATTTCGAGTTTCCGCTTTACTGGCTCGACCAACTGGGAAAGCCCGTCCTGCAACGGTTCCGCGATGTCAGCTCTTCGGCGCAGGTCATGGAGTGGCAACTCACCCCGGAGGAAGTCGAGTGCAAGAGAAGAATGATGGCGGAATACCGCACTCAGCGGGGAACCGTCTCGACCTTTTCTCCCTTGGTCGAACGCATGCGCCCCGCCGTGACGACTACACAGTCGTTCTCCACTGCATGGTCCCAGGATTACATGTTCCAGGAACGCCGGCCCCGCTTCTATCACACCCGGCGTCATCGCCTCGCGGCAAAAGTGCTTTTGAAGAAGTTTGCTGAATTCGAGATATGGCGGCAAGGCCAGCCCGACTGGCGCCGCAATGAGTCCCCAAAATTCACACCTTTTTAACCACCGCTCGCCCGGAACGCACTACTCTTGGGCCGTTGGCCAGCCATCGTTATAATCGAAGGAATGGACGTCGCGAAGCGGCCGAAACCGATGGCCGCCGGGCAGCGCGCCCAAGGAATGTCCCCATGAGCACTGCCAGCGTCATTCCCCCCGATCCCGAACCGGCACATCATTACATCGTCCGCCGCACGGTAGAAGCCTGCCGCATGGCCAAAGAAGCCGCCGGAGCCGCCGCCGAAGGCATCGCCACCGGTTCCGCAACGCTGCTCAACTCCCTGCGCCAGCGCGAGCGCGACCTCGACACCCTCGACGTCGAAATCGACAGCGGCGTCACCTCCGCCATCACCGAAGTCGGTCCCGCCGAAGCTCGCGAACTCCTCGCCTGCATGAAGTTCATGATCAGCCTCGAACGCATCGGCGACCTTCTTCTCAGCTTCGCCAACAGCGCCCAGGCCGCCGACGGCCGCATCGATCCCGACGACACCCGCGACCTCACCCACATGGCCACCATCCTGGAAAAAATGCTCACCGATGTCGGCGAGGCCTTCTCCGCGCGCCAAATCGCCAAGGCGGTCGACGTTCTCCGCGCCGACTCCGAAATGGACCGCCTGCGCAATCTCATCTTCCTCCGCCATATCGAGAATCCCGAGAACGTCCACCGCCAGGCCAGCCTCCAGGTCATCTTCATGACCCAGTCGCTCGAGCGCGCCGGCGATCACGCCAAGAATCTCGCCGAGGAAGTCTGCCACTTCGTCAGCGGACACACCGTCCGCCACGTCCTCATGGCCTACGACAAGCCCGTCGAGCAGATGTTCATCGACTGGCTCCGCCGCCGCGACCAGCACCACTAACCCTCCGGGTACTCCCTCATTCGGGATGCCCCGCCCTTTCTTTGCGACAGCGTGGGCGTGGGGGTTTTGACCGTCGTTTGTTCGGAATCGTCGCCCGGAACCGCTGTCGCTGGGGAAGAACGCCACTTCAGCGCCGCGTCAACCCGCCCGGGAAAGCACGCATGCCCCTCACCCAAACCTCTGATTGCTCTTCCAGAACTCCGGCCAGGGTTTCACCGGACCGCCGCACACAAAAATATCCTGATTGAACTGGCTCTCCTCATTCTTCACGCCTGCCCTGTTCCCGTTGTGTCCCGCCAATCGGCAAGCCGTAAACGTTCCTTCCAACTGCCGTCGG
>Ga0187846_10001558_pt1 | contig 12897 bp, 9 predicted proteins | sample TC_taG_FD_161473 | JGI IMG/M metagenome (GOLD analysis project Ga0187846, IMG submission 161473) | Biofilm microbial communities from the roof of an iron ore cave, State of Minas Gerais, Brazil - TC_06 Biofilm (v2) | ecosystem: Environmental > Terrestrial > Deep subsurface > Cave > Wall biofilm ...
GTATCGATTGCTGCAAGTGATTGTCAAATTTAACCAGGTACGAACGAATTGCTCTCGCTGGTCAATATAGTGACTTTTTGCTGTTCTTCAACATTCATCACCGGCATGCACAGAAAGTACTAATCCCTCCGAAGGCCAATTTACCCACCCAATAAAACCCGTAGTACTTTTTGCTGGTATAAGACGCAAACATGAAATTATTGAAATTTTCTTATACTATCTTTTCCTGGTTGGTATCGATACTAGAAAAGACATCGCGATGTTTGAAGTTGATTGTCTTTAGTAGTTGAAGAAGAAACAAAAGCAAAAACAGTTGGGTGTGTGTGCCGCATACATACCCTTATGGTCGGTCTATTTGCGAACAGAAAGAAAAGATACGCTCCACGCAAACCATGTAAGTTGAAACTTTAATCTCTTTCATGGTTATGAACAGAGTGTGGGGGATACACGGCCTTTGGGTTGCCCGATCATTCGGCTCGGCGCAAACGCTCAATGCTCCCTGCGCATCGGGGCGAACGAAGGAAAAGGAAAGGAAAGAAGACTCATGTTCAAACGATTCATTCGATGGATACCGCCACTTGTAGTACTCGGGCTGATTGGGATGTACTTTGTGTTGTCGCCCATGCTGGCTAGTCATGCCGCGCATGTGGCACCTGCTCCGATCATATCACCGCAAGGACCATTGCTTGACTGGCTCTTTCATCACTGATGAATGAGGCCGTCTATGCCAGGGGTTCGAGTGAGAAGTAAATCCCCTCGAACCCCTCAATGCTCAGCCCGCGATCATGGTTAACCATTCCCTCACCTCTATTGCCTTCCGATGCCCTATTGCCTCTAGAGCAGTTAAACTCACTTCTCCCAGCCCTCGTGCCTCCTCGATGTAGCCCCGAGCAGCTGCGACACGGGCCAGGCCATACTGTGCCAGTGCGAACAGATCTTGATCTTCTCCAGAAATGGTAATAAGCATCTCACGGAAATTTTCCTCGGCTTCATCTACGCGTCGCTGATTGAGATAGAGGGTGCCATGTTCATACAGAACAATAGCGATCATCTGAGGCCTGCCAAGCTGGCGAGCTATGAACAAGCTTTCCTGTAAGTATTCTTCTGCCTTGGTGTAGTTCCCCTGCTTCTGTGCTATCGACCCTAGGTTGAGTACCAATGCGCCGACCCATTCACGATGCCCGATCTGGCGGGCCAGCGCCAGCCCTTCCTGGAAATAACCTTCCGCTTGAACATAGTTTCCCAGTTCACCTGTTACATCTCCAAGGTTACTAAGTAGAGCACTAATCAATTCACGGTCTCCGATCTGCCTTGCGATGGTCAGCCCCTCCCGAAAGTAACCCTCCGCTCTGGCATAGTTTCCCTGTTCGCCCACCGTAGCTCCTAAGTTGATAAGGAGCAGGCAGGTCTGTTCAAGGTTCCCGATCTGGCGTGCAACAGTTAGACCTTCTTGCAGGTACGCTTCCGCCTGGAAATAGTCTCCTCGATTAGCAGCCACTGATCCAAGCACCTTGAGTAGACCACCGATACGTTCACGGTCTCCAATTTGACGAGCGATAGTCAGGCCTTCTTGCAGGTACGCTTCTGCCTGTACATATTCCCCACGCTTCCAGGTCATCCACCCAAGGTCGTTGAGCAAGGCGCTGATGCGTTCATTATCTCCAATTTGGCGAGCAAGCGCCAGCCCTTCCTGGAAGTCGGCCTCTGCCTGTGTATAATTCCCCTGCTTCTGTGCAATCTCTCCCAGGTACAGCAGAGTGGTGGTGATGCCATAGCTGTCCCCCAGAACCATCGCCGCGTCATATGCTCGTTGCAAATGCTCTTCTGCTATAGCATATATGCCACGCATGAGTAGAAAAGGCGCGAAGGCGCACGCGCAGCGTATCAGTGCTGCCCAGCTCCCCAGCTCATACGCTGCCTCCAATGCTGCAAGGATGATGTTACTTTCCTGTTCGAGCAACTCGTAGTCCTTTTTATGTGCTTCTACAAAGCTGGTGGAGTAGACGACCAGGCGCTCATAGGGTGCAGCTTGTTCCAGGCGCGCGCGCGCGTAGCCTGCAATGGCCTGGTGTAGGGTGTAACGGCCAGAGATGCTGCTTTCCAGGAGTCCCGCGTCGAAGAGCGTATCCAGGGTATCTACAGAGCAGTTGGTGATGGCGAGAGCGGCTTCTTCGGAAAAGCTGTTCGGCTTGGCAGGAAAGACAGACAAGGCGTAGAGCGTTACACGTGCCTGTTCGTCCAGTTGCTGGTCTGAGACGGTGAAGACAGATTGTAAGGATAGAGATGTGTGCTGAGGTAGGCTGGGGTGGCGTTCGACTGGCCCGCGTGGCTCACTGATCTGCAAGCGTTCTTCAGCATGGCTCAAGCGCTCGAGGGCGGCATCAATGCGGCGGGATTGTCCGCTGTATGCCTGCATGCGCAGGTAGTTGCCTATCAGAGTGAGTGCCAGGGGTAGCCCGCCAACAGCGTGAACGAGGTCGTGCGCTTTCCGTTCTTCTCTATCAACCACCCTGGGGGCAAGTCTCCTCAAAAGGGCCATGCTTTCATCTTCGCTCAGTTCCCGGATCACGGTGGCTCCATCAGTAGCAACCGCAGTTGCGATGCTGGGAAAGCGCGTGGTTACGAGGTGAGTGCAGTTCGGCCCACCTGCTTTGAGACTCAGGGCATCTTCGACACGCCAGGCATCGTCGATGACCAGCAGCATGTGGCGCGAACCAATGGCGCGGTGTAGAGCTATGGCCCAGGCTTCGCTATCGTTCAGGCTTGCCATTTCTGTTGAAGATACACCTAGCAGTGCGCCCCAACGGCTCAATAATCCTGGAATGTTCGGCTCAGGTCCCAACGCCGCCCAGAGGACGCCATCGCGGAAATGTGCTCGTATCTCGTGGTCGTGTGCGAGTTCTATCGCCATCGCGGTTTTGCCTACACCAGGCAGCCCATTGAGGGCCATCAGCGCGATACTGCCGCCGGCAAAGAGGCGCTGCTTGAGTTGAGCCAGTTCATCGTCACGTCCAACCAGGTTTATAGGTGATTGAAGCGGTATGGCGGGGTCATATAACGCCTCATTAGCCGTAGGTGCCGGGGCAGCAGGTCCATCGGTGTCAGATTCGGGAGCTGGTTCCAGGTCCAATTCAGGTTCACTTTTGTCGAAGAGTGAGCAGAGTTTGCGGCGAAAATAAGGGCTTGGCCTGGTGATGCCACGCTCCCAGCGGCTGACGTTGACATGCGTGGTCCCGATGCGGTCAGCGACGTCTTGCTGCGACCAATGGTGTTCGATGCGTGCTTCGGTTAGTCGCAGCCGGGGCTGAGGGCCAGACATAGATGCGTGCATCATCATTGCTCCTTGTTAACCGTCTTACCTGCGCAAAAAATGATAAATCTGATTAGGAAAATGATAACATACGCCGTTCCGTAATGACACTTTTACCAGGCATAATTAAGATAGTGATAGTGTCGATTATTTAGAAGGTAATGCTCCTGCCAGGTCACCTCGACAGGCGCTATACAAGGTTAAGGAATGCCGCTATGCAAGCAGTATGCCTTCCCAAAGGAAAAACTTCTGACTACCATCAGCAGAAGCGAGAACAAGACAATGAAAAGGTGCTGTACTTTTCATTAGAGGGGAACCTACCAGCATGTCACACGTTGGTGTTAAATACCACACTTGGCACTCTTTCCCACCTCTCTAGTGGCGCTGATCGCCCACGGCTGGAGATGCAGCAACAGTTCACAAGCAGCGAGCTGAGCCTGCTGCGCCCCTTGCTGGAGTTATTCCCCCACTATTGCCCGTATGAAGTGATGTTCGCCAGTTTCTACAATGGTACGGTCAACGATGCGACCGTTGAACGCTGTCGCCAGCGTTTGTACGAGGCACTCGAAGAAGGCCTTTGGGATCAGCAATTGAGGCCCATACGCAACGTGCTTTCGCGTATACGGCTCAAATTGCGCCCTTTCGGCATCGATATTTTGTCGATTTTGGAGACTGGGTATATCCTGATGGTTGCACCCGTGCCAAAATCAGAAGAGATTGCATAACCAACCCAAACCACTCCTCATCCCCACAGACCTACCTATCTACCAACTTTTTCGACAAAACCTGCCTCCCAAACACACGCTTCCCTCCCACAGAACCGTAGTTTTGCGTTTTTTGAATGGTTGCAAGTTTCCCTATATTTCCTCCTTAGAGCTCTTGCTTTTTGCGAACTTCTTGTGTACTCTGTGTACTATATATATGTTTTACAATAAAAATATATGCATCAAAGACATTTTCATGCATTACCGACTTGAGCGGTGAGCGCAATAGCGTTTATTGCTGGTCTGACTGAAAGCCGACTGGTCTAGTTCTCAATCGGCAAGCTACATGGCTGTACCTGGCCTGATCAAGGCCGGAGAAGGAGTGTATCGAATAAATAAACGTCCATGAGTCCGTAAATTGCATACCTGGAGTAGGTTTGTAAGCCCATAAGGAAAGGAGGTATAGCCAGGAAGGACTTCCTATAATCTAACTGATGGAACGCTTACGTAGGCTGAACACTGAAGGAGATGTATCGATTGATTTTTATTAGGAGTTGAGCCTATCAGGAAAGATGCACGACCGACCGTGACAGAGGAGTTAGGCCATGCAAAGAATATCCTTACGTAAAGTGAAAACTTCCGTCTATCATGTACAGCCAACCGACGAAGAGATCTTACATTTTTCCCTGGATGATTTGTTGCCTGAAGGTCATATGTTAGCCTTGAACCTCCCTTTAGGAACCCTCTCTCTGATTGCCAATAGCCGCGACCATTCCTACCCTTATTTGCTTGCCGAGCAGCAGTTCACAACCAGTGAGCTTTGTGTCCTCATACCGCTGCTGAGGTCATATCCCTATTATTGTCCTTACGAGGTGTTGCTGGCAAGTTTTAACAATGGGAATGTCAATGAGAGCACTATTGACCGCAGCCGAAAACGCTTGTATGAGGCACAGCTAGCGGGTATCTGGGATCAAGAAATGAGGCCAGTGCGCAATGTGCTTTCTCGCGCACGACTCAAGATGCGAGCTTTCAGAATAGAAATTTCCTCCATCCTGGAAACTGGCTACGTATTGATGGAGCTGTCAGAACGTAAACATTTGGAGGCGTAACGGTTAAGTTTATCCAACTATGCCGGATTCCCGCAGCCTGTGTATCTTAATAGCAACCAGCAGCGGAAGGCGATTACGGTACTGATCGACGTTGATGGTACAGAGTGATTGTATGCGTTCTATGCGCTGAGTCAGTGTGTTGCGGTGTACCCCAAGCAGTTCGGACGTATCTTTGATGTTGCCCCCGTGCTCGAGATAAAGCTCCAGGGTATCCAGTAACTCAGATCTTTTACGCCCCTGGTCATAACGGGCAATTGCAGAAATCTGCTCTAAATAGTGGTCGCGCAGGTTGTTCGAAAGCGCAAAAGTATAAAGGTAGCGGTAAACACCAAGGTCATTGAAATGCGTGCTGCTTGCTTCCTTGCTGAGGCGCTGACCAATCTGCAAAGCTTCCTTCGCTTCGGCGAATCCTCGTTGATAGTCCCCTATCTCATGACAAAAGTTACTTACTCCTGCGAACATAAGAATATGCTGCTCGCGTTCCACCTGGCTAACGTGGGCATCTAACCATGTTTTCAGACCCCCACCGGTAATGTCCTTGTCAAGAGGCAGGATGCAATATAGGATGTTCTCACGCTCATCTAGCAGCGAGCCGGGATAGTTCTCCTGTATTCGGCGCTTTGTTAATTTCATAACACGTCTGAACGCGCCAGGCTGGTTTTCCGCGGTTTCGCTAATTACTTCCCCGTGCCCATTGCTTTCAGGCATCTGTAAGATTGCAAGCATGACCATTGCATGTGGTGTGCTAAGATCACAGCCCAGCGAAGCCGCCCTGCCTCGTAGCGATTCCTCTATGTTGTGCTTTCCTGAGAGCAGGTCATCGAAAAACATTGTGACGAAATTTCCATGCACCGGCATATCTGTGAGCAGTCTATTCTGAATTGCCAGGGACGCCTGCATTGCAATCGCGCTCAGCATTAATTCCTCTTCAGCAGAAATGTCGCGGCATTTGCTTGAGTAGCAATTTATCAAACCAATACAGCCGCCATGCGCAATCAGTGGAATAACCAGCAGCGTCTCAAACTGCACGTTCTTGAGAGGATTGAGTTGTTCTTGTTCATGAACGTTCAGCACAGGCAATTGACCGGGTATCTTGATATCACACAACTTTCCCCAGAGGCGCTGGTCAACTTTGAGAGGGACAACATTTACAGCATGCTCGCCTAGATCAGGAGATGAAGCCTGCATGGTCATTTGGCCATTTGAGTGATCCAGGAGCATCAAAATGCAGAGATCCATCAAAGTTGCCTGCTGAGTCAATATTGCCAGAGAGCGCAATAACTCATCGAGTGGCTGGGCCGTTGAAAGCATTGTTATCAAACGTTGGAGTATATCGTACAGCTGTTGTGTGGATTGGACGGTTTCCGTAGCCTGGTTGGGGGAGATCTGCGACTGTAGACTGGATTCGCCTGGCGTAGATACTCCCGGTGCATGAACCAGGCCGAGTTCAGCTAGTGTGATCCCCCGTGCGGATGTGGCCATGCCAATGCTCCCCGAGATGAGTAAGGTGGAATTGTCACCTGTCTGCTTAATACACTTGTGTCTAAGCGCTTAATGAGACATAGTTCACATAAAATTTAGGGCCAAGCACAAGTGTAACACATATTTAGAGCGCTGTCCAGTGCAAAATGTACAACATTGTATAACAAATGTTTTCGGTCTGCAGAGACAGGACGGCGTAAAGTTTAGAAATGAGAAGACTGGTATAAGATTGGCAGGTATAGCAAATGTCGTCTTATACGAAAGAAAGATGGTCTTTTTCATTCCTCTTTAATATTGACGCATTGCATCCCATTTTCTAAAGGGCACACAACATCCATCATCGACCCATGAAGCCCCCACAAATTGCTGATGGAAGTGAGCTAGGAGATGATGTAAAGCTCTTAAATGTACACTCCACAAGATGGAGTAATCGAAAATTGGTCAAAGTCAAGGGGTGTAGGAAGCAGCGCCTCGCGCCCTTGTGGGAGCGATATAGTACACGTTTGTTGTAGTTGTAATAATGGGAGGTACTTATGCAATCGCTATCGCGTACGATTGTCAAAGGGGTGGTCTGGATAGGGGCGGGCATGGTGATTATTGTCGTGCTGCACCTTGGAGGCAACCTTGCTCTGCGCGTGGGACAGTTCTCTCCACTCACTGGTGCGTTCATCGGTGGCGCACTGGTCCTCTCCAGTGTGCTGATGCCGATGCGCAAGGGAGGAAATACCGAACCCTGGATTGGCTATGAGCAAGTGGGGTGGACGCTGATTGGCCTGGGCGTAGTTATGTGGGGCATTGGCGAGACATTCTGGCGCTATTACATCTCGATTGGGCAAACCCCATTTCCATCGCCAGCGGATATTGGCTATTTCAGCTTTCCCTTGCTGGTTTTCATTGGATTGCTATTACAGCCGTCGTCCGAATCGGGAGGCAAACGCTTTTTGCTGCTGATGGACAGCCTGATTTCTATGGGCTCGATCCTGGCCATCGCCTGGTATTTGCTCCTCGGCTCCCTGGCGCAGACGCCAGGTGAAGCCAATCTCGCCAAATTTTTGGGGCTGTACTACCCTATATCCGATATGGCGCTCTTGAGTTGTGTTGTATTTTTACTTTTGCGCAACCAGGGGCGAGGATACCTGGCTACCGCGCGCCGCACAGGCCTGCTCATGATTGGATTAGGCCTGTGCTTTTTTGTAACCTCCGACTTCATTTTCAATATTCAACAGAATGCAGGAACATACGTGGAAGCCACCTGGATTGATCTTGGATGGCCGCTCGGTATGATGACAATTGGCCTCGCAGCCTTCCTACGTCGTTTCCTGCCTGCAACGCCAGCACATACGATCGAGCAACGCATGGAGAATGCTACTGAGATCCATACGTTTGGTGTCGCGCGCTTCGTTCCCTATATACTCTTAGCGCTACTCTTCCTTGTCCTGTCATTCAATGTCCTTTCTACCGACCCCGGGCAGCTTGCCATCCGATCTGTTCTGCTACTAGCGACGATGGGAGTAGTGGCATTGGTCGTAACCCGCCAGATCTTTACACTCTGGGAAAATGCCGTCCTGGCACAACAGCAGGCAGAGTCGCTTTCGGATCTCGAGAGGGCCAATAAGCGCATAGAAGAGCAGGCACGCCATATCGCGGATCACAGTGCTGAATTGGAAAGGGGTATTGTACATCTCAAAGACATACATGCACAGTTAGCAAACGGCAATTTGCGGGCGCGAGCCAACTTAACCAGCGGGGCATTGTTGCCGCTCGCCGGCAGCCTGAACCTGTTGGCCGAACGCCTGATGCGCCTGGGGCAGATGAACGTATACATACACCGTTTATTGCGTGCCCTGAATGAACTGAGCGTTGCCTTTGAACGCCAGGCGGCGGGCGCACCTTTCGTAATCCCTGAGTCTTGTAATGAGTTTATAGAGATCAACCGCCTATTACTCTATATGCGCCCGAAAGGAAGCTCTACGCCATTACCCATCATCCATCCATTAACGCCCGCGCCTGCCGCGAGCCTTTCAGCCGCAATGCAAAGTCCTGTGACGGAGCCGATAGTGCACAATACGCCAGCAGTCTTACCGTCCGTGTCTTTATCGATACAGACGAACGGGATGCCTCAGCTACATGAACCAGTAATCCCAGGACTGGAAAGCAGGATAATATCGCAGGATCGCGAGGACTCTCATCCTTAATCTTCCCTCACACACACCGCGATCACACTTATATTGTCTTTGCCACCGCGATTTAGTGCGGCCTGGACAAGCATAGCGCATATCTGTGACGAATAAGGGGCAGATGTACGGATGATTTCTTTGATCTCAAAGTCGCGCACCATCTCCCACAAACCATCAGAGCAGAGCAACAGGACATCACCTACCCGTACAGGCACAGTGAAGGTATCGACTTCCACCGACGGATGATTGCCCAGCGAGCGATAAATTTCATTGCGCTTTGGATGCGTATAAACTTGATCGGCAGTAATCGCTCCATGCTCTACCAGGCGGGCAACGATTGAATGATCCCGTGTTACCTGGTGAAGTCCATCGGACTTTCGATATCTATAGGTGCGACTGTCGCCAACGTTCACTACATAAGCGGTGGGTCCCCAGAGCAGCAAAGCTGTCATTGTCGTGCCCATATCTGCGTTCTGCTGCTGGTTACGTTTATATACACTGCGGTTCGCGTTCTGAAGCCCCTCAACCAGGAGTTCAGCGAGCATATCATCTTCTTCCACTCCCAACTGCAAGGCCATTAAGACGCTTTCCCTCGTAGAACGAATCGCCAGTTGACTTGCCTCATGCCCATTTCCATGACCTCCCATGCCATCTGCTACGATAAACAGGCCAACTGGCTGAGGAGCCATTGCTGAACGGGTTATGTTCTCGACTGCAAGCAGGCTATCCTCATTTGGGCTGCCCCTGCGTTTGATACCTGCATCCAGTCCAGTTCCTATATCCAGGTATATACCCAGATTGTTTTTAGTTTTATGTGCGGATTGGAGTCGAGGCCCCAGCACAGCAGATCGTGAGTACCTTGGAATATCAAGCTTGCTGCCTCTCCTGACATCATCCCTCGTTTTTGCTCGATCCTTTACCATCACGGGAGTATGTACTAAGGATATATCCTCATGGCTGAGATGGACTGAATGCTGGTACAACCTTGAAGATGCTCCTGAAACGTCGTTGACACTCGCATTCACGAATCTCCCAGTTGTAGGCGTTGCACGATGTTCCGAGAAAGGACTCGCGCCCAGGTCTTCCAGCTCAGCCTCCGACAGGTATTGCGCTTCCAGCACCTCTTCGTCGAACTTTCGAAGTTCCTGTCGTTCCTGCCACCAATCACGGATCAGCCGTATGCCAGCCAGTACAAACGCTCCCCACGCGAAGAGCAATGTAGCTGATAGCAATACTAAACCGGCGAGAGGCAAAACTACCAGTAGTCCATGAGCTGCCCACAAACGAGGTACCTGTAACATTACCTGGACCAAGAAGCGCCAGGCCCATGGAGGAAAACCGCCAGATATCCAAAAAAGGAAGATGCCACTAAGGGGCAATGCGACACGTGCAGCGATTCTCATCCCCCTGTTGGTCATGTACGCTGTCTGCAACCGTTCTAGTAGGTCATTAAACATATCATCCAGCTTTCATCAGGTACAAACAGACCTCCTAAATCAGGCCGTTCACCGTTGTTTCGCGAAACGAGGTCACCTTAATGACCGCGCCACTTTGCATCAGAAAGCGCAAGCCGCCGGACCCTGTTGAGAGTACACCATCCATCGCGGTTAGTGTCCAGCTGCCTGGCTCAGGCCGGTTGCTTTGCCAGGCTTTGGCCAAGAGTGCAGCGCCAATGGCACGAAAACGCAGTGTATACAACATTCCGGCCTGTGCGCTGAATGGCACAGAACCGAGGAGCGTGATTTTTCCGTTGACACGTTTGAATAGTTGTAGTTTCGTGCCGTCGATGAGTGCCTTGTACCAGTTGTTGTCATCAGTCCAGCGCAACACAGCTCCTATATTCACTTTGCCCTGTGCGAACTGATTTACAACTCCGCTAAAAACAACCTCGACATTTGTATTCGCAGGCCCAAGAATGGCGTTAAACGCGCCTTGCGCGTGGTCTACCTGCCCCACGCCACCAGCAATAGAAAAGACCTCGATGCTGTTGGCATCGCCGCTCCATTGTCGCCCGTCCGAAGCTGTTCCCCAGAAGACCCGGTTGGCACGTTGAAAGGTATCCTGCGCCAGGATGGTTACTCCGTTTGTTATAGGCGTAGACGGCATGAAGGGCTTAGTCGTTCCCACAGGCGCAGCAGAAGATGTTGAGGTAGCCTGGTTCGTTCTAATACTTAACGGCGGTGTCAGCGCGGCTTCAATCGAACGAGAAAAGAGTCCTGCGATTAGGCCACCGAGGATACATATGCCAATAAAAGTGATGCCAATCCAACGTATGTTCATTTTATTCCTCAGATAGTTTGAGAAGTGCCGTAGCATTATTGTTATTTGGTACGATTTCAGGAGGCGAACTGCTGGCAATATAGCGGGTAACATCAAGCGTTGCCAGAGATTGAAGGTGTTCGTGAATCCAGGTGACGCCCTCGCGCATTTCGCCAGTAACAGGATCAATGTCCCCTGCATAGGCGTGATTGGCCTGATCCACCATATCATTGAGCAGAGCAAATGCTCCGGGCTGACCTAAACGAGCGTCTGTCATGGCTACAATCTGTTTGGCGTCCGCACGCAGTTTTTCCAGCCAGGCCTGGACATTGTTCATCGCTGCGATGATCTGAGCTGCGGTCTTGCGCACGGCCGCGGTTGAGCCAGGAGCTTCTAGCAGTCCGTGGAGATGATAAACAATATGGTCAAGGTAGCTGGCCGGATTCTGGTTAGCGCCATTCACATCGATCAATCCGACGCTGGCTAGACGTGAAGCCGCTGGTGGAGGGGAGTTAGAAGGCATATCCTGCATGACAAATGACATGCCGTCGAGGTAGCTAAGCGTGCGGATAGTCTGACGGCGTACGAAGGCAAGGTCTTTGCTTTCTTCCCAGCGATCCCTGGCGCTGCCCGTCCATTCCAGCAACTTCCCCGTATTTCGATAGAGCCAGTTATTTAGCCCTCCTGGCAGCTCCATGCCATTGAGCGTCGGGTCTGATGCAAGCAGGTGACGCAAGTGGTCAAGAAAACTATAGTGGTGGCTATCCAGTGGATCCGGCGACTGTGGAACTTCACCGTAGAAGCGCCAGGTGCTATAGTCAGGGGATGGGGTGATAGGTGTCACCGTCGCATCTTCCTCCGTAATCAGGAAACGACTGGTAAACGCTAGCAGATTCGTGTGTTGCTGATCACCTGGATAGAGTAAATAGGCGTTTCCATGATCCACAGAGAGCTTGCCAAGCAGGACTGCTTTCGCGTCCCCCTCGTTTTTATCATCCAGTAGCCAGGCATAATAGCTTTTACCAGGGGCTGGAGTAGAGAGGCTTTGCAGATCGATTTGCACTTCATCATCGATGCCCTGGTCACTGTTTTCGCTGAGCTGCTCACTGCTCAAGAAGCTTATCCGCCCTACAAGCTGGCCCGCTGGTACAGCAGCGAGTGGCAATGTGCGAAAGAACCACAGGTAAGAAAGCACGCCGGCGGCACCCAGTACCAGGATTGTCACGATAACCAGCATGGCGGGCAAGCGGTGGAGTCGCTTGCCCGTCACAGGTGGAAACTGAGATGGAGATGTAGCTTTGGGGGCGCTCTGCTCTACTGAGGGAGGAGCGGTAGGCGCAAGAGGGACGGTTTTTCTGGAGGAGAAGTCATACCCGGGAGGGCTTAGCGGGAGAGTTTTCCTGGCAAGGGTGCGCTGGCGTGAGAGTGCTAAGTGTCCCTGCGAAAAGGCATCGGCGAGCGCATCTATTGAGACGTAGGCGGGAAAGCCATTGCGCGATGCGAGCTGCCGCAAATGTTCATTCCCTGGTATTACAAAAATGATGGACACATCTAGCTGGCGCTTCGCATGTTTGAGATCGCCAAAATCATCTGGATGCTGAAAAACTTTAGGCCTGGATTGCAGGGGCAGCATAATCACGATGGGCTTTTTCTGCCAGCTGATTAATTCGAGCAGGTCAGCTTTCTCGTCTGCTGGTTCAACATAAAGCATGCAAAAGTCGCCAGCATCGTTACACTTCATCGTGACCTCATTTCTGTGGTTTCGATGGGTTTATTCTACAAATTCCATAACCCCCAAACGCGGCAGGCGGTCTCTGCGACGGCGTTGCAGCAGTATTTTTTCCCCTTTGCGCGAA
>Ga0187846_10001559_pt1 | contig 12897 bp, 10 predicted proteins | sample TC_taG_FD_161473 | JGI IMG/M metagenome (GOLD analysis project Ga0187846, IMG submission 161473) | Biofilm microbial communities from the roof of an iron ore cave, State of Minas Gerais, Brazil - TC_06 Biofilm (v2) | ecosystem: Environmental > Terrestrial > Deep subsurface > Cave > Wall biofilm...
CACACGGGTGCATTGCCAGGAAGACTGGTGCGCCCAGGCAACGGCTCCCATTAGCGGCTTGATCAAAGATCATCGAGTTGACCTTGTTTGGGTGGCACCGGCTTCTGGCCTGTGTGGTTTTGGTCTTTTCTAAAGAATCACAGGCTGGAAGCCTGTGCCACCCCACGTTGTGGTAGCAGAATTCTGGAGGAGACCTATGGCTGATATAAACCAAATCGTTCAAGCAGCGGTTGATTCGGCGATTCGCGAGGGCGGTGAGATCGGCGTTCAGGTCGCCGCATATCTCAAGGGCGAACTGGTGGTGGACGTCTGGGCCGGTGTGGCCGACGAGACCACCGGGCGTAAGGTGAATGGCGATACGCTCTTCCCAGTTTTCTCTGTGACCAAAGCCGTGACCGCAACCGCGCTTCATATGCAGGCCGAGCGCGGCCTCGTCGATTATGACAAGCCGATTAGCTACTACTGGCCGGAATTCGCGGCGAATGGCAAAGGCGCGGCGACGGTGCACGACGCCCTGACGCATCGTACCGGAATCCCGCTAATGCCGGCAGGTGTCACGCCAGAACAGATGTGCAACTGGGATTGGATGATTCGCGGGCTCGCGCAGATGAAGCCGGTATTCGCGCCTGGAACCACCAGCGCTTATCATTCATACACCTTTGGTTGGATCATTGCGGAATGCGTCCGAAGGACCGATACCAAGCGGCGGCCTTTCGGCCAGTTCGTTCAGGAAGAAATCTGCGCACCACTTGCGATTGACAATTTGTTTATCGGGATTCCTGACTCGGCTGAGCCGCGCATCGCCAAATTGAAGAACATGCCTGCGCCTGCGGCCGGAACGGCTGAGCCAGGCCCGTTACGGATGGGCGCCATACCGTCGCAGGTGGGTGTGGTGCAGGAGGTATTCGGGCGTGCTGACGTGCGGCGCGCCTGCATCCCCGGAGCAGGCGGAATCATGAATGCCCGCAGCGAGGCCAAGTTCTTCGCGATGCTGGCGAACGGAGGCCAGTTTGGCGGAGCGCGCTTGCTATCAGAGGAACGCGTCCGCTCGTTCAGTACGCCCCGAGCCAACCCAGGCGAAGTGGATCAAGTCTTGGACCGCGTTCTCAACCTCGGCATCAGCGGATTCCATCTCGGCGGCGAATCTCCGCCTGCCCCAGCGGTGATTGGGAGCAATCCACACACTATCTCCCATCCGGGTGCCGGAGGTTCAATCGGTTGGGCCGATCCAGACGCTCACCTGGCGGTAGGTATCTGCCACAACCGAATGTTTGATGCGCAAACCCCGCAGGATAATCCCCTGCAGCGAATCGGCGACGCGATTCGCCGCGCCCTCGGGCTCGGGTAGCGGCTGCGATTTTTCTCATGCCGCTCGCCCATTTTGTTCCCTCTCCCGGCAGGGAGAGGGTGCCGCGAAGCGGCAGGTGAGGGACCTTGTTCAGCACGCTCTTGCGCGTGATTGCGAAAAAATGGGACCAAGTAGCGATGACTGGTTAGGTAGGTTCCTTGCTTATCAAGTAGGGCATCGACTTCCGTGAAGAGGGATAACACTATGATCCCAATACGTATCATCTCTGCAGACTCACACGTCATGGAACCGCCCGCTCTCTGGCAGGAGCGGCTCGATCGGAAATTGAGGGATCGAGCGCCGCGCGTAATCAAAAGCGAGAACCGCCCCGGCTATGTCTTCGCTGCGCCCGGAATGACTCCTTTTCCTGCCGCCGGGGGTTTCGCCATCGGCAAGAGCGGCGACGAGCTGAAGGAGCATCTGAGCAAGGGCTACGAGGCTGCTCGCCCAAGTGGATGGGACCCGGCGGAGCGCATGAAAGACCAGGACGTCGACGGTGTGGCAGCGGAGGTGCTGTACACAACGCTCGGAATGCCACTCTTTCGGCTGCCGGATTTCGAGCTGCAGCGTGCATGCTTTCGTGTTTACAACGAGTGGCTGGCTGAACTCTGTGCTTATAATCCAAAGCGTCTGACCGGCCTCGCATTGGTTTCGTTGACCGACATTCCGCTGGCGGTCGAGGAACTTCATGAATCCGCCAAGGCGGGGTTGCGCGGGGCGATGATCTGGGGTTCGCCGCCGGAAGGCCAGCCCTACCGCAGTAAAATCTACGACCGCTTCTTCGAGGCCGCCAGCGACCTCGAGATGCCGTTGCATTTGCACACCGGAACCGGGAATGGTCCCGAGAGTCGGCGTGAGGCTGACCCCGTGACCGGCTTAATCAAGTCCGCGAATGCCGGCAATGTGATGGAGTCGTACGGCAACATGGTGCAGGAGGTCCAGCGTTCGCTGAACTCGTTTATCTTTGGCGGCGTGCTCGAGCGCTTTCCCAAGCTGCGCCTCGTGTCGGCCGAAAGTGATGTCGGGTGGCTGCCGCATTTCATGTATCGGCTCGATCACGCTTATGACAAATTCTCGCGCCTGGTGCCGGATGCGATCCCACGCCGCCCGAGTGAGTATATTCACCGCCAGGTCTGGGCAACTTTCCAGGACGACCCGGTGGGGCCGGCCGCTTACAAGATATTCGGTGCTGACAATTACATGTGGGCCTCGGACTTCCCCCATGCGGATTCCACCTGGCCACATTCACGGGAAGTTATCGCGCGCGATTTCGAAGGCGTACCCGAGGAGATAACGCAAAAAATTGTGTTCGAGAATTGTGCCAAGCTTTACCACATCGAGGTGTGAGAAAAAGCCCATTGCCGGGTGTGTAAGCCAAGTGGCACAGGCTTCCAGCCTGTGATTCCTGTCGAATAAGCCGATACTACGTATCCGGAGCCGAATTCTCCGACTCGATTTTTCGATCGCGCGCCCAAACGCAATTTGCGGCTGCTCAGCTTGCTCAGGAGTGACTGCTGGCTGACAGAGGAGTGGCCAGAGCTGCCCGTTTCTATCAGGAGGAAAGGAAAATGGCTGGAATACTGGATGGCAAAGTGGCGCTGATTACCGGCGCTGGGTCGGGGATCGGGCAAGCTACTTCGCGGATCTTCGCGCGCGAGGGCGCCAAATTGGTGCTCGCGGACGTGGTTGAAGAAGGCGGCAATAGAACATTGAAGATGGTGCAGGACCTTGGTGGCCAGGCGATCTTTGTCAAATGCGATGTGGCCAAGTGGAACGACGTCGAATCGACGATCGCAAAAGCGGTTCAAACCTATGGACGGCTGGACTGCGCGTTCAATAACGCCGGCATCGAAGGGCAGGGCGGCGATACTCATCAGTGCAGCGAGGAGAACTGGGCGCGTGTTATCTCGATCAACCTCTCCGGCGTCTTCTTTTGCATGAAGGCGGAGATCAATCAATTGCTGAAGCAGAACGGCGGCGGTGCTATCGTCAACACTTCTTCGGGTGCCGGACTCGCGGGAGTGCGCGGGATGCCCGCCTATGTCGCCGCCAAGCACGGGGTCGCCGGCTTGACCCGCGCTGCGGCACTCGAATACGGCCGCAATAACATTCGTATCAATGCGGTGTGCCCCGGCCCGATCCGCACACCTATGATGGGCCGTATTGCGCAGGTCCGTCCTGACGTCGAACAGTGCATGGCCCGCGCGGAACCGCTCAAACGCCTGGGTGAACCTGAAGAGATTGGCGAAGCAGTGGCGTGGCTATGCTCCGATCGCGCGTCGTACGTGACAGGATTGCCGATGCCGGTGGACGGTGGTTTTATGGCCGGCTAGGGCTAGGGAACGCGGCCTGCATATGCGATGATGCCGGGCGGGCTGGGTGCCCGCCCGGCCACTGGAGTTTCTGCCTTTAGACTTGCTGTAGCGCGATGGCTTATCTTGCGCGCCAACGGCGCGAATGGAAATCAGCCCAGGGCAACGCCCTGGGTTAGGATATCATTTGAGGGCGCCCTGTAGGGGGCGCAAGGAAGCACGTGTCTCAATCGCTCGCCAAAAATCTGATTCACCTGGTTTTCAGCACGCGGAATCGCGAGCCGTTGCTGGCGGAGGTGGTGCGGGAACCGCTCTGCGCTTACGCTGCGGGAGTTTTGCGCGATCTTGACTCCCCCACCATTGCGATCAATACCTGGCGCGATCACGTACACGTGCTGTTCAGCTTGAGCAAGAATTTTCCTCTTTCCCAAGTTGTAATGGAGGTGAAACGGGCGACCTCGAAATGGCTCAAGACGAACGGTCCCGAATTCGCGAATTTTCACTGGCAAGCTGGGTACGGCGCATTTTCGATCGGACAATCCGGAATAGCGGAAGCAAGTGCGTATATCGCCCATCAGGCGGAGCACCATATCAAGAGGAGCTTCGAGGATGAGTTGCGAGCGTTACTGAAGCTTTACGAGCTCGAATTTGATGAACGTTATCTCTGGGACTGACCGCCTCAGCTCCGCCCTTACAGGGCGGTATCGTAGTATGCAACATTTTCCCAGGGCGTTGCCCTGGGCTGAGTTCCCTTCGCGCCGTTAGCGCGCAAGATTAGCATCACGCCACTGCAACTCTAAAGCCAGAAACTGGAGGGAACGCTTCAAGTCAGCCTCAAAAAGAACCGGCGGGCTTGGTGCCCGCCGGCCTGCATCCTAAGCCGCGCTGTGAGGCTATGCGGCGACTTGCGTCGTTCCTTGGAAGGCGTCTTTCGTTGGATCGCAGATATAGCGAATCTTGCCGAGTGTCACGTCACAGATACAGCAAGTCGCTGAAATCGGGTAATCCGCCCTTAATAGGTTGCCGGCGGCCCACGCCTGCGAGTCCAGCGAGATAATATGCGGGTGGCCGCGTTCGGCCTTCAAGAATACCCATTCGGGATCTACCTGGACCAGCACCACTTTGCCGTCGTCCTTGTTGCGCGCCAGATGCATGCTCGAATTATATTGGATATCCGTTCCAGAGATGGGTTCGCGATCGATCATCTCCATATCGAGCACGTTCTTGCCGGCACTATTCGCCACTCTTGCAACTACCCGATCATGAAGGATGCGCAGGTACACCTGACCGGTTACGGTCGGATATCCCCATCGTTGGGCTAATTCGCGGGCAGCGGCATCGTTGTCGACGTAGCTGCGCAGTACGAAGCCGCGAGGGCGGACCCCCGCCCGGCTGCCAATTCTGACCTCTCCAATGGTGAAAGGTCCGACCGGGCTATCCGGATAGCGCGTCACATGGAACACGGCCCAGGCTGGAATCGACGGGCGCATCGTGACCGGCAGCAGGTCGTCGATCGTGTCGTTGTCGATTTCGTAATGCAGGTTCAGGACCTGCGCGCCCTTGAGCGACCATGGCTCGGTCTTGTAACCAAGGACCTCGCGCGCTGCCTGGGCGGCGAACGCCTCGACGTTCATTCGTCCTGAACGAGGCATTAGCGGCCTCCTCCCGCAGCAGCGGCTTGTGTGCTGGTATCCTGGAAGTGCGGCATCACGTGTTTGGCGAATACGCGGAGACTGTTGAGCACCTGCTCCTGCGGCACGGTTTCGAGCGCGTTCATCAGGAAGTTCACTCGATCAACACCGACCGATTCCCACATCTTGCAAGCATGCAATACGCGCTCGGGGTTGCCGATCGCAATCCCCTCGGGGATGCCGGCTTCGTCTCCCGGTCCTGAGGCCTGATCGCGTAGAGCCGGCAATAGGCCGACAGACGGGTACGAGCGAGTGGGATAAAGCTCGCGCGCGGCTGACAATTGTGCAGCGAGGAAGTTAAAGGTGCCGAGCAGGCGGCGCCCGACCTTGTTGCCAATCTCGGTGTCTTCGTGGGTAAACAGGAAGTTGACGGTGCTGACTTTCTCGTTGACGAAGGAACCTACCGGCTCGCAGTTCTTAATTGTATTGTGATAGACCTTCACCTTCTGCTCCTGCTCCTTAAATGAGCCGAAGGTGATGCCGAGGGCGCCTATGCCGCGTTCAGCCGCGTCAATCTCCGTGCCGGGGCTGGTAACCGCTACCCACATCGGCGGATGCGGTTTCTGGTAAGGCTTCGGGATGATGGCACGCACGGGCATCGACCACGAACGGCCCTGGTAGCCGAAGCGCTCCTGTGTCCACATCTTGGGGAGGCAGCGAACGAATTCATCCCAAGTCTTTTTGGTCTCGTCGGGATTGGCGCGGAAGCCGCCCAATTCGTTCCAGGTTGCCGAACGGCCGGTACCGACTTCTAGCCGGCCGCCTGAGATGATATCCATCGTCGCGGTGCGCTCGGCGATTTTGATCGGATGGTTGAATTCGGGCACGCAAATCACGATCCCATGCCCGACCCTCATCTTCTTGGTTTTCATCGCACAGGCGGTGAGGAAAATCTCAGGGGCGGAGCAATGTGAATACTCTTCAAGGAAGTGATGCTCGACGCACCAGACCGAGTCGAAGCCCAGTTCGTCGGCCAGCGCGACCTGTTCCAGGCAGTTGTCGAACACGCGCTTTTCGGTTTCGCGCTCCCATGGACGCGGCACCGAAATTTCGTAGAAGATTCCAAATTTCATCGTGTTACCTCCCGCTTTACGGCCTCAACGTGATTATTCTGCTGACGGTCCGCTGCGCGCACGTCGCAGATTCCTTTCGCCTAGCGTTAGCGCAATCCGACGCGAAGGGGAAGTCCGACCGGGCTATTAAAACGATGGCTTCAGCCAAGCCGGGGCAGGGTAGCCGCCTCACGCCCGCGTGTCCACGCCGCGTGCAGGTCGAATCCCTTCCGCTCTTTAGCAAACGCCATCACAATAGCAGCAACGGTCCCTACCGTCGAGGCAATGAAGAAGCGCTTGACGGCAATGGATGCGCATCTTTGTCTGAATGACGACATGCTGATCGTCTCGAAGCGTGCGAATTGCGATTTCTGAAATGACTCGAAAGTGGCGCCGGCTTTCCTGGGTGATGCCGCAGAAAGAGCAGATGACAGGCTGGAAAGCCTGTCCCACCAAAGAAAACATCCGCGATCTAGCGTTACAGGCGAACCTAAGATGGCACAGATAAAAGCCGTATTTTTCGATGCGGCGGGCACCTTGTTCGAAACACGTGAACCGGTTGGAGAGACTTATGCGCGGCTTGCCCGTGCTTACGGGGTAGATGCCAGCGCCGAGGCCGTGGATGCGGGCTTCCGCCGCACCTTCCGGGAGGCCTCGCCGCTCGCCTTTGGTCCGGGGCGCAACCCGGAAGAGTTGCGGCGCCTGGAGCGTGATTGGTGGCGCGGCCTGGTCGCGAAAACTTTTGCCGGAATCGGCCAATTCAGTGATTTTGAGGCTTATTTCAACTCACTGTTCAATTTCTTTGCCGATCCAGCAAACTGGATAGCCGATTCGGACGCGCTGCCTACCCTCAGGGCGTTGCGCGATCGCGGTTTAACGGTCGGCGTGATTTCGAACTTCGATCACCGGCTCTACCGTATTCTCGACGGCCTTGGGCTCAGCCAGTGGTTGGATTCGGTAACGATCTCATCAGAAGCCGGTTTTGCTAAGCCTTCGGCCAGGCTTTTTGAGGCCGCGCTTGAACGCCATCGACTGGCCCCGGTTGAAGCGATTCACGTGGGGGATTCGGAGCATCTCGATCTCGCTGGAGCATCGGGGGCAGGACTTGCGGCGGTTCTCCTAAACCGCAAGCGGAGCGAGCCCATCTGGATTCAAGGCCGCGCCGGGGAAATTTCGTCTCTTCGCGAGGTAATCAACGTTAAGAGATTTCTGGACGGCTCGTAGGTGCGGCCGGAGGACAACGCTCGGGGAACGGTGGTCGCGATTCCGGCCGGGTGATAACACTAGCGGAGGCCGCCGCGGCCGCAGCTAGCAAACGATTCTGCGAGGTGCGCATAGAAATGGGGTGCGAATCGCTGCGCCATTGGTGAGCTGATGCGCTGTTCAAAATGTGGGAGCGACAACCCAACCGGAAAGAGGTTCTGCGGTGATTGCGGCGCGCCGTTAACGAACGGTTGTCCTAAATGCGGTGCGCAGAATCCTCCGGGCAAGCACTTTTGCGGCGATTGCGGGACCGCGCTCGCCGCCGTGAACGCCACCGCGCAGTCACGAGCGCCGTCTTTGACCGCAACCGAGATTGCAATCTCAGCCGAGCAAACGACCGCAACCGTTCCCGAAGGCGAACGCAAGACCGTCACCGCGCTGTTCGCCGACATCAAGGGCTCGATGGAGCTGATGGAGGACCTCGATCCTGAAGAAGCTCGGACCGTTCTCGATCCGGCACTGAAGTTGATGATCGATGCCGTCCATCACTATGACGGGTACATTGTCCAGTCTACCGGTGACGGTATTTTTGCCTTGTTCGGGGCGCCAGTGGCTCATGAGGACCATCCGCAGCGAGCGCTTTATGCAGCACTGAGGCTACAGGAGCAACTGGGTCGTTATTCCAATCAACTTCGTGGCGAGGGGCGGCTGCCGTTGCAGGCGCGGGTCGGGCTCAATACCGGCGAGGTCGTGGTCCGCTCGCTCGAGACTGGTGAAGGCCACACCGAATATACTCCCATCGGCCATTCCACGAGCCTCGCGGCGCGGATGCAGTTACTCGCGCCGGTCGGTTCGATTGCCGTAACCGACGCCGCTCGAAAGCTGTGTGAGGGTTATTTCACCTTTAAGCCGCTTGGGCCGACGGTAGTGAAGGGAGTAAAGGAACCGGTCGAAGTCTTCGAGGTGACCGGGCTCGGACCGTTGCGGACGCGCTTGCAACGCTCGGCCAGCCGGGGCTTCACCAAGTTTGTTGGTCGCGAGCACGAAATGGCAGCACTGCAGCACGCGGCCCATCTCGCGCAAGGCTGCCATGGACAAGTTGTCGCGGCAATGGCCGAGCCGGGAGTTGGCAAGTCCCGCCTGTTTCATGAATTCAAGCTAATCTCACAATCCGGCTGGATGACGCTGGAGGCATTCTCCGTGTCGTATGGCAAGGCCAGTGCCTATCTGCCGGTATTAGAACTGCTGCGCGATTATTTTCGGATCAACGCGACCGATGACCTGCGCATCCGGCGCGAGAAGGTCACCGGCCGCATTCTCGCACTCGACCGCGGGTTGGAAGACACGCTGCCCTACTTGTTCGCACTGCTCGGGTCGAACGAGGGCGATGACCCCCTGGCCCAGATGGATGCGCAGATGCGCCGCCGGCGGACGCATGAGTCGATTAAGCGCATCCTGCTGAGAGAATCACTCAATCAGCCGCTGATGGTGGTGTTTGAGGATCTGCACTGGATCGACAATGAGACGCAGAGCTTGCTCAACTTGCTGGTAGATTCGGTAGGTACTGCCCGGATTTTGCTGCTGGTGAATTATCGGCCTGAGTACCGGCATGAATGGGTTAGTCGGACTTACTACTCGCAGCTCAGGCTCGATCCGCTCGGCCGCGAGAGCGCTGAGGAGATGCTGAATTCCTTGCTCGGCGATGGAGCGGAACTCGCTCCGCTCAAGCGCCTGATAATTGAGCGCACTGAAGGCAATCCTTTCTTTATGGAGGAGACCGTCCAGGTGCTGCTGGACGAAGGCGCGTTGGTTCGAAACGGTGCGATTAAACTGATTCAGCCACTTCGGGATCTGAGGATCCCGGCCACAGTCCAGGCGATCCTCTCGTCCCGTATCGACCGATTACCTGCATCAGCGAAGGAGTTGCTACAAACGCTGGCCGTCATCGGAAAAGAGCAGAGCCTGGATATGATAAGAGCAGTAACGCGCAAGAGCGACGAGCAGCTCGAACCAATATTGTCTAGCTTGCAGCTTGGTGAGTTCGTCTATGAGCAGCCGAGTCTGGGCGGTGTCGAATACACCTTCAAACATGCGCTAACCCAGGAAGTCGCCTACAATTCGCTGCTGGCTATGCGCCGTCGCCATCTCCATGATCAGACTGCGCGCGCGCTCGAAGCACTCTACCCAGAGCGCCTGGAAGATCATTACGCCGAACTTGCTCATCATTATCTGCTTGGAGATGACGCGAGAAGGGCGTTCCACTATGCACGCCTGGCGGTGGAACAGGCTGCCGCTCGTGGAGCATATTCCGAGGCGTCCAACCTAATCGAGGCAGCGCTGAAGCTGGTTGATGTACTGCCCGAGGATGAGGAGTCTCTCCGAACCGAATTAGCGATACGCAGTATCGAGAGTGTGCTGACGTTCGTCTTATTCGGTGCGTCGTCGCATCAACGGGAGCTCACGATTCGCCGCATGCGCGAACTGGGCGAACGGCTCGGCACGCGTGATCAGTTGGTTGCAGGACAGATTCATTTAAGCAATCTCTACTTTACTCGCGGAGAAGGGCTTCGCGGTATCGAAGTGGCGGGGCGAGCTCTTGAACTGGTCGAAGGTACGAAAGATGCTGATCTGCTCGCAAATGCACACTTGAGTTACGGCTTACTGGCAGGTACGTGTGGGAGGTTGCGTGAGGCGGTAGCGCATGTTGACCAAGCGCTCGATCATTGCACCCGAGCCAGAACCACGACCTCATTCATGGGAATTCTCTACGCAAGCGTGATCAGGTGTCACTGGGCTCACGCACTGCATCTGCTCGGTCGCGTCAGGGAAGCTGCCAAGCTGGTCGCGGATGGGTTGCAACACGCGCGCGAAGCCAACCACCTGTGGAGTCTGGGTCATGCGCTTGCTGGTGGGGCCGGCTGGCTAACCGATTTGCGGCGTGAGGCAGACGCCGCGTTAGCGCGTGGTGCGGAGCTAATCACTCTCGCGGAAGAAAACGGCTTTGCCGAATGGCTCGCATGGGGCCACTTCATTCATGGCCGGGCCCTCTTCGATCTTGGGCATTTTGCTGAAGGGCTTGCGGAAATGGAGATCGGAATCGCCGGCTGTGAGCGACTGGGTAATGTCCCACGCCTGCAATATTTGATCGCACAACATGCAGAAGCGACCGCCAGGATTGGCCGGGTAGAAGAGGCCCTTACCGGCCTCAATGAGGCTCTGGCCCACGTAGAGCGGACAGGCGAGCAGGTGGACTACGCCGAGATGTTGCGGCTTAAGGGCGAGGTGCTGCTCATGCGTGACCGTTCTGCTACGGCCGTGGCCGAACATTGCTTTCGCCGGGCACTCGAAGTTGCCCATGCGCAGGAGGCCAAATGGTGGGAACTACGCACATCAGTGAGCCTCGCGCGCCTACTGCGCGATTCCAATGGCCGCGAAGAAGCGCACACGTTACTTAGCGAAATCTACAACTGGTTCACCGAAGGCTTCGAACTGCCTGACCTGAAGGAGGCCCGAGCGCTGCTGGACGAGCTGCGCCGAGGATGATTTTCAGCGACCCTCTACCAGATGGTGCGCACCAGACCAGAGGCGCGGATACGCTCGTCGCCGGTGATGAGCGGGGCATCGAAACGAATCGCCGTTCCAGCAATCAGGCGGTCAAAAGGATCGACCAATCTCGCCAGTCCGCGTGCATCGCGGATGTCCTCCCAGACCAGCGGTTCGATCGGCAGTCCCGGAAATTGCGCCACGCGGTCGTGCCAATCATCGAAGCTAAGCGAGCTCTTCACGCGCCCTCGCTCCAGCAACAAGGCCAGCTCAAAGAAGCAAACGATTGGAATATGTACCCTGTCTCGTTCTTGCTGGGCCCGGCGAAAGATCTGAACGCATTTGCGGCTCATTCGCGCTGCGTTACCACTAGCGAAAAACACCAGCGCGTGAGTGTCGGTGACGTAGGTCATTTCGACCCGGTGCGGCGCTTCCGTTCGGTCTTGTTGACCGAGGCGAGCCAAAAGTCGCCCCGGCGGCGGCTCTCCGCGATCAGGTCTTCCGCACTGCATTCCAGGGTAAGAGTGCCCTCCAGGGTCTGCTGCGGCCTCGCACGCCGGGTGGAACTTTTCAGTCGCCTGTACTCCTCTGCCGAGACCAGCAGCGCGCGTTCGCGGCCGTACCTGCCGATCGCAACGGGAGCGCCGCCGCGGGCGACGCGCTCTACCAACTGGCTAAGCCGTTTGCGCGCTTCGCTGATTCGCAGCGCTGTCATGGTGTTGTTGTACAACTATGTTGTCACAATATCAACCCGGATGGGATGAGCCGTTGGAGACGAGTGTCGCATGATCTGCGCAAAGTGCCAGGGTGAAAATCCCGCCGGCAAGAAATTCTGTGGAGATTGCGGCGCACCGTTGGCGAATCGTTGCGCGCAATGCGGCTCCGATAATCCACCAGGCAAACGCTTTTGCGGCGAATGCGGGACCGCGCTCGTAGCCGGAAATGCAACCCCGCAGTCGCGACCGTCCTATTTGAGCGCGCCCGACATTGCGATCTCAGCTGAGCAAACGGCCGCAACCGTTCCCGAAGGCGAGCGCAAGACGGTTACCGCGCTGTTCGCCGATATCAAGGGCTCGATGGAGCTGATGGAGGACCTCGACCCTGAAGAGGCGCGGGCGATTGTCGATCCGGCGCTGAAGCTGATGATCGACGCAGTCCATCACTATGGCGGCTACATCGTGCAATCCACCGGCGACGGTATCTTTGCACTATTCGGCGCGCCCATCGCACACGAGGACCATCCGCAACGTGCGCTGTTAGCGGCGTTGCGGCTGCAGGAAGAAATGCGGCGCTACTCCGGCCAGTTGCGCCAGGCGGGCAACCTGCCGCTCGAGGCGAGGGTGGGGGTGAATACCGGCGAGGTGGTAGTGCGCTCGATTACGACCGGCGAGAATCATCCGGAGTACACGCCGATCGGGCATTCGACCAGCCTCGCGGCGCGGATGCAGGCGTTGGCGCCGACCGGCTCAATCGCGGCGACTGATACGACGCGCAAGCTGTGCGAAGGCTACTTCACGTTCCGCACCCTCGGTCCTACCCGCATCAAAGGTGTCAGCGAGCCGGTCGAGGTGTGTGAAGTCACTGGGCTCGGTCCCCTGCGGACACGGTTGCAGGCGGCGGCCAGGCGTGGGCTAACCAAGTTTGTTGGCCGCGAGCGAGAGATGGAGGCGCTAAGGCATGCGGCCGAACAGGCTCAAACGGGACACGGCCAGATCGTCGCGGTGATGGCTGACCCGGGGGTTGGCAAG
>Ga0187846_10001560_pt1 | contig 12886 bp, 8 predicted proteins | sample TC_taG_FD_161473 | JGI IMG/M metagenome (GOLD analysis project Ga0187846, IMG submission 161473) | Biofilm microbial communities from the roof of an iron ore cave, State of Minas Gerais, Brazil - TC_06 Biofilm (v2) | ecosystem: Environmental > Terrestrial > Deep subsurface > Cave > Wall biofilm ...
TGCGTCGCGGCGCTTTGCCCAGTGCGGCAATCGCGCGCGCAACCTCCAGCACCGACGCCGAACCCGTGCCGTTGTCCTGCGCCCCTGTTCCGAAATCCCACGAATCAAAGTGCCCGCCAATCAGAATCCACTCGTCGGGATGCTCGCTGCCCCGTATCTCCGCCACCACGTTGTTCACCGGCGTCGGCCCGGAGTTCAGGTTGTGAATCTCGAACTGAATGCTGACCGCGCCTTTCTCCAGCCCGCGCCGAACCAGTTGCGCGTCCTCCATCCCCAGGTGCGCCATGGGAAGCACGCTCTCGTGCCCGCCCCAGTCCAGGGAGAACGCGTTGATCACATTGTTGCGGTCGCCGTCTGGCACCATCACCGCCAGCGCCCCGGCGTCCTTCAAATGCTGCGGAGCCGCCGCCAGCGCCGCAAACACTTTGATCCATCCATCGGCGAAGATCTTCGCCGTGTCCAGCATCACGATCTTCCCCTTGAAACTGGCGGCCTTGGCTTTGATCGCGTCGGCCGAAACATCGTCCAGCAGGATCACTTCCCCCGTTACGCCGCCCGCAGGCGTTGACGGCGCCCAGCCCAGCGACTCGATGTGCAGCGGACGCGCCAGCGGCGCCAGCATCTCGCCGCGTGCCGACCCGCGCTCCCAGCCATTGGGAATCGTGAACGTCTCCAGCCGCACGTTCTGAATGCCGTAGCTGCGGAACTTCGCCGCCGCCCAATCCGTGGCGCGATTGTGCGCCGGCGATCCGCTCAGCCGCCCCCCGAATCCATCCGAAAGTTCGCGCAGCGTCGTCATCGACGGCCCGGTGTAGATCGATCCGCCCAGGCGGTTGGCGGTCTCTTTGACATCGTCGGAAATCTGCGCGGAACAGATTAGCCCGCAGGCGGCAAGCAGCACGACTGGACAAAACCACAAAACACGGACGCGAGAGAGTTTCATTTTGCCCATTCCCCAGTGTAGTTTTCCGGCACAATCGCGGTCCGGCACAAAACTTGGCATTGTGCACTGCCCGCCGCGGGAAAAGCAATAGCCACTTTCGCCCGCTCGTCCATGCTATTCTCGCCCTGAGCGCGCCGCCATGCGCATTCTCACCCGCTATATATTGCGCGAAGTCGTTGCCCACGCCGTCATCGGCGCCGCCATCTTCACCTTCGTTCTGTTCACCCGCGATCTCGGACATATTCTCGAGCTCGTCGTCCGCGCCAGCGCACCCCTGCCCAGCGTGGCGCAAATCGTTCTCTATACCGTGCCGCTCGCGCTCACCTACACGATTCCCATGAGCGTGCTGGTCGGCATCCTGATCGGACTCAGCCGCCTCGCCGCCGACAGCGAGATCACCGCCATGCGCGCCAGCGGCATGGGCGTGTGGACCTTCCTGCGCATCACTTCCATCTTCGTCGTCGCCGCGTGGCTGTTCGCGCTCGCCAACAGCCTGTATCTCGCGCCCTGGTCGCAGGCATCGCTGGCGCGCCTGGAAGAACAGCTCAAGGGATCGCAGGTCTCCTTCGAAATCCAGCCGCGCGTTTTCTACGAGGGCTTCCCTAAGCTCGTGCTCTACGTGCAGGACGTGCACAGCGCCCAGGGCGCGGCCTTGTGGAAGGGCGTCTTTCTCGCCGACATCTCCGACGCCGCCAATCCCCGCATCACGCTGGCGCGTGAAGGCATCCTCGTTCCCGAAGGGCAGGACCGCCTCCACCTCCACCTGGTCGATGGCGCCACCCACGAAACCGATCCCGCCGCCGCCGACCACTACCAGATTTCCAACTTCCGGCAAACCGACATCCCCATCGATCTGCCATCCACCGAATCCAGGCCGGAGGAGGCCGTTCCCGTCAGCGTGGTGAGCACCCCGGCTCTCCAATATCAGGCCCGGCGCGTCGACTACGTTTCCGCGCGCTGGTACATGATCGAGTTCCACCGCCGCTTTGCCCTGCCCACGGCCTGCCTCGTGCTCGCCATGGTGGGCATTCCGCTGGGCCTGTCGTCGAAAAAAAGCGGCAAGTCTGGCGGCTTCGTGCTCACCATCATTCTGGTCTTCGCCTACTACTTCGTTTCTCTGCTGGGCGTCTCCCTGGCGCGCCAGGGCAAGGTTTCGCCCGCTCTCGGGGCCTGGCTCGCCAACATCGTCTTCTGCGCCGGAGGGCTTTTTCTGCTGTGGCAAGCCGAGCGTCGCCCCTTTGAACTCGCTTCCCTCCGTCTCTGGTGGAGGCGCTCGGCGCACGCCCCTCGCGTGCCTCTGAACCACCACAGCCGCAGCCGCCGCGAGAACGCCTTCCAGCGCGTCTCCACCCGCCGCCGCGTGTTCAGCGCCGGCTTCCCTACTCTGCTCGACGACTACGTCCTGCGCGACTTCTTCCTCTACCTGGGATTGATTGTTGCCTCCTTCCTCGTCCTGCTCCAGGTCTTCACCCTGTTCGAATTGCTCGGCGACATCCTTCGCAATCAGACTCCCGCGGTGGTCGTCGCCGAGTATCTCATCAACGTCGCACCCTACCTGCTCTACAACGTCTCTCCCCTGATGACGATGCTGGCCGTTCTGATCACCTTCGGCCTGATGAACCGCTCCAACGAGATCACGGCCATCAAAGCGACCGGCGTGAGCATCTACCGCATCGTCTCGCCGGTATTGGCCGCGGCCGCTGTGCTCGCCGCCGGCCTGTTCTTCGCCGACCAGTTCTATCTCCCGCACACCAACAAACGCCAGGAAGCCCTGCACAACCAGATCAAGGGACGCCCCCCGCAAACTTATCTGCGCCCCGATCGCAAGTGGATTTTCGGCAGGAACAACGACATCTACTACTACCAGTTCTTCGATCCCGACCGCGACCAGTTCGCCAACCTCACCGTCTTTCAGCTCGATCCCGCGCAGTTCGCCATCACCCGCCGCATCCACGCCGACCGCGCTCACTGGACCGACAATCTGAATCGCTGGATCTGCGAGCACGGATGGCAGCGCAGTCTGCACGGCACCGCCATCGCCGATTACCGCACCTTCGACGTGTCCACCTTCCCTGAGCTCGCCGAGCCGCCCCCGTATTTCAAGAAGGAAGTCAAGCAGTACACCGAGATGAACTACGAGGAGCTGCGCCGCTATATCCGTGACTTGCAGCAGAGCGGCTTCGACGTGGTGCGCCTGCGTGTGCAGCTCCACCAGAAACTTTCCTATCCGCTGGTCACTCTCATCATGGCGGTGCTGGCCATTCCTTTTTCCTTGTCGGTGGCCAAGCGGGGGGCGATCACGGGCGTCGCGATCGCCGTGGGGCTGGCGGTGATCTACACCGTTATCGCCCGCCTGTTCGAAGCCATCGGCAATCTCAGCGAGTTGCCGCCCGCCTTGGCCGCATGGTCTCCGGACTTGATTTTCACTCTCGTGGGTGGATATCTGATCCTGAAGGTGCCGACGTAGAACACGGGTCAGGGGTCAGGGGTCAGGGGTTCAGGGATGCATCCCTTCGGCAATCACCCTTCGACGAGGGTCTGAGTACTCACAACCGAGAGCCGCTCCCTGACCCCTGCTCTACTTCACGGCTACGCCCGTCGGATTGTTGTCGGTCGTGATCGCCGCACCGGGATTCAGCTGCCCCGTCGCCGGCGTGATGGAAAACTGCGAGAGGGTTCCCGAGTCGTAGTTCGCCACGAACAGCCAGGTGTCGTCGCCGCGAATCGTCAGCGCCACCGGCTTCGCCCCCGTTGCCTGAGTCGCCGGAGTGATCGCCGTCAGTGCGCCGTTCACCGCGCCGATCTTGAACGCGGAAATCGTGTTGGCAGGCGTCGAGAGCACGTATACGAAATTCCCAAACGGATCGATCGCGATCGGCCCCGGCCCAATCGCATTCACCGCAAACGGCGAGCCTGAAATGGTTCGCAAACTTCCATCCGCCAGCGGACACGTCGGCAGCAGCACCGCGCTGCAGATCGTGTACGCGCTGATATTGTTGTTGGGAATTCCGTTGCTGACGTAAACGAAGCGGTTGCAGGCGTCCACCGCCACTCCCGAAGGCACCGTGCCCGTCGGAAAACTGAGGAGCGCATTGTTGAACGGCGGATTGGTCAACGCTCCTGACGTCGGATCCACGCCAAATTCCCAGAGCACGTTGTTGCTCGCGTCCGCCACGTAGAGATTCGCCGCCGAAGGCGCCGTCTGGCCGACACACACGGCGTTCACGGCGGGAAACACCGTCGGGCTCACCGCCAGCGATCGGAAGTCAGCCACCCCGGCGCAACTCGCCGGCACGGTAAACGGTGAATTTGTAACCTCGGTCAGGCTTGCGTTGCTGCCGACCGCCAGCACCGACACTGCCCCGGGTGCGGTGTTTCCCTGCGCGTCGATCGTTGCCCCGTCGGAAACGAACAGGAACTTGCCCGTGGAATCGAACGTGGCCGCCTGCGGCGACACCGCAACGGATTCGGACACTAACTGTCCGGCAACGCAAACTTGCACATTTGCCGGATGCAACGACGCCTGACCGATTGCCGACAGGGTGCCGTCCGAGTTGACCTTATAGGTGGCAATCCCGGTGATGCTGTTCTGAATCGCCGTTGCCTGCTGCACAACTGCATATGCGAATGTGCCGGCCGGGTCGAGCACCACGGCTGACGGGATTCCCGGAGTGGGTGGCGCCGTGTTGATCTGCGACGAACGTCCGTTGTTCAGCGCGAAGCTGAACGCCTGCACCGTCGCCGAACCCAGGTTGGGCACGATGACCAGGCCGTCCGACGTTGACGAAAAGTGACTGCCGCAGGCCAGCAGAAATCCGATCAGGATGAGAGCCAGAACTCCAATCAGCCAGGAAAACCTTGTCCGCATTCTTCGTTTCTTCTCCGTGGGCACGCGTTTACGCCATCTCCGGCCGCCGCCAAACCGGGCCTTAAGCCATATGAAATGCGTGGATTGCCACACATTTGTGTATCAGGAATACGCGGGAAGAGCAAACCCGCCAAATCAGGTTGGAATCACCCCACCAGCCCCAAGTTGCCCCAACTCAACAATTTCCAGCGTGGTGCCGGGAAGCTGAAGGATGCCCCTGGCGCCCTGGAAGAGCGGCCCTTCAGGGCCGCGACAAGCTCCTCAATGCGGCGGGCTTTAGCCCTGGTGCTCGTTCACGACCACGCGGCTTTCTCCTACGCTTCCCGCCCCGCCGGAACTGGCTCCGGAACCTCTTCCGCCGGGCTGTCGCCGAAAATTAACGGCAGCCGTATCTCCACCGACAACCCACCCTCAGCCCGATTCGACGCGGCCACCCGGCCTCCGTGAAACCGCACCGCACGCTCCGTGATCGCCAGCCCCAGGCCTACTCCGCCGGTCAAGCGCCCGCGCGCATCGTCAATGCGATAGAACGGCTGGAACAGCTTGCTCAACGCCTCCGCCGGCACCCCCGGACCGCAATCAGTCACGCGGACCACCCCCTCCGCTCCCTTCGCGGTCTTCACGCGCTCGAGATGAATCTCCACCACCGAACCTTCGCGCGTGTACCGCACCGCATTGCGCACCACGTTTTCCAATGCGCTGTGCAACAGCGAAGCGTCTCCCTGCACGTCCCAGTTTCCCGCCGGGATCTCCGCGCGCACGTGACAACGCCGCGCCTGCGCTTCAAACTCAGCATCCTCGGCGACGGTCAACACCAGCTGATCCAAAGGCACCGGCGTTCCCGGGACATGCTGCTCGCCATCCTCCAGCCGCGCCAGCGTCAGCAGGCGGCCGATCAGCTCATTCAGCCGGCTGGCCTCCAGCTCAATGCGCTCCAGCATCTCCGCGCTCTCCGGGCCCGACCGCTGCCGCGCCAGCCCCAGCGCCACGTTCAGCCGCGCCAGCGGCGAGCGCAATTCGTGCGATATATCGTTGAGCAGGCGCGACTGCGCCTTCACCAGCGTTTCCAGCCGCTCGGCCATGGTGTCGAAATCGCGCATCAGCCCCGCAATCTCGTCGCGGCGGCTGTGGTGCGGTGCGCCCGAACGGGCGCTCAGATCGCCGCCCGCCAGTTGCCGCGTTGCCGCACGCAAACGCGCGATCGGCTTGGTCATGAACCACGACAGCACATAACAAACCAGCCCGGAGGAAATAATCGCGATGATCAGCCCGGGCACCGGCATGCCCCGCGGCCCCAGAAAGATTCGCGGACCGGGAGGCAGTCCCAGCACCAGCGTGTAGCGATGCTGCCCGTCCGACGACGCCCGCGAATCGCGCAGCACCGTCGGCACCGGAAAGATGAATCCCTCGCGCGGCGTCCGCACCCCGCCCGCCGCCACTCGCACCGCCCAGTCCGGCGCCCCGCGCCGCGCCACCTCTTCGCTCTTCTCGTCAAACAGGTACGCGCGAACGTGCTGCGTCCGGTCCAGTTCCTCGAGATAGTGCCGCAGTTGCTCCCGTCCGCCCTGTTCGTAGGCGCCGACCGCGTCGTTCAAAACCGTGGTTCGCAGCGCTTCCCACGACGTGCTCCGCGGGCGGAAGGCCAGCGTCACCAGAATGGCCAGCACCACAAACAGGGCTTGCGCCACCCAGAACGAGATAAAGATTTTCAGGAACAGGCTTTTCATTCGGTAGTTGGCCTCGCGGCGCGCGCTTTACTCCGCGCTCTTCGTCTTCTCCCGCGGCCGCGCAAAAATATACCCCACGCCCCGCACCGTCTTGATGTGCTCGTCGTTGTCAGTGTCGCCCAGCTTCTTCCGCACTTTGCTCACGTGCATGTCGATGCTGCGGTCAAACGGCGAAAACTTGCGGCTGAGCACCGCGTTCACCAGCCGTTCCCGCGGCACCACCCGCCCCGCCTCGCGCAGCAGCACTTCCAGCAGATTGAACTCCACCGACGTCAGATCCACCGGCTCTCCGTTGCGCCGCACGCTGCGCGTCGCCGGATCGAGCTCGATCTCGCCCACCCGCACGATCTCCGGGGCCGCGCCCGCCGCCTTGTCCCCCCGCGTCCGCCGCAGGATCGCCCGTATCCGCGCCACCAGTTCGCGCGGATTGAACGGCTTGGGTAGGTAGTCGTCGGCGCCGATCTCCAGCCCTACGATCCGGTCCACGTCCTCGCCGCGCGCCGTCAACAATAACACCGGCAGGCGCGACGTGGCGCGGATCCTCCGCAACACCTCGAATCCGTTGATCCCCGGCAGCATGACATCCAGCACCGCGAGCAGGTAGTTGCCGCCGTTGGCGCGCTGCAGTCCGCTTTCGCCGTCATGCACGCACTCCACCGAAAACCCTTCCGCCTGCAGGTATTCCACCACCAGGTGGCAGAGTTCCACATCGTCGTCGATCACCAGGATGCGTTCCATTTTCTCTTTCATTGTGCACCCCAGGCCCCGCAGCACCCTGTAAAAAATTGTCAATCGTGTACTTGTGCCAATTGACAAAACTTTACCCCGGTTGACCGACTCTTTACCCCCCTTTGCCCCAACCTGTGTTCCCATCAGTGTACGTAATATCCCAAGTTCCCCCATGGAACCGAACCCAAGGAGTATCCCGGTATGAAAGCGTTTCGTTTTCGTTTGCTGGTGGCCGCCCTGGCCGTCCTGCTCGTCACCGCGCTGGCTCATTCGCAGGATGCCGACGCCGGGCCGCGCATGCACGGTCATCAGGTCGGATTCGGCGAGCACATGCTGCACTTCTTCGCCGACTATCTGAATCTGACCGACGCACAGCAGGCCCAGATGAAGACCGTCCTGCACAAAGAACACGCCACCCTCAAGCCGTTGTTCCAGCAACTCCACCAGACCGAAGTGCAACTAAGGCAGTACGAAGAAGGCGCCTATGACGAAGCCAAGGTGCGCGCGCTGGCGCAGCAGGAGTCGCAGGCGCAGGTGGAGCTGACGGTTCAGAAAACGCGCATCCACAACCAGCTGTTCCAGATGCTCACACCCGACCAGCAGGCCAGGATGAAGGAATTCGAGGCGCGGCACGACGCCCGCATGCTCAAACACATGCAGGAAGCACCGGCTGCCCCGGAGGAATAGCCACCGTCCCGGTGCTTTGTTGAACGCGGCGCGGCCACAGCAGTATCCCCCATCCCCGCGCCGCTTTTTTCGCGCTGTGACCGAGGCCCTCAGCCATGGACCAGATTCTGAGATTCCTGGTGCAAGCCAGCTCGATCTTCTTCGCCGCCTGGAGCACGGTTGTGCTCGCCCTCGGCGTCTTCGCCTTCGGCCCCGACCTGGTTCCCCCTGTAGTACATTGGCGTCATCCCGACGCATCGCGTTCGCACCAGCGGGGCAAGCGGCCTCCCGAATACCGGAACCTGCCGTTTTGAAGCGCGCAGTGGCCCTTTCCCCCGAATTCCTGCACCCCGCCTGCTAGAATTTCATCTACTCAACCTGCATGTTTCCCCGACGCCTGCGCCCGCTCCTGCCTTACTTCAAGCGCTACCGCTGGGGCTACGCCCTGGGCACGGCCTGCGTTTTCCTCAACAACGGCATCTGGATTCTCTTCCCCCAGGTCATTCGCCGCGCCGTCGACGACCTCAACCTCGGCGTCACTCGCCAGAAACTCCTCACCCACGCCATTCTCCTGATCATCGTCGCCGTCGCCCACGGAATCTTCCAGTTCATGACCCGCTGGGTGGTCATCGGAATCTCGCGCGACATCGAATTTGATCTGCGCAACGACCTCTTCCAGCACCTCGAAACCCTTCCTTACTCCTACTACCAGCGCAACCGCACCGGCGATATCATGGCCCGCCTCACCAACGATCTCAGCGCCGTGCGCCTCCTGCTCGGCCCGGCCATCATGTACTCGGCCAACACCCTCGTGTTCACCGCCGGCGCGCTGGCCTTCATGCTGGGCATCAGCCCCAAGCTGACCCTCTACGCCTTTCTCCCCCTGCCGATTGCCAGCGTAGTCGTGCAGTACTTCGGACACCGCATCCACGAGCGCTTCGAAAAAATCCAGGCCATGTTCGCCGACATCTCGGCGCGCGCCCAGGAGAATTTCTCCGGAGCCCGCGTCATCCGCGCCTATGGCCAGGAGCACGCCGAGATCGCTTCTTTCGAGACCGCCAACCGCGAATACATCGCCCGCAGCCTAAAGCTCGTGCGCCTCATGGGAATGCTGTGGCCGACTCTGGAATTCATGCTCGGCGTCGGCATCGTCCTCTCCTTCTGGCTGGGCAGCCGCGAAGTCCTGCTCGGCCACGTAGAACTCGGCGGATTCGTCGCCTTCCTCACCTACATGGGACAGCTCACCTTCCCCATCATCGCCCTCGGATATGTGATCAACCTCTTCCAGCGCGGCACCGCCTCGCTCGGCCGCCTCAACGAAATCCTCCAGCAGCGGCCCGACATCGCCGACAGCTCCAACGCGCGCGACCGCCAGGCCGAAGGCGAGATCGAATTCCGCAACCTGAATTTCGGCTACAACGGCAAGCCCGTCCTGCGCGACGTGAACCTGCGCATCCCTGCCGGCAGCAGCCTCGCCCTCGTCGGCCCTACCGGCTCCGGCAAGACCACGCTGGTCAATCTGATCCCGCGCGTCTATGACGCCGAACCCGGCATGGTGCTCGTCGACGGCCACCCCGTGCGCGATTTCACCCTGGCGTCCCTGCGCAAAAATATCGGCTTCGTCCCTCAGGAGACGTTTCTCTTTAGCGACCGCATCCGCGAAAACATCGCCTTCGGTGTCGACTCCGCCACCGACCGGAAGGTCCACGAGGCCGCCGAAGCCGCCAGCATCGCCGCCGACATCGAAGGTTTTCCCGAGAGCTACCAGACCGCTGTCGGCGAGCGCGGCATCACCTTGTCCGGCGGCCAGCAACAGCGCGCCGCCATCGCGCGCGCTCTGATTCGCAATCCCAGCATCCTGATTCTTGACGACGCGCTCTCCAGCGTCGACACTCAAACCGAAGACAAAATCCTCAACCACCTGCGCGGCGTGATGCAGGGACGCACCACCATCTTCATCTCCCACCGCGTCTCCACCGTGCGCAACGCCGACCGCATCGCCGTCCTCCACGGCGGACGCATCGTCGAACTCGGCACCCACGACGAACTCCTCGCCTTGAACGGCTACTACACCGACCTGTATAACAAGCAATTGCTGGAAGAAGAACTGGCCGAGGTGTGAGGCTGCAACCATCTCGGTGAGCCTGGTCTTTGTCATCCTGGGCAGGCGTTCTTTGCGCAGCGTAGGACCGGGGCGAGCCGCGCGATGCGTCGCGCTGTTGCAACGCAATAAGCGCGCGTTTGGCTCGCATCCTTTTAGCGCACATCAATAACCCCTCCAATTCATGCACCGCATCCACGCCACCGAAATCCTCGACTCCGACGCCTGCTCCCCGGCCGTCGTCGACGCCGCCATGCGCGACCTCAGCCGCGTCAATCGCTGGTTCGGCGGCGTCACCACCGCCCGCGCGATGCTGAAGCGCGTGGCCGCAGCCACGCGCACCAATCGCCTCTCTCTGCTCGAAGTTGGCGCCGGCACCGGCGAAGTCCCCAGGCTTGCCGCCGCGCGCCTCGCGCCCCGCGGCATCGCCCTTGACATCACTCTGCTCGACCGCGTCCGCTCCCATCTCCCAACCGGCAACCGGTCCATCGTTGGCGACGCTCTCGCCCTGCCGTTTCCTGACAGCGCATTCGACGTGGTCAGCTGCACCCTGTTCGCCCACCACCTCGATCCGCCGCAGCTGTTGCAGTTCATCCGCGAAGGCCTGCGCGTCAGCCGCTGCGCCCTGCTCATCAACGATCTCGTCCGCCATCCCCTGCATCTCGCGCTCGTTTACACCAGCTTCCCCGTGATCCACAGCCGCGTCGCCTGGCTCGACGGCCTCACCTCCGTGCGCCGGTCTTACGTTCCGGATGAAATCTGCGGGATTATCTCCTCCGGCTTCCCCGGCGCACGCCCGCATGTAGAGATCTCCCGCCACTATCTCTACCGCATGGGTGTGATTGTGTGGAAACGTGATTGTGTGGAAAGTTGATTCTGTGGAAAGTGTTCTGCGGAAAAAGACAAGCGGAATCGCGCCTGGAGTCCAGCCGCAATCGCACCGACGTTTTGATCTGTCAACCTACGCCCCGAACTGAAACGGCAATCTCCGCAATCTCTGCCCGCTCGCCGCAAAGATCGCGTTCGCCACCGCCGGAGCCGCCGGCGGCAGGCCCGGCTCTCCCATTCCCCCGCAATTCTCGTGGCTCTCTACGATGTACACCTCGATCGGTGGCGCTTCATTGATCCGGATCGGATCGAAGCCGTCGAAGTTCGTCTGCTCCACCGCGCCGCCCTTGATCGTGATCTCATTCTTCAGCGCCGCCCCCAGCCCGTAGATGATCGCGCCCTCCGTCTGCGACCGGATCGACTCCGGGTTCACCGCCACGCCGCAGTCCACCACCGCCACCATGCGGTCGATCTTGAAACTCTTCGCGCCCGTGATCGTGACTTCCGCGACCTCGGCGAAGTAGCTGCCAAACGACGCATATGACGCGATCCCGCGTCCCTTGCCCTTCGGCAGCGGCTTCGACCACCCCGACTTCTCCGCCGCCAGATCCAGCACGCCGCGCAGCCGCCCCGGATTCACGTCATCTTCATCGCGCGGCTTCCAGTTAGCCGGTCTCGCCAGCAGCGACCGGCGAAATTCCACCGGATCCTGCCCCGCCGCCGCCGCCAGTTCATCGATGAAGCACTCCATCGCGAACCCGTTGAACGAATTCTCCACCGACCGCCACCACGACCGCGGCACCGCGCTCGCCACCGGGTTGTAATCCAGCCGCACGTTCGGAATCGCGTACGGCACGTGATCGGCGCCCCCCACCTCCGAGTGTTCCACCCCCGCCTTGTCCTCGGGATGGTGGTAGGCGCGGATCGAAGTCGAGGCCATGGTGTGAAACCACGCCGTCGGACGCCCCGCCGCGTCCAGCGCTCCCTGCATGCGATGGCACGCCGCCGGCCGGTACAGATCGTGCGTCATGTCGTCTTCCCGCGTCCACACCAGCTGCACCGGCTTGCCCGCCACTTTCGCAATCTGCGCTCCCTCGGCCGGAAAATCCGCCATGTAGCGCCGCCCGAAGCCGCCGCCCATCAGCGTCGTGTGCACGTTCACGCTCTTCGCCGGGATGCCCAGAATCTTCGCCACCGTGCGCTGCACCCAGTCCGGCGACTGCGACGGCGCCCACACCTCCGCCTCCGCGCCGCGGGCGTGCACCGTGATGTTCATCGGCTCCATGGTGGCGTGCGCCACAAACGGAAACTCATACACCGCCTCCACCTTCTTCGCGCCCTTCGCCAGCGCCGCTTCCGCATCGCCCGTATTCACCACGCGTTTCCCGGCCTGGTGTGCCGCTGCCCGCAAGGCCGCGCGCAACCCCTCGCTCGACTCCCCCGCCGCGGGGCCGTTGTCCCAGGTGATCTTCAGCGCGTCCCGCGCCTGCATCGCTTCCCACGTCGAGTCCGCCACCACCGCAACGCCGCCGGCACTCAGGATGTCGGGGCCCAGAGGCGCAATCTCAAACACATCGCGCACCCCCGGCATCGCTTTCGCCTTCGACGCGTCGAAACTCGCTGCCTTCCCGCCAAACACCGGACACCGCGCCACCACCGCGAACAACATCTCGGGCCTGCGCACATCGAGCCCGAACTGCGCGCTCCCATTCGACTTCGCCGGAATATCCACCCTCGGCGTCGCATGGCCGATCAGCTCAAACTTCGCCGGATCCTTCAGGGGCACGTTCTGCGGAATCGGCAGCTTCGCCGCCGCTTCCGCCAATTCTCCATAGCTCGCCCGCCGCGACGACGCGGCATGCGTCACCGCGCCTTTGCCCGTCGAGCACTCGCCCGGCGGCACGTTCCACTTCGCCGCCGCCGCCATCATCATCAACTGGCGCACCGTCGCTCCCGCCCGCCGCAGCGGCACGTAATTCTCGATCGTGCTGCTGCTCCCGCCCGTCCCCAGATGCGCATACAGA